>JAAUXT010121141.1_pt1 | contig 32564 bp, 37 predicted proteins | sample 7278171 | NCBI WGS metagenome assembly JAAUXT01 (sample SAMN14350112, study PRJNA611818) | marine sediment metagenome | isolation source: surface marine sediment (1.8m) | place: French Polynesia: Moorea | collected 2018-08
AAAATATGTAAAAGCAAAAATTTGTTCTTTTGACACTTTGTGCATCAACTACAGCCTGAAAGTGAATGAAAAAACCAAACATGACCAAAATCGAACAAATAGAACACTTTCAAACTCGCGTTCACAGATTTAGCCTTTTGATGCCTAAAGGTGATTCTCACCACCATACATTATACATAATGTATGCTTCAAGGTTCAAATCACCTAAAAAGTAGAAACTCAGCTGCGTGCCATCCGAATCTCCCATAATCATCAGGGCTTTTATTGCCCCGGTGTAACAGGACCAGAGCACGACCACACTATTTGGTCGTGCTCTGGTCCTCAAATTTCAGGACCACAGCACGACGTCGGTCAAAATAGTACGGTCGTGCTCTGGTCCTGAGACACCGGGGGCAAAGCAGCTAAGTTGAGTTCATTTTGCGAAACAAACACAACTTGGTTGCTTTACCCTCCCCCCCCCCCTTAAACCAACACAAGTTGCTTTCACAGACAAAAAGAAGCGACGAAAACAATATCGGCGCGATCACAGCTGATAATAACAAAGTCTACCCACCAGTGCACAAGGAAGTCCGTTTCATCCCTTGGATGAGACCAGACGCTTCAAACCGCCCACCTCAACAGCTGGTGTTCTTGAAGCCCTGTTGGTCATAAATTCGAACAATTCATTGCTGGCAACAGAAGCCACAGTTCTCAGCGTTTCAATATTCTTTTATTTTCATTGTACTCTGATGTTCACAAAAGTAGAGAAGAAAACGCATTTTCTGCTTCTAGCTTGTTTGCTTGAGAGGCATTGGGTGGGATGGGAATGGCTAGTTTGTGTGCATTGTCCGAAGGCAGCAGCCAATGCTCACTTCTGGAATACCTCAGTTCGGTCCCTCGATTCCCAGGTGTCTGGGCAAAAGCCTTTTTATGCATCTTGGCAAAAATCTGGTTCTGGTGGTCATTTTTACATATCATACACAAATAAGTTACAAAAATGTACACCTTTCCTTCATTGCATAACTGTTCACTTCTTTCAGTTTGCGACACCTCTCACCATTCATAACAACATTTTGCGTACTTACTCTGTTTTGTAGATCTACATAGAAACCTTCACCTACAAAAATGTGACATGTTCAGGGATTCTTGTTTATGGAAAACAACGAAAGGGTACAAGCTGAAAGCGGAATGTTGCAAGTTGCTTGCCTTCAATGTCTTCTGGAAGTTCATAACGTGTTTCAAAACGCTAGTTTCACCCTTGACAACACAGTTGGCACAAGCTGGATTTACCATTTCAAAGTCACCTGCGTCACACAAAAACACATTCTCGTCAACTGGGCAAGGAAGTTTCGCAAAACAACAACAAATCGCAAACCTGACAGCAAAACGCACGGCGATACTCGACGACACTTGAACCAAGTGTCTGGTTCTGACACTGATCAGCAGCTCAGTATCCAGCAAGTTCTGCAAAGTTTGGACTGTGACTCTGCATTTCACCTTGATCTGCCTTCTTCACTTGACGGCTTTGTTGGCTACAGTTGTGAAAACACGGTCAGTTTGCACACAACTCCTTCACTTTCTGTTTCTGCCGTCACAGACGTCCCAGAAAATACATTTTTACGACGTTTCTCTGTTCTTTTCAATCACGCAACTTTCAGTTCAAGTGAAGCCGAAGTATCGCGACAAAAAACTGAAGTTTTGAACGTCTCCCGTGTGCCCGAAACTGCAAAGAACCAAACTAACTGTCCAGCGGAAAAATACTTGTGACCAAAACAGTTTGTGTGCGTGATGTGATACGTGGCAAGCAACACAATGACTCGAGCGAAAAGCGACACATATGACGAGTGCTAATCAGAACTGACGGCACAGGAACCGTTCAACCAAACGCTCCACGGTTCTCGCACAAAATCGTTCCACAACTGTCTGAACCCAACTCACTCAACAAACTCAAACCTTCATTCCAAAATTCCTGAACCAGATGTTTTTCGTGAGAACCAAGGAAACAAAAACCAAAACGCCCAATATCAACATTCGCCACTCATCACCCCAAAATGACATCATTTTATCGCAGACGATGAAACCAGTTGAGGAAAGAGACCCTGCAATATCAATACTGGAACGTTTCCTTTCTGATTTGATGTTGGCTCAGGCAGATACACGTACGCCCTGCGAGTTTCTGTGAACCTTGTATGTAGATTTGGGTTTCTGTAGATTATTGTACATTTTTACAGTCCTGCTGTACGACAACAAAAACTAATTTTCAAGCGCCATCCATGAAGCACACAACTTTTGACAAAAGCGCCCCAGAAAGAAAAAAACAATCAGTCGTGTTGTGTATGACTGACACGTGAACGCCACTTTTGGAGCCCGAGAACCTCAAATTCTGTGAAGTCTGTCTCCAAGACAAGAAGACAACACGAAAACAGCATTGGTCCAGTCTCAGCCAAAGTACCACAATTTTATCTCCTTGCGGTCCAAACAAAATGAGAGTTTCAATGTTGGCAATTCGGGCCCAACGCTGACTTCCGCGTCCAATCAGTTGAGAACAAGACAATCATAACACAACAGCAACTGAAGCAAGTCAACGAACTACAACAACACATTTGACAACACATGGCCACAAAACAGCTTGAGTCCGCTGGAAACATCCACCTCTTCGACACTGGCGATTTTCCAATCGCCTTGACAAAGTGACATGAAGTGTCCGACTCACGGCCACTGGAGATCATACTGGACTCGGTGTCAACAACGGGCTTTTCACTACAAGAGTCTGCTCTTGACAGCACACAGGAAAGGCAAACGTGAAGTGATCTGGAATTGCATCTTCAACAGAACACATGACCCACAAAACACGTTCAGAACACATCTTGTGAAAAGAAGTTATTCAAGTTTTCCCAGTTGGATGTTAGAATATTAGAGAAATAACAGCAATGATGAAAGTGAATGAAACGGAATTCAAGCAGTCTCTAAATAGCAGACAACACATGTCATATCTGTACATTGCATACTGTGAATGCCGCTGGTTTTACGCAGACCACCGAGTGCTCAGAAAAAAAGAACCTACAATTTTCTTCCAAACGATATGATCCCTGCTCCACAGAATAGAACATAAACAACTCTGTGTTGTGGTGTGTGCACTCGGCAAAGCAGTCTTAACACTTGTAGAAATCTGCAATTCGACGTCGCCTCTCCGTGTTCAATTCTTCAGCGTGATCAGGTTAGAATTACTGTGCGACAAGAAAACAAGAGAGAAGCCTGCTGGAAATCCCGTTCAGCAAGCAGTCAGGCCTTCAACAGACAACTTTTTATGTGGCAAGATGGGTCTTTTTTCGCTCAACACACACAGCAACGCACGCGATTCAAAAAAACAAACAAACAAACTACTTTGTACTCCCGTTACCGCTGTGGCATCCTAAAAGAACGACTTGCTTCTCTTCGTGTATCGTGAAAATATAAATATATCCGATTCAAGATGAATAGATCACAGTAATTTTCATACATATCCCCTCAGTCACAACCGCACGCTAAATAAAGACAACAAATTCTTCCTCCTGCTTCTCGGTGACCCTTGGAGAGCTGCCGTTGGCCGGCGCGTCGCCCTTCCCGGCGGCATCTGACTTCTGATTGGCCGGAGTCGGACTCGAGGCGACTGATGTGGGCGACTTGTTGCTGCTGTCCGGTTCGACCTTGCCGTTTTTGCTGCTGCTGCTCGTTTTGTCTGCGTCAGACCCGGACAAGGCCCTCGGGGGTACGTCTGCAAACAAAACAAAACTTTCTTCCAGAACGCGACTCGCAACAGCCTGTGCCTCAACACTGACGGACCAGAAAGGCTCGAGTCGTCAGTAGAAGTGCACATCAATATGCCAGTCCTGCTCAACTCAAAATTCCACCAAATTCAAATGGTCCTCTTGAACAGGGCCGAACTGGGCGGGACCGGCTGCAATGTTGGCTGTTTGCCCACAGGACGTCGTGAAACAAGTTCGTTGCTGTCAAACGACCGTGTGCACGTTGCCCCTTCGTCTGCTTTGCGAACACTCAGTGTTCCATCCAAGTGCCAACGCCAGACAAAGTTGTGTCGACGAACAAAGTGTGAATTCAACACAACCAAATTGGAAACTTACATTTGTATCTGACACAGAAATATTTCACGAAGCCTCACAATACTCGCTTACAACCCACATGGCAACAACACAGAAACGCACAACACAACAAGCGCACGAAGCATGCCACAAAATGGTCACACGTTCACACACATACCTAACACACACACACACACTAACACACACAGACACACACACACACACACACACACACACACACACACACAGACACACACACACACACTCGACTTTCATGACCTGAAATGTGACGAACGGAAACACCAGTTTCATAATTTTTGGCAAGAATGTTTGAAAGAGTCAAACCAGACTGCTTTCAACAAGCAATAAAACTCGTTTGCTTCGTTCCTTCCCCTTCCCCCCCCCAAAAAAAAAAACCCGGAAGGAAAAAAAATACTCGAGAAATCAACACCTGACATCACATCTATTTGTCGATAACTACAAAGCAATGTGGTTGAGAAGGTACAAAACAAATAATTTACGGTGACAAGCAAATTCAAATGCAGCCCCCCTGCCTATGGGCACGACACAAATCCACCAGGTCATGCCACTTGTTGATATATTCACAACATTTTGCAGAGGCATCCACGACGTGTCAGCGAGCCAGAATTATCTCGGGGTTGATTCAGGTTCGCACAAAATCTTACACCATGCCGCATCCCCTGCACATACGTACCGTCACTATACATGTTCTGCGTTGGAAAAGACAGGTCAGTAGTCACACGGATCAGTAAAACAGAAGAAGGCGAGAAACAGAACACACATAGACTGTGACAAACTTTGCTCAAAACCACAATCCCAAACGAACGATCCAGAGCGAAATCCCACGCGCTTTCAACGAGCCCCGTGCTTCATGTTCACAAAAGAGTCAGACACCCTTCAACCGCAAAACGTTTCAAGCGAGAAAACAAGTCTCTTTTTTTTTTTGCAGGCGTCGGGAACAGATTCGACCCGTCACCGACTTTATAAACATAACTGCCAAATGTAAGCTTGCCAGAATGATGAGTGTGTCCAGGCTCGGGGTGGGTCAGGTTAGCTCGACATCAGGATGACCACCATGATCAGCCTCTCGTCCCTGCGCGCTCCAAGCTCCCGCTGCGCACCTACCTGTCAGTTTGGTGGAGCTCATCGGCGGCAGCGTTGCGGACTTTTTGCCGCCCGTCGTGTTGTCGGCGTCGCTGGCGGACGACGCGGGCGTCGTGTTGTTGTTCGCCTCCAGCGGCAGCGCTGCGATCTGCGCCCAACAGACACCACACAGTCACTTCAAATTCTATTCAAAATTTCTATCTTGTCGCGTGGGGCCAATTGGAATACCGAACAAGGAGAGGCTGGTGCTGCTCAACGCCCCGCTCAGTTCGCCCAGATTTCCGCTTATGCAGCACAAAACGCCCTGTTTCTTCCATTCTTCTTGTCAATAAATTGTTTGAACTGTTTATCTCTGACATCAATTCGGTTCAGAGGGACTTGTGTGCATTGTGCGCACGGCGGTCGCTCACCCGGTCCTTGATGGAGAGTCTGCGCTGCTTGGACTGCGCTCGCTCCGGCGGCGGCGACTCCGGAGGCTGGTCCGGGGGAAGCTGATCCTTGTCGATGCTCTCTGAAAACACATCAACCATTTTGTGCGGCGTTTCAAAACAGCCACGAGGTGAAGTTGATCATCGTTCAGCGAGCGCATCAAGAAACTGGCCTCGGGGTTTCTGGTACAAAATGGCACTGTGATAAAAGTGCATTTTTGCTCTGGCAAAATAGAAAACAAAGTCAAAATTTCAAATCAAAACCACCAAATCTACAGAAGCATGTTGATAAAAGCTGCACAAAATGTTGCTACTCATGCCTTGTAACTACATTCACAAGGCATAAAACACAGAGATGACAAAAGGGAGAACCCCCACTTTTTTCCAGAAGACAAATACCAAACAACAAGATGCCACAATTGTGTTGCTTTTTGTCGCCTGACTTGGCAAACTCTGCAACTCACGCGTGACAGGTGAAACACGAATCGGATCCACACATAGTACAGAAGCTGCGTTCGACCTTAGTTCTAACCACGGACTAACAAAGCCTCCGCACTGGTCACATCACGGCAAACTCCCGCGATTCACCAAGAAGCTACTGTCGACAACATTATTTTGCTTGGCAAGAAAAAAACTGGCAAATCGTCCGAAATCATGTTGTGTCGGCCTGGTTGTGAAGACAGAGCCGTGGTTGGTTGACCGCGCTACGGCAACCAGCATGCAACTGGGAACAGGTTTGACAACATCGATGGAAGCGGAATGTGGCTTTGCTGCGACATTGGCTGATCTTACCTCGGATCCGAGCGTAAACTGTCCAATGAAAAGGCGCATTGAGAGTTTTCATAATATTTTGATCAATATGTGCCTGAATTTGTCACACAGCTCTCCATTACACCAGTGTTCCCGGGATATTGACAGCTTCACCCAAAATTCGTGAAAATCAACCAGACGGTTATTTTACTTCAGTGACACGAAATGAAGAGCAGAGAGTAGTCACCTGACATCCTTCCTCCCAGTCCTGCATTCAGTGGTCAAACAACGACGGGTTGGTGGAAAGGAGAGAGAAAACACACAAAGGGTTAGTTTTTCAATCAGAATGACGTCACAGTTAACTCGTACGCTTCCCGCCTCTTTCTGACACCACAATTTTGTTTACAGTCGAGCAGTTTCACCCTCATGCAAAAGCAAGTTTGAAGCTTGACCACCACAAGCACAAGCAGTTAGTCGGACGTCCCCACGTCAATCTGATCGGATGCAATGTGCGCACACTGCTGCTTTCAGTGATGCTCTTAGATTTGACCCCAACAGATGTTTGTTGCGCCGCAGTCTGACACCCTGACCCTCATTCCCGATGCACACGGCACTCAAAGCAAACTGAAGGCTCCGAGACTCGCCAAGGATTTGACAACCCAAGTCTTCGGGACATATTCGCACCTTCACCCGTCCCCCTTTCTCGCCTGACACGAACCTGACTGGACTCGCGTTGCGGGTGACGTCGAGACGCTGTTCCGGTTCGACGCCGCCGAAGACGCCACGCCGGCAGGCACGGGTTTGGGAGCGGCGCTCGACCGAGGCTTGGGCGCGACGGGCGGCGGTTTGGGGCGCGGCGCGGGGGCAGGTTTGCTCGTCCGGACGCCGGCCACGTCCTCGATCTTCTCGCCTGCACTCAACGACTTCTTTGCATCTTTTGTGTGAAAGAGAACACGAGAGCTGCATTGAGTGCCGTGTTTGTGTGTGCTTTTGTGACACGACCAGACTACAGAGCTCAGTAAAACAGAGCTTGATCGGTTCCGTTTCCACACAATGGGGACCAATGGTGGCGACTGGTTCGACAGCAAACGATAAGACGGCGACCACTCGGATTCTTTGTGGTGAAGCAACTCAATCGTTGGGAGCTGCATCAAGGCGCAAACTCACCATCTCTGTCAAGCTGAACAGAACAAGCCAAAGACCAAGCAACATTTTCTTGGAGTTTGTTGTTTTCAGCAACACAAAAGGAGAAGAGTTCGACGCGCGCCGAGCCCTACCTTTCTGTGTGTTGGGGGAGGCTGAGCGCGGCGCAGGTTTCGGCCTCAGAATGGACGACACGGGCCGCGGGGCCGGCACGCCCTGGTTCTCCTTGTTCTCATCCTTCTTCTCGTCCTGATCGTGCCAAGCAAAATGAAACATTGTTTTTGCATCAAACACAACACGGACGAACGCTTCATGAATGGTCGTGACGTCCAAAGCCCACTGATTCTCACTGCTTTATCCTCAGCATTTTGTGATTCTTCAGTCCGAGCACATCAACAGTAACGAATCCACCGCAACCTTGTGTCGCTCCCTTTCCGGTAGAAACACGGACTCCGCACTCACGGCTGGCTTGGCGGCTTTCTTCTGACGCATCTCGGCGAGCAGCGCGCTCGTGCCGGACCCCATCCCGGGCAGCCCGAATCGAGGCACGCCGGCCGGCCGCCGCGAAGGACTCTCCTCCTCCAACTCGTCTGACAATCAAAGGGAAAAGATTTTGTAATTGCAGGCAAAATTATCTTGGCCCAGCAGGCAAACATGTTTTCTGTATGCCTATGTTCGGTTTTAATCTCCAAAGTTAGATCTATGTGAAATGAATAACTGGAGGTGCTGTCCGGATCAGACTGTTCGCTGTCAAAATATGTCGGTAAACCCCTCACCTTCGCTCTTTTCCTTCTTTTCCTCTTCCTCTTCTTTTGGTGGCGATTTCTGTGAAAACAAAACAAGTTTCAAACATTTTGCAACACATTCCCTGGGCCAAACCACAACACGGCATGTACAGCAGAACGCACCCTGAGCGCGGGGCTGGGCCGCTTGTCCGTTTCTGGTGTTTTGGACGTCTTGGCGCCACCTAGTTCGGTGCGCCGAACCTCCGGACTCGCCGGTTTCCGCCCCGTCACTTCCGGTCCCTTGGCGGATGTGGGCGACGTCTTGTCCTTCTTGTGGAAGAAATTGTGAATCCCAGCAGCCAATCTGTGAAACCGGAGAAAACAGCGTGAAGGCTATTGCTTTTCGCAAAAGATCACCTGATGCCTTTCGTCCGGAGAGAAATTTGAGAAATCGTGCAGGAAACACGTGTGCACTCACTTGTCTGGTTTGCCCCCGAACGGTGACCAGCCTTTCTTCTTGCTGCAAAAGATAAAATTGAAACAATTTCGTTGAGAGCGACTACAACAGAGAGGCGTCGCGATAAAGGTTTCTGTTCTCACCAGGTCAGTCGTGTGTTTTGTGTTGTGGTGTCCACAACAAAACGTGACCCTGAACACCGGTTGCTCCCTCACCTGGGCTCCTCGCTCTTCTCGCGGTTGATCTCGTTCTCGCGCTGCGTGACGCGGTCCGGCTGCGGCGGCTGCTGCGAGGCCGGTCCCTTCTCCGGAACCACGTGCTCCTTGGAGACTCGCGGCGCCGAGAAGAACGCGCCCACGCCGTCATCGACAAGCGCGTCCTCGTCCTCGATCGAACGCTCCAGAGCAACGCCTCCCGACTTGACAGCATTGCGCGTCACAGCGTGTGTCTTCGGGCGCCGCGGTCTGCAAAACGAATCACACAAGTCAGCAAATTAGCACGTGCTGTGGTGAGCTGAGCCAACAATGCAAACTTGCGCCCAGAGCAGAAACTGACAGCTTCGTGATTTTCCTTCCGAAAGCCATGCGCGCTCACCTGTCCTTGCCGAGGTGCTCCAGCTTGTGTTCTGTCTCCAGTTTAGGCAGCTCCACGACCGGACTGGTTGGCGTCTTGGCTTTGGACGACGCGGGAGACGACAAGTCTATCGAGCTGGGCGTCGTGGCGCCGCTGATGGGCGACAGCGGGCTCTGCGGGATCGGGGACAACGCCGGCAAATCCAGCGAACCTGAAACGGCACGAGACCCGTCAAATACTGCACGCACTGTGCGAAGGAAAACAAGCACACAAGAAAGTAACACTTGTCACGCCCAAACCATAGTTTGACAAAAAACATTCTCAAAAAGTTACCTTTCGTGCCCACACTGATGTTGCTTCCATCATCTTCGTCTGTTCTGCCTGCAAAGTGGAAAAGGGTGAAGGTATAAACCGCCCTGTCACTGATTTCACCTCGTAATTACCCAGCTTCATGTACTTCAAACTTGTGTCTCAAACCCACCACACCAATTGTGTTTGAGTTCACAGAAAAGATTCTCCGCAAATGGTGGTGGTCTCCAACAATGTCAAACTCCTTTGCTCGACGCAATGCGAACGTTCAATGTGCGGGTTAGATTGTCAACACTTCTCGCTTAAAATTAAACAACCAAGAGAACGGAAAGGAGACAAACACAGCAAAGCGCAACGCAAGCAGAATCACTGCGGAAGAATCGAGAAGCACTGCAAAAACGTTACATTGTGAGTCGTAACTGGGTTGGGGTGAAAGGAACTGAGCATGCGCAGCAGGACAGTCAGTCAGCAGAGGTCAATGGGCGGAAGAATCGACCTGATGCATTGGTGAATCTTCGGGATCACGAGGCAGTTTCGGGACAGTCATCATCGGGAAAGGAACAGGCACGGGACGACCACCAGGTCACCTTTCACCCAAAGGCACGATCACAAGGCGACACAGGAATGGACCAAACGTTGCCAGTTGGGTGTCCGCATCGCAAGCGCAGACAGAGCACGGCTGCTCAAAACCTTCCACTGTAAATCATTCCATTCGCCACCTGACAGTACAACAAACACAACGATCCCATTTCGGCATACAAGAGATATTTTCAAGACAAATCATGTCAACTGTATTGAAGACCAATTTGCTCGCTGATCACGAGGGTGGGTCACCTGGTTCGCACGCAGGACGCGGGGGGCGGGACGGCAGCGACGCACGGTGCGACAGTGGCGCCACGCCGTGGGGGACCACGGTCGTCTGCGCGCACAGTACAAACGAGTACAGCGACGCTACAAACACAACACGGGACGGCGAAACTTGCAGTTAGTTGGGCTGAACACTGGAAGAAGCCAAGGGATGACGTTCTGCCAAGGTAACAACAGGGTCAGCCTAAAAGCTGAGAACCAACACAAAACCTGCAAACTTAATAACAAAGTACTCAAATCAAAACCACGACAATTTTGTTGATCACGGAAACACACCGCATTCGCGGACTATTTTGATCACGGAAACACACCGCAAAATCCAAAATTGAGTGTCAAGGGCCAAGGTCAGTCCAAGCATCAGGAGCGAAGAGGTTACGTGTCACACTGCCACCCGCTGCATCATGCACTAAACACACCTTATCTGTCTAAAATTTGGCTCACAATGTCATCAAACATGCAGTTACTGTGATTTTAGATCAGAGACCGTCAATTGTCAAATTTCACATCACCCCAGAAACCAGCAGAGCAACCAACGGAAACAATGAACATGCTCAACCAACAGCAACTACCAACGCTGTTCCCAACGATCTTGTCTCTATGGAAACTAAATCAGGTTGTCAGGACAGCACAAAAGTGTCCACGACAACACGATTTTTCCAACTACCTTCTGCGGACTCCTGGGTTGCTTTGTTTCCTCGCGACAGCTTTCTCTCCAGCGACTCTTTGAAACTCGCTTTCCTCTCCCTCTGCTCATCCTTTGGGCTTTCGCTCCTCTCCTTCTTGTTGGTGTCCTTTTCTGTTGCACTAACAGTGGTTGTGGCGTCTGTTTTTCCGTCGGCTTTCTGGTCTTTGTTTTTGCTTTTACGTGCAGCTGGGACTGGCGAAGGTTTAGCGGCAGCTGTATCACAGGTTTCGTCTTTGGCTGATTTCGCGGCGGACTCAACGGAAGCTTGTCGCTGGGGCGGAGTGAGGACAGGGCCCGGAGCCGGAGCCTTTGCCGAGCTCTGGACTGGTGGTTGTGGGGCGGGTCTGTCCTTGGTGCTCAGTCTCTTCTTGAGCTCTCCCTGCATTGAGGATCTCGACATTCTGTTCATGCTCGTCACTTTGGCAGTCTCGACGTCGTACTGCGTCTTCTCTGGACTCTCGCGGTTGGTGGAGATCCCACTGTCATCCGCGAATCCGGGACGCGGCGCCACGACGTCAGCGTCCGCGCCAGCCGAAGCGCTCACAGAGCGCCTGACGGAACGCGCGGGTTTAGGTGGGCTTCGACTGGCAGGCGCGTTTGAACAATCCCCAGCAGCATGCTCCTCCTCCTCTTCCCTCACCACCTCCGCATCCGTCGTGCTAGCCCCCAGCGTGGCATCAGACATGACTAGAGCCCTTTTTACCTCATTCCCATCTACATAGACAGCAAAACCAATGGCAACCGTGAGACAACGAGAAAATGGAATCGGTAGTTTGCCGCGACTATTTTGCACAATGGGCCCCCACCAATGCAAAATAAAGTGTTGCTGACCACGCAGAGTCCAGAAAGAGGCAAATAAATTCTCTGCAACAGTGAACATTTTTATCAAAAGAACTTCTGAGAACACTTTTCGGGCGGGGAATCACAGTTTGGTGAAAGTAACTGGCGTTGAAGCATTGCGACAGGAACAATTTGAAGAAGGCCCAAACCACAAATTTCAGCACTGCATATTGTGCTCAAGTTTTCCAGTTTGTCTTTGATTTGGCAGTACATTGGATTTGCAACAGCAAAATGTCAAGCCAAATGTGCATCACGACTGCACGTGGTCAGCGAACAGCTGCAACACAAAAAGTTATTCACGTACAAAGCAGCGTGTCGACTAATGACGTCTGGCAGAACAAACGAAACAAACGCGAAAGCAAAATCTTGATCTTTACTCCACCTTCGCGAACTAGTTCGTGGAAAAGAAACAAGATCACTTGCAAAAAAATTCCGAGAACACGTATCCACTGAACATGGCAAACCCAACGTGTGCGTGTGCGTTTGTTTAGTTGCTGAAGCTTTGTGCAGTTGTGCTGGCCATGTCCAGCGAGCCTTTGGCGAAGAGATCGTTTCACGCCACAAACACGTGGTTCAGCGCCACAGCAGAAAGACTGCTTTTCAGACAAGTGAACATTACCCCTCACTGCAGTTGAGCGCTGTGCGCGGGCACTCCTCACAGATGGAACACTCACCTATCACAGACTGCGGCCTCAGTCTCCTGCTGTAAAGACTCTTGCGCTTCAACGTCGATTGTGCCGACTGGAAAAAAAAAGCAGAAATGTTGCAATGATTGAATCCTGATCGTACTACAAGGAAACGAGGGATTTTGATGTCGTTGACCACAAACGGAGAAGACACAGATTCAAACTGTCAGGAGCCCAAGCATTTTCCACACAAATACCACACACACACACACACACACACACACACACACACACACACACACACACACACACACACACACACACACACAACGCTTGATGCACGCGCGGAGGGACAGTTGGTTCTGGCCAGGAAGGTGCCGTCGTTCTCACCTCCTCCTGCTGGATGACGGCGCCGTTGTCCTGGCTGAGTTCCCCTCGCGGCGGCGGCGCCACCGACGTCAACGCGTCGTCGCTCGGCGAGCTCAGCTTCGTGTTCACATGATTGATCTGCGCACAAAGCAACACGTCTCAGACTTTTCTGCGACGCCTGGCTATAGCAACCAAGGATCACGCTTCAAAAGGGAACTTGGATGAATTGGTAACAACTACACTTCGTGTGCCACGAATGTTGAACCAAGAGATTCGACCACACATTCGAACAGACAAAATCTCCGGTGGAGAAACACAAACACCTTGAGAATCACACAACCCTTTTCGAAATGCTGTCCTTACGCTCAGCAACACCTTGAACTTCCAAACCAAGTCCGAAGTGCACTCGTCTTTGACTCTTCAGCTGTATTTGATCCTAACTACCGAGCACCGTGCCACAAAGAAAGATCAACAGTTTCCCCAAATCACTTTCGGATCATTCCGTCATGCCAACAGATCAGGAAGCGAATTTTTGTCAGACAATAAATCGCTTCTGTCGTCAGAGCAACTGTGCCCAAAGGATTCACACACAACCCATGTTCTCTTTGCGCACAGCATCTGGCCAATTTGGATGTCGTATCCAGCCACTTCGGGTGTGATCACGCGGATTGTCATAATCGAAACGAACAAAATTGTCCACCTGCTCAAGCCATGCTATCCGCCTTCTTATCATCTCGACATGTCTCCGCTGTTGCACAAACAAGTCATTCTTCCACACAGAGACACAGTGACACTGTGTTTCAGTTCAGCTGACCTCAGTATTCGATCTGACCACATGAAGGTGAAAAATTCCCGCAATTCAAGAGCCGTATGCAATATGCAACGTCAGATTGAACACATACGCAGGTTCAAGATACGAATGAAAAAAAGAAATCGATCATTTTGCGTTGGAAACACAGCTGCGCGACTCATATCTGAATCTCTGTGTATTGAGCAACTGAACGATAAAAAGGCCATTTTCGTCCGTACTTACAGCTTGCTGTATTCAATTCTTCTTTGGATAAATCTCTCTCAATCTAGTCCGATGCTAATTGACAGTTATAAACAAAAGTTGAAAATGCAAGTCTGCACAGTCGTCTGGCAAAGTCCAACCCAAACGTTCGCAGTTCCGTTCTAGTGGATTGCAAAACTCATTGTTGATTTTTTGCACGCCATGTGTTATGTGGAACACAAGGCATTTATCTCAGTCCTATTTGCTGTCAGGTCTGTTCAAAGTTTGCTCGAAGGGCCGCCGCATCTTTTGATATCTCAGGTTTTCATTGCAATTTTATCGTTTTATCATTTATGAAGCTCTGTGTGTCACTCAATACGACACCACTGACAGTTCGACCCCATCTTCCCTGCCACAAAAGCAAATGTTCACCTGCCCACCTATTCTGTTGCACAATGACCTGTTCTTTTTCTGAGGATATTTTTTCCTGCAACCATTTTTCTTTTCTTGAAATGTGAAAAGAACCGCAAAGATACAGGTGACGACGCAGCAACGACGACTAAACCAGCACAAGTTTTGATACTGACAGTAAAGTTGACTCACCAGTTTTTTGTGACACTCGTCAAGCGAGTCCAACACGTTGTCAATCAATCGGTCTGTCATGCAGGCCGCGACAGCAACGTTCAGCTCGCTGAAAAGTAAAAAGGAAAGAAATTTTAGTCCTTTCGTCTCGGGACACAGTAAAAGTGTGCAAGCGATTGCCTTGATCGCCTGATACTTCTTCTGTTGTGTGCACAGAGATATCAAAAAATGTCCCGTGATCATCGCACGACATGCTCCCAAACAGGCTGGGTGCGCACCGTGCAAGCGACAAGTGGACAACATCGCAAACACGAAGAATTGCTGAATTGACCCGCAACGCTGTGTGGAACTTTGTTGCTGGTACAAGCACTCGTCCCCGATTCTGACTGCTTTAGCTCAGAAAAGCAATGTTCAAACATTTGAAACAGAAGTGAAATCCCTCCAGATAACGAATCAACTTGCCCGCGCACCTGATCTTGTTCTGCACGTCGCTGCGCACGCTGCGCATGAGCAGCGCCTCGGTGAAGGTCGGGTCGAGTCGCGCCTTCTCGTCGCAGCTCGCGCGAATCTCGTTCTGCACCGTCTTGTCTTCCAGCACGGCCGGACACTGGTCCTCGGCGCACTTGAGCATGTCGCTCGTGTTCTTCTGCAATTGGGTTACAAGTCATCCAATTACACAGCAACCGTTCCACGGGAACCGTGAATGAGGCTGGGCACAAGCTGACATCACCGTGCTCACCGAACCCATTTCTTTCGCCAAGTACGCACCAAAACTTCCCCTTCTGCATTTTCGTTCAAACCAAAGAAGTACGAACCTGCACCGTGTTGTTGATAAGTGTGTGGAGATCGGTGGTGATATCCTTGAGGCGCGAGTCCACCGCTGTGCTGTCCCCCTCTGAGCGCTGGATCACCTCCTGTAACTTCCCTAGCACCTGCACAAACACAAAACAGTCAAAATTGTGACTCCACCTGTCAAGAACTTGCAGTTAATGCACGAGACCACCCGCCCATCTGGACAAGACTGCACACAAAAGTGGCGCAGCACCAATTTTCCCCCTCAAGCCCTTCAGAAAATTTCAAACTTATTTGTTCGCTTCCTGGGAGAAGCCAAAGTGATCCACACACCAGTTTGGATTTCTTGGCGTCACCGACGAGGCTGGCGGCGCGCGCGATGTCTGCGCGGGCGGCGGCGGGCGGCGCAGCGCCCTGCTCGAGGCGCCGCAGCTGCTCCTCCACCTGACCTACCAACCGCGACAACATCTGTGCAAGAAGAACGAAGAGGGTTCGTGATCATTCATTTGGTTTTGAACAACATATATATGCGTCCTGGAGACAGATTCTTGCAAAATGAAACAAAAACCATCGTCCTCTTGTCAGGAGTGAAGATGCGACGGAATGAACCACTGCGCGACGGGAAGTCTCACCTGTTGAGAAGAGCTGATGAGGAAGCCCTGGTGGAGTCGGTACGCCTGGTCCGTCGCCAGCTTCCTCGGACTGTGGTTTCGTTGCAACACGTTTTCAATCTGAAACGAACACGATTTGCCTGAACATCACACACAGACGAATATCAAATGCGAAATTTCTCCCACGCTCACACTCTGAGACTCATTCAACAAACGATACGTTAGCCAAAGTCTACAAAGAAGCACGAGCAAATCGTTGTTTTTCCTTGCATCGAGACATCTCCCCAACACGTACTGTCTGCAGCGCCGCCTCTGTCTTCTCCGGGTTGAGGCGCGACGCCGCCATCGCGTCGCTCAGCGGCGTCGGCATCGTCTGCATCACGAAGTTTCTGCAGCACAACACAAACACAATCGGTTACGTTTCGTGCAGACACACCGTACAGAGCTCTGCTCGTGTCTATTTGCCCCACTCCGTCTCTTGAACGACACGTACTTCTGCAGCGCAGCGGCCACGTCCTGGAAGCCCTGCGCGGTGACGGCGTTGCGGTCCCAGTGGATGCTGCGCAGCCGCGTGTTGATCATGAGCGCCTTGGCGAGCATGCGCGCCCCGATGTCGCCCATCAGATTCCCGCTGCAAAAGAGTGTGTGTGTTAATTTCTACAAATGTTCTGTGCTCGGCAGTCTGTGTGTGGCACCTGCTGCATCAAGACAGTCCCCGCACAGATACAAACGCACAAGGAACGCAGAAAGCACTTTTACTTCAGCTTGTTTGACCTGCAAAGATGCTGCGAGCACAGAAGCGCACCCCACTCGGGAGGTAAACGGCACCTGATGTCGACGTCGGTGAGCGACGCGTTGCTGCCGAGCGCGTTGATGAAGAGCGTCGTATCGGTGCGCAGCCGTGAGTCGGCCAGCGACAGGCTCTCCAACGCCTGCGAAACAAGGTTTACGTTGAAAAGTGTGGTGTTCTTTGGGACTTTGTTTCGGTGCTTTTTTTGACGGGAAAAGTGGTGCTGGGGCCCGAGGTTTGACCCGTTCAGAACGTCTGCTTCCTGCACTTGTCTTGGCGGTTGTGTTCAAACAGCAATGTAGCACTCACCGCCTCATCCTCCTGGACCAGCGCCACCACAGCACCAAGAACCACCGGTATATGCCTGACAACAACAAGAAATCCATCCACATCCGCCCAGCGACACGAACTCGCGATTCAGCGAGTAACAGAAATTGTCACAAAAGTTCGGACCTCATTCATCAACCAGCCACCTTCACAACACAGCTAAATGCTGCTTTTTTGTCAGGTGTAGCGTTTTGTTTCAGCACACAAGTTGAGGCAGACAAAACATACTCACTTTGGTTTGAGGTTGTTGAAATTTTTGCCCAGATAGAGTTTCTTCAGCGTTTTGTTCCTTGAGAAGGCTTGGCACAATTTGGGAATGTCTAAGTCAAAATCTGCAACACAAGCGAGCACAATCATTGAGCACAGTGAATTGCGAATGTTTGCAGGTCCTGCACCGTTGTGGGGCTTTCTTTTCGACTTCAGGATCTTCACGTTTCCAAACGGCTTTTCCAAAGCAACAAACTTTTTTGTGTCGGCAAGATTTCTGACGGGCTCCGTCATTCTTTGCACAATTTCTGCTTTGGACACCAACACCACACTATGAGAACACAGCAGGACGAGAAACTCACTGTTCTCAGCGATGTTGAGCGAGGAGACGCACGGCAACGTCGGGACGCAGTTCTCGAGAACCTGCGCACCCTGCGCGCGCAGGTCGTTGGCGCTCAGGTCCACCTCGACGTTCCGCAGCTGCGTGTTGCTCGCTAAACCCAACAGCAGTGACCTGCAGACAACGAGAACACGGTGAAATACTCAATCCAAAGCAGACCAGCCAACCCCCTGAGAAATCAAGTCAAATGACTTGGGCCGCTTGGCTCAGGCACAGTTCTCGGAAAAGAATCATCACTTGAGTCGTACACAATATTTGTGTCGATTTCTCAAGCATGAGCCCTCCACACCGCGACACCCGCACACGTACTTGACGGCATCAGCAGGAAGTTTGCAGCTGGACATGTTCACGCGTTTGAGCGCGTGCGCGTTGGCGAAGAACTGTTTCCACGACAACGGCACGATGCCTTCCTTGGTGCGCTTGTGCGTGAACACGTTGCCCGACAATTCAATGGTCTCTAACGCGGCGCAGCAACCTTTCAGCAGGTGCCCAAATATCTGAAATGTGTTTTGCACGGCTGCCTTTCATTTTCACCAAAACTCAGTGTGGAAGTGGAATCGAGTAGAATCCTTCGCAGGATCCAAAGTGCTGGTAATCAGATAGAAATGGCGGCGAGGACTCACGGAGTCGAGCGCGCAGTCGCAGCAGCTGAGGTCCAGCGTCGTCAGCAAATTCTGCTGCGACAGGAACATCCACAGGTTCTGCAAAGTGGAAACAAAACAGATTTCTGTGAACCCTGCCACAATGCAAGCAGGTGGGAATCTTGCCATGGGTAAGCGGGAACAAAGAAACACTCTTGATTCGTTCATCTTGGATCAACTTCACCGCTTCCAGAGCAAAGCGCACACATGAAGACGCGAGCAACGCACGTTACCTGGAGATCTTCGCTCTTGAGCGGGTTGTGCGAGAGGTTGAGCGTCTGCAGGGTTTTCGGGATAGTGCGGTTGGCGCTGAGCGCCTCGGCGAGGCGATTGACACCCTTCCCACTCACGCCCGTCCGCGACAAGTTGAGATGTACGAGGCCAGAGCTCAACTTCCCGACTGACTGGCTCAGGTGACTCAGGCCTGCAAACGCGACGGGGGAAAGTTCAACGCGTTGCTGCTGTGAGCAGAGTTCACACCAACAGACTGACTCGAACAACGGATAAAAGTGACGTTGACATCGTCCCCAACTTTGACAAACCCCCGACATTGAAATTCCACATCTTCATACTCGTATTTCTCTTCCACGTTGTGGGAAACGGCATCACGAGACTCATGGATTGGGGATCAAACGCATTCAAAATTCCGGACATTGCAAAAAAACCTCCACAATGATCAAGTCCAAATGTTGCCTCCCGAAGCACCATCCAACTCCAGGGTGAGCAACATCTGCAAACTTCAACTGAAAACATGTGGTTGTAACAAAGGCAGGTGCTTGAGCCAAAAGCAACCAACACGTCCACAGGCAGAGGGAACAGTCCAAACTTCGGAGCAACGAGAACTCTTTCAACCAAAACGAGAACAACCTGCTGTCAACTTGACAAGCTGCATTGTGACACCGGGGAATACCATGGCTGAAGAAAATGCATCAAAGATATTGTCATGAAAACAGTTTTCCTTTTTGCTGTCTTGCAAGAAGATACTCCCAATTGTTGGGAAAAGGCTGCAAAAGTACGAAGTGAGCTTGTATCAGTGGAAAGAAACTCATGCAAGACAACCTCATTCAACAACGCGCAACACAACCGGTGAGACTTTGTCCTGCTTCGACCAAAATCCTTCCTTGTTCGGAGGTTCACATGCGTGGACACAAAACACCATCCTGTCCCAAACCCGCACGGAAACAAAGGAAGACACGTGGAGGTTGGGGCAGCAAGTCCAGCTCAGAAGGTTTCGATAGACACCTGGCGTGCTCGTGTAATACTGACTGTAGTTGTTATTGGCAGTGTGCACCAGGTTTTGAGGAAACATGAGTCGAATTGGTCCTGACAAGTGTGTTACACCTAAATCATGTAAAATGTGGGTCAAAATGAACAATGAAACGACACAAAAACTCACTAAAAAAACCACCAGAACATGCTCTGTGCTGAACAAGAGTGTTGGGATCGCTCACTGTCCGTACAAAACAAATTTCAGGAAAAAAATTTTTGGTTCGAAAATACACATCCTGATGCCAAAATGCGACAATCTGAGGGGACAAACTGAGACGTCACGCTTCGCTTGAAGACGCCAGTGCCTGTCCACTCGACAGTGCACGATTTCTCAATTTTCCAATACTCGAAAAAAGACAAAAACGGGCGTGGGTGACAAAATGACGTTTCCAAACTCGGTGTTGGCGTTATTCACGCAGGAGAAATATATACACACGGAAGTCAATATGAGACACTTTGAGGAAAACCCCTTTTTTTTTTTTTGCAGTTTTCCTTTCGCCCTTGAAGAGAACGCCGTCGGATTGGGAATGGGCCGGACGCCTCACCTCTGTCCTCGATGCTGTTGTTGGACAGGTCGATGTGCGACAGCGGCGACGCCGGGTTCGATAGCAACGCCGTCGACAGCTTCTGCACGAAGTCCCTGCAATTGAATCAAATCGCCTTCTGTAAGAGTGACCACTGCAAGGGCAGTATTGTGGGTCATTCAAAAGGAGCCGCAGCGAGTCGGCAGAAACGAACGCACCACTTGATGCCCATGCCGCTGAGCCAGAGCTGCTGCAGCGTCGTGTTCCTCTTCATGACGCGCAGGATCTCATTGGCTGCCTCAGAACTCTGTAACAACCAACCGTGGAGTTCGAAACAATGCGGAAAGGCGCCCGCACATACACGCGCAAACAGCAACACACCACGCACGCACGCACGCACGCACGCACACACACACATCAATTGGGTCACGTATTATCGATCACATACCAAAATTTTCAGTTCACGACAATGGAACAAGACCAGTACAAAGACATAATTGAAATGGACACTTCAACAGACATTTGCATGCTGTGAGAATAAGCGACAAATTTGGGTGTGTGATCTTACAACAACTCATCCACCGACGAAGAGAAATTTAATTGCATCCCGCTTCTTCACGTTCTCCTCAAGCACTTCAAAGCGGAAAACCCGACATTTCAAACTGAAAGACACTGATTCGGAGCTGAGCTGGAAACTTTTTCACTTGCCCCTATCACATTGCCGCCTTTACGTATTAATCGAGCCACTGTGAGCACATGTTCCTTGGGAAAGTAGTGGTGTGGCGACATTCACAAGGAAATCTCTGGTCTGTTAGTAAGGGCTTCCCAGTCAGCTTTCTTTTCCAATGTGTTTGACCTCCCTTTGTAACTACAATGGCTGTTGACCCCTGTCCACGAAAATCCCAAACCGAGAATAATGAAAGGAAAGCAAGGCGCGGTGAACAAAAACAATTTACACAACAATTCTTTTCGCCCAACACTGAGCGTTTTCCGGATGAAATCTACCGAACCTCTACCTCAAGACATGTACTGGCTGTTCGTGTGGCTCACTTCACATTGTTGGAGATCAACATCAATCTGACAAATGAACAAAGAGGACGAGTCTTCTCCCCCGGGTACTCTTCTGGCGGGGGTTGCCGACGTGACAGACTGCCCAATTCAGATGAGACCGATTTATTCATCTCTCAACTTCGGATGACCCCAAACAGATTTGTGAAATCGGTCCCGAAAGATCGGAAATTCAGTGGTGATTGCGCAAAGGAGAGAAACACTGAGAATGAGTCAACGTATTTTCGTCCAAACAGATCAACGCTTGGTTCGACAGTCTGAAGAACCAGACTCTTGCGATTTAGCTTGTTTGATTCGATGATCTCCAAACGATCATCCAGTATCTTCGAGTCCGGTGCCACGCTCACCGAATTACCCAGAGTTGATCCAAAATGCAAGTCTGGTGGTCGTTTTGGAATCAATTGCCCAACCAGTGGACGCACTCTGAAGCAAGAGCCAGAAACTGGAGACCGTGAAGTGAGCGCAACAAACAGCCCAAGTGTTAAAAGTGTTACGTTAAAATGTGATGCGTTGATAATGGTGCACAACTGTGATGTGTTAATTTATGTTGTGATGTGACAAAAAAGGTGCTGTGAAAAAATCGAATGAATTTAGTAAAAAGACAAATGATCAACTACAACAGACAGAGAAGATGCACAGTACTACAGACGAGAATCGTCTCACCTCGTCCTGTTAGAATTCAATGGAAAAAACAACTCGGATTAGGATGGTGTGCAGTTCGAGTACATCAGTAACAATACACACGTTTCCTTTGCACCTGTTCGTGGAACTTTGGGGTTTTTTTTTTCGTTCTCGAGTCCGATTGGATACGAAAGTTCGCTCGCAACATTCAAAGAGAACGGAGTTCCACATCAGCACAACCCCGCAATTGTGATCAACCGTTCAATTTCATTTCTCGAGCAAAAACAATCACGCAAAATGCGACGAGAGGGGGATGTTGCAAAGTAAGTCGAAATGGACGAGGTTTCCGTCCAAAACAAAGTGGTGGATCATTTGATCGAAAAACTTTTCCTTCTGTTGCCAGATGCAAAAGTGACGCAAAAACCAACAAAGCCAAAAAAGCTTCAAATGCAGAGCAAGACTGTGAGCAGCTTGTTAAATTGTTTTGTGCTGAAAACAACCGGGAAGTGTTCAAAATTTGCTTACTTTCATATCAATGTCAGAATTCCTGAAAGGTAGGGCCAGCCTTGTCAGATTTGCCGTCTGTAGCCCAGAAACAGTTTTGACCAAACACGGAAATTTTGTCCAACAAGTTGTGCACTTCGAAAGAAAGTGCACGACCAAATAAGGCAATGTCCGCTTTGGTACATTTTGATGCGTTGCTGTCAGAAAACAAACAAATTTCCTGGTAAACTTCAGTGTTATTCTCCAAATACTTTGTTTTCACAATGACTGCGGGCAAATCTGACAAACTAATGTTTTCCGTGTCACCAAAAATGAAGAGCAGATGAAAAGAAAGATCATTGTTTTCAACGTGTTGATGAGTTTGTCACTGACCAATCTGACGTTGGAGCAGTTGAGTTTGGTGAACCAAGTGTTGTACTCCAGCGCTGCGATGATCGGCACCAAGTGTCTGAAAACATAATAAAAACATTTGAATGTTGTCTCTGCGACAAGTGATTTCAAGGTGAAACACAACTCGGGTTTGTCAAGAAAGGGGAAGAGAACAAGAAAGCAGACCTTTGAACAAAGACGCATCGCGAGCGCAATGGTCCAGATAACTTTCACCTCCCAAATTTGACGCACGCTTTCTAGTTGAACGGACCAAAGAGCACAAGACCTTCTATTCAATGCACAACAAAGTGCCGCTGAGGGAAACAGAAGAGGTTCGCACCTGGAATCGACCAAATGATCGAAGTCAGCGAGGTTCAGTTCTCTCGTGTCGTGCGACAAGTAGATGGTGTCCACGTCCTGAAACACAAAACAGACACATTGAGGTTTTTGCTTCTTCTCAAATCTTGCATTCCTTCAGAACGAACTCAATTCAGTCACGATTCCTATTGGGGATCTACGAGCAAACGAAAACGTCAGTCACAACGAGGACACAATGGGGCGAAAAGAGAACTTGTCGGAAAGGACACATCATTTTCAGGCGCAAGCCTCGAGGTCCTCTCACCCAGGCGACGTCCTCCATGTAGGGCACGGCGTGGTAGTCGCACATGGCGGCGTAGGCTGCGGTGAAGCCTCCGCAGGGACCCGCCTCCTTCGGCGACTTCATGAGGATCGCCTCCTGGATCTGCAGACGCCGGTCCGCTGGCTGCAGTTCCACTCGCGCGATCACCCGTCTGGAGAGAGACAAAGGAGTGGCTACAAACAAGAGCACTGCCATTTGGAACACGCGCGGTCTCTAAAAGGTTTACAAGCACGTGGCAGCAAGTGTGCTTTCAGAAGCGTCTGTTCCACTACGATTCCAAGCACCCCAAAAGGTCAATTGCAACATATACGCGTCCAACATCACAGGAAACAAACGTATCTGAAATACTTGTTGAGACAAGCTTCTCTTGTTCAACAAGTGCAGCTCCAGGCGCAAAAACGAGCCGTTCCCAACTGTCCACCACAAGGTTTGGGGAAGGGCACCAATCACGCAAGATACTCGTATTGCCTTAGTTATTGGTGGTGCACAACACTCGCTACGCGACGCGACGTGCAAGAAAGGCCAAGCTCTTGGCAATTCCTGACACTCATGTAAAGTGCGCAAAAAAAAAAAAACGTCCGGCAGTCACCATCAAGGCAGGTTTGGCAGAGATTCATTCCGTGGGCGACAAAATGTTCGGGTCCGCCACAACATACGAGCAAGAAACCAGCGCGGCGTTCGTCATTCATTTGTTGAAAAGCCCTGTCACAACTGTCCTTTAGATTTCACGCAAATTGCAAATTTGGGGAACAAGTAATGGGTCTCCAGAAATCGATTCCACGCGCATGAACGGAGTGCACAAAGGTAACACCGGATGACCAAGCGTTCCTGTTCGCGTGCACGCTGCCTGTGTCACATTTGTTGCAAGTGAACCACACTGGTCATAAAGATATTGATGTTTTGGCTCTTCTGGGAAAGACGTGCTCAATACACAAGCCGATCTGCATTCTGTATCAAGGCTTCTTGCCCGGTCAAACTGGGGAGGACATTTGTATGCTAATGGACACCGCAGATCCAAAAGGGCATGATGTGGACAGAGCAAGCTATGCAAAACACCACAGCACACTTGTGCACAAAAGTGAAGCAGGTTTTACAAAAACCCTCATTACAAAACATTCCAATCAAAATTTGCCAGGGACTTTGTCACAAACATTGGGGGACAGATCCCTGGATCACCCGTTGTCGCCCACAGATGCAGGCAGACGCGGTCCTGGATTTCGCCAGGCAGCAGGCAGGCTCCAATTCCCCGCACGCAAAAGGCGCACCCTCCTACGCGCAAGTAAAAGGCAGCAAAAAAGCTTCATTCTGCACCGTGATGCAACGCACATTTTACCAAGTTTGCAACCAAATCCCTTCAGGAAAGGTCAACTTCTAGAACTTTTGCCAGGTTGCTTTGGATGTCGCCGAAAATGACATACCTTGTCCAAGATTGTTTCTCGTGCCAATTTCATACTTCTGTGACGAAACATGTGTTCGTATTGGCAAGAAAGCGCTTGTTCACTCTGCACATTTCTTCCTCAAAATGAAGCGCTTGCCGCTTGACAAAACTTCTCACATGACCAAATCATGCATCCGCAAACCATTGTGGTCATTTAATCCCTGGGTCAGTCAGTCCGTGATCTCACTCAGCCGGTCAGTGATTGGGGCACAACAAAGGCGACTCATTTCGTGATTGCTGCGCGCTGGCCGGGCCCCGGGAGATTTACACCCTTCCTCCCCTCCCTCCCTCCCTGCCCGCCGCCTGTGGCTGTGGCGGCGGCCGCGGATCCCACGATCTGCGTGACGAGAAGACGGTGACTCACCGCGCGGATCCTGCGACCGAGTCGCGCGCGTGCAAAACGCTTCAAGGGGCATTCATCATGTGACTGTTGAATTTGACTTTGAATTTATCGAGAGTCTCGGAGGCTTCATTGAAAACCCTTCCAGAAGGAATTTCTGACACGCAAATGCTACGATATCACCCTCGTTTCTTTTTTGTGCGAAGTCCCTTTAGGGCGAAGCACCATGTGGTAATGCAGTATATGGCAGCTGGACCAAAATGTCCCCTGCCCCCCCCCCTCCAGACCCCCCCTGCAGCCATACCCCCCCACCACAGCCAGACCCCCCCAGCCAGCCCCACCTTGGCCAGCAAAGTCAGCATGACTGGTGGAGGACAAGGAGGACCAGGAAGAATTGATGAGTAAGGAAGAATTGATGACATTATCGACGCTGCAAGGGACTTCGCACTGCAGTTGCCTTGAGCACTGCTTCTTGTTCGAAGAACCAATCATTGTCATCGTCGTCATTTCGTTTGTCAGATCGTTTCTTTCTGTAAACAGGAACAAGCGTTAGCGAGATCTGGATCGACCTTTCATCTTGATCCGCCCCTCAACAATTGGATCGGAGCAGCAACAGCGCTTCGAATTTGCTGTGATCTTTCCATTCGTGCCACCTGTGTCCCGCGCACCAATTTCTTCACATGAGTTTCGGACATGTGCGCGTCTTCTTCACAAATGGCGTCTGTCACGTTTTCATTGTGCACGTCTTCAAGGAAACGCCAAGCTTTCCTCAGTGTCGGTGGCAGGTGCACGTTCTCGGTTTGATCGCGGCAATCAAAACCAAGTAACATACGTAGCTCTGCAGCATTCAGAATATCGAGAGTTCCAATTCTGCACCTTGTCGCGAGTGCGGAGGAAAACGCAACCGCTGTTCCACAAGACAACTCTGTGATCACAAAACTTATCGCTTGTGCTCACATCGTGGCAGAAATGGGTTCTCATCTTACAAAAAGGGTTCCTGTTCAATCCCACAACTCCTTTCTTGACCAAAGGTCTTGAAAAGTCATTGTGATTTCACATGAACCATTTTTGTACAGTGTGAGAACCCTGTCTTCACTGGTTGCAAGATTACCCACCCAAGGTGGGCGAGTTTTTGGTGTCACGACTCCTGGTAATTGGCAGCGAAATTGGCACACAAGTTCTGAAGGTCACAAAACACCCCCGGGTGCCCCTGTAGACGGCAATGCCCAAGCACAACTAGGTGCACATGCATTCACGGAGAGAACAGCACTAAATTCATCAAATCCGACCATTCCTAAACCCAACACGCGCATCACAACAAAGGCTTGAAGTGCAAGTGGAAACGGCACACGCCACCAATGTACAAATAAATCCACCTCACCATTGATGCTGTGTCAACAAGGACAAAATCTCAATTTTTCCCTTGACAAAGGAAGCAAATAGACAGAACCCTCTGTGGAACAATTGTGCCACAAGCAAAGCCTCGCACAATACCTTCACACACCAAGTTTACACACAAATCAAATCTCGTGATAATTGCAACCTAACGCGCGGGAGACCGCACACAACAAACACGTTTTGGGTTCAAAATAAACGAACCAAGCGTCACTCGAGTCACGACATGTCAACAGCAACTCAGCCAAAACGACAGACTGTTTCTTGAGCACTTCACATCATGGCTACTCGACAGGTGTCGATTGTGAATTCAGACACAAGGCCCAATCGGACGTCGGAATTTCGGCTTTGTTCAGGCATCGAATCCGCACATGTACCTGCGGACGTCCAAACACTCCAGTTGCCACTGTACGATCGTTTTCTTCAGCTCAAGGACTCTGTGCCAACGACATTCGAACACAGTGCAGGACGACTGACGTTTCTGCAAACGGATTGATTCGGCAGGAGCACACCATCTTCGGTGTGTGTGTGGGGGGGGGGACTGATATACAGACTCTGAAATACCATAAACATTGTGCCCTGTCTCTTCGAGCAGCTGGCTCTGTCCACTGATCCGACAGCTTATTTCCGTGCAGGGTCAAATATTTCAATGTTCACCGGACCACTTTTTCCAAAACAACACAGTGTCGATCAAGCGCAGCTCCATGCGCACAGGACAAAATTTTACTTCAGATTTATGTTTGTCACTTTGAAAAGATATTCACCACATCTGAACAAATGTGGTTCAAGTACGACAGCCCCGCGTCTGCGCTCGACAAGCGCCAACCAGGACTTGGAGGGAAACCACCGCTGTGGTAGATTTCCAATCTGCATCACCAACAATTCTCGCACAATGAAGGACGTGTTTCATTTCTCAAAATTATGAGCTGGGACGTGCTTGAAATTACCATGACAACAAACAGCCTTTTGTTGTGACAAAATGCAACGCCATGCCACCTTTTAAAACGTCACTCATTACATCTGTGCGGTAATTCCCAAACACTGCAACCTGTTCTCGCAATTCCGTTTCCATGGCATTGTCAGAAACCGCGAGTGAAAAATTGATGTGTTGCTTTCTGCACTTGGTTCTTGTCGAAAAGTGATCAAAATCCAAGTGAATGAACAAGAATGCTACAGGACTGAACACAGGCGCGTCTCCAAGAGAGCTATCTCCAAAAGTGCAATCTCGTTCGAGGTGATGACCACACGAGATATTTGTGTGATCCACCCCAAGGACCTATTTGCAGAGGAAAGCAGGAAAGGGGAGTAAAAACTTGTCAGGGTGACGACAACGTAAAAGTTTTGCGTTGTCCTCACACACCTGTGGTAACCACAGCGTGTGGGTGTGAACAATATTTTTTTACGGGCACAAGGATGATGGCCACCTCAGTTTTATGTTCAGCCCTGAACCTTGATTGCTGATCACCACAAACCGACAGTGACTGCACCAAGCCTGCGGCAGGCCGATAGGCCGCGGGCTGAAAAATGCATGCAGTCCCCCTCCCAACAAATGCTGAGGTCGTCAGGGACTGGGGTGAGGGTCCCAGGGATCAGGGTCACACATTGTCTGTGCGCAAAACGCAAAACTGCAGAAAGAGCTAACTGTCTCTTGGGATCAGGAGCCGGGTGGAATTTGGTTTGGCAGAATCTCTGACGAATTTGAGGGGGAGGGCATGGGCGTTGTTCAGGAGTCGCAGAAAACTCTCCTTTCTGCTGAAGGAAGGGATTTGGTGGCAAAGCGCACTTCGTGATCACCACCGCCTGAAACGCCAAACATCGTGAATCGTTCGACTTAAATCCTGGGATAAAACCCAAGGCAATGAACGGAAATGCGAATCACGATGCGTAAACAAATTTCAATCAAATCACATGGAACTTCGCAACAGACGATGGCAACGTCAGGTAACCAGACACATGGTGCACGGTGCGCAACAATCCACAAAAGCCTGCGTGTCCAATTCATTGGCTAGACTGTCGAAAGCCTGGGGCGACAAGTGAAACTCGACACCAGATTATTCGCAAATTAGTTCCCACTCAACGTTACGCCGCATTGAAACCACAGCGATTGCCCGCTGCTCGCAGCGCGCGATGTGGGCGCACGCCCCCAGCTGTGAGGGATCCAGACTGCAGAAAAGCTGGGACCACGACATTGATCCAGCACTTTCTGAGGATTCTTTCTGCACGACCGCGCGTTCTTGCGTGTCTTCCCTGGAGAGGTGCGAAAGTCATTTTCTGTGCCGAAGAACCAATCCAACGAGTATTTACTGTTGCAACCTGATTGGCATCAAAGAGTGTCCGAACAACTGTCCGAAATCTTGGTGTTGCACCCAGGGCCACCGGATCCACTGATCACCATGCACTCGCGCTCTGCCACAACCGAAAGAGCACTAAATTTCAATGCCTCCACGCTGACGTTTTAATAATACGGGCAGCAATTATGCGAAGAGAAATATGACAGCTGATCAGGCTCGCAGGATGTTTCGTGGGACGGTGCGTAATTGTTGATGTGAACTCGGTCGCATTCGCGACCGTTGATGAGCCGGGTCTGGTCAACACGGATGTGCCGTGAGCACTCCGGTTGATGTACCCAACACGAGCAAACCAGTACGCATACCGTCGCTCCAAACATGCGCACACCTACTCTTCGCCACAATCTCAATTCTAACTCCACAACACCAAACAATTGTTTCGGTCGGGCAAAGTCACAGAATACCTGGATTGTTGCAGAACAATTGTTTTGATCCCCTTTCGACTTGACTCGATCAAGTTTTTGTCATTTCCCCTGCGCAAGATCAGATCTACCAATGTTTGCGCCACAGAAAATTGACTTCCTTGGTTCCCACTGGCAACTCCGAATCACTTTCTTCAGTGGGCGAAAACCAGGAGAAATACGGCTGGCCATTATCCTCAGCTGTGGCAGTTTCTATGTTTTTGCTCACACGGTTCGGATGCGGGAAACTTTGCTTTTGAACAAGCACAGATGGACGTGAACAAACAACGCATGTTCACACACCAAACCAATCCCTGCTTGTGCACAGACCGAGATTTTACCACGAAATTTCCCCCAAAATCATCCACGTTACAGGCGGAAGCAACAGCAAGAAGTCGAGATCTTAGTACTTTACCCTTCGTGCGGAGAATGGGTTCAACACCTTCTCACCAAGAGTGACGCAGTTCCCAATTTGCAAGCTGTTTTCACGAAAACCCACCAACGTGGATCCAGTCACCAGAGCGAAAATGTCACAACTAGAATCTCCTCGACCCCTAACTGAGCTCAGAAAGTAAACTTGTACTCACTCGAGCGAAGTCCCGAACAAACTGGAGGCGATGGCGGTCCCGATAAAGACGATCAGCTGATCGACGCCTTCGCCATCTGCTGACGTCAGCGAGACGCGCTTCGAGTCTGTTTGCACCAGCAGCTGCAAAACACGCGTCGTGTCAAGAGCACCAACACCCTTGAGGCGGCTGTTTTTTGGTGGCAAGGACAATTCATCTCCAGAATTTCGGCAAGAAATGTGTGGAAGAAACAGCATTTGGGAAATCGGGCACAAAATGCAAGCAGGGAGAAAACAAATGAAGGAGAGTTTCGACATGGCAGTTACCTGGTTGGGGCGTCTACTTTCAATCGCCTGAATGTCCAGGAACGGAATGTTTGTCTCAATCTGAAATAATGTCAGATTTGTGTGCAAACGTACTCGTACAATTTTATCAAGTACACGAAAAAGGGATTTTTTCACACAGACCAACTTTGAAGTGGTACAAACCTTTGCAGGAACTTTTGCAGATAAGATAAAAACTCGATGTTCAGTCAAAGCCTGAAACACGAAATACAGCAAGATTCAGCACAAACACAAACACCTGCAACTTCCCTTGGAATATTTGGTGTCAATCTTGGCTGTCAGGACAAGTGCTCTGGCCTGTTATCACCCATTCTCTGCAGCTTGCACGAGTGCAATGCTTTGCGTGTTGCAGGGATCACATCAACTTGATGCAAACGAAGACCAGCCTTGTGGTAGGGCACTGTTTACATAAAAATCTAAACACTCACAGTTCAGCATTTGGCTTGAATTTTTTATCACCCTAATTTCTGATACTCGCAAAGTTGCACCTTGTGCAGCAAAACGGCACATCTATCCTTTTACTTAAGTGTGCTCGCAGACTATGTCTCAGCTCTTTTGGAGAGGCGAAAAGTTCTGAACGAGTGCCTGGCAGCGTGTACATTTTATTGAACTTTGAAGGAAGCACCGCACTGCCCACTTTGGGTGGAAATTTCACCGCTTTGAATGAGTGACATCAACTGTCAGAGGATCGCCAACTTGATTCGACAAACTGAAACATTTCAACGAAATTCCCTGGCTGTTGAAATGACACGATCCAAATGTGAATTCTCGTGACAACAACTTTGGAGAAAATCATGTCTGTACTGAAAGTTGCTGTTGCTGTTGCAACTTTCACTTTTGTTCTCAAATGAGGAAGTGGTGACAGGTGACAAGGACGAGCAGCTGCCTTGTTTTCCACTTACCACGACCCTGTTCTCCCATTTCTCTGCCTTCACTTCCAGCTTCATGAGGCGTTTCATTGCCTCATTGTACCTCAACCCCACAGCGTCATTCACGCTTTCTGCAAACAGACGACAGTCTTCACACAAAACACCAACGAACAGCAGTTGGTGTGCAGGGCAAGCAGTCTGATCATTTGTCAACAAGAGCCATTCATTTCCTGGCTTGCACGACACTCACCTTCAAGGTCGTTTGGAATCTTCCCCGTCATTTCGAGAGGAATTTGGCTCAGTCCAGAGTAAGGCTAAATTGTTTATCCTTCCAATAACGCACTTGTAATCCGCCTTGATCACATATCCATGCTGTAGAAACGGATTTGTGACAAAAACTAATCGGAGGTGTGCCCTACTTAAGCGCCATGACAGACTGTGACGTCACGATTTATTTGACCCAGAATTTACTTCCTGGCAACATTTCAACTTTTTGCCCTTGCCAACCATTCCCACGGCAAATTAAGTCCATTCAACAAGCACAGTTTGAACAGTCTCCGAAGAAATTCTTTCAGTGTTCAAGCTTTGTTTTCCGTTCACATCTATAGCAGACAGCACCGATTTATTCTAGACCGCAGCATTGGAAACATTCGGACAACTGAAGCTGCTGGAAAGAAAATATTTGCCTCCACAAAATGTTCATTCCAAGGAACGCTCGCCGGCCGACGTTGAATTTTTTGCGAGAAAACTCTGCATATACTCAAAACAATTTACAATTGAATAAAGCACATACATTTTTCAAAGAGGTGACGAAGTATTGAAGATTTTGCGTCACTACATACATACAAAACCAAAGGGGCGCCACTGATGATATTTGCGCCATCTGGTGGGAATAAATATTGAGATGGTTAATATTTTTCAGTTGTAGCATGGGGAGCTGCACAAAAAGCATAAAATCGTCAATTTATGCACTCCGAGGTGAGCACAGACCAACTAACTGTTTGGTTGGAGTGTATAAATTTCATTCTGCATCCCACACGCCGTGAATCTTGAATCTAGATTGATCTGTCCCATCCTGCTGATGGACGCCCCCAGCGTGAGAACTGGAATCTGAACTGTTCTTCGGCACCAGACACAAACGATTTGGTTGCACGCATTTTGGATCATTATCAGCGTGACACTCCTGACGAGAGCAGTATTGCATCTGGGTGACCACACTGATTTGGTGACAACACGAAATTTTGTGAGTCCCCAATGCGACCTCTCTGTATTATCGCTCACGCGGTTGGGGGGGGGGGTCTTTGTGCATGACCGGTGTTTGTGAAATGTACCCGTGGATGTAAAAAAATGTTGTGTTGTTTGACAATGCAGTGCATTTTTTCAGCAGCAAAGCTGCTGTGGTTGTGTGACAGACACGCCAACATGATCAAACCATATCTGCGTTCAAGCTTTGGATTGTCGTTCAAGGTGCCATTTATGTTTGCGCCGTAGAGTGGGGATCTCCCGCAGTTTCTTGTTATGACGGCGTACGTCGAGCCAAACCCACTGCTACTGAAGTGATGGGACCTGAGG
>JAAUXT010083430.1_pt1 | contig 32550 bp, 37 predicted proteins | sample 7278171 | NCBI WGS metagenome assembly JAAUXT01 (sample SAMN14350112, study PRJNA611818) | marine sediment metagenome | isolation source: surface marine sediment (1.8m) | place: French Polynesia: Moorea | collected 2018-08
ACCCCCCCCCCCACCCCGACCCCCCCCCCACCCCCCGCCCCCCCCACCCACCCCCCCCCCCCCCCCCCCCCACACCCCCCCCCCCCCCCCCCCCCCCCCCCCCCACCCCCCCCCCCCCCCTCCCCCCCCCGCCCCCCCCCCACCCCCCCCCCCCCCCCCCGCCCCCCCCCCGGAGGCCACTGTCCATGAGGGGTGAGAATCTTCAATGTGTTCGTCGGAGACTAGTTTGGTTCCAAACCGTATTTTTTGCAATCGCAGTTTTGGTTTCTGTGTTTCAGAAAATGATGCATGACAACAACTTAGTGCGGCATTTAGATGCTTGTGAAACAATGGGGAATGCAACTTCGATTTGCTCGGACAAAACGGGCACGCTCACCACCAACCGGATGACTGTCGTGCAGGCATATGTTGGTGGTATGTACATTTGTCCTACCATTTCAAACATGATTAATTGTTGGCATGAGGGGAGGGGCTTTGTGCCAGGGTAAACTGCACTGCAGGGATCAGACGAAATTAATTTAAACACGTTTCCTTTTCTTTGCAGGAACGCATTATAAGACAGTTCCCAAACACACAGAAGTCACCCCTTCAACAGTAGATGTATTAGTGCACGCAATCTCCATAAACAGTGGATACACGTCCAGAATTATGGTGAGTGTTGCGCGAGAAGCCTTTGCCCACCCCTCACTTCTCTGTCACCACGAAATGGGCACATTTCACTGAGCACCGCCGTCTGGTAGGGTCACACACAATGGATTCGCACCTGCACACCGAGTCTGTGGATTTTGTTTTACGCTTTTGTTGCTTTTCGCACAGCGCGATGAAGATGAGGTAAGGATAGTAAAAACTCGAAACACTCACACGATTTTTTGCGCTCACCAAGAGGAAATGGGCTTCTTTTGGGGCGGTTACAATCGCTGGTGCGCGCAAATGGGACTCATTTTACGCCTGCCAAACTCACACTACAATTTAGAATTTGGACTCACACTTGCGATTTAGAATGTCCGAACAATCACACAGGGAAATGTCTGAGCAGTCACATGTCCGAACAATCACTTGAATCAGCAACACAGATGTTCCGTGTGTGGCTGGACCGCTCTCTTTCAAATCATGTTCACTTTCCGCGAATTAGGCTTGTGAACCGTCAAATCTTCAGGCAATGTGTTGTGTGGAACAGGGAGTTGAAGACGATGTTTTGCTTTTGCAGCCTGCTGATGACCCAGGGGGTTTACCCAAACAAGTGGGGAACAAGACGGAGTGCGCACTGCTGGGCTTTGTGATGGATATGGGCAAAGATTACGAGGTGGTTCGGGAAGAGATGCCCGAGGAGTGCCTCCACAAGGTACGTGTTGTTGCTGCTGCTGCTGTTGCTGCTTCATCGTTTACAAATCTAATAATACCACCACAAGTTCATCTCATTCAAACTTGTCTGTAGCGTTTGAAGCTTGAAGCAAGTCTGCTTCAGTCGAGAACAAAAATGATAAAGCGCAATTCCAGCAGAACCCTCTGCACAAACGTGGTTCGCTCACAGTGTTGGCACAGCGTTGGTTGTGCAGAACGATTCGAGACGGCTTACGTGTCATGTTGTTGCACTCACGTCACACATTGACTCGCTGCTTACAGGTGTACACGTTCAACTCCGTGCGGAAGTCGATGTCGACTGTGATCCGGCACCAGAGCGGCTTCCGGCTCTTCACCAAGGGCGCCTCCGAAATTGTGCTCAAAAAGTGAGTGTTCGCTGCGCCGTGTGTTCGCTCCTTGATTTGAACATCTGCATCCAGTACTGCTGGCCGTTGCCATTTTCACTGCAGGTTGCGTGTACTGTTGACACATTGTATTGCAAGATCGGGTGTCAGTGTCACTGTTTCACTCCCTCACGTTATGTGCTGCCGCAGGTGCAATTGGATCATGGATCGGGATGGGAACGTGGTGCCCTTCACGTCCGCGGACCAGGACACGATGGTGCACAACGTGATCGAGCCGATGGCGTGTGACGGGCTGCGGACCATCTGCATCGCCTTCAAAGACTTTCAACCAGGTGCGTAGGGAAGAGAGTCGGTTGATTGCGGAGTGGAGGAGTGTGGGGGTCTGCGGTCCTCAGGGTCAAAAAGGACAGATTCAAGTGCTTTGTGTGTGGCTGGGGTGCGGGGTGGGGGTTCCTGACTTCTGAAGTCTGTGTGGTGGTGCCTTGTTCTGGGAAAGCATATTTCCAGTTTTACAACAAACGAACAAGCTTGTGGACAACAGAAAACAAAACACACCGCAGCTTGATTCATGTCGTGGTCACCACAATGACGACCGCCTTTCTTTTCCTGGGATCTTGGGTGGCATTTTGCGAGGATTGAGTGGACTTTTCAACCTGTTTTTGGCCCACCTCATTGTGTCGTAACCTGTGATTAAAACATTGATGTTTGGTCGGGAAATTGCCAGATTCGAATTGTTGGGGTGCATCTGAGAAACAGCGGCCACACACACTCGGCGCTTGGTCTTTGCTCCTCGTGGTGGTGGTTGACAGTGTCTCAAATCCTGAGGTTTGTCGAGTATATTTGGGTCAAATATTGGCTGTGTCAGCTGCAAGAGCTCAGATCATGTGATTACAGATTCAAGATGGCCGCGGCCAGCACCCGGCACTTTCGAAGCTGCACACGATACACTTATGGCAACACGCTGATGTGCTGACATCTTTCAATTTTCATCGCGTTCTGTACATGCGAACAGTTCAGTGTGCGGTTCAACGGACATGTGTTCGAACCTTGAGTCCCACCTTACGAGAAACCGCCATCGCTGTGTGAGATGGAACGCGGTGTTGTGTTTCGTGACCAAAAACCTTGTGTCCACGTGCAGTGTCTACAAATTAAAACGTTCCTTGAGGCCACCACACGTTCGCCACGACAAAATCTCAAAGCTTTGCGCTGATGCGTGAGGTGGGCTTTGAGAACGACATTGCACGTCAGTCAACCAAACCAAAGGTTCAAAGCACATCCAGGAGTTAGCTTTTACGCGAAAAGAAAGACCAATCACGTAAAGTGTTGCTGCGGACATGGTTGACACCGAGTGCTGCTGTGTGTTGCAGAGAAGGGCGACAAGGACGGGCACGTGGAGGTGATGATGGGGGGCGAGCCGGACTGGGACGACGAGGACCTCATCGTGTCCAACCTGACGGCCATCTGCATCGTCGGCATCGAGGACCCCGTCCGGCCAGAGGTCAGTCTGGGCGCGAGTGCGGTGTGTGTGTGTGTGTGTGTGTGTGTGTGTGTGTGTGTGTGTGTGTGTGTGTGTGTGTGATGTCGGTCGGGAATAACAGTCGTCCACTTGTCCCGTCCAAAACAAAATGCCCATGAGAAAAGATGTTTCTACACGAATTGATGGTCAACGGAACATCCTTCGGTGTTGTGGGTTGCTGGTGAATGGACATTGAGCCTGCTGTTGCTTCTTTGGCCTTGGCCTGTTTGTGCTCAATAAGAAAAGTGATGAGGCAGAAGGACATTGAATACCTGAGCTCATGGACCGCGGTGTGCTGCTCGCAGGTTCCGGACGCGATCAGGAAGTGTCAGCGCTCGGGCATCACGGTGCGCATGGTGACGGGCGATAATCTGAACACGGCGCGCTCCATCGCCACCAAGTGCGGCATCATCAAACCCAACACCGACTTCCTCGTGCTCGAGGGAAAAGACTTCAACAGACGCGTCTTGGAGAACGGGCAGGTGAGCGAGTGATTCAACCCGCCGGTTTGTTCAACCGACAAGTTAAACCGCCCTTTGGGTACGATGGGCAATGTGTGAAATTGCTATGGCATTCCTGATCGTGAAGGGGTGTCACCACAACGTTTTTGCCTGAATGTGTGACTTGAGGTTTTTCATTTGTTGTTGAGAATGTGGTGAGAACTCATGCGACGTTCCTCTCGGATGCAGGTGTCGCAGCAGGCGCTCGACAAGGTGTGGCCGAAGCTGCGCGTGTTGGCGCGATCGTCCCCGCAGGACAAGTACACGCTGGTGAAGGGCATCATCGAGTCGCGCATCACCGAGAACCGCGAGGTGGTCGCCGTCACCGGGGACGGAACCAACGACGGACCCGCGCTCAAGAAGGCTGATGTCGGATTCGCGATGGTACTGTTCGCTCGCTTGTTTCTTTTTCGGGGGGAGGGGGGCTGTTTTTCTGTGTATCATCGCGTCACCATGATGAAAAGACATCCACGTGGAGAAAGTATTACAACCTGGAGTCGACCGTGGTTCTGCACCATTTGTATTGTCAGGATTGATGTCTTGTGAAAGGCAGATGTTGCACCAAACTGAATCCTGTTGGTCTCTGAATGGAGTGCAGAGTTCACTGCACCCTGCGTTCCGTTTGTTTTCTCGGACGGATCGAGGTTTGGGTTGCGTCGACCGTGATGACCGTTTCTTCCGGTATCCTCAGAACTCGATGCCACAGTGTTCGATGTGTTTTTCACAGGGCATCGCTGGCACAGACGTGGCGAAAGAGGCTTCGGACATCATCCTGACAGACGATAACTTCACGTCGATCGTCAAGGCCGTCATGTGGGGTCGCAACGTGTACGACAGCATCGCCAAGTTCCTTCAGTTCCAGTTGACGGTCAACGTGGTGGCCGTCATCGTCGCCTTCCTGGGAGCGTGCATCATCAAGGTGCGTGTCACGTGGTGCAATCCCGTGTTCTCATCAGAGAGGAGGCGCCCAAAAACTTTGGGTTGAGACGTGCTGGATGAATTTGATTCAAGTGCTGACAAGAAAGACGGAAAGAATTGTGTTTTCCATGGCCAAATCAGTGTTATGTGATTTGTCGTTTTCACACACAAGTTCGATTGTGTACCGCACGGGTGCTCATTGGACCGTCCAAGTCAAACAAACTGGACGAAAAGCACATCGTGACAATCTTTCCGCTGCTGCAGGACTCCCCGCTGAAAGCGATCCAGATGCTGTGGGTGAACCTGATCATGGACACGCTGGCGTCGCTCGCGCTCGCGACGGAGCTGCCGTCCGAAGAGCTGCTCGAGCGGAAGCCGTACGGACGCACCAAGCCGCTCATCTCCCGCACCATGATGAAGAACATCCTCGGTCACGCCATCTACCAGCTCACAGTCATCTTCGTGCTCCTCTTTGCCGGTACGTTTGCGCTGCCTGGTCGTGGTGCAATAACCACGGAGTCAATCTTGTACACACTGGGAGAGTTGGATGTCGGGCGATCGGCTGTTTTTCTCAGTGAAACAATTGGGATACGAGAAGTTGGTGTCGAAAAGAAGGCGGGAGACCTCTTGTTGTGGCCCGCCATTGTCATGGCAGCCAGGTTCCCTGGGCCTTGTGGGGCTGATCTCAGTGCGTCACACGTGTCTCTGTTCTCGGTGCAGGTGAGAGGTTCCTGGACATTGACAGCGGGCGCGGAGCGGAGCTGAATGCGAAACCCTCGCAGCATTTCACCATCATCTTCAACACGTTCGTCATGATGACTCTCTTCAATGAGATTAACGCGCGCAAGATCCACGGCCAGCGCAACGTGTTCGAGGGCTTGCAACGCAACATCGTCTTCATCGCCATCTGGTTCGGCACCATCACAGCACAGGTGAGGAAACTGGCTTTGGTGGCTGTTGTCAAAGACAATGGAATATGTGTCTGGAGATGGCGGTTTCGTGAAACGCGGCGAAAGCGGAGGTGGAGTTGCATTTGTTCTTTTACTCCAATACAGAGAATGTAGCTTCAAGAGCGCAGAAATGTCGTTGTGGTGACACCTTTGGGAAGGTCAACAAGGACACGAGCAAATACGCGACGTTATGGATCGCACACAGTTCTGAACTGTGGCTGTTTCTGTTCATTACAGGTTTTTATCATTCAATACGGCGGCGTCTGGTTCGCGACGGCGTCACTGGACCTCGACCAGTGGATGTGGTGCCTCTTCTTCGGCGTTGGGGACTTGCTTTGGGGACAGGTGAGGGGCGCCTTCTTTCGGAGTTTTCAAGTTGTGCGCAGGCAACTGCCACGTTCCAAATGGATTCCAAGGCATCTGGAAAGTGTCAATAGACTTTTGCCCCGTGTCAGGCCAAACACATGCAAAAGGGACTGACTTCACGAGCACGGCGGGGCATTTCGTTATCGTTTACCTTTACGTTCCTTGCCAATGTCAAGAGCCCGTTCACGACGTGGTTCCGTCGGTGTCGTTGACAGCTGGTGACGTGCGTGCCCACGGACTCGCTGCCGCACATGTTCTCGTGGGGCGCGTCGACGCCGCAGGAGATCGAGGCGCTGGACCGGGTCGAGGAGGAGCCCGACTCGATCGAGGCGCTGCCCGACGACATGGGCCGCCGCGGCCAGATCCTGTGGATCCGGGGCCTGACACGCCTCCAGCACCAGGTAGGACCCCGTTCTCACTCAGCACCGTGCTGTTGTCGACTCTTCGTATTGTTAGAGCGAATTTTTTTGTCGATCTAGATGATGTAGTTGAGATCAGTGTCGAGCAGCAAATTGGTTGCAGAGAGATGTCGCCTTTGACGGAAGCAGCTTTTTTCGAAACAACTGGCTTTGTACGCTGATCAACGCATTCGCACACTCCTTGTGAAAACGTTATGGTCCCAGTGGGCGGGAGGTCCCTGTTCCCCTGAACATTTGGACGCGCCGCGCTGCTTCACGATTTGGCGCCATCTCGGGTCCGCGCATGCGTAGCGAATAGATCACGTGTCGCTGTTGTGCGTTTCGTTTCGTTGTTCGGTGGTTCAACAGTTTCAAAGCCTTCAGGTGGCGCTGCTGACTTTTGACTGTTTATCAACCGTCAGCGGTGCCTGGTGACGACAGACTTGACTCCCAATGAACAGCAGCGGCGAAAGATGCTCCCACCTGATGTTGTGCCGTGTTGTAGTCCTGTGACCCATCCTCTGCTTGTCAAAACCTGTAGCCACGTACAAGCAACAATAGCGCAGTAAGGCTTCGTCCTCCCTCCACAGTTTTCGCAATAGATTCAAGCGCAACTGGCCAGCCAGCCGTTCGAAACGTTGGTCTCTGCACTCCAGGCGTAGATCAGTAGAGAACTAAGATCGCGCTAGAAGGTGCTGCGCCTGTGTTCAGCCTCTGTGTGCGTCGCTTGTATGTGACTACAAAGCGCATTCACTTGTGATAAGCCTCATCGTGTTTTCATCTCAGAACCTCTTCAGGTGAGGGCGGTTGGCGCCACGTGTCATTGACGCCATTTTGGTTTTGCAGGATCAGAGAGATTCTTTTTTCCTTGCCCCTGTTTTTGGCTGTCGGGGTCCGACTGCAGAGTTGAGTGCTTCCGTATGTTTTTGTAGACCTCGTATCAATCCACGGTTCAGAAGGTAACAAACACGAAACATCGTTGCTTCTTCTGCAAACGATACTTCCTCAGGGGGTTGCCAAGGAACAGTGGTTTGGTTTGTGTCGGATAGACTGTAAGGTTCACAAAACTAATCAATCGAAAACAGGCCGACAAAGAATTTGCGTCTCAATCCACAGAAACGTTCAAATTCTTTTGTGGTTTGGTTTGACAAGTCAAGATCTCTTTGGAACAGAATTAGAAAGCAAACAGAATCTATGGGGAATTTGGCTGTCCAGAACAAACCTGAGCGCCACTGCAGTGAGACTGGCAGGGTCTTATGTTTCCACATCAGTGACGAGCACAGGGTTTCAGCCGTCCTCTTCCTCTCTGAACTCGCCTTCCCACTTCTATCACAGGTGGATGTGTTGTGTCTGTGGGGTTGTGACGATGACAAAAAGCACAGTCATCGTTGCCAACAGCCAGACAAATCATTGGTGTTCAACAGGGTCGTTCTTTCGTGTCCCGTTTTCCCCGTCGTTGTGCGATGGATATTGAGTCCCCGTTGAGCTGACGGTGCAATGTCTTGGGTCGACACTTGAGCAGCAAGTCCCAGTGTTCAGGGTGCGACTCACAGAATTTGGGTTTCCTATTTCAAAATTTGTTCACTGAGGAACAGTTGTTCAAGTATCAGCCTTTTGGGTGGCAAGTCATTTTCTTTTACCATAGACAAAAGGCCTTGTTTCGGATGGCGGTTGGTTAGATTTTGCATTATATTTTTCGAAATACAGAATGACAGACAAACCTTCCCATGCGGGGGGTGAACATTGGAGAATGGTCAGTTTCACTGAACTGAAAACTCTTGGCACTTCCACGCGTGGACAAATTCTGTGGAAACATCTGCTTGATCAAACAAACCTTGAGATCGTTTCAAAGACACAAATGAAGTTTCATGGTAAAGGAAAAGTAGCCAAGTGAAATGACATGTTCTGTTTCAGGTCTAATTGTACAAAGCTTTTCAGGTTGCATTTCGACTCAGTTTGTCTGAATGTTGTTCCCACTGTGCATAACTGTGCGCGTTCACGGATCGAGCCCACCCATGGGTCCAGAGACTCGACAACGCTGGTTGTTGCGGAAACGCGTCACGTTGTGTGTGGCTGTTGTTGTCCTGCACCATGGCTACCTGTAGCCGTTACCATGTGCGTCGTTTCCTTGACAACGTGGTTGTGTTGACAGATGGTTTCTATGGTTGGTCATAACACGTTTCACGGTTTATCAAAGGCATATTTTTCACTTCACCGCCCGATGCTTATTCTCTGTGGTGGAGGGTCTTTGCTTTCCAGTCGCCCCTCAAACTCCCGCTGGCAAGTTTTATTTGTTCTCCACACGATCGATGAGCGCCTGAGGCGGTTGGAAAGGAGAAAATGAAACGAGGTCAAACCGAGATTGATTGATCTTCTGTGTGGAATGTTACGGATCCAGTGTGGACACCAAACGGGAAAAGAACTGGTGTACTAGTTGTCAAACTCCTGCATCAAATGTGTCCTTTTGTCGTTGCCATGTTCCTCTGGTGTCTCCCAGCAACCAGACTTGCAAAGTATCAATCACCCAACCCAAGTCTTCATGAACACGTGGGCTCATCCAACTCACGTTGGATCACAAAGGCGACAAACTCGTGTTCTCAGGACAACGGAAACTACCTTTGATAGCGGTGTTGTTCGTGTATCTGGCTTTCTGCAAGCCGAGCGAATTTCGCAGGTCGTCCAAGTGACTATGAGTGGAATGATGTGAATCGTTGGCTTCTAGCGAGCACCTGTGCGCTTTCTCTCTGGCGTGACGTGTGAAGTATGAAGTTTTGCTTTTTTTTCTCATGATTTTAGTGGATTTTTTGTCTCTTCTTGATCTTTTCACCAGCTCCTACCTTCCGTTCACCTCAGTAAGCCGTGGCAAACTGAACAAGTTCCACAAAGCAGTGCAGTACGAATTTTTGTTGTTGATCCCTTGTGTACATTCCCCTGCAACAAAGTCCGTTTTGGAAATTGGACCTTCAACAAGAATTTGCGCTGCACCGAGTCGTTGCTGCACTTCTCACCTGTACTCAACTCTGGGAGGTGCAGAACCTGTAGAAAGTCGCTCCCCCACCTCTCGCTTAGCCAAAACAGGAATTCCATCTCAGACACACCTTCCATTCCAAGCGTCAACCAGATGACACTTTGGGGTGGCAACCACTGGACAAAGAGGCTGACTCCAGATATGCATATTGAAGATGGTTTGTGAACAAGACCAGCCCAACAGAACATCGCAATTCCAATGGACAGACAGCGTCAATGCTGTTGCACTGAACGTCAACCCGTGGAAACGCTGAAAATACACCCTTCAAGAAATGGCAGTTCGTCTCTTCTGCGAAACGATTTGCTGAGGTAGATTCGGCTTGGGGCTTGCTTCCTGTGACGCTTCAATTAAACAACTGCTTCAGAATGGAATGTGTGTTTGGGAGCGTGGTTCCTGTGAGCGACCTGTTAGATTGTGGAGTCTGGAGGAGTCCCTGGCGATGTGGAGAAGGGGTTCGCAGGTGTGGGTGTCTCTCCGGGAGAGAGGGAGGGAGGGTGGACGGGCAGAGGGACGGGTGGTGTTGTCCCTTGACGCATGTCTCTGTTTCTTCTTTGCGCTGTAGCTGCGGGTGGTGCGGGCCTTTAGATCCACGCTGGACGAGCTGGAGGACAAGCGCTCGGTGCACAGCTACCAGGGGCTGCCGCTGCCCCTGCCGCTGCGCCCCTCGCGCTCCCACCCGCCGCACCGGCCCCTCGCCGAGGAGCTCACCCCGGACCCGCCCCTCGCCCTCGAGCCCCTTGGCACCCTCGACTGCGGCGTTGGCTACGCCGGCGCACCCCATGTCATCGCCCCTAACGGCGCCTACCAGTACCAGTACAGCAATCTGGGTCTGGTGGCGAGCGACGGCGGCGCCAACAGCCGCGACTCGTCACGTAGAGCGTCCAACAAGAGCCGCTCGGCTGAAAACGTCGCGCTGTTGTTGGAAAGTAACAGTAGTACGCACTTCCCGACCAAGTCTCCTTCCCCCAGCAACCGGACTATGAGCTCAAATGACATCAGCTTGCACTGCCACGAGACGTCGATGTGAGCGGATAGAGAGAGGGAACGCTGGGCCTGATGAAGGCAACTCGCAGTGAGGCGGAGAGAAGACGAGTTGACGGACGATGCACCTGCGGCGTGTGACGCACGCACTGAACACCACGAGGCACAGTGTGCGCACAGCGTGAACTTCTTGTGTTCTGCACAACACGGCGGCGGGAGGCTTCTGCGCGTTGACACAATCACCGACGAGGGCAGGGAGGACGGCGGAATGAAGCGAGCGGGGAACCACTGTGCTTACAACCGACGCTTTTGCTGCTGCTCCGCTCTTACGCTGTGTGGTTGGTTTAGGAGAGAAAGAGAGAATGAAGGACTGTGCCTCTATGCTTGTGTAGTCGTGTAGACATCTTGCTGACGAGGTTCAGAAGAACCTCAGTTCAATCATGACTTGAATCCTGCAGATTTTACACCTCTTCCTCACAACTATGAAATGCCTGAGACCAAAGGTTGATGCGACCTTGCGACCACGGTTTTGCTGTTGACGCAATCACAGTCTGGGAACACGATTCACGGAGAAACCTTGGGATTCCATCTTTCAGATAAATACTTGAATTACTAGAAAGATGCAAGTTTAGCTTTGGGGGTGGACGTCAGATACGTGTATCAACGAACACCATGGTTGTTGCTTGCGGTAGAAGTAGTTCTTCCACTTGTTCCTTGTTCGGCATTGAGCTTAGGAACAGGAGCTGCCCAAAAAGATGTTTGCTCCTGGCCAAAGGGTGAGTTTCACGTTGGATCTTTGAGATGGTTTGTCCTTTTGAAACCGGAGGTCAGTTCTCGAGGTTGTTCTTTTGACTGATTGGGATCTGAGCACTGAAGGCAGATGCTGTACAGATGACAGTGTACATACGTGTAAGAAATCTTTCCACTATTTTGTACTTTGACTCCAGATTGTGTCAATGTTTGGCTGACTAAGCAAGTGTTGTGCCAAGAGTTCGTATTTTGTGAACTCAATGAGCTGTTTTTGGAAAAGTTATCTATTGGTTGTCCTGGCTTGGCTGGTGGCAAGTTCCAGTTCCCTTGGTTTCAAGTCATGGCGAGGAGATACGGGGGATTGTGGACACTTCAGCCTTCGATCTGGACCTGTCTGTTTGAAGTTCTTTGAACCATTGTGTTGATATATTTTTGAATTTTTCTGCTGTGGAGCAGGAGCGGACTCAAAAACACCACCAAGTTCTATTCACTCGCACTTGTCTTTTCGCTCAATATTATGAGGAACGTGGAAATAGTTTGGAGGAAGAATCTGTCCTTTCAACGGAGATGGGGTTTGAGGCAACAGACGAGGTGTGAACGATTGAGACCAAAGGGACTCGCTTGTTGTGGTGCGGCTGTGGAAGTGTGGCTGTTCTTTGGTGAACGTCTGTGACCCCGTCGCCCCAGTCTTTTCCAATGCATCCAAGTCGCGTGTGCAGTTTCGTTGTTCTTCTATGACACCTGCTTGACAAGAGAGAATGTCTTTCCTTGTGGTACTGAGGAGCAAGTAGATTATCCACGGCGAAGTTGAATGTGTACGCATGCGGGACATGAGGTCAGAGCTCAACTACCCGGGAACCGTCGATACTGACGACTTGGACGTGATTTGACAACTTGTGACATTTTCTCTCTTTCATTCCAGATTTTTCCATCTTGTCTCACTTTACATCCAACTTTTTCTCAAGAAGCTCTTTCTACATTGAGTTCCTTTTCACTCGCACATGGCATAAGTTCCTGTAGACTAAGTTATGACCAATCATTGATCTGATACGTGGACCTGAGTCCAACATTTTGCACAAAATGTACATTTTCAGCTCTTTTGTTGCTGTCGTTTCACTTCTTCTGCCGTTTCATTTTGTTCGGTTAATATTTTATTTCTGTTGTAGGTTCTTTCATCGCTTTTCATTCGTTTGCGTTCAGTTTAAGTTTGCGTCTTTTCAATTTCACTTCGGGTGCACAGTCCAGTGTATCTCACTCCTGAAATCGAACTTGCCGAATCAAAATTTGTTCAAAAGTTTCTTTCCGTGCAAAAAAAGAAAAATCTGGACACGTTCCCCCGACCTTCCTGATTTTCTCTGAAACAACAACTTTCTTTTATCTGTGCTTTCTTCATTCGTTGCTTGGCGACAATTCCCGAATCTTATTCTCACTTTGTTCTTCTTTCTTGGCAACAGGACTACACCACGTGCACACGCGTATCTTGTGTTACGACCATTTGTGGAGTTTTATCCAACTCTCCCCCCTGTACGTCGTGGTGCGAACCGTGCGGACATTTGTGTTCACGTGCATAATTTGTTCTGTTTCGTACCATTGTTTGTGCATACGTTTTAATTTATTTGTCGTGATTTTTTACGTTCTTATTGTGTGTATTTCTCCTTTTTTCAGATCCGTGTAGTAAACGCTTTCCGTATGGGTCTAGACGCGGACAGCTTCGATAAGCGAAGCTTGTCGTCCCTCCAGTCTCAACATTCACTGCAAAACCTCCGCATGCACGTGCTCAAAAAGTCCACGTCTTACGACGCGGACGCGGGGAATCGCACGGCGGCATACCCGCCGGTCAGTGTCGGGCCGGGCGCCGCCGAGGCCCGCGTATGAGGCGCCGTCTGGTGACGCGTGAGACCCGAGTGAGAACAAAGCGCAGCTGAGCACGCCCGGAGCATGCGCGATGAGCCGAGCGCCACGTGACTTTCCAAGAGAAAAACTGACAAATCCATAAAGAGCAAAAAAGCGCCAAACTTTGTGCGAGGATCACAAAAACACTTTCAGCTCTGAAAGAAGTTTGGAGAAAAAGCAAAGGAAACTTGTTCGTGTCGTGTGAGAAGCAGAGTAAGCCCCAGAACAAAGTGCAAAACTTGAAGACAAGAAGCAGAAGCAAGACAGGAGTGAAGACATAGCGAATCATCCAACCCGAGACAAGTCTTACGCCGAGTCGGAGAGAGATCATTAGTGCCTGGAAAGGACAACTGAACTTGATTGGATGTTTGCAGCTTGTGTTTGGTGATTTTTTTTATCTTTTCGTATGTTTGACGTGGAAGGTTGCCGTGGTTTGGACAGGGTTGGTTGCCCGTCAGTAGATAATTCACGAGTGTAGCTCCCAACCTCTGACCCAGAAAGCTTTGGACCACAAATTGGGCAGTGGGACAAAATTTTCAAACTCTTAAAACTTTTTTCCTTTCGAGGGCCAAATTTACTCGTCAGACAGTCGTCTATTTTTTCGCCATTTTGGTTTGTGAAACTCAAGCATTCCAGCTGAGACCGAAGGCAAAGCCCACCCGACCCTGAAACGAGTCCTGTCGCGATTCGTGTTTGTTGAAAATTGTGGGGAATGTAGATAGTTCTTGGAATTTCTTCCATCCAGAGATGTGGCGAGGCTCCCACAGTCGCACCCCCCGCCAGACCCCACCCCACCCCTCTGCCCCAAAGAAAATCGTTTTCTCTTGTGGAAGGTTTAGCTTTGTTGAATAGCGTAGTGATTTTAATCATCTTTCTGCAATGAACGGCTGTTCTCAAGACTGTGACCATTGATAAACTGCCAGCTTCGCCTCCTGTTCAGTTGGGGGGAAGTGTGGAGGATCATGCATTGAAGCAATACTGGATTTTCTATTGTAATAATGATGACTGGTGGCTCTGTGCCCTTCTCGTTCCCTCATTAGTGGTTTGTGTCTGTCGATGGTACTTTGCTACTTTTTTATGATGCTCCTACTACGATTATTGTGGATGATAGAACTGGTCCTCACTCAGTGCAGTGCAGTAATGTGCTTTTTCGTCAGTGGTCTGACCGTTATGATGATTGTACAATGACGAATAAATGTGTAACTGATGATATGAATGATTTTTGCACCCTTGTGTAAAAGAATCTTCAAACTGAAACACAATGTACAGGATATTTTTCTTAACACACTGCTGCAACCATTTAAAGATGAAGGAGGTATCACGTGATAATAGTCATTTATCTGTGTGGCGACCTCAATGAATTGATTCACTAGATGCATATGTTGTGCATGATCAGTAAATCTCAATCATGTGAAGTTTGGCAACAACACTGATCTCTTTCGAAACTGTCTGAAACTGAACGCGAAAGAAACGCGCGCGCTTTGTTCCCCATTCAGAGGCCAGTCGTTGAAAGCGCTCAGTTGTTTTGCCAAACTTCACTGTCCTGGTCATCCATCAGTAAAACTGGATGTTGTGCTCATGCCATGATGTGTAAAACTGAGTGTGCCGCATGTGTTGAATAGAAGCTTGCTGTCTCTTCCCGCCCTTGAATCCACACTCACTGACGTTGCAGGTCTGTCGTGGAGAAATTTCAATGGTGTCTTTTCAAAACTGTTGTGCTTCTCTGACTACACTGAGAATTGCCCACCCCAGAACCAACTGCGTTGTTGGAGCGCGCTGGCCGTGCGCTCCGTGTTCGTCTCACCTTTGCACTTTTTGAAAGTTCCGACACCTTTTGAGAGCCCAGCGACTCTTTTCGACCGGAGCAGGAAACACCAGAAAATTGGCACATGATCATCTGACTGACAATGAGAAGGACTGCTGCAAAACCTGACGACAGAGAGTCTGGTGTGTTGACCGAAACTTGCTCAGTCAGAGTGCACCTCGGTGAAGGTCACACAAGATGGAGCAAAGTCACCAACAAAACACGTTGAACAGAAATGTCCAGACCCGTGTCCACAGCACCGAGTTGTGGAGCAGACCGCAGGCTTTTATTCAATCAGTGCATTGATAGGTTAGTTTGCAAAATGTATGGCTGACACGTTCGTTCTCTGTAGATAATGACCCTTTCAGTTCATGAGCGCAATAAGTTTTTTGTGTCGAACGCACTTCTCACCAAACGAGGCCAAACAGTATGCCGACAAAACTTTTGTACAGTGTAAATTTCAAACGATGTACAGACAGCAGTTTTTGGGAGATATTCAGACTCGTGGTGCTTCAGACAGACGCATATGGACTTCGCTGAGAAAGTCCACTTCAAAACAAGAAATTGAATGAATTGTTCACAGCCTGGGGGAACGCCCATTTTTCGGACGCGTACGTTTATTCTTAGCCTGAGGACACTGCGATTGAAAGCGGTCTGTCTTCAAGATTGCCAAAACGTTGTTGAGAATCGCCCCAGTGAGAGTCAGGAGTGCCTTCGATTGAGTGAACTGAGCGCGCCCTTGGCTCGCGCAGCATGTGCCGTCAGTGTCAACGGAAAGCGCCCAACGCACGACGCCAAAATGAGGAGCGCCGCCACAGCGGGACGACCGACGCAGCTGCTTTGCGCGAGTGCTCAAGATTCATGCATCCACGTGTCGATTTTTGCTTTCTTTTTGACGTTTTGTTAATTTTTCTCCTTTGTACATTTTATTTTTTGCAATCGCTTGGCACAGAACTCGGTGTAGAACAACCAAAAGGCATCATTTCGTGGCAGAACAGGGTAAATGCTGCAAACTGGCAAACATTTTTTTGACACGGGCATCATTGGAAGGGTTTTGGTGCCTTGTTCGCTCCTGAACTGGACCAGGAGCGGTCAAGTTTGGAGTTGCAAAATGTCCGCAACAAGAGAGTCCGTTTGTTCAAAACACGTTTTCACATTTCCATATCGGACTGTACGGGCCCGTCCAGTTTCAGTGTTCCCACTTTTCTCATTCATCAGTTTTAAGATGAAGGTTCCCACAGAAATGAAGCGCTGCTCTACACTGGGTGCGGAGGCCGCTGCCGTCCTTGTTTTGATTTTGCAGTTTTGGTGACAGTAGGTGATGAGTGCGTTGTGTGAGTGACTCCACCTAGTGCCAGATCGCGTGACGAACCCTGTTCTGTTCAGCGCTGCAGATCCACAAACACCCCGGATTGTCTCAGACAATCTCGGCGAATAGAGAAAGCTATTTTTTTAGTTGTTAGAGGGGACAACGCGTAGGCGCCTGTAGCACACACGTCTAGACTTGTACAGAGCAGTTGAGGTGTCTTGTTTGGATGCTTCCCACTCGCATTGGTGAACCTAGTTGTAGTGAATGGATAGGCAGCGATGCCGTGTTGTTCAGCGGGACACACATCACTTTCCTTTGTTCTGAAGCAGTTTCCGAGCGCCATGCAATGCGTACAGTGAGTTTGGTTGTGCTTGTCCGGCTTGGCTGCTGCTGCTGCTGCCCAGTTTTGTCACATGGCTGATGTTGACGACGTTACTGTAGCGGTGAAACGCAGAACCATGCGAAGTCTGTAGTTGCTGCGGCTGGAGCTGCGGGCCCCGCCCTGCCCCGCCCCGCCAGGGGGCGTTCACTGTCGTCGTGACGTTTTTTTCTGCATTCCTTTTGTAGCATATTTCATCTGGACATCTTGACTCGTTAGATGTACATCGTTTGCTCCATTGATTGAAACTAGAGAACAGTAGGAGTTACCAGTTTTAAGGAGTAGTTCGTTCGCAAGTTTGTTTTTTAATCCCTTCCACACACCTGTTATTGTAAAAATGGCCATGCATTTCAACTCTTTCAAAATGCTGACGCTCTTTCGTGTGCAAGCGGAGGCGGAGAGCCACCGATTCCGTCAGGTCCTGCGATTGTGCATTTCAAAGCTGAGTGTTGCCTTTATCCAGCGATCCCAGTGGAGATTGCCTTGAATCGAAACTTGAGGCTTTCTGGGGTTTTCTGTTTCATTTTGGCACCTGGCGACCCATATCCTTCCGTACGTCGAGACAGCTCAATCACACTTTTTTTGTTTTTGTGGTCAGCAGGGCCGCCAGGCTGCCAACGGTATCGCTGGCTCTCCCGGTCTCCCCTTTGCACCAGTTGTTGCTCCTGTATCCATGAAAACTTTGTTGCGTACCAAAGTAGTTTCTCTTGTTTCTGTAATGCAGGTTTTCAATCTGTTGAAACGTACGCTTGCATAAATCGACAGAACGGAATTCTGATTGTTTTTTGCCCCCACAAGACATGAACGTTCACTTTGTGAGCCTTCTCTCGTCACTGTTTGCAACGGCTAGTCACTGATGCTGAAAATTTGGTTCGTTGGCGGAGGAAAGGTGAACAAAGTGAACGTTGTTCACGCGATCACAGAAAAATGACGCTTCGTTAAACAGTGAACATTGTACTTTGAAATATCTCAGCTCAAAGAGTCTTTTTGCTGGCCGACCATTTCGCGTGTGCAAAACAAGAAAATTTACTGAGCGAGAGTCCTTCACTGTAAACTGTTAAGTGTACGAACTACTTTTAGGTTTTAACTTTGATTTGTCTGTATCTTACTCAAAAATGCGGTTTTTGTTCAAGCAACTGTTAAAAGCCAGTCATGGTTTTTATGGAATAAAAAAGTAATTTTAATGCCACAAAAATGCTTGTGTTTTGAGTTTTAAATAGTGTTTCTCTCCAACTGATTTTGGAATTGTTTATTGTCATTTATTTTTTCATTGTTATTTTTGGGGCTGCTGTTTGTTGCTTTTTTTTCCAGTCTGAGTTTCCCTGAATCGTAGGAAGATCTTGTCACTCTTCGTTGCCATGGTTTCACCCTATCTCTTTCCTCTGGAGTGTCAAAAGAGAGCAACTTTCCGTCAAACTTATGATGTTGACTCCAAGGTGATTGCTGTACACGTAGCTTTCCCAAATCCAGTTACAATGTTATCAGAGGCACACAGACTTTCCCAGTGACCTAGCGAAAACTGGCATCAGGTTCGTCTCTGTGTTTTTCACCGATAGACGTGGTTTTGCCACCACATTTTGAGGGTTTCTCCTCTTTTGTTGGGCTTTTTGTGCCATTGAGGCCGGGTGACTAATGCTTTCCCCTCAGCAAAGCATGGATGGACACGAAGACCGTTTCAAATGACCAACTTGGAAAACCACCCCATCGCCGCAGTCTCTGCGCCTTGATGTGTTTTGCAAATTCTTTCCCCATCGAGGCACATGGACTGACTGACTCATTCAACCGCGTTTGAATTTTATCCACAGCGAATGGTGCCCCACCCATAAAATTTTTACCAACTGACATCCACTTCTACCGTTGTAACCCTCCTTCCCTTTTCGTGCAGTGTTCTTTCCGACCCTCGATCCCGATTGTCCGTCCCCTTCGAATGGCTGCTGGTCGTTCAGCTTCTTCCGAGCTGTAGATTTTCATGTTTTCGGTGTCCCTCTGCATGAGCAAAGCTTGTGTTCAACGGATCATATGTTGCACCGTTTTGTTGACAACAACATTTTGCCCCGAAACAGAGTTTTGCTCAGTGTTCTGAAATTAAATTGTATTCCGTAGGTTTTCAATTCTGTGTTGTTCAACGTTTATGAACAATAATTTGACACATTAGTATTTTTTAGACTTGGAGGCTATACCAAAAAGAAATGACTGGTTGATACATGCATTGCAATCGAATTCTCATGTTCGACATTTTAACAGTTGTGTAGCATCTTTACTTCATATTTTGTCCAAATTTTTCTGTATTTTGTCCCGTTAACAGTTTACAGTTCGTATCCATGTCTCACACAAGTTTTCCCTTTTTATTAGAACACTGTAAAAACAACCAAGACAAAGTTTGTTGAACAAAGCAAAGTTGAAAACGTCAAAAGTGGTTGATTTTTACAGTGTCACGACTTTGTGTGCGTTGCTGTGGTGTTGATCGTTGATATTATTTGGCTATTATTTTTTCTATTTCAGATCCGTGTAGTAAATGCTTTCCAAGAGCCCGGTGCCACCCCGGCACAAATGCCTTTCCGCGCCCGGTCTTCGTTGGCGTCGCTGGCGTCGTCGGCGGCGCGGCTCGAGGCCTCCCGCAGCATCGAGGTCAAGGACCGGGACATCCCCCCGGCCCTGCGGGAGAACAGCAGCGAGCCGCGCTCCCCGTCCCCGCCCTCCGTAGATTGCGACCAGCAGAAAGCCAAGGAGGCTGAGACCCGCGTGTAGTAGAGGAGGCAGGTGCAGGAGGCAGAGCACGGCTGCAGGTTGTGGCAAGCGTGTCGCTGTCCTGCCCACCCAGGTCCCACCCAACAAACACCCCCACTGACCACTGTGCTGTGCACATCTCCCTTCTATTCCTGCTCCCCCGTGGGTGATGGGTGGCCCATCCCAGCCTGCCTGGACACGGTGCGAAGGTTGGTGGGTGGGTTGTTAGCAAGTGGTTCAGTGCATTCAGTAGCGGATACTGAGATATCCCTCCCTCTTCTGTCGAGAAAGGATCGCGCATTCTGTGCGCTGAACTGGACAATCGATGGCCAATTGAGACCGACGTGCAAAGATAGGTTTGGAGTCTGAGGATATCGCAGGTCTGACGCCCGCCCCACTCCTTCACAGTTCAAAGTCTGATCCGCCGCTGACTGACCCTGCAAAAGGGAGGAAAATACTATCCTGCACAAGAAATGTACAAAAGACTGCAATTTGATAACAAAAAAGGCTGTGTGGTGTACAGGATACGAGTCTCCTTCAAACACGCACAGTGGAGCCGCAACAAATCAAGCTCGCCCCTGCCCTTCCTGGGCCCGTTTGGTTTTTGCAAACAGTGCATGGGTTTTCGGACGATCAAAACACATGTTGGGGTTGTGAAAGTCTTGGACACAAATTTTCAAAGGAAAACGCGCAAAGGCGTTTGTGAACGCAGAGCAATAGCTTTTGAACTGGGCACCTGAAAAGATTGAAAATCGGTCGGAGACGGAGATATCATGCAGTTGAACCGCAAAGCTTGCATATTCAATGTACATTGTGATTTGTCTTCTTTTTTATTTATTTCTGCTACATTCTTGACATACAGCCTTTGAGAGAGTCACGTGGTCCACTTTGTCTCAGCAACGAAGTGTATGTACATTATGGGCGCGTAGAGAAGAAGGTGACTGCATATGAATGAGCAAAACTGCCCAACCAAACGTGTCATCTTGATCCAAACAAATTGAAAACAGCCCTCTGAAGGAAAAGAACCAGTTTACTTCATTCATATGCAAGAACAAGCTTGGTTTCCAAAAAAAATCACAAAGTTTTATTATTTTTTTGTTTTCTGTGGTTTGACGCAAAAGCTACGGTGGACCAAACAAAAGTGCAAATCAATGTGTAGCTATACTTTTACGATATATTTTGATGTCCTTTTTTTGGCTATGATCATGTGACGTGTGTTTGATATGCTGAAAGTATCCGAGTGAGTACTCACGTACTTTACATCATGCGCATTGTACTGACTTTGTATTGTCTTGCAGAATGTGCACACAAACTGTCACCATGGTTTATACTCATCTTGACGTCACTTTTTGCACAGGTTTTCTTGAACTAAAAGGCAGTTGAGTCCAGTTGTCACATCACAGTATATTTTTGCTCTTTCACAGCAAAAAATACCACAGCAGTGAGAGGCTTTGACACTGCTGTGGTTTTTTGCTGTCCACTGATATATTTTTACATGCACAACATCACTCAGACCTGACACTGGGATTCAGCATCTGCGAAACCAAAATTGTTCGTGCACTTTGATTGATTTTTCATTCAGACACAAACAAGTCTGTTTTCCACACCAGCACTGTTTGTGGGCAGTGCATGAGTTTCTCCACACATCGCAATTTTGCTGAATTTCAGCTGTCAGGTATCCTTTTATAGTACTAAACTAATGTGCACATGATCTTGTAGACCAAGTTGTAGCTGGCTGAATGTTTTTGTCTCGTACACGCACATTTGTCACCGTCCACGTCCCTGACTCGCAAGCACTTGTTTGACCTTGCACACTTCTTTCTGAACAACTTCCCGTCGGTAGAGAAATTGGCCGTTGCAACGGGCATCAGTCTGTCTATCAAGAGCGACTGCCTTGGTGAAGATTCCACGTAAGGACTACGAGCCATTTCTGGCAGATCAGAAATATTCGCTGCAAAATCGGTGAATGTGGAATGATTTGAGATGTAATTTCGAATGCCTTTCTCTGGTCCTCATTTTACCCTCGATTTCTTTTTTCTTTATTCCTGCCTCTTTGTTTCTAGTGTGTAAGTGTGTGTGTACGTGTGTGTGCGTGTGTGTCTGTATGGATTCGAGTGTACCAAATTGAACAAGAGCGCCTGCAAGTTTTGTGTTGTGTGTACCATGCATGCAATTCACCTCCGAAGTTTCCAGCATTTTGTCAAGAACAAAACCAAACGTAGCATTTTGGACAAAATTGCTGTTTGTCAGGCTGTGTTCTTGCACGAGGCCAAAACTGAGTCAAGAAAAGGCAAAGTCCCACCAAGAAAACTTGTGTGTCCCAAGTGTCTGTGTGCACGTGCCTTTGTCCAAAGATTCTGCCTGCCATCAAAGCACTCGAACTTCTCAAGTGAACATTCAATCTGAGCTTGTTCTTGTGCCGTGGATTCTGTGTGCTTTATATGTGTCCAGAAATCTCAGTGAAACCTGAAAACACAGCCAAGACTCAACAACTTTTGCAGCGGCCGCAAAAAGGAACAACATGGCGCTCCAGACTTGTGGTTCCGAAACGAAACACAAAGGTCCTTTGATCTCAAACAAATTTATCAAAAGAACACCACACATGTTGTGCTCTCACCTCATTCAGTGTTTGTACGAGTGATTTGATTTGGGTTCTTCTCACACAAATTAGCAAGTGTAATTTAGATCTTCATTTGTTGTTCAATTGTTTTCCTTTCTCCCTGAATCGTTAGTGGAGAGAGTCAGTTTCTCAAGTGGTGCATCTTTCAACTGTGCATGTTTGAGGTTTTTGGCATATTATTTTTTTCAAATCGATTGAAAGTTTTGCGGTTCATTCCTAGTTCAGTAACAACTTGTTTGCTCTGAACCTACACACGAATTGATTGTGGTATCATTTGATTCTGATCAAGAGCGCAACAGCACCTGGTGAAGGAAAGGAATCGTTTTGCAGTGCAAGTCTTGGAGAAAAAATCCAATTGTCTTCTTGTGGAAATTTAAATTGATTAAATTAATTTTGTGCTTTGATTTGGGAGAGAAAAGAGAGATCCCCCAAAAAAGTTGGAGAAGAAATTGGGATGAATTGTAGCATTGGATGGCAACCACTTTCCCAGCCTCTTCCAGCAGTTAGTGATGCACCCCTCCCCGAGCCGTGGTTTGTTTCCACCCGCGTCTTGTCTCTAGAAACGACAAGTTTGTGCTTGAAGTAGCCACCTGCCTGTCTCACCCACTGGAAACACGGAAAGGCATTTGTGGAGTCTCCGGGGTCAATCCGTTTGTGTGTTGAGTATACGTTCCATTTTTTCATTTGTTCCCTGCAGTGTGCCGGTTCTGCCGTTCTCTAGTGTTTAGACATCCATCCACTGCACGGTTCACTTCGGCCACTCAGGAATCGTGGTTCTGCTGCAGCATGAGACGACCGGCGTGCGCAATGTCTCTTTTGCTTCCTTGTCACCAACATTGGTTGTTGAAATCTCGAAAATTGAAAGAATTGTTTTACGATTCCACGCGAAATGCGGTAAACTGCTCAGCAGAACTGAGTGGCCGAGGGTCCACCTTTTCAAACTTTTGGTCAAATACACTGTTGTATTTTTTTCAGGCGTGCTGCGCAAAAGGATATTTGTCAAGAACTGTTGCAATCGTTTGTTCTTTGACTGCATGGAGAATTGGTGCGTTCAGCCCGCTCCTCCTGGTGCCGAATTGCCGAATTCGCTGCTCTTTGAGAAGAACCCGGGGGACGGAGGCGACGGACGAAACCCGGTGATCACCATTTCTGTCGCTCCCCTCCTGTTCTTCTCAAAGTTCGGCCCAGTGGGGCTTTCATTCATGTGCACACACAAATGTGGAGCTAGCGGTTCAACGAACCATGTTCCCTACCCCCTCCCCCGACGCGTGAACGCACGAATTCCTCATCGCAGTTCCTTTTTGATTTGATCGTTTTTTTCTGTCTTTCAGACAGGATCATGGCCTTGTGTCTGAGGCTGCTCACACTAGTGCAGTGAATAATGCCTTTCTTGAGGTTTCAGTTTTGCCTGCGCAAAGAGTCAAGACCAGCACAGCATGCAGTCACAACAGAGCAGCTCTGTGTAGATCTCCACTTTCCCCTTTTCTTTCACGAACGTTGGTTGCCTTTGTCTGAATTCGTTTGTTACATCGTTTGTTTTTTCGACTCTCTTTGACACTTCTGAGGACAAGTGAAATCTTCGTTGGTCCCAAAGAATTTTTTTGCCCACCATTCACTTTGGTTGGCACACACTCAGCAAGCGTCCTGCGGACTCGAAAGTTTGAGAACAAGATCTCCGCGTGCGTGATCAAATTCCGATTTTCCGCGTGCCCTGACAAAGTTTCTGCTCTGCGTCCACGGTATTTTTTGATCGGAAGTAAGAAAGCAACAGATTTTGGCTTGAGGATTGTCACGGATCGAGCGATCAAGACATTTTCCCACGGAGCGAGCCATCGATGGAGGAACGACTCACTCGGTTCGAGTCTGTTCATCATACTTGGGAGGCTGGCTGACCCTGCACCCTGGATATATTTCATGTAACGGTTAAACTCTTCAAACCATCAGCTATGCAACTTCGCAGGGTCATTTGGCCCCTCTTGAATGAGAAATGAATTGATGGGTGGCAAAGAACGGAAAGCAATCAAGCCGTGCGAAAGAAGTTGAAGTCTCCCGGAAGAACGATGCAGCTGAGGCGGCTCGGGGGCTGAATCCGCGACCGACGCGGCTGCTGCGGGGCGCATGCGCAAGACGCCGCCGCTGCGGTGCGGCGCGCGCAGACTCAAGGACCAGGCTCGAGGAAGGAGGGGCAACACACATGTGTTACACACAACAATTTGGTGCTATCTGATGTACTAAGATATCGTCATGGACGTACACTGATATAATTGTACAATACATAATTGAAGCTTACAAAATGAGTGACACGCAATTGTACAGAGTTGTGGATGTTGAGAGTCCTGTAGCGGTTTAGGTCAGTGCGACAGTACCACAGGTCTTTTCCGTGTTTCTCTTCACGACAACAATTCTTGATGTGTGCACGCACTCATGGATTCATCCAAAGATGAAAACGGATCTCTGTGAAACCATAGGAATTAGCAAAAAGGGTGTTTGTTTGCACAAACCGAATCACAATGGTGTGGTGTGGTTGCACTTCAGAATGCACCAGGAGCACGCACCTGCATCTGTGGCAAAAGCTTTGCTGGACCAAATGCAGTCCAACACTCAAGTTCAAAGAGAACCTCATTTTCTTTCAAATGTGATAAAATTGCAATTTATTGTACAGAGTGCAATGTGACTGAGTTGAAAACGTGGAGCCACTGTGACCATGTGGCCGTGGCATGCAGTGAAGTGAGAGCGGAATGGAACTGGTGGGACAAACTGAGACAACTCATTCAAAACATGTGTATGCGTGCAAGTCTTTCGAATGTGAGCAAAGATTGCGGAGGGGGAGAGTTGTGAGACGCGTTGCATTGTACTTTCCACAATCAAAGAACACTTGACTTCAATTCTGTAGTGTCGAGAAGCTGTCACAGAACAGATCAGGACGACTTGTGTTGTTTTGCATGAACTAAAAAACAAATGTGCGAGTTAAACTGTGGTTCTCTGATGGAGCGCATTCTTGTTCAGGACCACAACGTGAAGTTCAATGCAGAGTCTGCGTTGAATTGTTCGGTGACATCTTCCCGACTGTAGTTCAACTGTGTGTTCAGTCTTCAACTTCAAATCTTCATCCCAGTGTGTAGATGCGAAATGAGAGATTCAACGTGTGTAAAAATGTAAATGGGTGGCTGAAACTTCGGAGCTAAAATGGTTGTACAAAAACAAAAAAGTGTCACGAATGTACACTGTACAAATGTTTTGCAAAAGATGAAACACAAAAATATTTTCCCCTTTTTTCTCCTGAAGTGATGATGTAGCAGATTTAAGGTGCATCCTTCTGTTTCCTGTGTGTAGTGCAAGAGGGCAAGAGTAGCTGAAGTTTGTAGATAAAATTCCCAATATATTCATTCATCTCTCATGCTATACAAAGTTAAGTGATGAGCACCCGGAACATGGTTTGTTGACTGTAGTTAAAAGAGCAAGAGTGCTAGAGACGTGTAGACACATAGAGATCCACACTTGTCAGTTGCACTTTCCCATTTTTTATTACATGGTTCATTTACAGTGTTTGTTAAGCTTAAGAGGTAAATTGAATTACCTGTTGAGTGATGGTAAACAATTTGATTATTGTACAGACTTGTATGTAAATGAACACAAAATTGGTCATCTTACCAACACAAAGATGTCAACAATGATGATATCTTCTGTATCTATAATTGTAAGACACGTTTATATTAAAAATTCAGTGTTGTGAAGTGGCTTTTACTACGAAACTATTGTGTCTGTCTTACGTGAACAAGCAGGATACATACTATGGATAAAAAGTCCGTAATCGGAATGCGTTTCTGTCTGTTTGCATTCTTTCATTTTATGTCTGTGGAGACACGCCCCTTGTGCTTGTGAACGACAGGACCCTGAACTGCAATGAAGCGCTCATCCCATGCAAAAGAAACGTGTTCTTCCAATTTCAATAGCATCAACAGGAAGGAAGGCTGAACAGTTTTCCCATATTGTCTGACAACACAACAGCACATGCAGGCCCTTGAGTTCATTTGTCTGTTGCAAAGATCTGCGTTTTTCAACAACCAATAAATAACAGTACGCCTCAGGAAGGGACCTGTTCCCAATACTGATCATCACCCTCTGCTCGATTCCAGCCTTTCTGAGCTACTTCATTTCAAATTTATAAACGTCTGTTGGTTGATCTCTTGCTGAGATGTCAGTTTGTGGAGTCACGAAAATTCAAACCAAACCCTGCTTGGTTTCCGTATGGAGGAATTCCCATCTTTTGGTCACTTGGCTTTCATCACAGTCCTGCATTGCAAGCTACTGACCGCGAGGACGAAAAATATTGTGCAATGTTGTACAGTCCATTCACACCAGCTTTTCAACACTCTTTCATATTAAAACCTAGAGAAGCTACACGACAATGTATGTACAGTAGAATGTGTCCCTCATTCCTTCCTGTCTCTTTGAATGTGAACTGTTTGTTTGCGCCACGAGTCTCCGACAGTTCCATGTTTTTCAGTTGCGGCGTTACGTTGAAAGTCTCAGGCTGTGTCAAGTTACGAGGGGCACCAGAAGTTGTGACAAAGCGTGGTGTCAGTCACTGTCCGTGTCTTTGTTTTTGTACCATTTCAATTTTGAAAATTGCGTTTATTGCGAAATGAGAGAGGTTGTGTCCGAAATGTTTGGAAAGATTGGTTTCGCACAGAAAAACTTTGTGGCAACTTCTGGTGCAACCGAGTTTCGTTTGTTTTGCTGGTCAGCTCTCTTGATATTTTGGAGAGTTTTCAGCTGTATTTCGTTGTGAAGACAAATTTTTCTTGTTATGACAATGTTGCCCTCAATGAAAACATAGATCGTTCTGTTTCTGTGACAACTGGGTGCACACAACAGTCTCATCTACAAGGAGAACGTTACTTGGTCACAAGTGTGTGTTCATAGTTTTCTCCTGCGTGTGTCGTTCGTGAGTTGCATGGAGTGGGAAACAAACAAATGGAAGAAGGGTGACGGAAAAGTCTGAAATCAATTGTCACGATTGATGCCTGGTGTTTTAGCCAGTCCTTGGCATGGTCTTCACATCCGAGCACGTGTAACACAAGTGTGAAGATAGGCGGGCTTGTGTGAAAAAATAACAAACAAAACCAGGAAGGTTGTTCCCTGTGTGTGTCGCTTGTCAGTGCTTGTCTCTGTCGCTGCCACATCCACTATAGATGACGTCGAAAATATATTTGCCGCATTTTTGTTGAAAAAGTTTTCAGCGTTACTCGTCAGATGGATTGGTTGCTGAAGAGCCTCACGTGATGTGATCACGTGGTGTCCCCCTGGTGTTTGATTCTTTAGTTGTCTAGTATTTGAGACTTCTGTGTTCACTTCTCAAGTTACCGGTTTTCCAAAAATATAATAAATAGGATTTTTATCCAGAATTGCTGGTTTTGATCCAGTTTTCGTGTGAGAACATTGCGCTTGCTCGCTGAACAAAAAGACCCTACAGTGTTGCGGTCGAGAGGCATTCCAACCAACGACTTGAGGCCATGTCATGACTTTTCTTCGGTTCTGATTCCAGCAGTTTTGAGTGGCACGCAGAAATATTTTGGCTTCAGCTTTGAGTCTCCGGTTGAGACAAGGCTGCCAATGGTCCCCCATCCCGGTACGGCAAAGGAAAGAAACGATCAGTGTCAAAATGGAATGTTTTAGTCAAAGTTTGAAAGCAAACACAAAGTTGACAGCAACCACACATAAAACCTCTACAAATCTGGCAATTTTAGAGCTGATCTACATCGAACACAAACTTTCGAACAGGCAAAATACGAGACACCCTGCAAAATCCTTGGACCTTTCGTGAAACCATCCATTCTGTCACCGGTTTGTTCTGTCACATCGCTGCGCACTCCACAGCTTACAAGCAAGAAACCACCCACTTTCAAACCCAGACTATCCCCCTTCTTGTCAACCACATATTGCTGTCCAAAAAGAAAACCCTGCGCCACTCACAAAAAAATTACATCATCACAACCACGCAGAACAGCAACACTTGAACGTAAATGCACAGTGACAACCGTGTAAGCCATTCTTCTTGAGTAGCAAGGTCCGTTGCACGTTCACTGCATATCTTCTTTCTTGATCACCTCGAAGTCCGTCTCCGAGCCGCTGCTGCCATTGCTGCCGTTCGACCCGGCCTCTCCCGCCGCTTGCGATACGGACCCGTCTGAGGTCGAAGCGGACGCCCCTGTCAGCGGTGCGGACGCAACCGCCGTTCCGGAGGCTGTGCTGCTCACATTGGGCTCCTGAACCGCAGCAGTGTCAGACTTTCCAGCCTTGTCGTCGCTCGCACTTTTTTTGCCAGCAGAACCAGCGACATCGGCCTTGGAACGCTCGTCTCGAGATGTTGCGTCTTGTTTGCTGGCCGTTTGTATCAGATCGAAACTTCCTGAAAGAACATGAAAGAGATGGGACCATGTTCAGGGTCGTTTCATTTCAACAGACGAAAAAGGCTGGGGAATTTCTGGCAGCAAAATTTGTATCCTAACGCTTCAGAGGAAGAATTCTCTTGATTCTGTTCAAAATTCAAAAAGCCAGGCTGGGCACCTTTGAGACACGAAAAACCAGCTTCTCACCGGAAGTGGACGGTTTGGCGACATCCAGTGGCGTCTCGTCGTCCGTGGTGTCTCCAGGGTCGCGATTCGCCTCCGGGACGTAGAACTCGTCCTGTCGGGCGAGAGGCGCCATGAAGTGGATCGTCCCGTCCGAGTACAGCTCCATGTACGGGTGCGCGCACAGCTTGTTGCTCTGAAGAAGAACCCCAAATTTCAGTGGCATTCTGGGAAAACGTGCTTTCCCCTTTTGAACAAACGTGCAACAGCTTGTACGCCTCACAACAGTTGCGACACACCAGAAGCCATTACCACCATTTCTGGATTTTATTCTTCGTGTTTCTCCACAGTAACAAATTAAATTTACCCCACCTTGACATACTCTCCCATCAGTGGGTAGACCCTGTAGATCGCGATGAACAGCGAGAAGAACGTCGTGTACGGGAAGCTGCACTTGACCACGTGGCTGACGGAGGGGAGATCCCAGACGCGGTAGCCGTTCCGTAGCAGCAGCTGCAGTTCCTCCTGGGGAACCTCCCCGTCTCCCTCCGCCAAAACGCATCCAACGGCCCAGCGAAGCTTCGACGGTTCAACCTGTTGGAGCGACACCAGTTGACAATTGGCCAACATGCAAGGAGGCAGCTTTTCAACGAACAACGAAAGATTCGGTTTGTCAATGTCATCAACCTTTGGCTTTGCTTTTCGGGAATTCTCCAACCGATCCCAGTGGCGAACACAACATTTCCTCACCTCTTTTGGGTCATCGTAGTACAAGCCAAGACACCGAAGATGTGGCACCAGACTGGTCACTTCCGAAAAGTACTGGCCGACCTCTTTGTTGTACGGTCCTCTGCCAAATTTGTATGCAATCTGCACATTTTTGATGAAAGGAGGCCCAGCACCCGGTTGTATAGTTGCAAACAACCCGGAATATATGACAAATGCAATCAGCGTCACAATAATCAACACAATTAAAGCTATTGACGCCCAGAAAAGAACACCGAACTCCATGTTGGATCCCCTGTGTCGTTGATCAAAATGTGATCGCACACATCAACAATCAGGACGAAATAATCAACAGAATGCCTCTTTCACTAGCAGACAGTATTTTTAAGTTGTTAATGGGCCGTTTGTTGCGTTCTCAAAGTGAAAAGCTGTGTTTTCTAAACTTTCTTGTTGCAAGCGGCGGCAGAGATTCAGTCGGCGCAGAAAAAACATAAGCGCAAAACGTGTATTTCCCGCCACACAGGGCTGCTGGTTCAAACAGTCCAGCAGGGTGTTGCCTGCAGCAAGCAGAGCTCGGTTCCTCACCTTTTGTTCCTCTTTCACCAATTTATACTCACACATTAATTGAGTGTCGACCACAAATCTTCCAAAATTGTCAGCATTGAGAAGATTATTCACGGATTTGTTGCCAGTCCCCTTTGCGCGCTGATCCCCTTGTTGAAGCCGCAGAATAGGCGATACAGTTTGACCACACCCAAAGAAGGACGAGCTGGTTTTGCGGACGAAGCCAAACTTATTCCCAGAAAATTAGTAAAAATGGATGAAAAACAGTGGACAATGCCAGATGGTGGAAATCAAACTATTTTTGCTGGAAAGGTAAGATAGTGTTTGTGCATTTTGCTTTGAGCCTCAAACCCAAATTTGTGTGATCAGCCCTCGGTGTTGGACAAGGCCTGCCCACAATTCGTCTCGAGTCACCAAATCCAAACAAAAGCAGAAATCTGAGAAAAGGGACAAACCTTCATTGATTTCGTGCCTGTGGGTCCCAACCCTCGAGCGCAGTTTGTTCCCAACGATGAGTAGCAGATCAGTTTTGGTTGACGTTTGGTAGTTCAAGACAGAAGGACATTTTTTGCATTTTTGGTGCAGAAAAAGTGAAAAACACCCTTCTGAGAAGGACAAATCGGTCAACAAAATTTTTGTTCGCGAAGAATTTCATTTGTGAAGACGAACAAGGTGGTATCGCTTTGTTCAGCAATGGTTCCGGATGCTGAGTTTCCCAGTCAACATGGTTTCTTCTGGAGAGTACTGCGCGGGATTCTTCACGAGTAGACTCCAGTACAAGGCGGGCTTCTACTGCAACCACTTTTGCTGTGGAACCGAGGTCTCCAAGTTCTGCTGTGACGACCCGTCGCTCCGCTACACGTCGACCCGCGAGGCGAGCCCGCACCTGGTCGACTCCGGACACTGGCTTCAAACGTACGAGGAGAGTCAGCGTCCTCTGTCTGTCAAGACAAGGCTCCCTGAGTACAAAAGAAAAGCGAAAATGGTTGTGCAATGCTTCATTGAACCGGGATGAGTCTTTTTCACACCAATGCTTTGTCCTCTGTACCAATTTGTCCGTGTCGTAGATTGGCTCAAAATGCACCACCCCATGCAAAATGAGGTCTGTCTGCGCTATGAATCCAAAATGATTGACAGAATGCGAAGGCGACACATGTTTTGCGGAAATCTGCAAAAAAAACTGTATTCAGTTTCATTCCTGGTTTTCATGCAGAAGTTTTGACGAGAACAAGAACTATAGGTCATTTTCGGATAATTCGACTTTGAACACACAATTCGACTTTTGCATAATTTGACTTTTTCAAAACAGGTTTGGATTTGTGTGTTTTTGGTTTCATAATTCGACTTTCACATTGTTCGACTTTTCATCGGCAAAAATGGTAGGTCGAGTTTTCCGAAATAAAAACCTGTACCTCAATTAACTGGTGGAACGTTGCGTGTGTCAGGTTCTGGATCATGATGGGGTGTGTGCTCGGATTCGTGGTGATCCTGGGAGGATTACTGCTCTTCATCTGCTGCATCTGCTGCAGAAACAATGAGCAGCTGCAGGTCGCCTCCAGCCATGGTGAGTGCACAAATTGTATAATCCTGCAGCGGATCACTGTGATGGAGGTCAGAACCTGAGGCCGGAGGGGAGGGAAAACTGTATTTCTCAACATGAGGGGGAAATTCATGCATTGCACGAACAAACAAAAGGAAACCCATTTCTCGGGACTCAGGGGAGCACAGGCATCATGCAGGCTCCCCCTTATTCGCCTGGCAGGAGGGATTCTTGGTCATCAAGACCTCCCAAGACCGACGACAATCGACAAAGCTGCGCGTACTGAACTTTTCACTTTGCAAACAAACTCATTGAAGGGCATGTGTTTTCAAGGCGTCGGACGACGAAAGGCACCAAGGCGGAGTCTGGACTCGCGGAGCTTGTCCAACTTCCCCAGACCTCCGTCCTACCTGTTTCTCCAGAGAGGGCTGTCGGCCAGATCCGCCCCCATCGTCACAGGTTTTGCGCACCACTGTTGCTCCGTGACATTACACTCAACCAAACACGTCAAAGCACAAACTGAAGTGCCATAGACACTCTTCCCGGATCATTTTTTCACAGAGAGAGAGAGAGAGAGAGAGAGAGAGAGAGAGAGAGAGGCCATACGGAAGTTGACAGGACTTTCTCGTCAACCTCAATTCACTTTGAAGCACAACTGCAATTTTGTGTTGTTGCAGATGAGACTGTCGAATATGAAGCCCTGCCTTTTGGAATTTCACCAAATGGCATGAGGTCTTTTCCAGGTGAGACACAGGCAAGCGGTGCCTCCTGCGCACAGATCACACTTTGTTTCGTTGAATGACAAGGGGCTTATGGTTCGGAAAAAAGAGTTTCTGCACAGTCAGGAATTGGTTGCTGGACCTTGAGGCCACAGGATTTACCTAGTCCAGGGAACTTTTTCAAAGGCTTGCCTAATTTTCAGGTACAAAGAAATGTTCTAGTCACTGTGGACACGATGAATGTGGTCACAGGCGTCCATGCATCGCACCAACTTTGCACAAAACAGGTTGGTCGCAACAAGAACCACAGCTCCATGGCAGCCCTCGTCCACGAAGTGGCAGAAATCTTTGTATCAATCACTTGCGTTGTCGGAGTGTCAGAACGCCCTGGTTGTCAGAAGTACCCTTGGGGCCTTTTGACTCGGACGATCGTTGAGTGGAAAGTGCCCTGTGTGAGATACTTCCAACAGTACACCATTCAAGTTCAGTGAGAGAAGGATTTTGAAAATGGAAGTAACAAACAAAATTAATTTTGAAAACTCTTTGAAACAAAATTTTATAGCAAAGTCCTCATTTGAAAT
>JAAUXT010103282.1_pt1 | contig 32511 bp, 38 predicted proteins | sample 7278171 | NCBI WGS metagenome assembly JAAUXT01 (sample SAMN14350112, study PRJNA611818) | marine sediment metagenome | isolation source: surface marine sediment (1.8m) | place: French Polynesia: Moorea | collected 2018-08
GTCAAATTCAGTGTCAGAAGCACCCATAGGTAGTTTCCACACGGACGATCGTCGAGTCAAAAGGGTACTGTTACGTTTTCGGACCCTACCCTTCTGACCCGCCAACACCGTTTCACCCGGGTTCTGCTGAAGGCACGAACACCAAACATTCTAGCACGGTGTTGATTTGCTCGTTTCTTTCTAATGTTTGTCGACGAGTTCGACTATTTGCCATTAATCTGATGACCGGAAAACATGAACACATGTGCACTTGTTGTGCACAACATCAACTTTATTCATCTAGTTCCTTGCAAACATTTTTTTTAACAAGTCAAACATGTCAAATGCACTCATTTCATGCTCAACCAATGTCGCTTCTTGTCAGACTCGACTTTTCTGTCCAGAGCCTTCAAGAACAAACACATCGAACTTCCCTCATTGTTTGCACACTTTTTGCAGTTTTTCTTGTGTGCCAACATTCTGATAGACTCCTCACTCACTGACCTGTCAACAGGCGGACTTTTGACAATTTGAACATCATTGATGTCAAACTCTTTGGGCTTATCTGAACCAATTACTGACGAAGCTTCCTTGAGGAGGTTATCACTCGTCCTTTTGTAAGCCCGCACAGCATCTGACCTGTGACCCGTGACTTCCTTTATTACCTGTTCATCAATTCCTTTCGAGTACATTCTGGTTGCAGCTGTCGACCTTAAGCTGTGATTTGTGAAGTTTCCAACTAACCCAGCTTGACTTGTCAGTTCCTTCACAATCTTTTTCAGCGCATTAACACTGAGTGGTTTATCGGCATACCACTGCACAGGACTCAATCTTGTCAACTTTAACCCATACTTGTAGAAAGCTGAATACTTCCCATCACTCGGTAACAACCCTACATATTTCTTAAAGAGCCTCACAGGGTCTCTGTCTGAATTGGCCGTGTTGGGATAAATTTTGACCTGCTTGGGCACAAACTTTCTCCCCGACAACCCACCCTGATTCGTCTTGGTCTTGAAATCCTCCTGGTACAACAGAACCTTCTCATTTGCACTGTCTCTACTGATAGTCAGTTGACAATTGAATGGAGGACATCTTAGTTGACGGTGCTCTTCACCTCCCCTCAATGCAAGGTGCATACCCAACAGAAACATGATGGTATTGCTGAGCTGGTCAGGCAGTTCACCAAGAATGCCTGAAGACCACATCTTTTCCTCATCTGAATAAGAAATTGGTGTCGAACACCACACATCAGGAGTGCATTGAGACTGAGCCCTCTTTTTCATGATGTTATCAAGAGTGAATTTGACCTTCACAAAGTCACTGTCATCAAGTAGTTTCCAAAAAAGGCCACGTTTTTCCAAATGAAACTGGAGACACATCAAAATCTCATACAAACTCTTGCCTGGAAAATCCTTCCCGTCCTTCCTTTTTATCTCATTCAAAAAACAGCACAAAGCGAGGGAAAGATGTGGTTTCAACAAGTTCCCTGTGTCATTGAGATTCACCCACTGCAATGTACCATGAGTATTGTTATACGGACTGACCCTCAACCTGTTCATGTGCCACTCTTTGAACATGTTGACAGACCAGGCAATTTTCTTATCCATAGTTTCAGCAAACTGTTTGACACACAACTCTTCCAACTGGCTCTCACTCGTCGGCTCCCCAAAATGCAAAGACTTCTTGGCAGTCTCACTACTGTCTGCCTTCAAAATATCTCTCTTCTCTTTCAAATCTTTGAATGACGCAACCGGAGGAACTGACATTTTCTTTGGCTTGAAGGGTGGTGGTGCAGGGGTGGCTTCATTGGTTGAGCACGCAGTCAACTTGAGCTGTTGTTCTTCGCTGTCAAACCCCTTGAATGGAACCTCTTCCAGACACGCCCCATCATCTTCTCCCTCACTGAATGACCCAAAATTTGCAGCAGCAAACTCATCACCCTTCTGCGTCAATGTGATGACTCCACTGGTAACAAAAACAAATTTTGAGCCACCTCAAAAGAATGATGAAAAATCCAAAAACAACTCCCTCGCATGAACAAAAGAATCAACATGAGCTTCTCTCACCTTTGCTCTGGGTCAAAGTCGATGACGGCCAAAGTCTGGTTCAGTTGACTCCTGAAGAAACCCTTCTCCTCATCCTCAGATGTCTCATAGTCAACCAAATTCACAACTTGTGAAGGCTCAGGAAATTCGTCAGACATACTTTTGCACCACCAGAAAAAATCAAACAAATAAATAAAATCAAAGACGTTTGCAACACAGAGCCACACATGCATCCAAGAGCTTGGCAAAAAGACAACTGGTTGACTGCGACTGAAGACGCACTGGTCTGACCCACATCGACTTTCTCAGACAACACTCAAAAAAAGGCCACTACTCCAAACATCCTCAAAAACTCGCAAATCAACACCGTGCTAGAAGTGAGTTCTTTAACTCGTCAAATCTTTACTTCAAATTATTTTCACAGTGAAATCTCCATGCATGTTGACTGACAAGTCTTGACCTTCGGTCGCGACATGTCAGTCTTCAACCATGTCGATTTCACAGTTCAAATATTTCTCAGTAAAGAACTGACTCAGTTCAAGAACCCTCACTTCCAGTCAAGCACTTCTGATCATACGTTGTGCAACTGCAGAAATTAACTCACAGGAATTGACACTGCCTGGCACACAGATTACAATTGGTCAGAAGAGATGAAAAACAACGTGAAAGACACCAAAATACAACAACGACTATAAAAAAGGAAAGGGGTGGACCTGCTGTTTGGTGAGCAGGCCTCTCATGCTCCGACCGCCTCGTGTTTGTGAAGAAACGTAACATTTCAAACGAATTGAGGTGACATAACACTGTCAAACACAGACATGTCTGCAGCAGAATGGTGGTGTCTTCCTGCGTCTTTCGTTCTCAGAGCTATCGGAGCCTGTCAGAGGTTCTTACTTCAGAGATGCAACCAACTCTCTTGACACTTTGACACCCTGGCGCAAATGTGGTGGCATTCATGAAAGGAAACAGCTTTTAGCAAGCTTGTCGACCCTTGGAAAACTTGATGGGAAACAGACAAAACAACGACCTATTTTCAAAGAGTTGTGTTTTCCCTTCCGAGAATGCACGCGCTTGTTCCTGGGTGTTGAATCAAAGCATGTTGAGCTGCACATCGTTCCGATTTGCACAAACATGTAGAGCGACTGAGAAGCAAGACGAATCATTGCTGCATAGGGTCTGATGTCCTTTATGATGCGGCATATCAATGCAGCTCCTCAGCATCACCTCGGGCAAGACATCACCTTCACTTCATTGGGAAGTGTTTCCTATCCACAACAAGTGACGGATGCCAAATCAGGCCAAATCTATCGCAAGCAGAGATCAATACCGTCCCACTCCAGCAATCACCGCTATACATTTCAAAATATTGGTGTTTGATAGATTTTCAAACATACCAGGTCAATGTCCCATTGACAGAGGCGTAATATTGAATACGTGTGCTGTTTTTGTGGGCGCTGCCAGTCAATGAGACAGACTTGTTTATCACGTCAAAATACCAAGCACTTTGCCAAATGGCAGCAGGCAGAATCGAACACAATCTGCCCAGGGAAAACTGTGTGACTAATTTTTTGTCTGAAAGGCAAACCATACAGGAAATGTGCACAGAGGTGCAGAAAACATATCCTGCAAACCTTTGTGTCTGTGCTTGGATTCATTTACCTTACTGTGGCGCATTCCACAACGATACCACAAAGAACAGCAATTCAAATCGACAAAACTCCCAACTTCATTCCCCATCTATACGAGTATCTTCATCACAATTGGTCTTGGGTCTGCTTTGCAGAAAAATTCAACGCTGGAATCTGTTTGTGCGCAAAGGAGTGACTGTCAGATGCCAACTGTTTGTCATTGCAATTGTTCACTCACCGCTCTCGGACGACTCACCCATTCAACTTCGTCTGTTCATTCATTCACGCCTTGGTCTTTCCGCCTGTCTATCCGCTCCACCAAACGTTCTTCCATCTGTGCATTGGTCTGTCCTTCCACCTCTTCCTTCATTGTAATGTCTTCAAAGTGAGCCAGGTAGGAATCTGCGCCGAAACCGACAGTTCCTCTCCAGAACAAGATTGAAAACAATTGAAATAAGCAACTATTGGCCAGATTATAGTTACAAAAGAAAGTTCATTATTTTGCCCCCCCCCCCCAAGAAAAGCAATGGTCCACCCACGTACACATGCAGAACAACACCATCGAGATTGTACCATCCTCGTGGCTCGATGGAATGCCCCTTGCATAAAAATTGTAGAAATGAGAAACGAAACTCAGGTACTGGGAGTTTGATGAGTCACCCGAGGAGAATAGTCTGAAACCTGCACAGGCCACACAGGTACCGCTGTTGGAAACTTCCTCCTGTCGTTCCTGTAGTTCCCAGCAGGGATGTAATACAGATCAGAATAAGAAAACGACAAAGGGTTCCGAGAATTCAGAGCAGTGGGTTAAGGCAGGGAGACTCTTGGCCATAGCACTGTCCCAGTTCAGACAGCTCACCCGTGTCCAAGTGCTAATTTTTCTTTGGTGTTTTGCGTTTGCTCCAACCTTGTCAAATGTCCTCCTGCAGAGTTTCAACCCACAGAGGAAAGACGGGAACCCCTGGTGTGTTGCTGGTTTATGACCTTCAAAATCACCATACCCTGTGGTACGTCAGGGGGTACGCAAGGGTTGTTCGTTTGGCAGCGAGTGTCTGGTGAGTCACATTCGCACAAGTGCATTGGGTTAGTGAGTGGCTGGCTTGTTCCTGTTCTCTCCTTTTCAACCATTTTCCAATCTTTGTGCGTTGTTAGTCGCTCCTTCGCACGACTGTCTGTTTAGCCGTTACCTGTTGGCAATGGTCACAGAAAACTTCTCAGAAATGTTGTTTTCACCTCGCGTCAAGCAGAATGGTGCCGACAATAAGCGTAAATCGAGCACCACGAATCATGAGAATTCGGTCGTGACTCCCGAATGCAAATTTTCCCCGAAAGATTCCCCGAAAATTTCTTCATCATTCCATCATTCACCCACCTGACTCATTCGCACACATTCTCACATTCTCACTCCCTAAAATCCACTCATGAATGCACACATTATTTTTTCTTTTGCTTGTGATTTCTTCTGAAAATTCTTGTCAGCAGAGTCCAGCAAGACAAGTGAACGCGCCAAAACCATGATAAATTTCTTCCGACATCTGCAACCTAAAGCGCGACTGGCTAATTCCTTCCAAGAGACGGAAGATAAAAAGCTTTTAGCACATGCTCAATTTGGGACGATTAGGTTTTCCCACAATAGAACTGCTTTGTTATCAATAATTAAAAGCCAAAGGCCTCACGAAGACAGAAGAACCAAAGTGCCTCCAACAAATTCTGAGCCTGAAATCTGTGTGTGTGGATGTCTTTGAGATGTTCACATCTGCACGTGTGTCCTTCAAAATGGTCCTTGCACACAGTTCCTTGGTGTGAAGATCTATATGAAGAAACTCCTTGATGCGCTCTCCAAATGGGACATTGCAATACACTGGGAATCCTTCTATGGTGAATTTGCAGCTGTGTCAGTTCTTAACCTCTTGAGAAAGAAGCAACTCTTCACTGAGGCGCAGTCTTCTCGTCTTCCCCAGGCGTTCAAACAAAGCTGCTCCATTTCAGCACTTTATTTGGATGCTTTAAAACAAGGCAGTTTTGATGTGGTCAAATCTCGGAGGATTCTCCACCAGCTTCTCCATTGAGCACTAAACAGGTGTGGGACAGGAATTAATTTGCACCAGCCACCTGCTACGGCTGACCATGTCCGACTGTGCACCTCAAGGAGACTACATTTCGAAAAACGTCCGTGGCCTTTTCACATGCCCGTTGCGAATAGACGAGCACATTTCCGTGACTTTTCGGCATTTGTGTCAGGGTTTCCGGAAACATAGTTCATGGTGAAGATACTTGCACCAAGAGAGTGATTGAACTTGCAAAGTGTTTTCAGTCGACCGAGGTTGAAGGCAATTGATCACAACAGACTCTTCGCGATTGTTCTGCTCTGTCTGATGCCACATTTATGGATCTGGCACCGGCGGCCCCACCCAGACTGCCGTCGCTGCGGGGTCCAAGACACATGCATTTTGCCCCGCAACGCAGGTGAAGGGTGTCCTCATTCGATATGCAGTCACCTCCAACCTTTGAGCAGACAACAGGTCAGGACTCTTCCCTCACTGAGCTCCACAGCTGCAAAGTGAATCGTATTTTGATGAAGGAAGAACCTAATCCAACTTGGCAAGCCTTTCACTATCTCTTGCGGTGCCGTTACTTTAAGGTGTTGTTCGTTGTAAGTGCCATAAGAGCGAAACATAATCGGTGCTGTGTGCACACGTGACTGTTACTTTCGGTGCATCATAACTCTTTGTCAAGAAGCATGATGACAAAAATATTTCAGACAAGAGAAGAAACGATCAACAGGAAGTCCAGAACAAACTAGTTCACTGAGAAACTTCTCATTTCCCGTCCGTGAAATGCTTCGTTCAAACTATTGCCGCAATGATGCGTGATCAAAATGCTCTTATGATCAAGAAATGCACAGACGCAGTGAATTATCAATTTGAGAGACAAATTCACACCAACTGAGTTGGTACCTTTCTGTGAGTTTCTTTGCCGTTTGTATTTACACCAGGAGGACGGAGTAAAACAGTTCATATTTTTTCCCGTAAATCAACATCGGTGATTACATTTTTTGCACATCGTGACAGAACAACCGGACGTATCTGAAAGACCCCATATGGGTGACAGTCTGGCTCTATTTGCCGAAAACCAATGCACGTAAAATTGATATCCCACATTAGAGCTGAGTCTCGATCATCTATCACAGAGGGGAAGCCTTTTCAGGACGAATCCTTCGACACCGGAAATATGTTGGCAAGCGTGGTTCCACCCGACGTTCATTAGTCATTCAGCATTCTGCCACTGTTATGTTTCCTCAGTGGGCTCGGGAAAAGTGCTGATTGCTTTCAAACAAGAGATGGCAAACAAAACCAGAGTAACGAAGTCATTAAATACTACTCAGCAAACACGGCTCCGCAACCAAGTTTGTTTAAGGATTCACAGTGCAGTGAAGATTGTTCCCAATTCAACAAGCGGTGATAAATGACATTATTGATCATATTCTGGGATAATTCCGTGGTGGGGAACTGGAGCATGTGAAGCACTTCTTTGACCGTGAAATCTTGTTACGGGAAATAACTGTTTCAGATTTCCGGTTGAGACCTTTGCCTTTTTGTGACACAGACTCTCAAACAGCTGACAAACATCGTTTAAGATTGTGTGATCACTCAATGAGCTCGCTTTTAGAAGTGTTCCTGCAAACGTGGATGTTTGGCGTTCTGGCTACTTTCAACAAACGTACCATGAGGGTGAAAACTTCTCAAACTGATTCCTCTGGCCACAACTGGTAATTTTAGACTCCCAACAAAAAGCATCAAACAAAAAACACGCACTGGACCACAAATTCCCATGTACGACTTTTGTTCCACTGCGCGAAGACACCAAAAGCTGCTTCAGACTCAGGAGACATCTCCCTTGGTCTTGTTTTCTCGGAACGCAGTTTACTTTGGACACTTTTCAAGCTTATTCGCATCATTTGGGTGTTCTGCAGTGGGTTCGTCTTTGTGAAACATGTCAAGACTGCCATTTGAGGTGTGTTTTGTGTGCACCAGGATCCCTCCGCGTGGTGATGTCTTTTTAAATGCGTAACAACAGAAGGATTTGGCGATGCTGATTTCGACACACAACACAGCCATTCCAGTGTTGCACAAAACATGTATTTATACAAGGGTCCTGTTGGGGTCCTTTGGGAGAGTCCTTCGGGCAGATTTGAGACTGACTTTGGAGCGCTCGAAAATCTCAATCCTTGTAGTTCATGCCAAATGATGAAGAACGTCTTGCATCGCGTTTGACACGTGTCTTCGCAGGAGAGGAAGCTCCTCGAACTCCTGCAGACAAGAAAACTTGTCTTTCAGCTGTGGTTTCTGAGGTTGCATGTCCAGATCCATGAAGCATCATATTAATTGCTGAAAGCTTTCATGTACTTGGCTCTTCGTCACTGCGCTTACCTTCTCAAGTGTCAAGCGTGGTTGTTTTGACCAGTCTCAATCTCTTCTTGGAAACTGTCCAGACGTGATGCCTACCACTTTATATGTCATGCATTGCATCGTACCTGCAGTCGACTTTCAAAACAGCCATGTTTGCGCAAAATGTAAGTCAATTTATTTGAAAATAATGCCTCATCCAGTGGCACATAAATTATGTAGGAGCCGTCAAGGATAGGGATAAAAGTTTGATGTTGATCTGCACCTGGAGACCATCATCATATGGCTGGGCCCCAGACGCACGGGGAATGATTGCTTGAACGAAACCTAACACGTGCAAATATTTGAATAAACTGCAAGGTTAGATATAATGCAACGGTACTTTGTAACCTGATGACTTATTGTTGTCATATCCTTCCTCATCAGAGCATCTTTCCGCTGATTGTAAACTGAGCAAACTTTTGCATCAAATTGCTGTTGTAGCTCAACAGATTGTTCGAAATCTCCTCATGAACTTCTGGAAACTTTTTCCTGGCCTCAAAGTATCAGTTTCATGTCACTGACATTGCTGCGACCTGAAGGTAATTTGATGCCCTTCTCATCTTGCAAATATCCTTGAGGACAAAATGACACAATCGTGATCGCATCATCAGTGTGAGAGAGCAAACCCACTCGTGTCAGGTGGTCCACGCTTCAAGCCTGCGTCTCTGATTCTGTCGAGCAGAAATCGGGGTCTGCGTGGGGCTGAGCTTGTTAATTGCCAGGGTTTCTTGCTCGAGATGCACTGGATCTTTGTACACGGATCACGATCAAGTCCGAATCGTTCTGTTTTTGGGAACCTGACGCAGTTCCATTGTCGACTTCGTTGGACCCCTCACCCAACCCCTGAAACTTACTCCACGCAAAACAAAAGAAAAGTTGCTGTGCTTCAGTGTGGATTCTGCTCTGAAGAGTCAGGTAGTTGCGTTGCCTCCTGTGCACTGTAGCGGATGAATCTGGGCAGCTCGTTCAGTGTCCTCAGTCTCAAGGACAGGGACAACGCCAGCGAACCGGCAGTGCCGTGGTCTCCAGGTCCTCGCATCAGCACGATCACCAGTTCGCAGGAGAAAGTGATATTTTCGCAACGCATATTCTTGAATTACAGGTCAAGTTGACCGAACAGCCGGAGACAAATGACCAAGAGTTTCAGTTTGCAAACAGCTGTGAGTGATCGTTATTGTCTCGTTCTCCTCGCTGCAGATGCGATTATAAATCTACATGATGGCATCGCTCGCTGTCTGTGCAGTAATTGAAGATAAAACACTTTTAACAGCCACATTTACCACCACATGTGTAGGTGGAGCTGCTATGACTGATTTCCATTATGGCATAAGGCACTCAATCTTTCGAACTCGTGAAAGCTGGTCCATGTTTTGTTTATATGGTTGCGTGAACACATTTGATAATCTAAGAGATTCCGAATTACTGATTGAAAGAGGCTTTATGAGAATCTTTTGCAGAAAGCCATGAGCAAGTTGGCCTGTTTGTGGACAAGCACACATAACGAACAAAGCGGCAACAAACAACCAAACATTCTCAAGTGGCGAACTTGAAAAAGAGGAGTCCATCCAGGATAAGGGCAAGGGGATCTCACGGAAAACAGTCAATATTTTGCAATACTTAGTGAAGATAGTCTCTGCAAAGGGGCTCAACCTCTGGATCTGCCATCAGGATCACAGCTGCAACGTTTCGACACAGATTCCGTCAACCTGCAGTTTATCAACAGAGATAAATTCCAACTTTCCCAGGTTGCACTGATTAATCTTTCAAAGTGATGTCAAACAATGTGCGTGAAATCGTGATGTACACAACCTGATGGATGCTTTGCACAGCGGCCGCAGGCCAGGAGTGAACTTAGACTGGCTGAATTTTCTCCAAACTAAATCATGATCTTCCATTCACACCGCTTCCTCCTTCTATTAAGCAAAGTTATTTTTGATGCCCTTCCAGCACAACACCATCAAGAACACCTTTCGCAAAACGATTGCCTGTCCAGCTAACTTTTATTACAAACGTTCAACCTCGTACCGGGATCACCGTAGCGGCGCACAAGGGGCTTGGGCTCTAAAGGACAAGAACTTGGCAAATTTCTTGACCTCTTCAGTCACTAATAATTCACCATGACGGCTTCTTGAGACAATGTGGAAAAAGCAGCAGCAGAAGAGGCAAGAATTTTAGCGGAAAGAGGTGGCCGTTTTGGAGACTGAGGGGCCTTTGGACGTGCAGTGACAAATGGTATTTGTCGCAAAGGGTCCCGCGGGAACTACTGATTGGCAAGATGCAGAAGGACGGAGTAAGTGGGGCTGACTGGCATGTGGGCAAATGTGGGGCTACAGGTGGGCAGGTGGCTGGCTAAGCCCTATCTGTATCGACTAAGACGTGGAGTGGAAGCGAGGGAAATCAATGGTCAGGCCACAAAGTTCCCGTCGCAATTTTCCCAAGTAACTAAATTGTCGCTTGGTTCCCCGCCACGAGCTCATAATGAGAACAGACAGTTCTGACTCACACAGTACTCGGTGCTAACTAGACTGATGGAATCTAAGCATCATTTACACACTTGACTGTTCATCAACTCATGGCCGAGATCATTCCATTAAGATGCCACTTATGCATCCACAGCACTGACACTGCCTGTGTCACTGAAACGGAGTTTCTTCCAGCAGGTAACACGGACTTTTTCGGCGCCTAAAGAAATTCTCGACAACAAATATTCCACCTTTGTGTGTCAGTTCGACCTGCTCCAGTACTGAACACTTTGGGTGTGTTATTGATGCTCGTTTTGTGGAACAAATATGGGTGATTTGGGATCCCTTCCACAGTAGACATCAGAGAGATGCACATCTGCAATGTCCCTTCGATCTGCTGATCTTACAAGGTTTGTTTCCTTCACAAGGGAACACAACACAAACAGATAAGCTGTCTCCTTGAGACATCTGCGCTCATGTACAGCGCGGGATCTCCTTGCTGCAGCATCATGTTCCACGCGAATTCTGCGTGAAGCGTCCGAGTCTTCTACACGAGCACAGATTCCCTTTTGTGGTTCCAGGAAATTCAATTTGATCTTTCTGCTTTATTCTCCCACTGGAACGAACATGCAAAGGTGCACAGAAATTTCCCTTGCACCACAGTGAAACTTGATTTTGAATTTGGCTGAACACGACACAAGAACACCACACAGGGAAAATTCTGGCCATTTCCCTTTGTGTCAGCACGAAGCGAGATCGCATGATTTCACGAAGCGTAGCTGCTGCTGCCGCATCTCATTCAGCCATCTTCAGAAGGAATTTCACATTTGTTCTGCTCCTCACGAACAAAAAATGGCTAATCTGGGTCAAATGTGTCAATATCGATGAAATATGCTTTCGTGTCTTCGACGACGATATTATTCAAATTGGATTAATACATTGCTGTTGGCTGCTGCACAGTCTATCGAACCTCAGTGAGCGGAAATCCTCTTTGGTTTTCACACCAAAGCGACTCCTGATGATTCGGGAACAGAAAGAAAAACAAACACCAGGAAAATGAGACTTGTAATTTTTTTGCTTGGATATTCGGCAGAACCAGAAAGCAATTTTTCTGGTCGTTTACGACTGAAGCCAAGATTGTCACTCAGTGTGTCTTCGAAATTGTACGAACGAGTTTTTTGTCTTCACAAATTTATTCGTAATTTTGCGTGGTCAGAGTATGTTCACTTGAGACAAACCTACTTTCAACATTTTTGACGTTTCAAATGGCTTTTGTCTTTTGCATTCTGTCGAAAACTTAGCCGCTAAAATGTTTTGTGAGACAAAACAGCAGAACAAACACGATGACATTCAAGCGCCTTTTCCGTGGGGTGTAGTTTGAATCTCGCGTGGAATATTCCTCGAAGAAAGACTCACACAGCGTGCCTGCAGCGGCTTCTGCCGATCTGAATTATTCTGACTTTTATTGTGTGTGATGTCTCACACCACAAATTCTGCACAATGCTCCCAACAAAACAAGCCGAGAAAAGCATCAAATTGTCAATTAGTCCAAAGCCTGACATGACTTACGGGCTTATGATGGGGACCTAGAGCATCTTGGAGATGAATATTGATCAAACTATCTCCTGCAGTTAGGGAAGGAAGCGTAGTTGATCCATTGATCTGTCTTGGTTCAGCAGAAAGACTCACTTGGTATGAGAAAGTTTCTTGTTTTTGCAAGCTGTTAAAAATACACTTCTGATCGGTGTGTTCAAAAGAAGGATATTCCAAATTCTACTCACAGTGCGCACTGTTCTCACGGCGAGAAGACCTTGGAGCCTCTGGAAAGAGAAGGGTCAACACCGATATTTCTGTTTGTGTAATGGCTGCAGAGCATGCAATGGGCTCCTTCAGTGCATAACCTAACTTCAATTTATTTTCGCACGTCAAAGGTCTTTACGTTGTGATGGGTTCTTAACACAAGCAATTACAGCCTTTGCCATGGTATCAGAACTCGGGTCCAGTTTACTTCCAGTGTGCTTGTTCTTGTGACCATTGTCGAGCAAATTAACTTTGCATGTGATTTCAACAGGATATTGAGTTTTGTTGTTTCAACAAACTGTCAAAACAAAGCTCTTGACACAATTCAGCAAAATTCTTTGTTCAGAGACTTCCCCAACAAAGACATAAAAATTGTTTGCGTATTTTTCGTGCCAAAAAACGCTCGCATTTTGTCCCTCTGTGCACACGGAATGTTGAGAAAATCACAGCATTTCAAGAAACTTGACCAGCTTCAAGTCTTCTGGGGGTTGATTCTGGAGAGGGAGCATGGAAACAGCTGCCACGTCGAAGGACCCTCGTCTGTGTCATGAAGACCAAAAATTGAAACAGTTGGAGGAGAAAGAGTCTTTCAAAACTCGATAAAGTTTGTGAGATGTGTGACCGTTGTCCGTGCAGAGAAGCATTCGCGTTGCACGTCACTCTATTGAAACAATTGTCATCTTGTCAAAGCAGAGTCCGACAAGGTGCGAGGGTGCATTCCTTCAATTGAGATTGATTGGAAGAATTCGCGGATCACTATTTTTTGGTTCTGAGATCAAAAGTGTTGGATTTCTGTCGAAGTGAAGCACAGCAAGGGAAAATGAAGAGAAAAGGGAAACCAAGACATTCGCGGTCTACTTTTGCAGGCAAAGTCCCAAATCCCACAGTGCGTTGAACCAGATACACGGCACTGCATCTGGCTGGCCTCTAGTCATTCTCATAAAGGTCTGGTCTGAGTACTTGAGCAGGACCACTTCTAACTCTCTCATTGGCTTTCTTTTTCCGAACTTGTTGGTCACCTCGTTCACCACGATATCCCGCTGGTGTTGATATCTGGATGACACATCGTGACACCCGCCAACACCCTTCAGCTTCTGAATTGAGCAACATTTCCCTCTTGTTCCCCTTGAGGTCAAGGAAGTCGGAGTCAACTTCTTCCCCATGTAGGGTGAACCCCAGTCAGGACAGGGTCGGTCCCAGCCACTTGTTCCTTCATGCATGCGTCACACATTTACAGGTGTGAAACACAGACACAAACGGTCCACGGTTTTTTTCTCTGTCCTAAATAAAGCAATGTCTCAAAGTCCATCTGAGTGTGCTTTTTCTTTGGCAGAAGGCAGTCTGCAGGCAAGCTCCATTGAAAATGACTGCAAAACTGTGTCTTCATATTTCTTTCCAAGAACAGTCAGATTTTTTGTGCTTTCTGGTTTCAGAGTTTGGCATTGTAGGACTCAGTATTTCGATCAGTTTAAATTTTCAGGAATAACTTAGAAAGTTATATTTTTTTTGGGTGGGGGAGCAATGAAATTTCAAAGGTTGCTTTACACGTCATGCCTTTGCGACAGTGTTGCACAAGGAACGCACACGAAAAGTGTCTTGACAAATTGAGTGTTTCATTTCTTCACACTGATAAACAAAGAACAAACACAGTACAAAACTGTTTTATGGAGTCCAAATGAATTATTTAATGCAGAAAAGCGTCATTCATTAATTACAGGGCAACGATCCGAAGGCAATTGTAACGTCCTGGGGAAGCATGTAAATATTTATAATCCGTGTATGGTGAACAGTAATTGGCTGCAAGCAGCCATAAAACGTCGCCTGGACTACCTGTTGTGAAAATACAAATTGCATGGCGCAACCAGTACCCCAAGCACACACACCACACGTTTTTCTGCTGCAAAGCCAAGATCGACGGTTTGCCTCAGCTCAAAGTTCTATAGTGGTGAACCGGACGAAAATGGAGTCAACTTGCAGATTTGTAAGAACCTGGTTGGTATGCATGCCAAAGACACGTGCGTACTAAAGACACATCAAACACAGTCTTTTCGAACTTTCTGCGAAACCAAATGGCCAGCACATATTGCAATCTGTTTTCAAAAGCCTGCTGCCATTGGGAGTTGCTGGCGGTGTGCATAGAAGAAAACTGCAGCTATTTTTGTTTATTTGCTTGTTTTTGGAAAGATTCACATCAGCACAATTGGATGCTGGGCCACTCAGTCACACCTGATCATTGTGAACTTCAGAAGTTAAAAGTTGACTTCAGCACGTGTTGGACGTTTCTAGAGGTAGCACTTTGGGTGTACAATTTTCAAAAAAAAAGTATTTAAGAATAGAGAGACAGGAATGGCCGAGAGACACTTGATGTGTGCCATTTCATTGATACTGACACGTAGGTCCTCTCTTTCTTTGAAATCTTCACACTCATTCAGCCATTCTCTCTCATTCTGAAGCTTGAAGGTTTTCAGGTGCAACTGGTCTGTTGAGTGACAAAGTGTGAGCAAGCCCACGAACGAGCAGTGCTGGGCGCTGCAGCCGTCTGCTTCAGCTCCTGGCACTTGGGTGTCGAAGGAGTGCTTGACAAGGGCTGAAGTGGATGTCTGCAGTTGGTACAGACACAGATCTTTCCGATGCGCTGGGCACATTTCCGAAGTAGGGGTCCGTCTTTCTTCTTGGACAAATGTCAGTTCGACGTTGTGTGGCCACTCAATTACGTGATCAAACGAGATCACAAATCCATTTCTGTCTGATCAGACGCCGATCCCATAATCTTCGGACCTGTTATTGGCTTCTTTCTGCGCATTTCTTAAGTTTTTGATTTTCTTGAAACACGGTTCGCCACGGAACCAGGCACTCTCAATTGACGTTCTGTCTGAAACGACCCTTTTCCTGCATTTTCCTCTCGACGAGCGGACAAGCAGGAGAATGGGACGAGTTCTTCATCGTGGAGCAAATCTTGGTGCCGCATTCGAAGAAAGCAAACCGAGTGGGCAGCATTTGGCTGGCGAAACGTCGATGTTCGAGTCCGTGTTGGTTCGTTACTGCGCATTCAGTTGTGAATGAATCTGATTTGGGCTGTTTATCTGCGCATGCCTGATACACTCAACAATTGAACATCATCAGCCTTCCGGGAGCATCTGGCGGTATCGTCGTGAATGATTCACCACAAATGACCCAGGCTGCAAGTGGCTAATCATTTGCCCGATAAGACAAAATGCTTCTGAACCAATCAGGAGCTTCATCTGTTAGTGTCCGGCAATGTCTCCTCAGCGGATCGTCTGTCGTCCTCGGGAGATTTGGTCTCGTGGAGATGTTCACACAGACCAGAACAAATGTAGACAAAGCAAACAGGGGTTGTAAGACAATTTGTGGACATCAAATGTTCCAAAATTTCACAGAGTTTAGATTTGCCAGGCAGGCACCACATTCACAAGTTTAATCTGTTCAGTAGTCGCACAGATGCAGAACAAGGGAGGGAGAGAGTTAGCAGGCTGCAAAGAGTCAGCTTTGCACTTATGCTGTGTGAGAATTTGTATTCAGCTCAGCGTCGAGAAACATTTCAGTGGGGCTTTGAGCAAACTTGGTCGAATATATGTTTTATGACTGAACACCTCTTGTACAAATGACAACTATGATAAATGGTTCTCATTGGAAAACCTGAAAAGCAGTGTAAATCAAGTGTCACCGAGGCAGGGCTCAGGGTGCACCCGGCTCCATGGACACGATTCCATCCGGAGAACGGCAGAGTCTCCGAAAAGCTCCATGTAAGCCACACCTTGAAAGTCGGAGCTTTGCCACTGAAAGCAAGCTGTTCATGCGTTGGGGTGATACAGAATCAACCGAGACTTCCTCTGAAGAACGTTGTTCATGAGTTTGTTCTGGGGAAGTCCAGAAGGGCTGTGTTGTTCCCTTTTGTATCTATGCATTTTTTGAAGGGAACTTTCCACAGGAATGGCCAGACCCGTCTTGCCAACAGAACAAAACCACTAGTTCTTGCATCTCACAAATACATTTTCTTGGAATGCTGCACATCTGGTGATTCAGTGGTGGTTCACCTCAGATGAATTGCGTGTGTAGCTCTGGTGATAAAGCCAACACCGGGGATAATGGTCGCGAATCAGCAATGAGATCCTATCAAAAGCTTCGCCCGAAAAAGACTCCAGCTGACTGACTCTGAGCCCAGGGAGTCATCAGGTCAACATCTTGGGCTTGACACTTCATACCCTTCCAACACACACTGCCGCCTTTTAAGTCTGTGTTCCTCGCAAAATGAGCTTTTTGTTTCGGAAAGTCGTTTCATGAACCAGAAAACAAGATCGTGAAAACCACACTGGGAGATTACTTGGAAAGTGAAACATCAAAATACATCTATTTACAGCTTCACAGGCTCTCAGCTCAGTGTTTGATAGAAATCATGCACATGCAAAGCAACACAAAAAGGGGCCAATAGAAAGTGATCACTCATGAAAAGTCTCAGACCCCAGACGGCAACACAACCCCTTGGTTGAATGGAGGGATCGTTGTCCTCAGTTTGCAACACGCCGCATCTGATCATCAAGGAGCGGTGGCGAGGGGTAGTGCACTCAGCTTCAGATTTTGTTTTGGCCTTGACCAGTTGTTGGTGAGGGAATTGAAAAAGACAAAGTGACTGGTTCCCTTCTTGTATCCACGAAAGATAAGAGAACTTCGTTTGACACAAAATCTGTCCCTTCTTTCTGCCAAACTTTGTTGAATTCTTTGATTGCTTCACTAGCGAAGGCACCTGTCCAGAAAACCCTCTGGTCTTTGTGTCTGTTTGACACCACACAAAACTCACCGAACTTTGGAAAGGAAAGGAACAGTCAGATCAGGCGACAGGCTTCAGGAATGGATCCTGACAAATGGTGCAGGTGTAAATCTGCAGGTGAGGAGCAGAATTATAGATACGAAATTCTTCGACACAAAACATTTTTGCAATTGAGATGTCCAACGTGTGCACTGCCGCATGGAAAACGACACCCTGTGACTGCGGTCCCGCCCACCCACCAGCCCATCCGAACATCCATCTTCATCGCTCATGATCCCGTTTGAAGCCCCAACATCAATGATCAACTCGTGGAACATTTGCAATAGATTTTGTGTTCATTCGAAAGCATCACGAAGCAAAACGGAGGCATTGCTTACAGGGAACTAAGTTCTAGTCTGAAACTGTGGCTGAAGAAAAGGCTCATGTATCCTCCAGCGTCAGCTCATATGGTGGTCTCACTTCGTTTCCATTCAACGCACGTTTCAGCAGTCAAGAATTCGCAGCGATCTTTCTCAAGAGGTTAACAACCAAAAAAGTATCTCGAAGGCAGAGAACAGCATGACTGGACTTTCCTTCGTGTCTCCCTCAGAGACTCCAGTGGTCTGCTTCTTGTGAAAGGCCTCAGAATAAGTTTGAACTGCAATGCTTCTGCCAAACACGAGCATGTTCGGACAACGTAAATGTCGAAGTCCAGCATCGTTTCTTTGATTTGTGTCTCGCTGTGGCGAGGTGAAAAACATTCGGTGCTCCCAGTTCAACAAATAATGCTTGCATTTTCAGTCAAAACGCCGAATCTGCATGTCTTCAGGAATCCGTGGGCTCATCGTTCTAGATTTTGATATTGTAGGCAGATTTTACTGGTGAATTTACTGAGGAGAGTTCTTGACTCCACCAGCGTAATTGCACCGAGTCTGTGTATGAGAACAAATTGCACATTTACTTTCTTGCTTCCACCCAGAGGGTCAGCCCCAAAGGATCAACTGCAGGAAATTGCACCTTAACGGGTGCGAAGAAGACTTGCTGTGCAGGTCAGGGTCAGTGTTCTTTGTTGCGCAGAGAATTGCTCAAGCATAATCTCTCCCAAGAATTCTAAGCTGCTTTATATTTGAGACCGGGTCTCGATTTTATGAGCTGTAACAGTCAGTGTATTCTGGATGGCGTGCAAGTTATTTCTTGTGTACCGTGTGAACTGTTGTTTCCTGTTTCTGAGAAACATGCCGATTGAAAAATGAAACACGATTCGTGCCGTCTTGCTGATCACGATTTTCTCGATGGCATTCTGAACAGCTGATGAACAGCATTGTTGCGAGACACTGAGATGTGACCAACATATTTATACTTTTCTTAGCTCTTGCTGTTCTTTACATACAATGTATTGTTGTTGTTTTTTCCTTTTGCAGGTAAGCGTTTCCGACTCAAATGAACACAAACACCTATTTTGCTCCTGAAGGGAAGAAACGGTGTCTTGTTTCTCGTCTGAGCTTCAAGGCTTCAGCCCTGTGAGGTGCGCAACATCGTTCTCCTCACTCCCAACACCTGGAGGTAAGATCATTTCCTCACTCTGTCGGTGGCTCCACCCATGTGTCAGGAAAGACACGTCAAGACGTAACCAGCAAAGGAATCTCGTATCAGCAGGATGCCAAGGTGGGTTGAATACGTGTTGTTGAGTTCATTGTGTGCACGCTTTACCCTTTGACTGTAACGCAGTGATGCGGGTTTGTTCGCTGGACATTTTCGATTCTAGAAGAAGAAACTGTTTCAATTCCACACGATACCCAGTCCGTTTATGAGCCAATGCAGAACCAACTACCTTTGCGAGCAACAGCACCATACATGGCAGCTGCGTAGTGGCCACCAATAGAAGGAATCGGTGACAAGGTTATCCTTCAAAGTAAGAATGTTGTGCAGAAAATTTGTGTGACTCGAGAAGTCGACACTTCGCCTGAACACAACACTGCTCTGGGACACAAAAGCATCTCGAACCACTTCATCATTCAACTCCCCTGCTGTATTCCGACCTAACCGAATCAGGGTTGACTTTCCTTGTGATCAGCTCTCTATTTGGCACAAAAGGCAATGTCTGGATTGTTTTACCCTTGATCGTTTTCAGTCAATATCAAGCTTCTTTTGTGTTGTATTTTCTCACATCCGACAAACAGAAAACAAACGGCTAAACATGCACAAAAGGAAATGAACCAGTTCGTCCCATCCACTGATCTCCAAAACAGCTGAAACTCCGTTTGTTTCCACATCACGCTTTTCTTGCGGTCAAACAGAAATCATAAATGCCAGTGGAGAATTTATGACTCCCTGGCTTTTTGCAGTCCATTTCAAGAAAGTGCAACTTGCGAAACATGTGATCTTATCTCAGCATACAATCTGCATGTGATGAGGCCGCATTTACAAACAAAAGGACATGATCGCGAGGACATGTTCACGATGTTTCTGAGGGACAATTGGACAACAATGCACGCTGGATATTAAAATACGAGTTATTGTTTCCGAGGTCTGCAAAAGTCATTTTCAAAAGAAAACGATAATTATTTCATCCGCAGAATCCGGAGCCACAGCTACTGCGCGTAAATATTTGATGTCGGGCTGCTTTGTACATGTTGTCTTCGTGGAGGATAAAAACAAATTTAGGTTGGACAATCAGTGCCAGTGCCACAGACCCAGTTGACTTTCTGGATGGGCAAGAATAAACCACAAAAGAGTGGTTGTTAGCAGCCGCGTACATGCCAAGACAGGGAAGCACAGATTTGGAAGATGGCACGTAGGGAGAAACGTCATTGAAGCTTTTCAGTGGTCTTCTGCACGAAAATCCTGTGGTGGGTACACATCAATAGAATCACCAGCAACATGAAACCACTGACAAATGTGCCATTGTTAAATGTGAAAGTAATGAACACAAATGCGCATATAATGACGTTTTGCCCGATCTGTCCCCATTACTCGCGACTTGTTTGCTGATAATCAATTTCAAAATGTGCAACACATCGAAAAGCACCTTCAGGTGGAACAGGGAACTTTTAACTGGTTCATTTCTGATTCTTTGTCAAAACCTTCACCAAAGCTTCCAGTGATAGCTATTGTTTGGTTCGGTCAAAGGCTCTGTGAGTTGGACGCACCTAAAAGGAAAAAGTTATCACCACAGCAACACACTCAAATAGACAGAATGGGAGAAGTCGCAAATGCAACGGCACACCAAACCATTGAAGGCACATGTCTGTGAACCACTGTGATCAGGATATGTGATTATGATCTGTGATCATGATCATGACCTGCATTGTTTTCTGTGCCGCACGTTTTCTTTTATAAAGGCATTTTATTTCATTTCCCTGATCGGATAGTACGAGCTCGTCCAAATCGTGATTCCACCATTTCGAGGCGTTTGAATGGTACAAAACCAATCCCAAAATCAGACAGATCTCGGATAGTTCGAGGTCTCGCTTCATTCAAGGAACAACACCGTGTCATAAAAATTCGAATTTGCAGCTTGAATGTGTAACATCACATCATCCACATTGCAATGACGCCAAGAGGGTCCTGCAGATTTACATTTGTTGTTTTGTCACGGACAAATAAATCTTTCGCCGGCGTCCCTCCTGGACATTACATTTCTGCGATTGTTTACAAAATATAAAGACAAAACATCCAGCAAATTACAACTGCACGCCAGTCCAAATTTGACAAATGGCCTGCCTGGAGCAAGAAGAAGAACCCCATTCAGGAAAATTGTCTGCGTAAAGCAGTTTCATCTTTTGAGCAGGATGTAAACTTCCAGCCCATTTTCACCAGCATTCTCATATCCATAACTTCTTTCGGCTCCGAGTCTGACCTTTTCTTCACCTCTGAGGTTTTGCTACCTTCAGGGGACGATGATACATGTAACATTTGCCTCTTGCAGCAATTTGTATTAAATAATGAAAATGGATGCGCCGTTTCTTTCATTGGCGGCCCGAGCCACAATGACTGGAGGTGCTGGATTGATGGACCTCCCAGGTAATCTGGACGCAGAGACAATTGTTGTGTTATTTCTGCCGACACTGATGGCCCAGGCCGGGCTTTCCCCTCGTAAGCTGGTACCGCTCCCGAGAGGCCCATGGTAAGAAGCCGTGGTCTCACAGCCCAGTGACCATTGGTACGCCAGGCAGAAATGATGGCTTCAAATCACTGCTGATTGCGACAAATTGTGCCCACTTCCCCGCGCTATCAGCACTGGACTTCTCCAGCCTAATCCCGCTTTAATGGTTCACTATCTGCTGTGTATTCCGCTGTCGAAGACTGTTTCCGAGCCGGATCTCCGGATGCTGCCATCTAGATTCTCCGTTTCGGGCAGCAGCTGCAGCTGCTCCTCTGGAATGTCGCTTCGCCTTTTGCGGTTTGGCACTTCACCGCAATGATGAATGCCGCGAGAAATTTGAAAGCCACATATGGTTGAGAATAATGAGGTCTCTCCCTTATTGCCAAGATTAACTTAATGGCTGTATTAGGTAGCAGAAGTAGCAATTCCACGGGGTAGTAGCCAGACTAGATCACCCATGAGCGCATGATTGCTAACCTGGAAATTAATGGCTATTTGCTGAAACCATTTCCCGCACTCATGATGTGAATTCGTAATCTCAATGCAGAATTCACCCACAGAATAACCATTTTCTAATGTGCTGAACATAAATGTAATGGAGGAGAAGCTAAAACACACAGTAAAATGTGCATTACGAGACTGATTAAACTCACCGAGAGAGACGATCGCAGATTATCGCAGCTGAGAATCACCGCAAATTGGGGCATGAATGTTTCAGAGACAAGACATTCCACTGGGAGGCTGGTGGGCTGGATTTAGATGAGCATCTGGATTTACTTGAAGCACCGAGATTGTTCTGTGATAGAGACATGGTTCGTCCGGGGATCTTGTGACAGTGAACGGACGATAAAGGCAATGAAGTAAGATGGCTAGGTCAAAGAACGAGCAGACAAGGTTTTATTGAAAGTACGATCTCTTGCTGGAGAATGGTGTCTTCTTTTCTCTTGCAGAACAAGCAAGATCTCATGCAGTGGCTGGAAAAAAAGAACAGTGCAAGAGAATGTGATTTGGACGACGAAACCATGAAAAGAAGTACGAGTTTTTTTCGCTCAGCTACGTTGTGAGCATTAATAACCGGGTGAGGTGGCGGAGATAAATTAAGTCTTCTGCTTGTCCCTGCAGTTACCTTGTCACTGATCAACAGATACTTTCCCCCACATCACGCAAAGAGAAACTGTCCCAGGGCCCCTCCCCTGGTAGTTTGCTCATTACTCTTTAATTATAACGTGCAGTTATGGCTCTTCTGCGCGGTTCTGAGGCGATAAATCTCGCAGAATGAAGGCAAAACGGAGCGATCATTTCTGCGCGACACAGGCGCCGCTTCATATGAATGCCGCAGTGACCCTAATTATTCTGAAGCCACGGGTATCATGTCGTGCCCACTCACCCAGTTCATTTGCCGAGGCTCCATCATGCACATTATCTCGTGAGTTTGATGACAAAACACACAACTCAGACCAGAACTACACACAAAAAGGACGCAGCTCCAAGGTTGTCCGTGCAGTGGGACGTGGTTTTCGTCTTGAGTTGGAAAGAATGCATTCCACGACTTGTCCGTGATGTAAACGTGAAATCTGTTCATTTGAGGGACAGATCAGGTTCCCCACGTGGAAGCAGTTTGAAGGCTTTCAGATTGTGAAAAGGGACCAAGTGGGTTAAAACTATTATAGTTGAAGACAGCTGACAAACGCATAAAGGAGAAGACTGAATTAGGTAGATGCTGAGTATTCACACCAGACGCGCGGGTTAATCCTAATCCATTTGGCAGATCACACCTCTGACAGGATAATCCTCAAGTCTGTAATAAACGAGCGTTGCAAACACGTTTTGGCCTGAAAGGCTCACATGATATAGGTCTTGGTCACTATTGAGAAGCTAGTCCAGGTTTGGGAGAGATATGAAAGCTTTGTGCTGTAACATTGATATATGTCGATGTTCTTCTGGGGGGAGTATTGCGTGGCCTTTGTTGAAGCCTTGTTGATTTTCTTTGGAGATTTCTTGTGGGTCGGCGATAGGTCAGAATGCAAACAAATCACCGTATGCTTGACCTGCGCATTACTGACCAATATCCTTCTGTGCTCGATGTCTTAAGCCCTCAGGCTCTCAGTTCCAGCTGCAGAGAAAATGCACTTGAGAAGTGGTGCGAGAAAGATATCTTGGAGCACCAGAAATTAAGCGGACTGTGGAGCAAATAACTTGGGTGTTTTACCGCCCGTCAACCGTTCGCTTGTCGGGAAGGCCCTGTGTTGAGCTGAGGGAAGGTGTTTCTTCTGTGCTTGACAAAATTCTCCACAGCGAGAAAAGAGGGTATTGATGGTAGTTTTTGGCCCTTCTCCACTTTTGAGCGTTACCTGCAGATGTTGAAACGAAAATAAAGGACTCATGATGCACCCAAAAAAGGGAAAAACAAATTTGGTTTGGAATTAATTCAAAGCGTGCCTGTTTCTTATCAACAGACAATTTTTGCCCACCAACCTCTTTGTGTCCGACTTGGTTATGTTTTCTTTTTCCGCCAAACTTGCTATTTTTGCTTGTGTGTTGGTGGTCACAAACGAGACGCACAAGGGAATCACCAGTTGAAGGGAAAACACAAGCAATGTAGAGAACAGACAACTGCTGAAAATGTCAAGAAAAAAATCTGGCTTCCATTGATCGTGGAAAATGACAGATAAAGACCATCAGAATGCATTGTTTTTTGCCACCAAAACCTGTCTCCTTGCACCAGTATGTCTCACGCCATTCAACAATTCCTGTTTGGGGCAGCCATTTGGTCGGCAGGGCAGCACATCTTCTTTGGCCGTGTTAGCTTCAGACCATTCTCAAATTTGGTACATGTGGATCAACGTTTCGTGCCCGTGCACGTGCATGATGTGGCTTTCTGTCTCACTGAAGTAATCAAACAACTCATGAGATGTTGCACAATTGTTTCCTTTTAAAGCTGTACGATTGATTATGAAGATAATTGACACATGAGGAGATTGTTTTGCTTCCGCAAATCTCCGCATTTTCTCCAAATGAGAAATCCATATTTGGCTAAAAAGTAATTACGTGGAAAGGAATTTTCTCTTTCTCTGCACCTGTGAGTCAGCGCTCAGCACAGCCATCTCCCGTCAGTAACTGAAGCTGAGAACCTGAAGCTTCAATGGCCGCATTGTGAACATCTGAAGCTGCTCTCTCTCCACTTCGATCCTTTTAAGGACATGGGCCAAACCATCACCATCTGCTGTGATGACAAAGGGTTTGTTTGCTGGTTTTGAAGCACAATTTGTTTGAGGAATTGAAAACGCAGACTGATACTTTGACGTCCTACACAAAAATTGTCACAGTCATTGTCATAGTCCCCACATTGCCAGGGAAGCTGTCGAACCACGGAACGTCACGTGTGTGTTTGATTGAAACACCCGGTGCAGCTGAAGTGAAAGGGTCAAAGTGAATCCTTTTGGAAACGAATGCCCAAGCATTGTTCAAGGCAAGTGATGCTTGGGAGGTTCACTGTTTTTTTTTGGCAAAAGCACAACTGACTCTGTCATGGTTTCTGTCGCGCACGATAAAGAGAACCAACTCCCGTCTGCAGGTTTCTGCAGTCTCCGACAGGTAGCAGCTGGGAGCTACTCCAGGTTCCAACTGGTTTGGGAGAAAAGGAGCGCTACGATTGTGCTCCCAATCCAGTGTCGCTCGCCAGTCTGTCTCAGACTCCGTTTGGGACCGGCATATGCCACAATTGTCTGCTGTTTCATCGCTCACTGGATATTGGGTGATTCTCCAGCACTTTTGTGTCCGCACACAAACGCACCGTTTGTGCTGCTTGACAGAAACGGGGAATCTTCATGTACTCCTGTGAGACGCTTCCACGAACACGATGAGGTCGTCTTTTATTCACAGCACCCAAAGCACACAATATCAGGACTGTTGCGTGTTTGCGTTGTTTGCACTTGATTGACCACTGTTTGCGTCTAAGTGCATCTTCTCTTTCACTGACTTCCCCAAATGGTTCCTGAGACGCACATCATCGGAAACCTTCAGTGAATCTCCACGAAGGAAAATTTTGAGCAGAAAACAGAAACAGATCCATCATTTGCTTCGCGTTGTCTTACGAGGACAACTCAAGACAGTCATTGTGCAGTTTGCTGCAAAGTCAAAACACCAGCAGCTTGGACTTTTTAGAAAGGTTGATCTTCAATCCTTATCACACTGACACAGTGGCAAATGAATATATTTGACTATTTGACTTGTACCTGATGATGCCTCAGTGGCAACGAAAGAAAGCCACGTTCTTTGCGGTGTATGTTCAATCAAGAGGCAACGTCTCATCAGGGGCTTGAGAATGAACAATAAACTTGCACGAAAAGAAGCCAGAAGAGCGCATTCTGGCGATCTTTGTTGGTTCTTTCAATGTTGCATGTGTGTGTGCGTGTGTGTGCGTGTGCGTTCGAGACAATCTGTACCCCGAGAGACTTTTCTCCAGCTTTGAAACCAAATCCAATTTGACAGTTAGATCCTCAGACAAGGCTCGCAACCGACTTCAGAACTCGCAAACAGTTCACACAAAATTTCTGTCATCCTGCGGCTTTCTTCCTTGGGGTGTTTCGATATTCAGCGAGGGAATTTGTCCCCGTTCTTGTCCTGGAAGCCTGTGGTCTTGCAGTGAAAGTTCCCAAACTGTACGTGCTAAGCGCTTAACTTATGAGGCTGAGGTAGTCAAAAGCTATGCCGTCGAGGAAACATTGAATAGAGAATATATTACTGCGAGTAGGCACACCACATAAAGACAGACCATAAAATATAAGTACATTGTGTGCCGGGAATGACAAATAGTTCAGTCTGCAGTTCATCTGGCAATACGTTTCCTACTTAGGTTGGCAAGGGACTTCCGAGATGGACCTTGCTGCCAGCTCCTTTGTATCCACTGGCTTCTGTCCGCAAAATCTCTCATTAATCTCCACTTCAAATCCTCAGCTCCTGTTGAACAAAAGGTTGTTGGCACACAAAAATACGCGATGTTGATCTTCTCCGGCAAAGTCAGAACATTTTGCAACTTCGCAAATATCCAGCGAAGAGCTCTGAAATCATTGTTGTTCAAATACTGGCTGTGTGCCGTTGTCTTCCTGTCTCACAAATTGCCAGAACTTCTCTTTTGACAAGGTTTTATGTCATGGTTTCAAAAAAAAAAAAACCTGTGCAAAAGAGCACATCCACTGGTTTCTGTTCTCTGTGATTGCGCTGAAATACAACAATGGCACATCAAAAGAACACTTGGCTCCAACAACTCAGCGCAGTTTTGGGTGAGAGTTTGGGCACGTCTCTTTCGTTTTGTTTTGTTGCAACGTTGCCTGGTGGAAGACGAGTTTGACTCAGCGGCACATTTCTGAGACTTGGGACAAGGAAACCAGCGAACTGGCAACAGTGTCGCTCAGACACCGGCAGCTTCTGTGTTGGTCTTGCTCCTCAAGTTCTTCACTGCCAGGAGCACGAATTGTAGAATTCAATCCGAGATCTTTCGAACGAGTTGAGGTGACAATCCTTCAAGGTAATGCCTGGCTCCGCAACAATGGAAAAATCATGTTTTGTCATTTCAATGTCCCAGTTTGTCAATATTCTAACGATTTGCAAGCAATGGTGCACTGAAGTACTTTCAACTGACAAAGGTTCTTTCAGTGCAGTGTCATTTCACCTGCTTCTGTTCAACTTTTCGACTTTTTGTGGCGGAAAGACGAATAGCTTGTGGAAGCCTTCCAACTCGAGCCATCGCACTCTTCTTTCTGAAAAATAAGCAAAGAACAGCCATCAAAGCAGTTGCTCAAGTTTTTGTGGAAGATCAGAAAAACTGCAAGAAAATTGTTCACTGAACCAAAAGTTTTCAAAACGTTTCAACAGACTCGAATGTTGAAGAAGATGAAAGGCTTCAACATTGACATCAGTTTCAAAGCCACTCGATTGCAAATCGCGCTGGGAGGTTGTTGCAGTTTGTGAAGGTGGTGGCGGCAGGACTCCAACACACCGGCGGCGCTGTCAGCAAGAATAGAATTGCGGCGACTCGCCTTTTTTGTCAAAAGAAGCATTCACCATTCTTCGTTCGTATGTGCTGTTTCAAGGCCACCCACTCGAAGGAAACATCTCCTCGTTCTTGTCAGTGTGTCCGAGCAAAGAGAAAAATTGTCTTTTGGCACTTAAAATTTATGTGAACTTTGCGCCGTGTGACTATAGCTTTCTGTGTGTTTCCTTTGACGCGTGACACACCCAGGAATTTTTATCACAGCTTGAAGTCCCCAACAAAAAGACAAATCCACACCGCAGCAGCGTGATGTTTTCAACAGAATGTGCTCTGCATTTCATTTGTTTCACGTTCAGATAATCGGTTGCCTTGTGACTTGAAAGCATTTTGCGCGCAAACGTGTGTGTCAGTTTGCAACACGCATGTGTGGAGAATTTCTGCGAGAACTCGAAGCTGCGTCTCACGAAACGCTGCTGACAACTCGACCCATTCCGTCAATTATTCATACCGGCCTCATTGTCTGCCGACAAAATGGACAAGCCAACGTCACCCGAAATGAAAAATGTCCAAATCATTGGCCTTGTGTTGCTTCAGAAAATGTGCGCGATCGCAGCAAATGGCAGTCGTGCAGCGATATTCTGTTCACTTCTGAAGGTGTCGTCTGTGTCAGCTTCGCAACAAACGAAAGTGAAGAACAAACGCCCTGATTTTCAAAACACACCCAGTGTTTCGACACCCAATAATCTCTTGGGAAAACTTCCCTTGCGGTAATGCTTTGTTGCATGTCAGAATTCTGCTTTTTTGTTGCAATAGTACCTGAATACCTCAATACTGTACATGTACAAGGGTTGTTTGTGGGGTGCGTCTTGGGTATTCAGGTGAAATGTCGTACCCACGAACCAGACGTACCCTCACTTTTGATGCTCAAATTTTTTGGGAAAAAGGTGCTTCTTTATTTTCTCGGATGGATACGGCAGTTTTCCCCCCAAGCAGTTGAGTTTTCCTGTACGGCAGGAATTGCACAGCGGTGAATATCTTTTGAGACTTATCAAATTCGATGTCGTGCAAATCCTTGTGCTGTGTGCACGCGTGTCAAGAAAAGGACACAATCTTACGCGTCTGTGTCAAAAGCTGTCGTCTGTGTTCCCAGTCTCTTTGTCGTTGCACAGTTTCTTGCGTTGAGGTACAAGGGAGCACTGAAAAGGAGCTGGTGGATTCAGTTGAATGAGCTCCAAAATCTATTTCTCTTGTCCGTGAGTCTTGACCTACCCCCCAGACAAGCAAGAACTTTGAGTTGCGCTTCATTCACTCAGAAATTGACAAAAGCTACTCCTGGCGGGGTGTTTCAGACAAACATACACCAGAACTCGTCAGCGTTTCTAATAATTCCGAGGTTCATCCAAAACTTCTGTGTTCTGTTCTTTGTCACACCAAGTGATCACCGCATCCACGTTCGAACTTTGATGACTTGTAATTTCCTTATCTAAATGTAGACCTCAGGAACAAAAGGAAAGCAAGGTGGAAGAGGAGGAAACTAACGATTGAGCATTTCTATTTGGATGTTGCACCGACTTGTTCAGAGGAACTAATTACAGTGCGGGACGAGCGAGCTGCTTGTCTGCGGATACAAATCTTGGAGCACAAAGATCCCCCGAACTTTTGGCAGGAATCAATTAGACGAAGAAATTAACTTGTTCGCAGCACTGCACACTGCGACAGGAAATAGGTCTGTCATTGCTGCTTAGCTCTGCGAGACAGATCCCACATCTTCCAAGGCGCAGTCTCTGCAGTTGTTGCCTGTTTCCAACACATGTTGCAGAGTCCCAAAGATGATTTCCTTTCTTTTGTTTCTTTCGTGTGTCGCGACAAAAAAATTAACGGTACTCATCATCGCTCTGGCAAGAACAAGGAGCAGCGACCAATTGGGCAGAAGTTTCACTTGCGCGCTTTTACACGCAGATCTAGCTTCGAACATTTCGCAATGATTTCTGAGCAAATGAAAGACAATTCCAAATCAATGCACAAAGAACGGCAAACGGTGCAGCTAAACTTTGGATGCATGATTCCTCTTGAGCACTTGGTTTGCCCTTCTTTCGCGAGCACCTGGTGCAAAAAGTTTGGTTTGCAGCTGCACTGAATTTCCCAACTGCAGCCTTCAAGCATCAGAGTGACAGTCCTTCACGTTAATGCTTCATTTCACGACAATTGGGAAGCATTCCTCAATAGGTCTGTCAATAGATTATCGATACCTAAATGCGGTAATACAAAACTACTCCAGGTACACTCAGTGTAGCTGTGAGGTTAATGGGTACATCTAACAGTCATGTGAGGAATATTTCAAGAGCGCCAATTGTGCACTCGGTGAAAAATGAAACCCACAAAACGCCAACAGTCACACAGTTTTGAGAAAGTCCATGTACAGAGTTTGACGAGTGCGAGTGTCAAACCAAAATGGCGTGCAATTATCTCACGTCTGTTCACAGACATATGCAAACATCTCGACCTGTAAAAAAGTGTTCTCTTGCTTCAAGGAACTGACAGAAACACAATTGTGATCATTTCGATACGAAGTGGATGCGGACGAACCAAGTGCTTGTTCAGTCTGGAAATTACTTGAAACTCTGACCCAGCCCCAACCCCCAAACTCTGACACAGCGACGTGCGCACAATCTACAGAAGAGAGATTTGTTCCTGTGTGTACCCGCACGTCGCTTCTTTGCACACATTGCTCGATCCCACCAAAGAGTTTCGGTGGGACACAAAATTTCCAAACTCAGTAATGACAAGGTGTGGAGCAAACTGTTCGACCGAGTTGCTTCCCAGAGAATTGTAAATGACACAAGAGAAATTAGAGTTATTGTAGACATCGTCTGGGAGCTGGAACCTTGTCAGACTTCAGAGGTTTTTCCTCAGTACCAAGAGAAATTTACACACGTGATACGTGATTAACCCACGAGGTGTTGTTGAAACACTTTCACGACAAAAAGACCCTGACCAAACAAATTTCATATTTCCTTCTAGAAAGGTCAGGCTCTCAGACTGGCTCGTCAGCCTCAGAATACAGGTTGGGAAGAGGGAAGGTGGGATTGGGGAAAGTGAAATAAGCCAGGTGGGGTCAGCTGAAGTGAAGGCTACTGTTGATGTTCCCGAAAAGGCCACAATGAGGGCAAAACTCGGTGGTTACGTGTTCGCTTTTGCAACTGCATTGCCAGGTTCACGACAGAGGAACAACAAGACAGAGCGAGAGCCTTGCATTCAGCCTCCGATGTTCCTGTTCTCCGTAATTGTGTGCCAACAGTTGAGTATTGAGTTCGACATGGAATTCTACTGTTGTTGCAGGAAATGGATATGTAACTCAATTTGGCCAGCCAGTGTACAGTCTGCACAGGAACCATCTGATGTGTGTCCTTTCAAATCTGAACCAAAATTTGACAAGGAACAGCAGTGGTGTGTTCCCAACAAAATATTCTGTTTCTGCAAAGAATGATGGATCAGACTCTGAACACAGTTGCCCAAACTCGAGTGTTCTGAAACTGGCACTTTCATCATTGGGAGGAGCGTCCTTTGGCCCGAGGCAAATACTCATTTGGCCATTTCACTCATTGCTTTGTAATGTGGTTAAGTGTTGCATTGGATAGGCGCTGCATTGCTAATTTACCCTCGGGGCGCCCAACCTTTCACTTTCCTTCCCAGTTTCCCCACATTTTGACTCGCGGTCACTTTGAAAAATAGATGCGCACGGGGTTCATCTCGCTTTGTGGCTGCAGCGGCTGCATCTTAACAGATGAACATGTGGAGAATGTTCATCACGGGTCGCCCTGATGAATGTTACTTTTCCGTTCCTCATTACGGCCTTAATGGACCTGCATCTGCTCCTGCAATATATGGGAGCCACTTTCGCTGATGTGTCCCCCAAAATCCATTGGATTTTCTGCAGCCATGTAGTCCTGCTCTTTTTGGTGGTGGTCTTGCTTGAATCCGTGGCAAGCTTTTACTATTTGCGCAACCTTGTTCTGCATGGACGTGACGACGGCAGTTTTACTCGGGACAGCCGCGATAAAAGGCATTCAAAATATGCCAAAAGATGACACGAGGAAAATGCACAATGATCGTAACAGCAGACGGTGGAAACAAACCCAAGAGTCCATTTGTTATTTTTTCGACAAACAGGCGAATCATGTTACCAAGTCTCACAAGTGTTGGGTTTCATCAGGAGGGGTTTTACCCTCTGCCCCTGGGGTTTCATCGAACCCTTTCAGGCAGATCTGAATTGACACCCAAAAAGTACCTGTACGCATTATCAGTGCAGGAAGTACACTGACGTATCGGAGGTCATCAAGTATACCTGTGCGAGTGGATTCCGTCTCACGACAAATGGAAAGTTATCGCAGAATCTGGTTCGCACAGTGATTTATCCAGCTTGTACGTGACAGGTAAACGTACGAGTACAAATGCACGTAACTGTGCCACACACAGCTCAACACAAATCAACAAACAACGCCAACAACAATTCAACACAATTGGGGACTGCTAACGCAGTTTTATGGTCGATGCTGGTGCTCAACCGTCATGAAGCTCCATTTGCAGGAGAAGAAGCTTCAGAGAGAACGTGACCAAGTTGAAGCAGACTCGAGAGTCTCTGTTGAATCTCCGTCCTCAGAAGAAAGGAGCAGAAAGCCAACGAAACTTCAGCTGTGGAAAGGAAAATTGTTTGACACTTTAAAAGTTGCAAGACAGCACTTTGTTGCTCGAGAACTGAGCAGAAAGATACATCAACGCACTTCGCCTCCTACAGAGAGCAGGTCTCAGCTGGTCAAAACTGATTCTAAGTGCAGACTTGACACTATATGTGTGCACATGATGATATTGTGCGCCCGTTTGAGCTGCAGCAAAACAACGCCATTTCAAGATGTTCTCAATAAAATACACAGAATAGTCGTGTTGATCCGGTACTCAGCAAATTATTTTTCAATATTTTATGTTGGCCGTTGACGGACTGCTCTGAAAAAAAAAAGCTCCATGGAGCTCACGGTGATTTGAGGAAATTCTGATTTCGCTCACTCTGATTTCGCTCCCTCTGATTTCGCTCCCTCTGATTTTACTCCCTCTGATTTCGCTCCCTCTGATTTCGCTCCCTCTGATTTCGCTCACTCTGATTTCACTCACTCTGATTTTGCTCACTCTGATTTCACTCACTTTGTTTTGTCAAAAATTCTTACTTTTTCACTCAATATTCACAATTTGGGAACTCATTTAGCACACATGCAAATGGAACAAATTTAACCAA
>JAAUXT010047559.1_pt1 | contig 32505 bp, 34 predicted proteins | sample 7278171 | NCBI WGS metagenome assembly JAAUXT01 (sample SAMN14350112, study PRJNA611818) | marine sediment metagenome | isolation source: surface marine sediment (1.8m) | place: French Polynesia: Moorea | collected 2018-08
TATTTCTTCAGAGAATTCAAGCAAAGCAAAGCAAAACAAGTGAAAGTGAACCACAATGTCCTTGTTGACCCTGGTATCCACACCAAAAAAAATGAGCTCTGTATGAAAGGATGCGTTTTGCGTTTTGACTATCCACGCAGCAAAACACGCACTGATATCCACGTGGCTCTGTATGAACGCAGCCTAATGGTGTCTTCAAATGTATTCGTGTGTCAGATGGCAATTATGACACCAACACAACCAAGTGCAGTCTGTTGCCCTCTCTCATGAATCATTGACCGTTTGCTGATCTTGACCCACAAGGATCCTTTTGGCTTCAGCGTCTCTGCTGTGTTCTTGTACCTCCGACCCGTGCAGGACCTGTGGCTTTCGCTTGCACATCAGAGGATGGAGCCAGGCATATTTTCGCCATGGGGTGGGGCTCACTTTTGTGAATCGAGACCTGTCATGTGAAGTGGAAGCTTGAAAATCTCTATTTGCTGAGCTCAATAAAAGAGCCGAGTTTGACAGGCAATAAGTTCCTCATGAACCTCCAAGGTCCAATGCAAAGACGATGCATTTTGTACAATGTCACCGTGGTTTTTGAACCAACTCCCCCCGGCTGCATGGCACACACACGCACACACACACACATACACACACACACACACACACACACACACACACACACACACATGCAAGCACGCCATTATAATTTTCTTTGTTACTTTTGGCCCAAATCCAGTGTCCAATCGCTGCCATTGGATCTTTTCAAGTGACAAACAAGATGGGATCTGCTTTTGTAAGATGTCAGAAACGTCATTCATCAAACTTCCTGAACCACAAAAATCTTGCGGGCACTGGGGGAATTTTGTTGCCCAAAAAGAGAAGATTTACCTGTGTATAGATCTCCACCCCAGGGGATCTTACAGATTTTTTTGCCAATACGCCAGGCAACCTCGATCTTCGCAGATTGAAATCTTGACACCTCACCAAGTTGTTGAGGCAACACAAATGTGCAGACTGACAAAAACGCACAAGAAGCGGAAAAGAGCAGCAGCTCTGGTTTTCTGGCTCTCGGAACGCTCACACACCGCGCGGTCAACGTTTTGATGCCTTGAGCGAATGGATTCGTTAAACTTGCTGAAAGTTTCGTTCTGTGTCAACATGACCTTCCATCGAGGGAGTTTCACAGGAAAAACAAGAGGTTTGGCTTGACTGGCACATTCCCACCCAATCCCACTCCCTTGTTCGATCAGGGTTCTGCTCAACAGAGGCTTCATCGTGGTAGAGTCGCTGGCAGTGCCGACAACACATTTACAGAAACCCCACATCCTGGCATCCTTTCAGGAGCAGATCAGGATTTGGTGAACAGGGGTATATCCTCAGAAAATAGACCCACTGTCAGCCAGCTTTGACAAGTGTTATGCGTGAGACCAAAGCTTTTGCTCCTGAAACTGAAGGAGAGTACAAAGAGAGACATTGGGTGCCGTGCACCCGCTGTCCCTCGATCTGTCACCTTTTTGACTCCAAAAAAGGCACATCAACACAAGGAACTCTTTTTTCGAAGTTGTCGTTGACGTGATGGATAGCGTGTTATGAAACGGGCTTTGAAGAGGATATTGATGACAATTTTTCTTCTCATTTCGCAGAGACGTTGTTGCAAACGGGAAGGCAGGGCGATCCGCCAGCCCCCCTCCAAGGAGACGCTCCGACAGTCGCTGGCGCCGCGGCCGAATCCCTCGACCGGGAAGTACCTGGTTATCCTCAACGAGTCGGAGTTAGTCGCCCCGTACGATGGCGTTAAGGAAGAAGCCGTTCCTCCGGTGAGAACTTGAGCTGCTAGGTACTTCAAATTGTGTGAGATGTTTGCTGGGCGCAGTGAGTGCTTCTGTTGAACTGCATGTCGTCCAAAATGGGCGGCTTTTCAACCCGGCAGAATCTGTATCAATTTCTGTGCCGTTCTTTCCCTTGGTTGCTTCTTGCTGGGAAACACAGCAGTCATTGCCACTTGTCTGACCTTTGACCTTTCCAGGCTATGCAGGCAACGAGCACGGGGGAAACGGAGACCGCAAGCGAAGACGCGGCGAAACCTGACCATTACATGCGAATGGACAAGGTCTCTGGCAAAAAGAAAGAGCCAGAGTACGTCAACCGCAACCCGGGAGCCGTAGGGCAACCGAGGTCCCCACGGCAACCCCGGCCACGCCCGAGGAACAGAGAGGAGTACAACAAGGCGTTCGAACAGGATGAGGACGGGACGGGCGAGGACGAGGGGGACTACGTTCCTCCGCACCACCTCAATCCTCCGTCAGCCATCGGCCACAAAGTTCGGCCGCCGTACGTCAACCAACCCAATCCAAATTCAACAGCTGCAGACTCTCAATGCAATCCAGACGCGCCCCCACCTCCTCCACACGCGACACCCTCCAAACCTCACGATTACGTCAACACCCCCAGAGGCAGCACGCGTGTTTTGAAGGAGCCTGCCACCGCTCAAGTGGAAGAATCGAACAGAGAACAAATTCGCGACATTGACTGCAGTGAAACGCAAGATCAAACGGACAGTCCGTCGTCCTCAGATCATGACAACGATGACAGTGACAAGCCCGACTACGTGAACACTTCTGATTGGACAAAAGAAATCGCAGCTGCGCCTGCGGTCAAGTCCGCGGACAGTGCGCAGGACAGAGACGCTGACGAGGCACCACCGTCTCCACGGGAACAGGAGACACAGAACAATGGTAAAGCTGACTCACAAGGCTCGGTTCAAAACGGAAAACACGGATTTGACAATCGGGCCTACGAAAACACTGAACCAGGACCGAATCGTCGCGTGGGAAAGTTTGGGAAAGCTGTCAGAAACGCGAAACGTGAAGCGACCAGAGCCGCGAACAACAAGGAACTGACCGACACTTCTGATCAGCAGAATGTACCCGAGGTTGGGCATGAAAACGCGCAAAACTTGCGTCAGAAAGGAATCGGCAGAAATGATCACAATCCTGACTACGTCAACAGCCAAGAGTGGACTCAGCAGGGCATAACCGCTGCGAGCCAAAGTGCAGCGGAACTGATCGCAGAGGAGGCGGAAGATTCTGACGATGACGAGAAAAGAGATTACGAGAACAATTTGCTCGCTGTGAGTCGTCCTGGAAACTCTGTAGTATTGAATCAGACAAAACAAGCGCAAAGCATACGAGATGTTGCCGGCACTGACCAAGAAGCCGCAGCTGCGAGCGCGAACCTGCCTACCCGGCCAGCACTTGACATTCGTGACCCTCAAGAGCAGAGCGGCGTCGTTGCACGAAGGAAGCGTCCTCCCGTTCCACCCAACAAGCCACACACCAAGCCGCGGAGAAGCAGTGATGTGGAGTTCAAGGACATCACCAGATACCCCAACATGGCCGTCCAGAGAGACCCTGACGGCTCGAGGAAGGAGTTTCAGCAGAACCGGACGTCTCAGCCGCCCGTCAGAGTTCACGGAGTCCACGGTGCCGCTGCAGGGCGCGTCAAGAAGAAGCCGCAGCCCCCTCGACCAGGCGTGACCAACTCTGTCTTCCAACCAGCAAAGGCAATGAACGCGCAGCCTGAGAAGGACACTTCGGAGACGCACGTGTACGAACCCGTGGAAACAGACGAGGCAATTTACGGTGACACTGAGGTTGTACCAGGTGCACAGGTTTTTGGACCAATCTGTGCTCACGACGTCAACAACAACAGCCCGAACCAGGAAGCGAAATTACTGATGCATAAGTCTCCGGTGAAGCGTGACTCGGACAGCGACGACGTGTACGAAGACACGGTTGTTCCTCCAGTGCACGGTGTTCGGCCACCAAACACAACCAACGCAGCCACAGAGCTCACGGAAGAAACCGAGTATTCTGACGTGGCGGATCCGCTGAACTCTGACCCAGTCATGGGTCATCAAGGTATCAAAATGCTCAAATCCGTGTTGGGACTCGGTCCTCCCGTGAAAGATGCAACCGACCAAGACGACGACCATTACGAAGAGATCGAACCCAGCCCCGTAAAGGCAAAATCATCGACTCTTCCCGTTGAGCCCAAACCACCACCAGTGCCAGAGAAAGAGAAACCATCAAAATTGTCAAAGTTGCGGCAACTGGGACGTGCCGCAACCCAGGTCAGGCCGACGCCCGCGCCCAGACGAACCGCGCCTCAGAGAGAAGGACACGACGCGTCAGCCAGCCAGGTATCCTGCAGCACCCCCAACCTGAGCCCGCCAGCCAGAGTGCTCCTCGGAGTCAGTGACCAGCAGAAGCATGAAGTGGAAGCGATTGGGCCAGAGCTCGCAGCCATCTTGAAGCGCAGAAAACAGAAAAGCGAACCAAATTAACAGTTGTGCTTGTGCTTGTGCTTTCTCCGCAGCGCACCAACAATGAGATGTTTGACCTGTGTCCAGTCCTGCTGGAGACCGCCAGTTGGTTCCGAAACATTCTAGTCTGTTCACCCGAGCTGTTTTGTAACATTTGCACGTGTATTCATCCGGCGATACTAACCGGTTTGTTGTGTTGCTGAGAAACAAGCAACCGATTGACGATAAATTTGTTGTATAGGTGCTGCTGCAATGTGTATTTACCAAGCAACCGACTTTTTTGCGAATAAAATAACACACGAAAACAGGCGAAATTCCACCTTCGATCGTATTCAACAGAAACACAGGAGCAAAATGAATTCCAGAATTGAAAGAGACGATGTGGTGCCAACAGGTTTTTGCTTTGAAAATGGGGCACAATCTGGTCAACAACCGAACAGAACTGAACAAAGCAGTGAACACAGAAAACGAGGGAGTGGCAAGAACGACCTGAACCCACAAAGTGTTCACAGGAAAGAAATGTTCACTCTGATCTCTTCACGATCAACAAACAAATCTGGAGAATACTTCCAGGAAATGCCACTGACAACGCGCTCACCGAAAATGTGAACTGAAAATTGAAAACTTCTGGAGCTCGATCGATTCGACAACTTCCCAAAAAGCACAGAAGACACTCGCTGAAACAAACTAATGTGCCACTCCCAGCCCGTCAAGAACATACGAGGAGGACAGATTGCATGTTTGCTTTTCGTTGCACCACGGACGTAAAGTGAGGGTTGAGTCACTGCGATATTTCGGCGGCTATTCGTTACAGACGAAATCGGGGTCGTCGTCGTCGTCTCGTTTCCGTTTCGCGTTCCTTTGAATCTGCACCACGTTCAGACTTTTGTGGCTCTGCCGTCCTGAAGCAGCTCCTGTTGGGGCCTGATGAACACGCGAATGTTTTTTCAACAAAAATACTGTTGGGAACTTCTCGCTGCAAATTTCGCAGGCATACAAGGTCTTTTTGTGGGAGATGATATGTTTGGCCAGATCCCTCGGATCCAGGAACATGGCGCTGCAGTTCACACACGTCGCCTTTTGAATGCGTCTCTGAATTTTGTCCGCCAGATCGTCCTGAGAGAGAGACGACGTGGTTGTGTTGATGGCGGCGGAGAGAATGCTACTGGCGTTGTTGGCGCTCGCCAAGATGGCGTTGACGTCGATGACGGAGGAGGAAGAGTTGAGCGAGTCGGGCTGCGTCGCAGATGCGTCGCTGCTCAGCGCTTGTCGCGTCGCCATCCAACTCGCAGTGTCATCGTCGCTGTCATCACTGTCCTCCTCCTCTTCCTCCTCCTCATCATTGTCCGAACCCACGGGTTCTGCTTGCTTCATCAGTACGCTGTGCGGCACAGTCTCAGTCCGCACGTCCGATATCTTCAAGTTCATCTCGGAGGAATCGACCTCTGGAATTTGCACGAGAGGCGACGCCTCCCTCGGAGGTGCGGAACTGGGCAGCGTGATGAAAGTCACCTTCACGGGCTTCTTGGACTGAGTCAGTCTCGACATCAGGGAGCCGCGCGGCGCCTCGGGCTCGATTCGCACGGGCTTCGGTTCAATGCACACGGGCTTTGGCTTGCCGTCATCACTTGGTTCTTCCTTGACCACCACAGGATTTTCGATCAGGGCCTCCAAGTCAAGAGAGGCGCCTGGATCCTTGGTCGGAGTGTCACCAGTGCAGGTGGAGAGCATGCCCAGCGTGTCCGTGAAGTCCGGCCTCACCCCCAGGGCATCAGGTAACTTGAGCTGCACCAGCGTGCTCGCAGTAGGCGCCACCAGGGAACCTACATCCGCCACGTCCGCTGGTTCCGTCTTTCCCACCTGGTACGAATCTGCAATACAGTGGGAGTCTGTAACAACTAGTTCGTTTCATTTGTTTTGTGATAAACCAGGAAATGTGCACAAAAGACTCCAACGATGTTTCAGTTTCACGTGTGGCTTTCTTTGCTACTGAAGTTAGCAAACGTTAGTAGATGATTTGTGGATGAAATCTGCAACAACATCACTGTCGGGAGCAAGCAAGACTATCAAGTGGAACTGTGAGCCGCTTTCAGCGTGTCTCGCCTGTATACAACATCATCTCACGTGAGCTTTCGAACTGAAATGCAGACTTTCCAGAATTGGACATTTCCAACTTTGTATGCAGGGGGCAAGGTTGTCCGGAAGTGACAGTTCATCAGCCAGACAGCCAGATACAGGGGGAAACCAATATCATCCGTCAAATGTCTGACAAAAATAGTTGGAACAAAAACAACAAACCAACTTGGCACTAACTCTTACCTCGGCAAAGCTGTTGTAGAACAAATCCTCAGATAAATCCAGGGAACCAAAACTCGTTTATTTGCTACGCGCCATGCAGAAGTGTCTCAGAAGAGACCAGATACATCTCCAGCGGATCCAGGGGCGCCGGGAACGCAACCTCATCCCGTAACTTGGCACAGCAGTTGCAACATCATTTTTTCACTTTTTTTTTATGCAGTTCAGTTTTCGAATTTGCAGTTGGAACCCTCTGACCCTCAAAATCATCTCTCCCCTTCCCGCCTGTGAGGGTCGAGGTCGTCTCAACCGGGGCTCGATCCCGGTGTCTCAGGACCAGACAATGACCGTACTATTTTTCCGACATCGTTGTGTGGTCCTAAAATTTCAGGACCAGAGAATGACCAAAAATGGTGTGGTTGTTGTGTGGTCCTGAAATTTCAGGACCAGACAATGACCAAATAGTGTGTGGTTGTTCTCTGGTCCTGAAATTTCAGGACCAGACAACGACCAAATTGTGTGGTCGTTGTCTGGTCCTGGTCGTTGTCTGGTCCTGTTACACCGGTTCCGCTGGAGCGTCAACATCAATTGCACCAGTCAACCAGAACCCGCCTTTCTTCACCCCTTGTTGACAAGTATGGCACACGCGACGACATCATCAAAAGAACGAACAAACATCGCGTGCAACACAAACAAGTTGCCTTGCTCACCCGTCCAACAGTCAAATCGATTGGGCACTGCATCTGGTTTCTTCCGCCGCCATTTGTTGGAGAAAGGGAAGTATTCGATCTCATCTTCGTCGAAATGTTCTGTGCAGACGAATGACGTTCTGGGCTGAAAACAAGACGAGAAGAACAGTACGCATTTTGGCTTTGATTTGTAACTTGTGCCCATTACGGAGGCCATCTGACACGGCATCCAGGCGGAAACTCCCCTTCCTGTGTCTGCGTTACGTGCGTGACTTGTTTTCACACAGACCGAACGGTCCCCGGAAGATTCACCAGAAATACAGTTCCCACCTTGAAATTTTCCAGGGTGGCAACTTGACATCTCTCCATCCAGATGGATTTTTCAGGCTCCTTCGTCGGGAATGTGAAGTATCCTATCTTTTTGCCGTCCTTGTAGAAGTTGCCATAGTTAGTGCAGTGCGGGACGCAACAGGCGCGTTTGTCGTTCCCGTAGCGAATGATCTTGTTTCCATCCATTCTGCAAACAAAGCAGAAATGAAAGCCTCACCATCAACACCCCAGTTCTCATTCGTCGTTGCCGGACACACACACAGAACGGAGTGTGCAAACAAGGAAGAGAGGAGGGGTTCACTGCCCTTCATTCGTCCCAAAGCAGCAAACTAAATTTTTGCCTGTGTTGTTTCATACTTAACTGATTGACAAACGAAACCGCAGATCTGCGGTAATTTTCGAGGTGGATGTTGACTCAACATCGCACATCACTGGCCCTTTGCCGAGAGTTTGCGTTTCCAAATCCCACTATTTTGTGCAAATGGTGAACAAAATTTAAAAACAACTTCGTCACAAATATGCAACGATCAAAGCGAGGCTCTCTATGACGTCGGTTCCAATCTTGTGTGACGCCATACTCACATTATCCCTGGGGATATTTTTTTCACGTTTACACGCCCCTCTCGGCTAGCATGTTGAAAATTCACACTTTACAGGGTTCTTCACAAACATCAGCATTGCAAACACCCAGACATATGCCACATTCATCGAGCACTATCGCTATTTCTGGCCCAGGCAGGCAAGGTGGGCGATAATTCAAGATAAACGAGCGATCATGAATTTTATCTCGTGCAAGAGTGCACCCTGCAGTGTCTTCTGTACAAGATTCTTCTGTTTGCAAAACTTATGCGAACAATCACTACTGTGAAGTCAGGCTCCAGATGTGACGTCCAAAATTTTACCTTTTATCCTCCGCTGCACTGCACCTCAGAAGATAAATGCTTTCGCACCTACGGCAGCAAATGCCAACGCTGAAAAATCGGAGGCGCCAGTGAAAGTTTTTGAATGCCAACAAAAAATCATTTTTGGCAATGCAAGTCATTTTGAATGTTATCTTGGCCTGACTCAGTTCGACAATCGATAATTGAGAAAAGCACCAGTCAACACACCAATGGTTTCTCTCGGAATTTATTTCAAACTCGAACGGAACAATCCAAACTTGAAGTTTACAGGTGTTAAAACGAACAGTCAAGGCGCAACGTTGTGCACATCACATTCTTGAATTGGGAAAACTCGTAAAACACGCGAAAGCACCAATAACTTCGAACACACTCACGCATCATCACATTCATTTCCTTTTCCGTTCGCCAGTTCAACAGTTGCGCTCAATACTGACAAAGGTTTTGCAGTGACTAGACACATCTCGTTTAGAATCGAGTCGATCACCGACAGTTCGTTCCACGGATTCACGTCTACACCCAAAACACTGACACATGTTCGGGAACAAAGCAACGACAGCGTTGACTCATGCAATGACACTGTGTCGTCAAAAACTAAATTTCTACGTCACGCATTCAACGTGACTCGCAACTGAGGAAACCGGGCTTCACAACTTCTTTCAATCACACGTTCGTGTCCAATCACTCGGAGTATGAATACAGTGCAAGTTTGGACTGGGCCAGCAATCGTAGTCAAAGTAAAACTTCACATCCAAACTGATGAAGGAACACCCTCAGTGGATGCATTGCAACTCAACTATCCTGAACACTAGATCTACAAAAGGTGAAAAACAAAAGTGTCACACAAAACGTTTTGGCACTTCATCCAGTACCAGCACATGTTGTGACCTACGAATTCAACCGCATCACGGGGAGGGGGGTACGATCCAAGAGCCGAAGCAGCGGCAGCACTACGAGACGATGCAGTCGAGGTTGTTGTCCGGCGTGGTGGGGAAGTGCAGCGTGGTGACGGCCGCCTTGCACATGTAGGACATGGTGCCGAAGCGGCCGCTCGGCGCCGTGTCGTAGAAGTCGAGCGCGATGCTGGCGGCGCCCTTCACCGGGTCCTCCAGACTCGTGTCGCCCAGCTTCTTCTGTCAACAGCGCACAGCACAAACGGTTCAAGACGTGAGGTGCGCAAAATTACTGCAGATTCTTTCACAGTAACAACATGGCCTGGCGTCAACCGTGGCCGACTGAGCAAACTTGTCCACAACCGCACAAAGTCACCCCTTCCCTAACGCTCTTCTGAACAACGCTCTTCTGCACACTGTGTCGAGCCTCCATGTTCACAGCTCGCTGCCGTACGTACACAGGAAGCAGAGGGCAGCGCCTGACTAACCTGCTCGTCGATGAAGATGTCGTTGGCGGTGTGGACGAGGCGGTCGATGCAGATGACCTGGTTCCAGCGGGTCTTGCCGTTGTCGTGCTGCTCGATGAGGATGAGCACCATCATGGCCTCCACCATGAGCTGGCGGTACTCGGGCTGCGGGATGCGGTTCAGCACCATCTCCACCTGCAGCGCGAACTTCTGCTCCCCAGCCGTCATCTGAACAATAAACAGTCACGTGAGACACCGCACAGCGTCCATGCCATGACGCTGCGGCCAGGAATTGGACCAGAATGACTGTCGCCAGACTCGAGTGAAAACTTTGATTCAATGTCTTCAATGGCAGATCGACCAGAAAAAGACCTCAATTCGAATTTCTTCAAAGGCAGATCCGCTGGAGTTGAAAGGGAACATATCTCAACAGTGCGCAGCCGCACTAAACTTTTCAGATGACGCACCTCTCTCGTGAGTGACTGCGGCAGATGATGAGATTCGATCTGCAGCCCGTGACACTGGAAAAACGCAAGAACACCACGAGAATGACATCGCAGACACGATCATCCGTCTGAGTTCTGTTGCGCAAAAATATCTTGCTTGTCAGTCTCGCGTCGCAAACGTGCAACGCAGCACTCATTGACATGGGCACAAGCGCAAAGCGTGTGTACCTCGCCACAGAACGCACAACTTGCCACTCGGACTCACCCTGTTGAGGACGGACCAGATCTCGGGGTAGAAGCCGACGGGGACTCGGTTGAGCGCCCCGTCGAGGCGGCGGCGCCGCAGCCACTGGCCCTGGCGGTCCGTGTCGAGCGAGTCGTGCAGCTGGTCGGCGGCGCTGCGGTCCAGCGGAAGCGTGCTCAGCTCATCCACCGTCTGACGGGACAAGAGAAGCGATTCAGTCGGGAACAGCTCAAGCTGTACTTCGTGTGAGAACAGCTGCTCCAAAGAATGTTCTTTACGTTAAAATAATCAGGCAACATTGAGCCAACGAGAAGAAAACAGAAGCAGCTTCAAAAATTTTCCACACAAAAAAAGAATGCCCGCATTTTGTGGATAGTTTTCGTTCGTGTGTTGCCCACGTAAACTCGCCATTCATAGCAAAACGCAGGTGCGGATCCAAGAAAGGCTTCGGGGGCCGCAGGGGAGAACAAATCAACTGCGAACATCTCTTGCAGTGTTGTAACAATCAAACCGCAATATTTTCATTTCGGAAGCAAATTCTTCAAAGAGCACAAGATACAATTGACCGGAAGTTAGGATTTTGCCATCGACCACTCTTGGATCCGTGCCTGGTGAGCCACAAGAACGAAATGCAGTGTGGCTTTCATTCCTGAACGGAGCCCGTGCGCTCGTGCGTCTCAAAACAACTTTTCAAAGCAGAGTCTCCCACCGCGAAACGAAACACCACAAACTGGAAACAAGAGCGTCGTTGATGTCTGCAAATTCAGAGTGAAGTGCAGCGAACGCTGACAGAGTGAGATTGTGTTACTGCTCTCTACCTGCTGCCAATCTTTTCCAAAGAAATCCTTCAAAGAGGGCAAAAAACGAGTCCAAAGAGGCGAACAAGTGAAGTTTGTGAAGCACGACACTCAGCGAAGGTTCTGGCTGCAAAGGTGACGCTTTTGGCGCAAAGAAGTATTCAAGCGAAAAGCTGTCGACTGATCAATGCCATCGTGAAGTCAGCTAAATACAGACAAGCAAAGTAAAATAGGTTAAAATGTTACCTCTCTCTACGAACGCATTGTGTGAAAAATAAAACAGTTAATACCACACCTCAAAAAAATGTTAAAACTTTTTTGTCAGAAAATGATTTCACTTTGGTGCACTGTACTGGTTTCAACCGTAATTTATTTACATTTCAGACACTTCAAGTTGACACCCCTTCACAACAACCAGCGGGGGTCGGGGCAAGAGCATCGAAAAAAGAGAGAGAGAGAAAAAAAAACGCTTTTACTTTGAGAATGGAAAAAAACTAATTGAGATCAAATTTCTAGGAGCTCACTACTTTCCAAAAGTATGTTCACAGGCAAAAAATTTCTTGGCAAAGAAAAATAGATTCTTGTTGCGTCGGGCAACATCATGCCACAATCTGATTCTCGAAACTAGAAAAGGTATCCAATTTTTGAGGGATGCTTGGACAATGCTCACCGCACGTCAACCAAGACCAACCAAAAACCTGGTGAGAAAAAAGAGCCACTGCAAACCGGTTCTTACCGTTTTCTTTCTCTCAACATTGGTGATAATATCACCGACATCCATCGTGTCATCTGTTGAAGCGCAACAAAGTCAACAGAAATGTTATCAAAAGCTCAACAAATGTGTCACGTGCAAATCTGGAACGCTTCTGTGCATCCATTTCAGCGCAACTGCTGAAACTGCAAAAATAAATGCAAATAGTCAGCAAATGGCGAGAAAGGACCTGTCCACACTGACGACATTCCACGAAAAGCCTTGTTGCGTGAGAGAAATTCTTTGCTGCTTGTTCAAATGCACAGCATTTCAACAGAATTTGACATGGCCATGAGTACACCGCAGGAATGTGCATCTGTGTGAATTTGTCCTTCACTCTGAGCGAACGAGAAGAATAATCTGCAACAGGAATGAGCCGGAGACCTGGAGCGCGGCGAGGTTGGTGAGGCTCGCCGGCCTCGTGTGCAGGTCGTGCGCGTGTTTGTGGGAGAAGGACTCCGGGGGGAAGATCACCGGGGACTCGTCCACTATGAGCAGCGTCGGCTTCCCTTCCTCAACTACAAACGAGAATCACGTGAACTCACGAAGACGGGCGGAGAAGAAGGACAAAACGCGTTCCAGCGAAACTGAGCAGCGAATGCGGGGAGGAGGGGGAAACTGTGTTCTGAAGACAAATTCAGCCTTTGTGCAACAAACTCGGAACAGTCAACCATTTGTCCATTTCTCCACACTCCGTGCTCAGTTTCTCGGAAACCCAGGCAAAAATAACAAAACTGAACATGCAGCACCTTGATGTCCATTCTGAACTTGTCGAGTTGTGAGTGCGCGCGGGACACGGCGGGGGTTCGCGTCGAGGGGGCTCGCAGCAGGTCCTCAGAGCTGATAATGCTCATCGTGTCCATGTCCGATCCTGCCAACCGAACACACCGCGTGCGAACAGAACCAACTCAAAACGCAAACGTGGGTGCGCTCACCAAACGTTAAACAGTGAGAGGTGCAAGTCATAAAAAGCGGTGATTTACAAGCTCGGCTCAACAGACTCAGAAACTCGGTGTGTAGTCGTCTACTGAATGGTTTCTTCTCTTGTTCCATTCTGGAGGTGTCTTTCTTGAAAACTATATATTTTTTTTACATTTCGAAAGCGAAAAATGCATCGGCTGAATTGACATTGTGTGCCGTGACGCAGTCGACTCTGACTGACCTTGGGAGACACCGAACTCCTTGCCGCTGAGGATGTGATGCAGCAGCATCTTCATCTCGTACGGACTCAGGTTCAGCAGCTGGTCCGACGCCTCCTCGCCTGCGCCAACAACAGACTCGTTCTGTCTCACCGTTTGTTGTTCCAAAATTGTCGCATCATTCAACTCAGCTGATCAGGCTGCGACCAGGTCGCGCGACGCAGCGCGCTGTTTTTCAAACAGCGCGTGAACTCAAGCAGTACAGCTCTCTCAAGAAGTGTGAGAGTGACCCGCACCTGAGCACTTGAGGGTCCTGGCGAGCTCGGAGGCCATCACCTGGATGATGAGCCCGACCCTGAGGCGCAGCATCTCGTTGAAGAGCTTCGGCTCAGTTCGGATAAACATGGCCAGATACACGAGGATCTCCTGCAACACACACCGCGGAACTGGTGACGTCAGCAGTCGTCAGCATCAACCGAATCCAAATTAATTGAAATAAAGCGTGACACACGCGGAGCTTGGCATCCTGTGACATCACTGACCTGGGTCAACATGGCAGTGCTACTGTCGTCGCCACAAGCCTCGTGGATGATGGCGGCCAGTTCGTCCGGCGGCAGTGGCCTGTAAAACGCATGTCCCACCATGACTTGAACTGAATCTTCACGCACAGCACGAGCAAACACACACGAGTGCGAACAGCGCTGTACCTGGTGATGATTTTCTCCCTGGGCTCCGGCGGGAGACCGACCGCCAGCTGCTTCTGCCGAACCAAGATGTCCGTCGCCGCTTTGGCCAGATCTTCAACCTTCTTTCTCAGCATTCCTTCGAAAATGACAGACAGAACGATGATCAGTGAAACAACCGAAATCCTCAAGTTGACAGAGGCCGCCTGTCTTCTTCACTGTGAGGGACTTTCCTACCCGCTGTGTGCCTGACGAGCCACCACTGCTTCAGCAGCCCCGCCTTGTCGTAGAGCTCGACCAGCAGGTCCCGCACAGTCGTTCCTTTGCGTCCTTCCATCAGCGTGTCGAAGTCGGGGCCCCTAAACAAGCAAAGTACAGATTTTCTCCCGCAGCTCTTCTGCCGCAGAGTGTCAGTGGCACACAGAATAATTACGTGGCAACATGATCCCAATTTTCATTCACTGATGCAGAGATGTTGTGGGGTTGTGTCTTACAGTCCGGCAAAGTGGTCGGTCACTGAGTGTGAAACAGGGACATTGGTTCACGCACTTGGTGATGAAGAGGTAGTGGATGATGTCCGCCTGTTCGTGTAGCGTCTCCACCGTGCGCAGCTGACTGATCAGGTCCGCAATGTCCACGCCCTCGTACTGGTCGCTATGGTAACTGAGAAGGTTCGCCTCCGTGTGATCCGACGTGCCCTTCAGGTGCGGGTGCTCCTCGCCCTCCTGTTGGCCAGACAAACAGAGTCAATTGCACTGAAGATGAAGCGCTGCACTGAACCTGCGTCAAGGTCGTGTTCGATTCCGCGCACAGGCTCGCCGAAGCGGACACGCCCTCCGTACTGAAGACACAACGTTGCGCAAGATGCTTTCCGTTGAACTCCAGGTGCCTGGCACTTTGACAGATTGTTTGATGGACAGAAGCTCAGGGCTCCCGCGCCACAAACAAATGGCCCGTGCGCGACACACAAACTACGCGGCGGCGGCGTCTCACGTGATGCTGCGGGACGGTGAAGAAGCTCTGCGTAGGGCCGTGTCCGATGATCGGGCTCGTCGGGATCGAGCTGCCGGGCGAGCTGCCCGACGAGTGACCCCCGATGTCTGCAACAGAGACACAACGGGCTCGTTCAGTCCATTCGATCTGACTGACGCATGGGCGCACCAACTTTGTTTCGACGGAACAATCTCGTTTGGTGCCCCGAAGGTGCAACGTTACAGGAAGAACACTTGTACAATCTTTAGAATAAATTTGTAAACAGGTACCCCCACCCACGAAGAAACACAGTTGTCTCCAACTGAGAAGAATGTGAAGTTGTTCTTTGTCACAAATCTTCTTGTGCACGCGCCGAATACCAAGGGGGCAAAAGACACCAACCGGACGATTTTTGACAGTTTTTGGGGGTATTTTTTTTCTTTTCAAAAACTGGTCAAATTCAGTTTTCAAACGGACGTTCACATCTCACACCACACCAACAAATCAAAAACTCTCCTGGAATGTGAGATACAACGAAAGTCAAGACAAACTCACGAACTCGAAACAAACTAAACCAGTGTCACTGCAAGAGAACCAACTCAACAAACTGATTCACAAATCTAACACAAGAGAAGGACATTTTCCTGCTTGGATAACACAGCAACAGTATGTTTCAGGACGACGATGCACAATTCTGATAATCCAGTGATTCGTTCACACTACGAGCCGGGAGACTGCGTCGGTTCGAGTGCAACTGTAGCGATTAGTGACGAACGCGGAGTTCGATGCAAGAAGCGGCCTTCACTGATTTCTGGATACATGTTGCACTAAAGGTGGAAATGAGAGCCTTCTTACCTCCGTACGTGCTACTGGGCGAGAGGAAGTCTACATGTCGAGAAAATGTGAAAAGTTACGTCAACGCCTTTGACTTTCAAAGCGACATGGCTAAACACCATACGCACTTCCACGGATTTGATGGACACGAGGAAACCACACAACTCGACGGGTTTGAACCGTCGACGCGTTTCATTCCCACTGGCCTCGCCATGCGCGCGTTGCGGCTCTGCACAATTCAACGAGTGCTGCGCCGTCGCTCGCGACGCAGCGCCCGTTCAACTGTGCAGGGAAGCAACGTGAGACACATCCTGTGTGAAACGGGCCTTGTGTCTTGTGTCCCCGTGAAATGACATTCGGGATGAAGGAACCTCGCGCGACCGTTGGGTTCAGGTCTCTCTCTCGCGCGCGCGCAAGGTTCAGGAGATACGATCCTTCAGTGTTGAAGTCTCAAAGTTCGCAGGTGCAAGTATCGCGGGTTAGTGACATGGTGGAAGCTGGTCACATGAAGGTGCGACGTACGAAGGTCACAGTGCGACACACACTTCGTGTTAGCCACAGCGAACCAGGATTACTCCACTCAAGGGCAAAGCACACGAGCATGCTGGTTCGATGATTTTCCTCCCTGAGATCAACCTGGCGATCTTTGCGGAAAATCGGACTCGTGAACATTGCATTCTTTGACCGTGCACAGAAATCTTTTTTGCGAAGGGAAGTCAAAATTCTTCCGTGACATGTGACGGCAAAGCGTCTCCTAGAACTGGCTCTACGACGCCGCCAATGTTCAAGCAAAGCCATATCTCTTTTGTTCCATTCGCAAAAAAAAAAAAGAGAAACATCGCAACAGTTCGCCGTCTACTCGTAAAGAAGCGGGCGACATCGTCATCAACGGTTCTAAATCAGCCACAGCAGGAGCGGGGCAGCCGGCCGCTAACCTTTCTGCACTGAGGGGATGGCGGGGGGCTGCGGGGAGCGGGGCTCCCACTCCGAGCCGTCGCTACAGAAGGAGGAGGTGCTCGACTCCAGCGAATCGTCCCTGTGAAACATCTTCGTGCTACGGTGCCCGTGGCTCCCAAAATAACCAGGCATAGTTAGATCTGTCGAAAAGATCACATGTGAAACGTTCAGACACAAATTAGACACAAAAGCACGTCTGAGACTGCATGGATGACGTGATGGTTCGAGAGCGTGATCGTCCTGCAGTGTGGTGGGACTGGTCCTCACGGTGAGTGATCCACGCACGGACGGCTCAGACAACCTCAGACAAGGGACGCTTGCGTTCAGACGCAACCGAATACAAACTTTGGACGATCACCTTCTGGTAGAAACCTCAGGAGGTGCAGAGTCTGTACATGTTTCACATATAGATCAACAGAAAAAAAATTAGACAACAGACTATGCAAACAAATGCTACAAAACGCCTCTGTAAGTGACTAAGACAACGACAACTGACAGGAGGAGGAAACACATTTTCCGAAAACAATCGACGTCTAAATGTCTGTCACCTTCACGCTACCTACAAACAAACGTGACGTCAACACGAACTTTCCACAAACGAACATGCTGCTCTACGCTACCCATATCCTGAAAAGGTGGGGTTTCTGACCTGGGTTAAAACTAGGTCTGCCGTCACTATCGAAGTGATACTCCATGACTGCAAGGAAGGAGCATCCAAGATTCAGAGAGGGGCAGGCAACCAACGGAAGGTTCAGAGTTCACGAGAAGAAGGGAAGAAAAAGAACTTCTCGTAAAATTGATGCAAATACGACACCTTAAATTCGAATAGAAAAAAGTCTCGTCTGATGAATGCACCACGATCGTATCAACTCTACACGACACGAACAAAATACTTGAGTCACTCAGGAGAGATGAATCTGTGAACCTAGCGAAAACTTCTCTTGGGTACTTGGCGTTTCGTGAAGCATTTGGAGGCATTGCGAAGCAGCAAAATGATCGAACTGGTCTCGTGACAGGCTGAATTTGTGTGTTGAGGCACGAAACCGAAAAATATACAGTGAAGAAGATGCTGACCTCCAGGCACGTAGCTACCACGCCTGCCTCCCCCTTCATGTACATCTAGAGACAATAGAAAATGCACAGCCATTCATATCATTAACACTAGAACTTACAACTGAACTTCATGCACAGAATACGAAGAATCGAAGCCAAACCAAATGCAGGAGAGATTTTATGCTCACGATCACAACACGAAGGCTTTTTTTTTTTTACTGATCTTTCTCAAGCAGTTTGCGGTTTCGCCCCGAGGTGCGTAAAGGTGCGCGCATCTTCCTTTCTGTCTTTCAGATTCCAGAAGACATCTTTGTAATTATTTCAGCTGCAACTTTGGTTTCTGCATGCAAGGCGCATGCACATGCTCGGACAAAAGTCTTGCTCCGGAGATGGTGAACGCAAAAGCAAACAGTGCGGTTCTTTTTCAGGGCTCGGTGGCAAGTCCAGAAGAAGGTTGCACACGCATGTGACCTGCTTGTGATGCTTTTGTTTTCCTGCATTTTTGGACAAACGTTCGACGTCATCAGACAACACGTACACGTAATGTCCACCGACTTTGAGACGCACTTCGCAATTCGACACACACCCGTCCTTTTGTGAAGCTCTCACAGACGTGCTGACATGTAGACAAGCAGAAATGGAAAGACACTGTACCTCCAGGAGTACTGTCAGATCTACGCAATCCCTCACAGACGGGTTTGTCCACTACGCTTGATCTACGACTATCCACATAAAACTGTACTTCTGAAAATGTATATGGAAATGGTTGGTTAAACAGGGCAAGGCTGGCGGAAAAAATACACCCACCTCAAAGGATTCATGAGTGAGAAAAAACCACTTCGTCATGTTAGAAAAATCAAGTGGAAAACTGACCGATTGAAAACACGACAATAACAAACGATCGAGCAATCGCGATGTTGCGACAATGAACTGAACGAAACAAACAGACAAAAGAAGTCATTGCGCTGACCTCCCATTTGTAAGTTTGTTAACTTGACCGTGCATGTATCAACAGGGATTATCTTTTTTACACAAGGGTGTCTTGGTCTGGGTGAGCAGGCCAGACTCAATCTGTTGCAACACATCAGACAGAAACTTCCATGCAAAAATATATTTCGACGCTTCCTGTGGGAACCTTTCCGTTTGGACGAAGGATACAATTTCCCCAAATGTCATCCTTAGTCTCGACATCTACAGGGGCATCTAGATCTACTGACAGCAGCATCCTTATCAAATCACTGCGGCATACTGCGCACAAATTTACCATGCCTTTTTCAGTTGCGCCACAATTTCACGAATCTGGAATCTTGGCGCTGAAGTTCTGTTTCATCTAACATGCAAACAGACTTGGCTTTGAACGCTGTCCCTTGTTTATCAACCTGCCTCTCTGGAACTTTGGATGCAGAGAATCTGGAACCGCTTACGACACCAGTTCAACAGCTCGAGTCAAACCACACATTCTCTCGGCTCATACAAGAACCGCCCGTGTTCCCAGGACTTCGAAAACACCACTCTTGCTCCACACAAGGCGGGCAGAAATTGACCGCAACAGCGGATTCATTCAGGACCCGGTAGTGCTGCAGCAATTTTGGAAATGCATCATCCAAATCAACCTCCCTCAACCACGTCACGAGTTAATCTTGACATTCCCAAGTATCAGTTACTTTCTACACTACTCCCAAGCAATCTCATCTCCACACAGAATGGTCACCGTCAGATTGACGTCTCCACAGAGACCCAAGTGACCAAGATCTTAGAAATAAGTTTTAGTCCAAGCATTCTAGTTTCTGCTGAGCTACTCAGGCCGAAAGTGAAACCTGGCGTGGTGGAACTGGAAATACGACGGCCCGTGAAGCTAGACCGACGACTGTCAGTCGTGTCACTGCGAGCATCGTTCTCATACTCTGCAAACCGAACAACGCCATTCAGGCCAACAACGGAAGGTTTCACAAAAAGCTCAGAACCAACAGGGAATTCAAGCTGCTTTCCAGAGGCTTCGCAACGAAAAGTCTGCAACACAAAACACTCGACTGGACTCCCGGAAACGCACTCAGACAAGCGACTTTTCTAGAAGGTCAAAGCTCAGCAAAGTTACCCAAATAGCGATTTCCGTGTCCTGAAATAAACACCATCAGATCCACAGAAAATCAGAAGCTATGCTTGAAGAACATGAACGATGAAATGAATCCTACAAAACGTCGAAGACAAAAAGCAAATGAACAGAAGACAGGTGAGACCTGCAAAAGCACAAGCACTTGTCAAACTGAACCGAAACACGGCATGAACGCCACTATTCATGCGGACAGGAAGCGAGGTTCGGGCTGGTTTAGTTGGGAACGATAAACGCAATGTTTGGTCACCTCCACTGGCATTTCGGCTTCTACTCATCCCGGTGTCAGGCTCTAGAAAACACAACAAGGAAACGAGTCAGTCAGTCTGTCGGTCACAGCAGTGCCAAGTTCACTCGAACACCAAAAGATACTGTGATCACCGCGGTTCCAGAAAAAGACACCGCCGTTCAAATTTACTTATTTAATCAGTTCCTCTCTCTGCTGAGACCGCGGAGTTTCCTGTTCGCACTTCTCAGGTCTTGTCAGATGGGAGTCACTCCAGCATGCAGTGTTTCAACTGATCAAAGGTCCTGATGGAACTCAGGGTGGCGCCAATCGCAAACCCGCGTCAGGGCAGGTTCAGTCGCGATTACATCAGATTTTTTCCTCCCAAATTTCTATTTTCTCCGAAAAGGAGGAGAAGTTCAGTGAGTATTGCAAGAGAAATTTCGTGACGGAAACCAGTTTTAGAGCGATGTACGGGATTTGGAAAGTGGGCTGAACCTGCTCAAACATCAGACAAATCAAATGTTGGTGTTCCTTGGGAAACACAAACAACTGCTCATTTTTACTGCAACAAATCTACAGCTTCCAACGTGTTTGCACGCCACAGATCCGCAGGCAGGTCTGCAGCCCTACCCCCGGGCACTGAATCACGTCACCTTTTCCACACAGATCCAGGGTCTCTTCCGAAAAAGACAAACGGTCAAGTTTCTTTCAACGCAGCGTTCCCTGATTTTAGTCTGAGACGATATTCTTGTGTAGCAGACGTGATTGAGCGCACAGCTTCTAAAACACGACGCATGCAAACTGCCCAACTTGTTCGTTTTTGCGTGTTCTGGTTCGGTTACGCTTCGTGGATATTGCAGCACACTGGCGGCCAACTCAGGGAGTGTGACATGCGGCAAAATGTACAAACCACGAACAAAGCGACACTCGATGCGCTTCTGGAAAACAAGTTTGCCATTATCATCTGGTGAGGCGAGAAACATCAGGAACGGGGAGCGTGTTATTCTTGATCAAACCAAGGTTGAGCGACAAACCCAGTGAAGTGAACGGGGGCTGGGAGGCTAACGATGACTACCACACAGACGACTGTGGTCGTGCTACCTGTGAACGAGTCGGGTCCGCCCAGGACAAAATGAGGTTTGGTTCCTTTTGCCATGAAACCGCCTGAAAAGTGGATGACAAAATATCTGCGGACTGAGCCACGATTTCCTTCATCGGGACAGGATGACCGCAACTGAAGGCCGTCAGAAAAATACAAAGCAACTTCGTTTGCAAAACGGCAAAAAAATGTGGACGAAGCGAGAAATGAAGAATACGTGTTCCCTTGGATCAGTGCACCTGTTCAACTGTTGCGTGAAACGTGATCTGAATTTGGTGCCACAAATGCCAGAAATGTGCAGCCGTGAGAAACAACAGGGAGCAGTGAACTTATGAAACTGAAGTCAAATGTTATGAGGCATGCGCGTTGACACAAAATTATTTGCAACGACTTACGGGGCAAAAATCCTGTCCACAAACAAGAAGTAAATCGATTTTTGCTAAGTCCACGAATCTTCTCATTTCAATCAGCAATGTGGCATACTTTTCTCTTCCCAGCATGGTTGATGCAAAGAAAGCGAGTGAGTGTGTGACGACACGTACCTTCGGACTGGTCGACCTGGATGGAGCAGGTGCGGCGCACGAGGCTGCGGAAGGAGCTCTTCCTGCGGGCGCGGGAGCCCGAGGACCGCCGCCCGCCCTGCATGCTCTCCCGGCTGCCGCTGCCCAGCAGCCGCCGGCTCGTGAAGCTCCCCGCCACGTTCTGGATGTACTTGAGCAGGTTGTTCACTGCAACGGAACAGTTTCCTCATTGTGAATCGTCGTACTGGACGGTGCGTACCTACAGGTTCCGCTGAACACTCGAATTCGCGCTCAAATCGAGACGAGGAAAACTGAACGTCTGAGACGCACCGTCAGGACTGTCCTCCGCCTCGGTGATGAACGTCAGGTTCGTGACGCACGACGTGTTCACAAAGTCACTCAGGTTGCCAAGGTGAACCCTGTAACAGGAGTCGAGCATTCATCCAGACCTGCTTTTTCACGTGGCAACACTACGTCAATGCGAAGACATCAGTGGAGCGACGGAGCGCACCTGGTGCCGTTGATGTAGCCCGTCTGCAGCTTCTTGATGGTGGCGATCAGCGCCGGGTGAAGCGTGCGCGCGAAATCTGATCCAAACAAACACAACAGTTCGTCAGTCAGGAGATCAACAAAAATGTTCTGACATCTAGAGATCCAGTGGTTGATCGAAAATTGAATGAAGCGGGAGACACAACGTGCCCGACACTTTTCGCAGAAAAATTCACAAGGTTCTTGGCACAGAAAGAAAATTACTTTCCAATTCGCGATACCATGACGTAAGATTATGACGTTAACCAAAGGAAAATCGGTGGGAATCATGCAAAAATTATTTTCAAGGACAATGCAGGAGAACGCAAAACTTCAAAAAAGCATCCACTTCGGTTTGGATTTTCCATTCGAGTTCTAGCATCCTGATCATCAAAAATCAAATCGACGAAACCCAAAATTGTTCTCACCAACACCACATCTGGCCCACAACTTAAACCGTCAACAAAGCATGTCAGATCAACAGCTCAACATTCAATTTATCGATACAAACGATTTCAAATCGATTCCAAAAGCAAACAAAGCTACAACTGCCAACACCAAGATTTGCTCCCACATGGACGCATCTACACGACACGGCGGAGTTCGCACCTAGCATCCAGCTGAAGCCCGGGATCACGTAAATCGGACGACCCAGCATCTGCCACGTTTGGCGCAAATACGCAACGTTCGTCTCAAACATGTCAACCAGAAACGCAGGATCTTGCACCCAGTAACTCGAATCCGTGCTGAATGTCTACCAGCAAAAATGAGGTGGTTTTGCACACACAAACGTGAATAAAACTGAACAACACGAAGAGGCTGAAAGTGTGACAATGCTGAAAGAAAAGGTGGGACCGACACGCTGGAAGACGCTCTCCGGTTTCTCCGCACGGTGCACCAAGTTCAAAACCAGGTTAGTAGCCGCTCAAACTTGTCAACAAGATTCTGTTTTCTCTGCAGAACATTGATTTGTGGCTCCAGTACCAAGCCCAAAGAGAACGGAGCACACCAGAGAATCCTTTCAACAAGTTTGAACGAAACAACTAGATCTAAGAACACCACACAGATGACGCTGAACACACTTCTACTCGGAGGCACGAACCTAGATGGGCCGTGTTCACGGGGAATACGATGGTGGGCCGGCCCAGTGCTCTCCAGTTCAGCCCAACATACTGAATCTCCGCCTTGAACATGTCTATGATTAACATAACATCGAGAGGCAGGTAGAACTGCGTCTGGTCTACGTTCTGAAACAGAAATCAAAAGTCTTAGTCAGTCGACAAAGCTTGTTGCCATTGTTCACAACATCCTCCGGAATTAACTTTACTGTCTTCGTTCACTTGAGCGCTTTGGGTAAAAGCAGTTCTCACCAGTTCTCAACATCGCTGTTTCATTGTTGCGCAAAAAAAATGTGACCCCCGAACAGCTTGACACAACTGTCGCACAACGCCAAACGCGATTCTTGGTAACCAACGACAAAGCGAGACCTGTTCCAATGTCGATCTGCCCTACTATGAGTGGTCTTTGTGGGCAGATCCGTCCAATTAGAAAAACGTGCAATGGAGTCAAGGTCCACAGACGCGAGGTCATCCCCCACTGGCTTCTCTGCTCAGCTCCACTCAAAAGCTTGGCACACTTGTGACCACCGAAGAACGCACCTGGGGCAAGAAGGCCATAGTTTTCTTGCCGAGGGTGTAGAGCTTGCTCGTCGCCAGGATCCCAACCACATCCGAGGGTCGCCCTGACAACCCCAGCTTGCTGTTTCGACCTGCCAAATACAACAAACCGGTTAAAATCTGTTCACTGTGTTCACATGCGTTCAGAGCAAAGTTCAGTTCCCATCCGAGCAAGTTGTGGACTCCATCTTTTCTTTGCACCAAAGCATCAGCTGTAAATCTGCCGCACGTACCAAGATGGGCGAAGATGTGGCTGAGCACTCTGGCCGGGTAGATCTGTATCGGACTCGCTTCCTCGAAGGTTTGAACTTTGAGATCATAGTAGGCAAGTTTTTCCTGAATTGCTTTGTCTTCCGCCAACACAACAACTGCAGAAGCAAAAAGAATTCTCACAAAGAAGTGAAGAAGTCATGAAGAAACACAGCAAATGGGAATCATTTGGTTCGTGCAGAACATACCTTGAACGACCAAGTCAGGCTTCGGCTCGGCAACAAGGCGTCTGTTCAACGGGTCGATCTCTCCAGGTGAGAGAAATTTCTACAAGGAAAACACGCGTGTACAGTGTGTTCTCTTTCAACACTGTTGATGACTGAAAACAACTGAGGTTTGATTTTTTCAAAGGAAACGACAAAGTGAGACCAAAAGATCAAGCCAGTCTTGGTTTCATCAGAAAAGGTGAGATCTTGAGGTCACCAGTGTTTAGATTTTAGTGGCACGAAGTTCCATGCCAGTCAAACCGACAAAAAGTTGTCCATCTTACTTCTTGCAGAAGCTTCGCCAGCACATACAGGGACTGACCCCACATCTGCGGCATCTTGCCTCCCGGAAGTCGGTTCACAGACTTCGGGTTCTTGTACTCCTCTTCCACCTGAAGCCGGGAGACAGAAAATCCTGATGTGACGACAACAAACACCACGCCAAAGGCAAAGACACGACAAATGGCCAAAGCTATGTGGATACACAAACGTGTGGTGTGATCAGTTCAAAGATCCGACGCTTCCAGGTCCTCAGAGGAACACCGACCTTGTCTCCTGGCACCATGAAGAGCTCAGGCATGAGTCGGATTCCGTCTTCGCGCTTGATCATGAGCTCCTCCAGGGCCTCCATGTACTCGTCCACCTGCCGTGACGGACAGTGTGAAATGAGACCAACAGGCACGCGGCAATATTTTCCGTGTCAGCAGCTTCAAAGCTGGAGGTTATTGCAGGTGTACAACAACGAAGGTTGGAAACAAACGCAAGGCACAGCATAAAGGATGTTGCGAGCATGTCGCAAGTGTTCGCACCATTTCTTGCTTGTTGTTGAACAATCCGTCCAGCACCAGATAGCAGAAAAACATTGGCCATTCGCACTCAATGTTCTCAAAGACCTGCAGCTCCCACGGTTCGTAGTACAGTCTGTTTGGGTCCTGAGAAGCAGAGCACACGAAGCCACGGTGAGAAAAGTGTGCACCAGTTTTGGCGCCAACTACACAAAGACAACAAAGTCACTGCTGCACGCTCACCTCTTTCGGAGTTTTGTAACCGTCACGCAAAAATCTGCACAAGCCATATCGTCCCTGAAATAAACACGAAGTGAATATTGTTTGTCTGACTTGCAGACCAAGCCAGTCTCACTCCCTGTGTCGAGTTTGACTGGTTCCCCCGTGAGCTCACCTGAAGTTTGTCCACGATGGTCTCCCTGGTGAGGTCTATCAGCTCCTGGTCATCCACCGCAAACGACGGGTAACTGATGACGCTCAGCAAACTGGCATCAGTTTCCTACACAAAGAAAATAACGGACGATGAGTTTTACAAGGTCTCAAACCACAAAAATGTTTCCACGAAGATAGAAATTTCTTTTCCTGGTTCCACTCACTTTGGAAGAAGATTCCCTGGGTAACATGGATTGTAAAATTGCCTGTAAGAAAATGAAGTCATCATTTTTTTGCAAATACACAACTGGTAAAACAATCCACAAGGAAGCGAACGCAATTTGTCTCCACAAAGCGTCCACAACTCACGTTGCACTGCTGCGCTTCGTCGGGCATCACGTGGATGACCGAAGGCGGTCCACCGCGCGCGCCGAACAAATCCAGCTCATTCAAGGCTTCCAACGCAGCCTGCACAAAAACAGGTTTGCCTCATTCACCGGAACTTTGAAGAACAAGCCAAAGAGGTTTTCACTTTTGATCAAAACAAACCTTCGCTGTTCCAATGGAACTGGCGTTCAGCTCTGGAAGCCCATGGTTGGTTTTGTCACCTCGTTCCCATATTCCGTAATCCTAAACCGAAACAAAGTGTAGATCTACCTCATTGCACTGTGACATGTTTTCTTACCCACCTCCTCAAAATACGTACAAGGATGTTCACCTTCAAGCGTTTGGACACGGGTGGTTGACAAGACAACAGCTGACGACCTAAATCTATTGTCCTTCGTGGAATCGCAAGAATGTGACAATTCCCACAATGGTTCGACACATCCTCGTACGAGGGTGTTATCCTTTCTGTCGGTCAACATGTCTTGCACTTTGAAATTCAAGTGCAATTGATTTGATTGTCTGCACTGACGACGATTGATCGTGAGCACCCCATATTGAAAAGCGTTGCACTCTTACCGGTGTTCTGTATGAGCTCTGAATGTAGAAAACCAAATTCTGAATGAAATTCACTTCGTCTATGGTGTAGATGATCTGCAAACCTGCAAGCAAACCCACACTTTCTCGAAAACTTGAACCCCACACAGAAATTTATTGCGTGTGTGCAAAGTCCTCCAAAGTGAGAACCAACCATCCTCAGGATCACAATAAAACTTCCGCGTAGATCTATTTTGCGCCGATCGAAAAATTCAGCTGAGCGACCTGAGAACAAATAATCTGGTCCTGGCTTCGTACCCGAAGCTGTCATTTCGGCCAAGATGAGCAAGTAGAGAGAAGTTGCGTCCAGCTGCAAATGTCCCCATTCGTAATCTCCCACGACGGTGAGGCCGGTGCCGACACCGTACTTGGCGTGCAGCGAGTTGGCGGGACTCTGCGTGTACTTGAACTTCTCCACCTTGTCAATCTGACTCATCATGCTGGACAGCAGGCCTCGCATCAACTTCACCACACTCTGCAAAACAAATGGAACTTTCAGCGAACTTCAAATCTGGAAGCAAAATCAGTTTCTGATGATCTGCGCGCAGTGAATATGAGCACAAACGTTTCCCAACATGCCCAGGCCTTTTACCACAGCTCCGTTGGGAGAAATGGTGTTTTCGGTATGCACCGTGCTGATTCTTTCTGGCCGAGGCTTTCGTCCGGGTGTTTTGCCGATGTGAACTCAAAAATCATCGGTGAATCTGCTGTATCAGATCTACCTGTTCGAGCTCGTAAGCTTTCGCTCGGTCTTCATCCAGATCTGCATGCTTCCTGTACGCCAGGGCAAGACCCCATACAGCCAGTATGGAGTACACATTGTCCCTGACCCAACCGTGAGGGTGATCTGGTGTCGCAGGCAGCAATCCAGTCACCTGGTTCTGAGAAACACGACACAGAAAGTGAGATTGAATGACGCAACACTTGTTTTCAAAGTCAATTCAACCTGTGCCTCACAGCCCCTTGCTTTGAATTGATCACGCCTGAAACTCAAAAGGACGGCAGACTACGTGAAGTGGATTCGATAGATGAAGCACTTTTGCTGATGAAGATCTCAACTTGTGGGGGGCGGGGGGGTACTTTGTTGAGTTCGCATTGGTAAATGGAACTTGCTGCAGAATTTCCCGAGAAGAGATGTGATTTTGACAGCGTGATATATCTTGGGTTTCCAACGCAATCCAATCCCAGATCAACTGTGGATACACACCTGATATTTTAGGATCGTCTTTTGAACAACTCGTTGGTACAAATCCAAACGAACTCCTGAATTACTTCGATTTCTCATTTTCGTACTTTCATTAGCACTCCAATCTGGATCATGAATCCATCATTTAAAGCAGAAATCTGCCTTGAAAGTGTCGAACATAACTCGTACAATCTCAACTCCGCACCAGAAAAACACAAAGTTGTACTTTCATTCTTCAATTTTTTAATTTGTGTAAAAATACTGAAAATGTGATTTATCACCAAAATTAGATCTAAACACACAATACTGCTTGTAATGTTTATTTACTATTTTTGAGTTTGAATTTGTTCGCAACGTCTGTTAATTTAAAAAACGCTGGCCCAGTTATATTTTTGAAACCTTGGTCAGGATAGCTCAGTAAGAGGTCGCCATACTGGTTCCGGCGAACCCGAAGTTTTTGGCTTGCGGTTCATTCAACGCAAACAGGTACGAGGGCGTTCCTTTCACAGAGCAGGCAATTTCATGCAAACCCCAAGGCAGAGAGGTAAAATTAGCCCACAGATTTCGGCCACTGATTGAGGCACATGACTTTGTCACGCCAACACCTTCATGACCTTGACTCGCAGATCTGTTTGACGCTGATTCCATCGCAAATTTGTTTGCTCCGATAATCTGTCAGATTTTGCGTGAGTATCATCATCCAGACCAGATCCACTGTGCTGCCAATCGCTTCCATAGTCATCTATAGAGTCCATTTACGTGTTCACAGAACTGCATTGAACAGTTGAACCTTCCGCCCTTGTTGATGGTTGCGTAGCCGGCCATCTCGCTAACCGCTTGAAAACCAGTAGCATTCATGTGTGCGTCTGTCCACACTTTGGAATGCAACCTCCCCCAGGGTACCCTGCTTCCCACCCAGTGGGCTTGACCCCCGACCTACTGGGCCATACCACCCGACCTACTGGGCCAGTCCCCCACCCACCCACTGGGCCAGACCTCCCCCCACCCACTGGGCCAGAATGAAATGAGTGACCATTGGGGTTCCCGCCCGGAACTTCTTGTTTTCCGTTTGTCAGCCCCTCGGACTTCATTTGTCACCGCACGGATTTTTGTTTGCCTCTCCCTCCCAACACTCTTGGTGTGGATTTGCACTTGTCCACACAGCCTCTGGATTTTTCATACCCCACCCCCTTGCTCGCTTGTCGCGCAGGGTATGAGTTTGTCGCTCATGTAGTCTTGTTTAATTTCAGGCATCATGGGTCAAAAGTTCGGGAATCTCGGTGTGCGGGTGCGAGGCTTCGTCTACCATACTATTTCCCCACATGAACAGAAAGCTTTCGCCGGAATTTTGAAATATGGATTTCCCAACACAATCAAGAGAATCGGCAGTCAAGTCTTCAGAATTGGACCGTGTATGTAGATCAAGTTTTGAGACCAGTTTTCTGGTGCCAACTGGCGGAACTTGCATTGTCAAGGTGTCATCGAAATTATCGGCACACGATGATTGTTGTCACACGAAGGTTCCACGACCGAAGATATTTTTTTCTTGTCGCGTGGAGTCTTCATATCTTTCTGGCCATCCTCAGATTTGCTGATTTACATGTTGGGATGATGAGGTATCAAGCGTTCGTTTATCCCCTGCCGGGGTCGGAGGGGGATTTTTTTATGAACCCTCCGCCCCCCCCCCTCAAGTTTTAAACACCCCCACGTTCTATGTGTGGATAAAAGCTCAGGACCCAAGAGTAAACACATTCAGGCCTTGAATCACAGCGAAGTGCAAGCTTTTCGCGTCAGCACACCTGTAGAGTCAGCGCCTGTCTTGGTGTTCTGGTTTGTGACATGACGGCTGAGAATTTTGCTTTCTCTTTCAGTTATCATTGCCGGCTACTTGATCTACGACTGGGGGGAGAGAGAAAACGCGAGATTCTCCCGGAAAAACCCCAAAGACTTCGAGAACGACGAGTAGACGGAAAGGAATTCAAAATGCAAACTAGACTGACAATTTCGACACGGAGTGTACCCGGCAAGCAGGACTCCCAAACTTCTTCGAAAGTGACTGGTCCATTTGTCCTCGGTGATCGAAGTCCGGTGTTCACAGGTGTAGAAATGGAGAGCTTGAGTGATTCATCGTTTTCTTTTGTTGAAGACCAGAGAAAGCGTGGGTGCAACAAATGCGCGCAGTTTTGCCATTCAAAACGAAAAATGTCCAGAGTTGCCGATGAACTGTGGGGTGTAGTTCCAGAAGTGTGCTACGTTTTCAGTTGAAGTACGGCCTGAAAGAATTCGAACGTTCTGTTGCATGGCTGTTTGAAAAGGAATCAAAAATAAAACTACCAACAAGCTGTACATTTGGAAATTGCTAAAATAAACGAGTTTCAACACTGAACAGTCATACCTTGTTTGCTGCTTCAAGTGAACTGATGAATTTCTGCAAATCCGCCTTGTTCATTTCCACCGAAACTTTGCGTGCAGAATCCTGCCCACCGACATCCAAATCGAGGCACATCAAAGGTTCATGGATTGAGGAGAATTGATCACTTGACATGACGAGCTGCAACGAAATCGTGCAAAACGAGTTTTGCAGGTTGCCGTACTCTTGTCGAGGCTGAGCCGCAGCAAAGAGGCTGAACCCGAACAAGTTTCAATTCGGTTTCCACAACCACCACTAGCAATCTTGTCACAATAGTCCTCACCTTAAGTTGCCAGTCAAAGTCCTTGAGGTAAGACGAGGAAATCTGAGACACGGAATGAAGCAAGTGTTTCTTGACTTGGTCTCTCCGAGTTTGAAGCACGGCGACGAATGTCTCCAGTTCTGACCGGCTCAGGCAACTGAGTTTCGACTCAATCTGCAATCAAATTGCAACAGATTAGGAAGCAGTCGAGGTATGTGTTCGAAACAGACTGGTCCCCCAACCCCTACATGCGGAGTTGACTACCCGTCCTCACGTCATCTTTTGTGGAGTTCGATTTCACTGCATCTCGTCCGACTTCCGTCCAAGCATCCGTCAACCGCCACCACTCGTCCAGTGTGTAGTGTTGTGAGAACTGCTCATATGCTGACTCTCGTTCGCAGACCACGTCAAAGATACAATGCAAAAGCTGCAAAGACAAAAGAGTCGTGCAGCTTCCTGAAACCAGTGTAGTGATATCACAAACACACAGGTTGGTATCTCAGGAGAGACTGTCCCCGAGGGTGGGAACCTCTGTATTTATTGACCTCACAGTGACATCTGACAGATGGTTCTAACATTGAGGCTGGTGTGTCACACCACACTCCTCCCCCACTAGGGGGCGCTGGCCTCTACAGACAATTTTTAATATTCTGAATATTTTTATAATAATTAGATATATATTAGACAGAAATTAGCACAGTATCACTATTTTGCTGGTTCTAGCCTGTATTCCTCCCCCCCCCCCCCATAGGGGTGTCACGTGATCATGTGATCTGGGTTTTTCCCTCTTTGAAAAAAAAAAATGGATGTCATCCAGACAGAAGCGTGGAGTGCAATTGAACAGTCAATGGCGAGACAGCTAATTTTTGAATCAACAAGGCTGGGACTGCCCCCAACAGACCAACAAGTGATCTCTGCTGTTATCTACTATTTTAATGGAGGGGCTCCCCTCCCAAACTAATGTCTTCGCATCATGGTTCAACAGCTCGCAGCGACTACCCCGGATCCGAACCAGTAAGGTGAGTTCATGGTTCTCCACTTCATGTCACCCCACACAGATCTATCAATTTTCCGCAATGGTCCAGACCAACGAACAGGTCGACTTCACAGCTCCCTGCCACCAGGGAATCCTCAAGCCAAACTGTCCATCCGCATGTGATTCTGAGTCCAGTCGTTTTGTTTGTATCGATATGTCTACCGTACCTTCGCTTGAAGATTTTCTGGACATTTTTGCAACAAAGTCAGATCCTCTCCACCCATTGTTGAAAGTTTCAAAACGACAAACTGCCAAAAAGAAAGCAAGCCTTAATTGTAGCAAACTTAAATCACACAAGTTTTGCCATTTTGACACGGTTTGGCTCATCTGATAAAACTTTGCAAGTGTTTGCTGACAATCGACTCAGTATTCAATGTTCAGCAGACGTTGCTCAGACCTGTCATGCATGTCAACTTATGTAGGAACGAATATAGCAGTTTGCAATATGAATCGCAGGAACAATCACAAAACCTCTGCGAACTGTGCACGGACTCAAACTGAGCACATCACAATTCCGTTGTCTTTGGGCTTTGACGTCTCCAGAGTTTTGGACGGCTCAAACAAATGCTAAATTTTGATAGAACAGATTTCGACAATTTTTGTGGCTGTCTAAAGCTCCAGGCGCAGTGATTTGTGCCACTTTCCAGTGAACAGGTGGCAAGACGTCTGGTGAAAATTTTGTGAAGCCATGGACGAAGGAGACTGGCAAATGCATAAGTCGCTCGTTGAGTGCAACAGGCACATGTTAGAAAATCAGGTGAATCTTCTTGATTTGCTTTCGAGTTTTCTTTCTGAAGCTGCACAACATGAGTCGCCATTGACAGATGCCACGGTTCTTGAGTGCAGAGGGAACAGAACTTGTTGTAGTGACATCACAAACGCACTGGTTGGTATCTCAGGAGAGACTGCCCCCGAGGGCGGGAATCTCCGTATTTATTGATGGTCGCGTAGCCGGCCATCTAGGTGACGCTGTTGGCTTAAAAACCCTTAGTATTCATGTGTGCGTCTGTCCACACTTTGGAATGTAACCTCCCCCCCTCCCCCTCTACCAACACCCCCCTCCCCCTCTACCA
>JAAUXT010039801.1_pt1 | contig 32498 bp, 32 predicted proteins | sample 7278171 | NCBI WGS metagenome assembly JAAUXT01 (sample SAMN14350112, study PRJNA611818) | marine sediment metagenome | isolation source: surface marine sediment (1.8m) | place: French Polynesia: Moorea | collected 2018-08
AAATGGTTGAAATCGGCCCAGTAGTTTTTGAGATATGAGACCAAATGTGGTGTGAAGTTGGGCGGTGATGGTCGGTTCGAATCACCGCGAGATCTCTAGATCTATTTTTTCCTGACACGCCCTGCTGTTGGTCTGAGGCTACACTTGGCCCTTGTTGTCAGAATGCTCGCGAATGCTCCCCTGTGGTGGTCAAGCTGCTTCCTGCACTGGTGGTAAATAAAACAACATCCCCTGGGCAAGAAGTCGACACAGGTCCAAAGAGAACGCTTGGAATCTTGAGCAAATCGAAACTCACTCCGATGCGGTCATACCAGATGCATTGTGCGTTGCGTTTCATGACAGGGACAAGTCCACAAAGCAAGTCAACGGAGCACTTGCTCCTTGCTTGAGCAAAAAACTGAATCTATCTTCGTCGACAACAGAAGACGTCCTCTCCCCCCCCCTCTGCGGTTCTGCAGCGTCTGCGCAGGTGTTCCGACGCAACCTTTTGTCTCTTTCTGTGCGTTGCAAAAAACATAGAGAACAGGAGACTCTGCTCCTGGGGAGATCCAGGATTTGTTCTGTGAGCACGATCCACTGGGTGAACCCAATGCAGGAAATAAACATTGACACACAAAATCTTTTGTGCCTTCGGTGCAACGAGTTGTCCACAGATTTCCCTCGTTGTTTCGGATGTTGAGTCTCAGAGCAGCAAATTCGCCGGAATTCAGAGCCTTTCCCCCGCATTTGGCACTGTCCTGCGCGACTGGCATCTGTCACAAGACTCTGCTTTCCAAGTTTCACGGTGTGGCGTCAGACATCCGACTCGCTGTGGAGCCTCGCTGTTGGGAAGATCTGGTTCCCACATTTGGTGTAGATTTCTGCGCATGTTTTGCTTCCTTGAACATCTTCCTTGAAGATGAAGGCTTTGACATGACTCTGACAAAAACACACGGATGCCTAGATCTACATTCTCATGCAGACTTGTCTCACACCGGATTTGTCGTCTGTTGTATCTCTGAACAAACCAGTGAGAATGGGTGGAAGAAAGCGGCAGGTCCAGAGAACTGCAGATTCATTCGCGAGATCGGTGATCCAGAAATCCAGGGTGGACAGAGGGCTCCGCGCAGAAAACCTGGAGCAGCCCAGGTTTGTCTTCAACACACGAATCTGTTGTGAGAAGTGTTATTTTCGGTGAACCAGTTTCATCAAACGCGGCTTTGTGAGCTCGGTTTGTTCCTGAATTGACCCGATGATGGCTCCGATCAGAGAACAAGATAAGAACGTTGAATTCCTCTTCATCTTATCTCGCAGTATCAGCTTCAATCAGAAGTTGCACCACGGCGGATTTCAGCGCGCCTCTCGAGGGGCGACGTTAGGTGAAGAACATGTCGAGTCGGGTCTGTTCGGGTTCACACGGAATGCGCCACGCGTTGCACCCCTGTCCAAGTCAATGCGTGTTGAGTCAATGAGTGGAAGGTTTGATTTATTGTACACTTTGTGCATCCTGCGCTGCACTCTGCACATGAAATCAACACAGGACGTATCCAGTGTGAAATGAGCCTCAGTCCGATGAAGTCTTGTCAATTTGGAACACTAGAAGAATGCCTGACGGATCTTGCAGAGAGTGAAAAATGCTGAGGATGCATTGATGTGTGAGTACTCAGGGCCTGATCCAGGGGAAGAAAACAGGGATCTATCAGCTGATCCTCAAGAAGAATACAGCAAGTTCACCCAGGCAAAGGGCTGTTCGACGGAACAAAACACTTTGCTGACGAAGTTATTGTTTGTAAATTGAGTCACTGAGCATGGTGGACTTTTCAAGAGACAGACAGACAGACAGACAGACAGACAGACAAAAGGAAGAGTAAGTCCGCGACAGTGTCTGTGTGTGTTTGTGTGTCAGTTTGTGCACATGAGTGACTGTCTGCGAGTGGGTCTCCTGGGGGTCCCCTGGGGTCAGCACGACGCACCCGATGTGAAGTGGCTCTGAGACGTGTCATCATGATCGACACCCCGGCAGTGAAAGACGCAACGCTGAAGCTGCGCCCGACAAACACAGGTGTTCAACGCCTCTTTTACGCTGTGTGCGTCGCACGTTGCACCCCTGAGCAAGTCCAAGGACGTTTGGCGGACTCACTCAGACCTGAGTCCGTCACACCTCACCGTTCAAGTACAATTGTGCCAGACCAGTTCGAGCGTCAAGCAGCGAACTTTGTCCGGGAAAAAGTCGCGACGTGTCGTCGCTGGCGGTTCAGGGTCCGTTGACTTGTTCAGGGACGCGACGCCTGACGCATCCAGATTGAAAGAGGCGCAGAACTACAGAGGAAGAACGGAAACGTCAATAGTCCTCGGGACTGGTTTGTGTAGGCTGACATTTCGGAAATATGTCACAGAGTTCGCGGCTCGTAAGGAGGCGAATTCGACGCCTCCCAAACAGCTTCTTTCGCCAGAGGAACTTGCCAATGAGAAAACGGCAATTCTGCTGCTGTTGTCACCATTGCAACGTGTCCACGACAACTAATTTGCAGTTTTCATTCCTCTGTTTTTGGGAGAGCGCGAGTGAACGCGGGGGAGGCCTGTGATTGGCTGCAAGCAGCAGCGTTCAGATTTGCCCTGCACCCGTCCCTTTTTTCTGCGGGTTTTCCGAAGCTGTTTTTGCAGGAGCCTTTCGTGCCTGTTGTGGTCAATGGGGTGTTGCGTCGGAAGCAATTATGCAGTACCAAATACCCTGTTCTCCGACGCAACGCATGACGTTCAGTGTGAATCTGGCCTGAGCGCAAATCTGTGTGCTTCTGTGGTTGACGTTTTGTGACACAAGCTTGGGGAGGCATCAGGCAACACAAGGGGAAATCCCGAAATGACTTTGTTGCTCTCACTCCAAAAGAGTGATCAGATCCAGTGCTGGGTCTTCGCTGTTGCAAAACAAGCTGTTTTGAGCCCCGATACCTCATTCGTCCCTCGGCCTCACCTCCTAGTGCCCACATGGGAGGATCCAGGGTGTTTGTCAAAGGGCCTCAACCGCAATGGGAAGACAGCAACTTTGAACAAATATTTTGCGAAAATGAAAGATGTGGTGCTGGAAAATGTAAGTTGTGTGTTCGAACTCTTTTTCGGATCTTGGGGATGCGCAAGCCCCCACCTCCCTGGATCTACCGAAGCTCTGTTCCAGCGGTTCGAGGGGAACCATTGTCCTGAGCCTCCCTTGACTTGAATTCCACAATCTTTCAACGTTGGAGTTCAGGCTTCCCGAAGGTTCACCGCTCCTCCCGATGACCTGGATCCTGGACCCGCCCCTGATCCCCCTTGTCCCCCGGTCTGATCCCACGGTGCTTGATGGCCCAGAAAACATGTCAGAAAACTGGGCTTTTAGGACCCGGAGCAAAAGGCCCGGGGCTTTCTCTGGTCACCGCAGGTCTTCGTGTCCAGTTCGCTGAGCAGATAGGATTCGAAAAGTCGAATTTATTGCAGAAATGCATGAAGTATGATAAGGAAAACCCACCCAGGAAAATAGCCGAGTGATGAGGCCTGGTACACACTGGGTGCGTTTTGCATTGCATTGCACCCCCTGTTGTGTACCTTTTGCGACCTGTGCTGCGACGCAATAGCCCAGGTCCCAGAGGGTGCGTCGTGGATTGCGTCTCTGTGCTTGTCAAATACATATGGCGCATTCAGTGTGAAGTCTCGCTCGCAACACGGCGCACAGGGATATGCCCAGGGACGCAACGCGTGACGCACCCAGCGTGATCGCGCTGTCCGACGGCGGCGACTCAATCTCAGCGAGCACTGACCATGTAATTGTAATGGATCATTGAAAGAAGATGTCAGAAGAAAGACTCCCCCAGACAGACAGCGCTGCACACGGGTTCTGCGCCACACAGAGTCTCCCGTTCCTCAAGATTCCATCCGCTTTGTCTTGTGTTTTGTTTTTGTCGCTGGACAACGGATGGACCCCAAATCGAGGCCACCCTGACTGGCATGCATCCGACCAGGGCACCACCCACAAAAACATGGAGAGGAGAAAAAATTTATGAGGCGGGGTTGGGGTTCTTTGTTCGACGGTTGCACTCCGGTGTTTTCTGTTTCCAACCAAAAATCTTTTGCCGATTTACGATTTTTCCACTGAAACCAACGAAACCGAGCGAGGCAGAGCCTGGTGTGATTGTGCCTCACTCATCGCCGTGCAACGCACGGCGAGTATTTTCTCTCCCACAGGAGCGACGGTCTAGCGTCAAGCGGAAAAACCCAGCGCCAAGCGCCGAATAGTCCCGTTTCTGTTGCCTGGGCTGTCTCTCTGCCTTGCAGTACCAAGAAGGTTTGCCATCGTTTCTTGACGTGACAAAGCAGTGGAACATCAAGAGCAATTCAAAGGAAATGTTTCTTCTTGACGCTTGACGCCGCTGCATGCGAAATGGCCTTGATGAGCCCCCAGCCTTCAAGTCATCACGAGACATCAAACAGAATGAATAAGCGAGAAAAAACATTTTCCATATTCGTTCACAGGCAGAAAAAATGATCTTTTCCATATAGATTGTTGAAAAAATGGCTTGATGCATATTTATGCGGCTGAGTTTATTGCATTCCGGAGTCTGCGGATCTTTTCGCTAAATCCAATCAGAAACCGGACCGCGGCCACTCTCGGCGCTTCCGAACCCGCGCCGGCGCGAGGCGGGGCTCACGCTGCGCGTCGTGCGTCCGGGGGGGGGGGGTGCGTCACGTGGCGTACAACGTGCTTGTCAAAGGGCGCAACGTCGCGCATGCACGGGGGCTCAACGTGTTATGCCTACAGAGGTCAGTAGGCGCAAAAGTCGTTGCACACGTGTACTCTTGATTTGGGCACATGTCCTGCGACACACTGGATGCGTCGTGCGTTGCGCCGCCATGCCAGTCAACAAATGCCGCATTGTTGACACGAACAGTACTGTCACACTGGGCGTATCCAGTGTGAGTGCACCCACGATCTGTAGACTTGAACAGAGACGCAAAGCATTCATGTGATGCACTCAATGCAGGGCTCAGGACACATCCAGCGTGAACCAGGCCTGAAGGCGCCGCCTCCGAGATGGCGAGTGAAGTGGCCCTCTCTCCCTCTCTATTACTTTCTTTCCTCCAATATCAAATTGTCTCGATTATCGCGATGTGATTCGCAACGTGATCGGCGCGGACGCCGAGAGTCGCAGCCCAACTCGGACGGGGTTTCCTGTGGTTTGGTCAGGTCTCGGTGTGTGGGTGGAAGAGAAGGCACAGCTGCCACTGTTCAACGAAATCTGTTGTATGCAGGTTGTGTGAACCTATCTTCACCTTGTTCGAACTCCACAATTTGAATGAAAAAGTGAGCAGCAGCCTGAGTTTCAAGGTCAAGAAAAAGGCAACGATTCTTCCAGTGCAAAGCCTGAAATAACCCGTTTGAGCGTTGCGTCCCAGGCGACGACGCAGCGCCGTTTCTTCAAACAGTACTTCATGCGAAAAACGCATCATGTTTTTCTTCTCCTCAGCAACGGAAAAAAGCCCATTTTGATTCTTGAAGCCTCGTGACGTGGTCTTTATCCTTGGCTGAACACCACATTTTAATGTAATGAAACTCATGACATGCGGGAGAAACCTCCACGTGAGGCTTCTGTTCACTGGTGGCTCGGCTTGTCGCGAAACCAAGCTGTGGGGTATTTGAGTCAGGCGCGGATCCACCGGATATGGTCACCTGCATGCGACAGACTTCTAGTGGTGGCCTGGTCCGAACTTTGAATGTCGTAGCTTGAGAGTTTAAAGTTTTCGCCAGAATGAAAGCCGAATGGAAATATTTTTGGGTGGTCTGTCTCTGGATCTGCCCCGAATTTAGGTGTAGATCCAGGGGACGGTGTCCTGACCCCACTGACACTGAAACCCCTCTTTTCAACTTCTTGCTTGTCAAATTTTTTGAAACGGAGATTTGTCCACGTAGAGGGTCGGGCCCACCCACCCCAGGGATCCGTCACGTGGACCCGCCTCTATGTTTCCATCGCTCGGGACCAATCGCGAAGCCTGTTCGGAGACGAGAAGTCGCTATGCAGCTGCTGAGCGATATTTGACAGCTTGATGCGGACCAGTCTTCTGTGAAATTGTCGTCTTTTGTGCTGTCAGGTTGACTGTGTGGGATTGAACACGGAGCGAACGGGTCGCGAGGGGAGGGGAGTCACGTGGAGTCCCAAATCCTCGGTGTTTCCTGTCACAAACGTTTGACTTATGCGTTTGAAAGAAGAAACATCATGCACAATTCAAGACTCAAGACACAAATATACATCTGTAGTGCTGCATGCTTCGAAGGGCAAATAACGTTTGGTCGGAAGGCTTTGGACAACGACCCGCTCGGGTCAGTTTTTACAAACCAATTGTGGCGCGAAAGAAGGTGCGTTTTTGTGTGATTTCCGGTGTCCTGGGGTTCCCAAATCCGTTCCTGGATCTGGCGGAACCAGAGGTTCATTCGTTGTCGTGATGCAGCCATTCTCCACTTCGTGGTACATAGAGTACAGACCAGACTGAACCAATACTCACCCGAGGATGTCGGCTTGGGAAATCTGCAGATTTGGCTGTGTTTTGTTCACTCGTACACCTGTACCCATCAAATTCGAACTCGCCTCATCAAAAACTTTGGCCTTTGATCCTGTGCTTTTGTATTGCTTTTCGATTTTTTCTCTTCGATCTTTGAGTTCGGCCTGAACAAACTGAAATCACTCCCCTTATGAGATTCGAACTTGGCGGGCGCAGGTGTTGTTGGTGCTGGCGGACAGGATACCGCGCTCGCTGAACTGGAGTTGCGCTCGATAGAAACCGAAAACCGTACCTGAAAGCAGAAAAAATCAAAATGCCCTTCAGATAAATATGGATTGTGGGCCAAATAATCGTTTTGTACTGGGAGGCAGGGAGGAGGAGGACTGATTGGGGCTGAGTTCACACCAGATGCGCCACGCGGTGCGTCCCTGAACGAGTCAGTGCGCTGCGTCGTCTCTGACGACTGTATCGATGCGTAACGTGTGGCGTCGGTGCGCAGGTCTGTGGGCGCAGCTGACGACGCACGGCGCAGAATAGGAACGCGGGGCATGACAAGAACGAGCTTTGGTTGCGTGCGCGCTCGGCCATTTGTTGAAACCATGGGCACCGCCGAACCCCGCGTCGTCAACACGTGACGCGTCCAGAGCGTAACGCACGACGCGTCCAGTGTGAAGCCAGCCTCCCGCTGCCGCGGTGTGTGCAGAGCTTCGAGAAATCATGTTGGATAATGAGGTTGGATCCATACCAGATCCACGCATGCGTAGGCATCGCCGATAGATTATAAACCCTCAGCAGCAGACTCGGATGAATGTTTTATGTCGTGTGTGCGCGGAATGCTGAAAAAGGCCGTCATCATGCACCTCCGCATTGATCCACCGAGGGGCGCATCCAGGGCTAGGGGCGTGTCAAGGGCAGGGGTGGACCCAGGACTTGGGAAAGGTTCCGACCCTTGTTTGACCGAAAGTACTCACTCGAATGTTGGCTGCGAAGAATTCAACGCTGATTTCAAGAGAAGGAAACAGCGAGAGCAAACATGGTGTTCCAGTCCTTTCGGGTTGGGTGTTGTCTGCGAACCGCTTGACCAGGTGGAAAGAGATGGACTGAAGCTGAGGGTAACCCCAGAAAGGGAGAGAGCAGAAGGGATTTGTTGTGCAGGATGACCAAGATCTTCCATTCGCTTTTGCCCATCTGGCCAAGCAGAAACATTTTCAATGCCACGAAACCCGGCAATTTTGATATCGGTCAAATCGATTTCCGCGTGTTGTAAATCTTTGACTGAAGACTCTTCCTTTCAGATTGTTCCAAGATCAGAAGGTGCCTCATCGGAACGTGGATCCTGAACCCATGAATACCAGAGCACGCCACGGTGAACCCGGCGTCACACGTGTTGACGGTTTAATTGTCTCGTTACGAAAATCGACGCAAGTTCAGGCCTGGGTCTGTACACTGGATGCGTCATGCGTTGCGTCCCTGTCATTGAACCCTGTGTCGCTGCTTGCGACGCACTGCGTGACGCATCAAGCGCAAGTCTACGAAACGACCCGCAGAGGTCAATGGACGCTGCGTTGTTGCTTGCGATTCACCCATTTCAAGCGCTCTTTGAATTCTGCAGGGCCGCCGCGCATGACCCACCCAGAGACCACGAGGTCACGTATCCAATGTGAAGCGCGCCTTTGACCCCGAATTGGAAACACATTGATTGCCCCGCGCGACAAAACACAAATCGATCCGGAATCGATTATCGATAGCAATTTGATCGGAAGTGATAGAGGCGCGGCTCCGGGGTTCTGTCCGACAGACACAGATCTGGTTCTGCCACGCTCGCATCTCCGGTTTCAAATGGGGTTTGGTGCCCAACGGATCCAGTGCGCTTGGGGTCCTGAGCCCACACTTGTAAAATCAAGAAGCTTCTTTCAAACATAAAGGAACCAAAAGGGGCAAGAAAATTGTTTTTGATGTTGTGGACATTGAACCCCTTGTTTGGTGTGTACCACAACACCCATGTCAATTTCACAATCATTGCAGCTGATCCAGGGGTACTGGTAGCCAGACCCGACCTGAACCCTCACCCCCAAACTTTTGCCCCAGATTTTCGGCGCCGCAAGCGGGAGGGAATCAGCGCACGGGGTATCCAGTCTGGGGCGGGCCTTCATGATTCGCGCTGCTGGCTAAATTTCACAGCTATCGATCTCCGATGCGATGATAAGGGTTTTGAGGGATTTGTGTTGGACACACGAGGTTGAATGCGAACGCAGACCCAATCAGACAGGATGGTTTCGCTTGTCATGCAAACCTGTCATCTACTGTCGGCGAGGACGGCGTGTGTAGCAACGGCGCTTCGCTACCGAGGTCAAGGTGGAGGCGTCACGCGTTTTCGACTCACATCTTGGGGTCCTGCTTCACAAGTTGTCGTGTCCAAGGACACAACGCCTGACGCATCTTTGGCAGATCAAGGAGAGGAGTTCAGAAAGGATGAGGTGACTGTGTTTTGCCTCTCGATGTGACCTGATTCTGACTTCGACAACTGCGTTCTTGTTTTTGGAATGCCCCCGCAGCAAGCGGTTTTGGGTCGAGCAGGGGTCCTGTCCCTTTGGTTGCGTCCCTGCCGCCTAGGGCTGCGGACCCTGGGCTCCAGGCTCCGGCCTCAAGTTTGCTTCCTCCCCTTGATCCACCCCTGCCGCCCGGCGTGCACGAGTCATCACAACAACAACGCACGAGTAAGACGTACTCGTAGATCTCATCTGCCTGAAAGCCTTGTTTTGCACTTAGTTTCCCGTGACGCGCTGATTAATTGAATTCTATATATCAATTAGATGGAGAAAACTCCACTTGTGCGGCCGATGAGATAACGAGCGGTTCAAATCTAATTTTGTAGCCGGCGTTTCCTGTTGCTATCAATCTCGCGCGCGATGCGGCGTGTTAATCAAAGCGAGGCCGCGGGGACACGCGCGGGGCGCAGTGGCGTGATCCGAGCAGGGACGGGCTGCGCGTGTCAATCTGGGGATGTGGACCTTCGAGTGGCGTTTCGTCACAGTCAGCGATGTTGTGTCTGACGTCATAGGAGAAGGGCTTGCAAAGTTGTGTGTGTGTGTGTGTGTGTGTGTGTGTGTGTGTGCATGTGTGCATGTGTGTGTATCTGTGTCTGTGTGTCGGGCATTCGGTGTTTGGGTGCTGCGATGGACCAAAAACTTCAGTAAGAAGATAAAGGGAACTGACCACGACACGTACTCATAGATTTACATTGGAAGGAGCGGAATGACTGTTGAGCTCCGGACGAAATTCAGGCCTCTTGCTCATGCTCACACCACACCGCACACTCCTGGTTGAGGCTGTTTGTGCAAATTGGATGGAACTTTCTAATGTTTCTTTCATGAGTTCCCTGCAGTGTTGTCTGTCAGTCCCGTTGTTCTCTTTTCCAGGGCCCAAATGCTCATCACTTACTGTTCAATGATCAGACAAAATGTGACAATTTGTCGGAGAATTGTGTTGATTGGTTTGCGTCTGTTGCTGAAAATAGAATCCGGTTAGCGGCGGATCTGGGTCAACCAGAGGCCCGTTGATCAGGCAGGAGGCCATGACCCACCAAGGACGGGCTCTGGGTCCGAGAGAAGGGACCCCGACTCTGACCAAGGTCTCAGACCCCAGGAGAAAGGGCCTCCGACCACGAGAGGAATGACCCCAGAAGGGCCTTCAGCTTCAGAGAAGGGCCACCACCGTCGTCGCAGGGAGGGCCCATGCAGCTCCGGCTGGAGGATCATATGGTCTCAATTTGACAGTGCACTTCATCGTGCCAAACCTGTGAGTTCGATTTCTGTCTAGTTCGAGACAGCCACGCCTTTCTGTTTTGCACAGGTACACAGGCAGGAGGGCTTGCAGCAAGACAGAGGTGCGTGACAACACCAGCAAGTGTTCTTGTTTGCATGTTTCTATCGAGAAACTGTTGAGCTTCTGCCCCCTGGGGAGTCGGCCCCCTGGACCAGGCCCTGGATTCGCCCCCTGGATCTATTCCCGCTCCTTACGCTGCATGCAATCACACGGATCATTGGGACAACTCCAAATCAACTACTTGTTTCGTTAATCAAACTTTACATACATCTTTGGCCAGGCACATGTGGAGCTTTCTACCCACACAGTGTGTGATGAAGTGCGTTTCGTGTCCATAAACAGAAAACGAACGACCCACCAACGTCACAGTGGTGAGTCCTGTTCACACGGCATGCGGTGTTCTTTTTGCAACCACGTGCAAAATGCGTATTCATGATGGACTGTGCTCCGAGCTCATAAACGGAAAAAGAACGACCCACCCACATTGTGGTGCGTACGTCATCCACAGCAACGAAATCTAGACTGATTCAGTAAACTTCGACGATTGAGCAATTCTCTTTGCTGCGTGGTCCACCAAATCGAGACACGAGAGAACAACAACCCGTGCATTGCCTCTTCTATTTGTCTTCTATTTTCCCTTTGTTTTTGGCTGGGGAATTCCGAATGTGTCTCGGGGAAAGCCAGAAAATATGCGCGCCGAGGAGACCACGCGAGACGCGCATGCAAGTCGTTTTCACGAATTTGCAGGGGAAAAATGAAGTGTCTTTGTTCTCTGCAAGGACAGAGTTCAACACTCAAAAGCTTCACATTGTGATGCTTCTTTGCGTGCGTTTGGACGTTGGGGCTGCTGAACACCATTGAAGTCGTTTTCCAAGACACAGTCGTGCGCGCTCTGGTCGTTCTCACCCGAAAACGGCTTGTGTTCGATCCCAGAAACCATCTTCACAAAGTCTGTGAACAACTGTCTTCACGTTGGTGCGCTTTCCCACAGCCCAGGAAAATGTGGATTCACGTTCTATTTGATTCAGCTTCTTGTTTATGAAGAACCTGCGTGCGGCCAACTGAATCAAAAGATCTTTGGGCTCCAGGTCGAAACAACCAGGCTTTGGTGATGCAGGGTCATTGGTTGAACAGGAACGTCACGCATCACGCACCCGGCGGGTTGGTCCTGACTCGCTGCAGTCTGAGAGAGATTCACATTGAGCGGAGGAGCGTCTGAGGAGCAGGTGCGAGAGATGGGCGGGAGTAATGGACGCGGCGATGGGAAGTTTAGAGTTCCGAGGCGCCGGGTCCCAGGGGCCGCACTAACCCACACGCCGTGTACGCAAGTCACACTCGCCATCACGGTCCGCTCACGCCAGTTTCACAGTGGGAGTGTCAGGCGTTGTGTCCGTGCGCAAAGCACTGTGGATCACATTGGTGCTGTGTAGCAAGAGACGCGACGCAGCACCTTCTGTTTGTGAAACAGCGCTGAGGTACCCAGTGTTTTCAGGGCCCACGCACTGCGTATCCAGCGTGAACCCAGCCTGGCTCCAGAGAACCTCGTATGTATTCGGGTCGGAGGGAAGCAGCCATCAAGAAACACCTTTTCTCATTCCCCAAAATTGAGTTTTAACATCGTACGGTCTGGACGGTCGGTTCCCACTGCAACCAACAGCCGTTTACTTCTCCTTGATCAAGGAAGTTTAAACTTGTGGTAAATTCGCCCCGTGTGATGTACGAGCCTCTCGCTCCAGTCCTCAGTTTTCAATGTTTTTTTAATTCATTGCGGGGAGGAAATTTCACCGAGGCTTGATACCAGCCTGAACACAGAACCTGCCGAGGCGAAGTTCAGACACATCCATGTTGACCTGCTGTTTAACCGCGTGCGCATCCCGCGCTGTTTCGTGAAAAGTGAAGCAACTTTCAGCCAAGTGTTGTGTGCACGGACTCAGGCATGCAGCTCGTCGTACATCCAGAGAGAACCAAAGCAAAATTTTGTTGTGTACCACGGAAATGGCCGGAAAACAAGACTCCCTTTCCCGAGGACAGACGCAGATTTGTCTTCCAAGTTTAATGGAATTAGATCCGGAGCCTTGAGTTGCGTCAGATCCTGCTCCATGTGAAGTTTCAGCGTCTCCGCTTCAGGCCTGCGTGGATTATGTCTGATTGTGAAGACGTTTCCTTTTGGAAGCTGGAACAAGAGAGGGAGAGCCCGAGGGTCCGCGTGGAATCAAAAGTCCGCTAACAAGCCATGAGGCCAGCTCAGTTGCTTTCATCGCTTGTAATCGCAGTACTGGCCTTTTCTTCCAGAGGATCCATGGTTGAAGTTGTTTTTGTGAGTTGGTCCCACACCACACGCCCAAGCTGAGACCGAAAGACACTCAACTCCCCACGTGAAACGAAGCTTTGCGAGTTTGCTGGTTGCTCAGGTTTGGGGTTGGCCGTGCGGTGGAGAAGGTTTAAAACTTTCTTCACCTGGCTAACTCGGCACTGCCACGTTTTTGTGTGGAAGCCATGTTTTCAACATTTTGAGTGTCTCAAAGTTGGAGTTAGCCCTCTTGGACCAAGACACTCGTCAAGGTCTGGTTCTTGCCTCGTTTCACTCGATTCCTGGTCGCATTAGAGGTCCAACTGTGACCCGAAACTGGTGAAGTTCAAAAAACTTTGAGCGGCCAAGGGCCACCAGAACCCCAAGACAACTGAACCTGTCGCAGAGTCAGTGGCAGCCCGCTCCATCTTGACTGAGCGCCTAGATTCAAGTGGGACACAGAAACTCCAACCAGGGGTGGCTGCATTTGAACCACCTAGACCTGCCACAGGGTCCGCCACATTCCTTGTTTCAATCTGCAGTGCAGGACGTGTGTCAGAGATTAATTTTTCACGAGAACTGGGAGGCTAAAAACCGGAGTCTGGAACTCGTCGGAATAATTCATTTGTGGAGTGAACAGAGAAGCCTGGCTCTGTCGGTTGTCAGTTGCCATGGTTCACACCTCAGCTTTTCCCAGAGATTCATTTTTTCATGCTCCATTTTCTGAGCGCGAGAAATGTTCTGATCGCAATGACGTATTTTTGCATCCAAGTCTGATCACGGCCCCGAGCGGATTGACCACACACACACACACACACACACACACACACACACACACACACACACACACACACACACAGATATGCTGGGGTTCTCGTGGTTCCAAAGGTGGTGCACAGTAGATCTAACTAGGACCCACCGTACTACCAACACAGAAATTTCCTGACTCCATCTCCCACCCGCCAGATTTGGTCCCCCTGAGTTTTGTCCTGGATCCGCTGGAGCCGGTTGCGCCGACCAGCCAATCGCTCTGCGCGCGATGCTGACCAAAGGCCGTCGATACATCGGCCGGGAATTGGACAGCTTCAATTAACATTTACATCCTAACTTAGTTTGAAATGAATAATTTAAAGCGGAAAACTTTGCGAGGGGTCCGTCCGAGTAGAGTATCCGCTGGAACGATTCTGCTGGACCTCCGACGGCTTTCGTGAACTTTGAACCGCGTTCACGTTTTATGTGCTCGTAGATCTCGTGCGTGTTCTCGCACAAAATGATGCAACGCCCCAGACATGTGCTGCAGACCCAGGGGTGACGCATCCAGTATGAATCGGGTGGATCTGAACCGGATCTCATTTTGCTGACACTGCCAAACGCGCAACCATGATAATCTGAAGAAAAACACAATGTGTCAATCTCTTCTACAATTTTTGAACGCATTTTGAGGTAAATGGCAAGAAATCTACGTTGCCACGTCAAACGTAGATCTATTCGTCACTCCTGTGAACAAGGCTCCATTTCGGCCGATCCATCGAGACTCCCAGGACCCAGGGCCCCTCGCTCCGCCCGAAAAAAAATTACACCGTCCCAGGTGCAACATTTCATCCTTTTACATGCCAATTGTTTCCAAACTGGAATCGACCCCCAGGGTAAAGACCGACCTTGACCGTACCCTGGATCCACCCCTGGTTCCCAAGCACTAGGTGCCACACCCACTTAACGGCGTCTGGAATTTGACTCTTTACTGTCGACTTCACAAATGTAATTGGCAGAAATCGTCAAATGTTTCCACGTCTGACATTTACTCCTGGAATAATAGATTTATCAAAGCTTCCGCTGAGCACAACAAAACGTCACAATTCAGGTTAACATCGTTACGGCTCTCCAGGGGCACGAGGCACAGCACCGGATCCAGGGGTCAGCTTTGCGAACCAAGGGGACCAAGCCCACTTTGAATGCGAAAATATGAATTGTCCAGTTTGCGAACATTTTGCACCAGATCGTTCAAATGTGATTGTGGGGTGTTTGTTGTTTGCGGTGTGTGCACGTGTGTGTGCGAGTGTGTGAGGGTCGCCCCTGGATCCCTCTTTTTGTTTTTGGATTTTGGATTGTTCTCAGTTCAACGCCATGATCTGTCCGGTTCGCCATCGATCCGTGTCACTGCAACACTGCGGAGAACCAACGAACTGTGTGGCCTGTTTGTCACTCATGCAGAGATGTTTGTGACTGTGCACAACACACGACACCAGGCAGTGTGAATGGACTGTGTGGCCTTGTTTCACATTCACACATAGAGGTTCGTGTGCACAACACGTGAAACCAGGCAGTGCACGTGAATTCAGAGTGCAGCTGCTTTTCCGTTGGGTGGGTCAAGTTCCTTCCTCAACTAGATTTGTGAAGCACATTGACTTGCACAGGGATGAAGTTCTTTCTCTGCAAGTCTCGAACTGCGTTGGGCAAGGTTTCACGTATGGATGTGTCGAGCATGGCATCGCTGTACTGTTCTGTCCCTTAAAGTGTGAACTCCGGTGAATAATTACATGATTACAGTCCTTGTGCTGTGGACATCAGTTGATATTCTCGCAATGTCCGAGTGTCACACGGTTGTGACAGATATCCGAGTCAGTGTAGCAGTCCGATAACCAATGCAGATGTTTTGTGCCAGGCTGTTGAGACTACCAGAGGAGATCACACTCTGCACCCTGAGTACTCACTCGGACCTGCAGCTGCTTCCATACATCTGGGCACTTACACTTCATACACTATGCTTTACTAGTGATGCATATTCATACAGTCGAGTTGAATACCACTAGTCTCACCTCTGTTGACAATACACTTCCAAGAATCGATAGTGCTGACCTGATAATGCAACTTCCAAGTATAGATGATCTTGTGATTTATCACAGTCAATAGCATCAGGATATGTAATGTTTCTAGCGGCAGAATAGACCATGCACTCATTCATCATTCGACTTACACTTCCACCATCACCGCAGTCCTTGCAGTACTGAGTTGCAAGGAAACAAGCTTACGCATGCCGCATCCAGAATCAAGCAGACACCCGGTCTGTTGTGTTGTGCAGCGCATCTCCCAACCGGTCGCGGAACGCATGACACATCCAGTGTGAATGAATCCGGCATGAAAGCGGTGAATTGTGGGCTCGGAAATGAGCGGGCGAGACCGGGCGCGCCGGGCCCCGCTGAGCGAGCGCAGATCCGGGGAAAATTGAGTTTCGGGAGCTGAATGCACCTCGACAGATCTGCTGATTACGGGAGGCGTCGCGGGCGCAGAGTTGGGGAGGAGGGGACCGGGGCAGAGGCCGGTGTGGCGGGGAGGGCGGCGATCGGTGTGGAGAGACGGGGTATGGCTGGGAGCCAGTGTGACTGACGGGGAGAGGGGGAACCCTGTGCGGTCTGGTCTGTAGAAAAGGGAGGGGGCTCTGTGAAATGGCAGGGAAGAAACACAAGCGTGAGGCCGAGGTTCGCTCATGTGGTGGAGAAGGCTGAGAGATGTGTGCGGGGGCTGAGTACAGCAGGGTTTGTTAAGATGAGCGTTGTGGGGAGACAATTAGTTGAGGCTTGGTGTCTTTTGAATCACCGCCCTCTGTGTCAGTGCATCCACAACGATGTGGTGCTCATGCAGACGGATGTGTCTTCTAGATGCATGTTGTGCGAGACCAGATGCTTCTGGGTCCAAAGTCGTATCCGTATCGTGTCTGCAGTGTGGCACTGAAGCAGCATGGAAACTGAGGCAGAGGGTTTGAATACACTTGCATGTGGGTTGCTTTCAACGTCTGACGTACGCAGTAGACCCAGTCGTGAACGCCACGGGTGGAAAGGGTGCGAGATGGTCCCGGTGCGCGACGAAAACCGGGATCCGAGCGAATCCGACAAAGTGACTCCGTCTCCATTATGGAGCTGCGCGTCGACGGACTGATCGGAACGACCATCTCGGTCGGGCGAATGGAGCGACCTCGCTGACTTCTGACACCAGTTGTCACCGCAATAGATCGGTTGCAGTGAACATTCCTGGGCCTTCGACTGTGAATATGTGTGCGTGTGGGACTGTGTGCATGTGTATGTGTCATACACCCCACACAAGCCAAAATGCTGCTGTGCATGACGCATCTTGTGTGAAACGAACCTCTGTGGGACCAACTCAAAGGAGGACTACTCACCCTGTTTGAGTTCTATTTTTGGCAGATCTCGTTCAAGGTGGACGGAGGTCAGGACGGCTCGTGTGAGTGAGTTACGCTTCTTTAGATTCGCCTGCTGCTCGGGAGGGAATTGGCTTTGTTTGGGGGACATGCGGGGAGGCGGCTGCGCGCTTCACATGTGGTTAGTGTCAAGAGGCGGAGCCAAGACTTGGTCGGGGGCAGGGTGGGTACCTTGGGGCTTGATCCCAACTTTAAAAAATCTCACACACGAGACTTCAGGCATGTCAGAAATGATTCGTGTGAATGGGTCTCACGCACATCATAGGTGGCTCCTGCAATGGGCTCACGTCAACTGTGTACTTCACGGCTCAAAACTAGAAATGTTGTTTTTCAAGTGATGATTGATTGAGGCAAAACAGAAGCATGATACACACCAGGGTCAGGTCTTGGAAGGTACGTCCAACAAATGACTATAAATTTGAAAGCTGGGCTTTGCAGAAGTCGCCAGTTTCAGCACGTTGTATCTTGCGCTGGACAGAACGTAAAGTGGTGGGTGGGAAACACTCAACGTTGTCACAACAGGGAGATCCTTGGTGGATGTTGTGCTCTGCGATGTGTGAAACTATGAAATCTCTCAAAGACGTCAAGCTGCAGAAAGGGTACAATCATCGGAGTAAACTTTTGTTGCAGCTGAATCTCTCTGAAGTTCTCCAGAAAAGGTGGACGTAGCCCTTGGGCCCAGCACGGGCCACGTTCCAGCAGTTTGATGTGCTGAAACTGGCAAGTGTGAGTTGCCACTGACCAACGTGCACTGAAGTCTCGGAAAGAAACATTCATGCTGCGTTCTGTGGGAACGTGTGAGGTGAAACAAATGAAAAGGAGATTGAAATCCCGTCTCAACAGCCTCAAGATGCGACAAAATTTCAGCATCAAAGGCAACACTTGAATATCTGTCCAACCACCTTTCCCCAAAGTTGTTCACTCTGCATGTAATTGGGTCACGAGTGACGTTAGAAATTCAATCGCTGCGAAAATCTGGCCAATCTTGCTTTCACGTACCGCCCAATTTCCCTTCGCCTCGGTGCGATGGGGCTGGGCTGGTCGCCGCCGCATCCCGGGCCACTCTGATCACTCTCAGCTTCTGAAGGGCATTTTGTGGTCTGATTATCAAAGGTGATTGCGAGGCGAACCGGTTTAACTGCGAGGTGCGCTGCATACTAAACCACGCCGTCCTCCGCCTCCACCGCTGCCGCTACTTCGGGGCAATTTGCAAACTGACCATTCCGCAAAGCTTGGTTTACGCAGGATGCGGCGTGTGGTGTATTTCATAACACGTCAATGGGAGCTGCGTTGTCTCTTGCGCACTTCTCCCTTGATGCATTGTGTCCTTGTATGCAAGTCATGGCACTGAGGCACGGAAGAACACTGGGCCATGCGCAAGGATCCTTGTTCTGGTCAAAACGCGTGGTGATCCAGGTGACAACTCGTCTCCCATTTGCTCGAACGTGAGACACGAAAGCTTTGCCAGTTTGTGCCGTGTGAATCCAACTCCAGCGACGCACGTGACCAGAACAGGGGCACACACAACAAGGTACAGTGTGTATCCAGTGTGGAGAACCATGGCAAGCGCGGACGCAGTGCCGACTGAGTTGTCCAAGGACGTCACAAGCATCCACCGTGAACCAGGCTTGGACGTTGGCCCGGAATGGCTCCGGACAGCAATTGCACAATCGCAATATCATCATCATTAGGAGTCCTCGGGCGGAATCTACATAAACGTCACTTACGCAAAGTCCCATTCGGGCGCCTACGCTCGTATCTGTTGGGGTAATTGAAAACAGGAAGACTGGGATTGGTGGAGACACGCCGCTATTGTGAGCGCTGTATGGACGCGTCACACCAACGCCCAAATTGCGCCTAATCTGAGGAAAAGAGCGCTGCTTGTATTGTGCACAGGAAGTGTATAGGGCAATTGTGGATTTCATTCATAGGCTCATAAATGGGTGTAAGGTGCGTGGGGCCCCATTCCAATCATGTGTCGGAGTGTTGGGGCGAGAGGAGCGTGTCCGGGATATTAGATTTGGTCAATGTTGGGGATGAGCGAGGTGGAGAGATGTAGAGGGTGTCGGGACACTAACATTTCCATCCACACCTGGTCCAGTTTCAGCCCAAAATTTCCACAACCCAAATCCACCCCACTTGCCCCTCACTACATTGCAAGGACTCCACCTGTTCCACTTCTGACCCCAGCTGTCACTCACAATCCAGGAACAAATCCAGGGTGGGGTCTGAGCCAGGTCCCTTGGTCTCGAAAAGTAATTTGCCAGACCTGAACTTGAAATGCTCCCCAACCTGATCCTGGATCTGCCCCTGCGGCCTCAACCCCACGCCCTCCACCCCAACCCTTCAACCAAAACCAACTCCACCCTGCCAGGTTATCCAAACCCCGCTCATTGCGCAGAAATCGCAGGGGCAGAATCCATAATCACCGCACGTCCCAACACGGGGACACGTCATTAAATTCTGCCACATGGCTGAGTACTTTCTCCCGAAGAAGCCGCTGTTACTGCCCGACAAATTGTCTCTGTGCTCCTCGGCCGCTGCGTCAGCATTCTGATCCACACTGACCAATTACTCGCAGGGCGGCCGCCCACTGTTCTTCCTCGCGCCTCGTGAACCGGCTGAATCACAGCGTCCTGAAGACCGCCAGGTCCCCCTGAGGCGTGTTTCACACTGGATACGGGTGCAGGGCGTCTGTCGCCTCTGGTGCAGGACCTGTTTGGGAGAGTCCATGGAATCCCACGGTAGATGTCGACTTGGTGAAATCCAGCGTGAAAAATTCAACGTATCCGGAGAAAAATCACCTGGACCTGCTGCGCAAAGGAACTCTACAGGGGAGCAACGCACGAGGAACACAGTGGAGAGGCAAAACAAGCTCCAGCTTCATCTTCCCAGTGTGAAAGAGGCATTCCGAGGGACATTGCGAGTGTTAGTGGTGCAAAGGACGAGGGAGTCTGGGCCTGGGTTCGGTCGGCTCGCTGTTGATCTGGAAGAACCTCCTCATTCTGTCCGTACCTCGCCTCGGCAAATTGAACTCTGCGTAAATCTTGCCAAATCCAGCGATTTTGAACAATTTGAAGAAGAGTCCCCAACACGTGTGAAAGTTAACATTTGGCAGGGTCAAAGACGCCCATGTATTCAAATATTTCCGTTTTGGTCCGGGACGACAGTTTTTGGAAGACTTCTGTTCGCGGTCTGTTGGGGACATCAGGTCAGAATGGAGACAAAGCGGACGGCAGTTCCCTTGTATTTTTTCTTCCCCAAAACACCCCAACGATTCGACGTTGTGGCCAAAGAGCCTGCGCGACCCCATGTCCACCTTGCCACGTCTTGTGAGCGCGTTTGTCTCACTCTCCGTCCCTCACCTTGCTCTTCCCTGGACCTCCTCGCTTCGCTCTGACTCTCCCTCGCTGCCTCTGTCTGTAACTCCCCTATTTCTGATCTTGCCCACCACCACCCCTTCACCCTGTTCTCTCCTTTTACTTTAGACTTCATTCCCTCTTCCACAAAATCCTCACCCTGCCTTCCCTCTCCCTCTTGCAACGCCGCCGCCCTCCCTTTCTTTCGCTTGACCCCTTTCCACCTCCTGTTCATCGCCCCTCCACCCTTGCGTCCCCTACCCCACCCAACCGCTCACTCGCACCCTCCCTTCTGCCTCCGCCCCTCTTCCCATCCGCCCCTTCTCACCCCCTCCCTCTCCCCACACATCCCCTCCGCCCCCTTTCCCTGAGCCACCCTTACCCTCCTCCATCACAGCTGCCAATACTTCTCCCCACGAGCGTCTTCCATCTCGTCCTAATAAAGACCCGACTCCGCTATCTCCCTCTCAACCCTCCACCACCGCCGCCATCCCAATCGAAACGCACCCGACAGCTCTGGATGAAGAAACTGGGCAAAATAATGAACTTTGCACCACTAATGACGGCCACTGCTTTGGCACCTTAAAAGCAACTTGGAAGTTCAGGCCCCTTGGCTTTGTTGACGAGTCTTAAGAAGTGCGTCTAGAATCCGATTAGGCAAAGTGAGTTTTCCTACAAGCGCACAGTCCTGCATTTGATTATGGCTCGAGTGAGATGTGGAGAGTACAGGGCTTGTCAAACGGGAGAGGGAGAGGGAGAGGAGGCCTTTTTCTTGGTTGTTGGGGATTCTCTGAAGTGTGAGGCCCGAGTCCTCACCAGATGCGTCACGGATCTTCGTCTCTGCAAGTGGATTGGGCAACACATGACGCAGCGCCACAGATGCGCCCAACGTTACGCAGTATGAAGCTGATGTGACGAGGGCAGAAGACATAGCCGGACATCAGCGCTTCGAAACGGACGTTATCAAGACACGACGTTATCAAGACACGACGTTGTCAAGACGCGACGTTATCAGGACGCCACATCCAAATGAAACGTCCGAGGCTGTTATTGGCCCCTGTCCGACGAACTGCAGGCCCGATCCATACCCACTGATAAATATTTCATGTTGATGCGTTCTCACACTGACACATCTCGCGGGGTGTTCAACAGCACTTTTTGTCAATGTGTGTTTCTTTGATCTGTGACCATTGCTTGACGCGTCAAATGGGAAGACAGGTCTCGGTGGAAGACGAAGTCAGACACGTGTCTGCGCTGCATTGACGCTGCTTTTCGTCGCAACAATAGGCAGGTAAAGCTGTGCATGAGCTAGTACGTGCGGCCTGCTACGGCACGGGAGAAACGAAAACCAAGTGCCAGTGTCAGATTCAGGAATTAATCTGGATCCTCGGGTCCCTGGGTCCGTGTGGTTCACCTCTGGAAACACCTGTCACTCCCCGGCGGACAACGAGTGTCAATGTTGCCCTCTTTTCACCATGATCCTGCACGTTGGTCTTCGCGCAACATCTCCAGCAAATGCAGGGGGGCCTTGGATGAAAATCACTTTTTTCCTTTCACGCAGGAGGTGCACAAACTTTTCTGAGTTTTTTTTTGCTTTCAGATGGTCGAGTTTCGACCTCCGCAACATGTCACGTCTGAGTGGGACCGCTTGTTGTGTGGCAGGGGACTTTGCCAAGAACTTTTGATGGGTTGAAATTTTTGCTGCAGAGACTCAATGCATCTACAACACTTGACGCGTTCAGTGTGAACGAAACTGGCTGAGGCAACGCCCACTGACTCACAGTAGGGGTTTTCACGTTGGTGACGCGCGGTTGGGCGGCATCAAAATTTTTGACGCGTGTGTCAAAATTCAACATGACGCCCAATGGAGCGTTTTGACGCGGGCGTCAATTTTTTGACGCGCGCGTCACCAACGTGAAAACCCTTAGTGGAACACGACGCCCGTTGACGTGTTGTTGGACAAAACGCTCATTGGCTTGTGAAGAGACGCAGCGCCCATTGACGTGCAGAGGAACGCAACGCTTGGCGCACCCAGTGTGATTGAATTGAGGCTGAAGACCCCACGGCGTCCCGACGCTTTCAATGCCACAGACATCCATCATCGTGTGAAAGCCTCAAAGAACCAGCCCGTGGAATACCAACGCAAAGTTGCGAAATAAACCGTCTTCATATCATCTGAATGAGTAAACATTTCAATTTTGCGCAGTCTTCTTCTATTGGGACATTCATCGTTTAGATTTATGCGTTTTTCGGGATTGATCGGGCACTGGTGTGTGGGATGCCAATTTACTGGTTACTCTGCGATGTGCTGGTAGGCCAGGGGCGGATCTTGAGGTCCTCAGGGCCAAGGTCTGACCCTGACCCCTCCCGTGTATTGAATTGCCCAGCTGGCTCAGCAACGTTTATAGTCATTGTAACAAATATTCCCAAAGCAAGGTTCGGACCCTCTTCTGGGGGTCGTAGCTGCTCTGACCAAATGTTGGATCCGCCAGTTCAGTCTGGGTTGTAAGCGGTGCTTCGGCTTTGTGCGCGGAGTGTTTCGGGTCGTTTTCAAGTTCATGATCTGTGCTGTTGTTGAGTTTGAGGGAATCAGTGCCTGTTGCGCAACTGTTGGCGCACGTACGCAAAGGTTTGTGGCAAGATAAAGACAAGGATGCGTTGTGTGTTGCGTTCCATTTTCCTCACCAAAATCAACAGGGGGAAGACCTTCACTCTTGCCTCAAGACCCTTGTCTGCTTGGAGCATGTGTGACCTTGAGCTGTTTGTTTGCCCCTGTGTCAAAGAGCAATCGTGAAATTTAACAAAGATTTTTTTGCGCAGACCACGTTGAACTGCTCAAAGTGAATTCCGGATGAGTGCTTTCTGCAGTACCTGTGGCGCAAAAATTGTGGGGGGGGGGGTCAGAAGGGTCGAACCCACGGATTGCCAGAGGACAGTGTCGGGACGGGAACGATGCCGGGACCGGTGAGGTGCAGGCCGCGTTCCTGTTTGCAGCGCTGGGGCGCGTCCGCAGCAGAGGCCTTGACCATCTAATTGTACAGATGCGGGAATTTATGCGGCGATGCTGGTGATTGTGGAGATTTACGGGCGTGGCTCCTGAGTGCGTCACGGGGTGCACCGGGTACTTCACACTGGGTGCGTGTCATGCACACGTCAACGGGTGCTGTTTGTTGCAAGACTGGAAGTGTGACATGCGCATTGCGTCGTTGCCTGCTTGTTGCAACATGGATATTTCATGCACAACTTCATGACACTGGGTATGCCAGAATCCAATGACGTGCGTCGCCAGCATCGACCCAGCGCCTGAAACTTTTCGTGGCAGCGACGCTTGACGCTCCTGTGTGAAAAAGGCCTCTGGTCCCAGTCGGTGTCCGGCGGTGGGGACCGGGCATCCGGGATTTAACTGTCTCCCGTTTCCAATTGGGCTTTAAATGACCCTCGCTCCATGGCGACGGCATAGCGATGGGAAACATGTCGAACTGCTACGGGCTGCCACATTAGGCGAGTGATAAAACTCGCACGAACCATTTTCTGTCTCTTTTTCTCTTTTTGTCAGAGTTTGCGTTGAAAAACATAGTCAAGCTGAATCTTGCCGTTTCACCTGCCCTGACAAAGCCCGCGCTTTTGGTGGCACCAACGCCACATCACACGCGGAAGAAACTTCATTGCGGTTCAAAGTCCCTGTTGCTGCACAGAGAAATAGGCTGCAGAAAGAAAGAAGTGGCCCGGTCCCGGCGGAGCGCGCGCTGATGTCGGGCTGTCACTGCTATCACCTGCTCGTATCAGAAGTGAAAGACAGACAAAATGGCGCCTCCCCCCAGGGACAGGCTCAGGACCCGAGGAAGCGTGGTTACAGCCAGACTATCTCGCGCTTGAGATGTGCCCTGACAGTTTTTTAATTTGTGCATCACGGCTGTGTTTTGCTTGTGTCTTCTTTATCCACGTCCCAAGAGGGGGAAGTTTTGCATGGCTCACACTGGGTGGGTTGGGCTGTGCGTCGCTGCGCTGGTCAACGGGTCCTTTGTTGGCGCCTGCTTGTTTGGAACTGGGTTGCGTGTTTTTGCTAACTTTGCACTCATACATCACTGAACAAACACATGCACTTCGCAACTCTGCAACCAATGACCTGGACATGGACGGAATGCACAACAAAAAGCGTCGCATGACCCTTTGACTCGTGCACGGACACGAGGCCACAATGCGCGACACAGTGTCCATTGATTTGTGCAGTGACGCACACGGATGACGTGGGCAGCGTGGCCCGGGCTTTTGTTTCAACTGACAGCGGCGCTGCTGCGGCAGAGCCACCGGCTCAAGACCCACTCTATCTCCGGGCAATAAAAGCGGAATTTATGGCGGAATGCAAATGGAAAACATTTGCTTATTTATTTGCTCACGAAACAATGGAAGCGGCATGAAAGAGAAGCGGGAGCTGACAGCGAGATATTACGACCTCCGTGCACGGGGGAAGAGGCACATCCAGGAGACCTGAGGCTGTTGGTGCACTGGGTGCTCCCAGGGGCGTGTCTCTGTGGAGACTGCGACACAAGCGTCTACATGTGCACGAGACAGACAGTCCAAGTCTGGAAGCCCTGGGTTTGATCTCCTTGTCCGGGTTCCTGGCGAAAGCATCCGGGGCACCTGGTTTTGCACCCAGTCCCTGGCTCCAGCCCAAGTCCCATGGTCACTGATTCCAGGCATCGCAGTTGCCTGTCTCCTTGCCGTCTGTTCCTGACCGATGGTTAATGGCCCCATCCACAACTCATTCCACAACCCTCCGTTTCCCGTCTCAACCCTGGACTCCTGGCTCCAGTGCCTGGTTCCCTCTGCTGAGTCCACGGCTCCAGCTCCCAAGGACTCCAGAGTCACTGGTTCCCATTGTCTCCAAACTCGGGTATTTTCCCTTCTTTTCTCTCAGTGTTTTGCTCCAGTCCCTGGTGTGCTGGCTCCTGGTTCTCGCCCAGGCCTCGGGCCCAGCCACTTCTCAACTTTTGGGTCCCTCGCTACAGTCCTGGGTCCCTTGCTCCTCCACCGGGTCCTGGCGCCTCCCCGTGGCACCCGGCCAGCCCCTCCCCGATTACAGGACCTTTGCCTCCCGCAGATGGGGAGATTCAGATTTCCGCGGCGCGGCGGCGGCGGCGCCTCCGCGACCCTCACCACCCTCTCACGGGCCAATTGCTTTTGGGGCGAGGCACGGGCCTTGATTCACACTCTGTGCGTCACCTATTGCTGTAGTGTACCAGTCGATGCACTCACTCTGTGTCGGAGGGCAATGACACTGGATGCGTGTCCCTCGAGATGCAGCGCTCGTTGAGTTGCTCCGGGATGCAACGCACGCGTGATGTGTGGCACAGGCTTCATGAAGCTATTTGTAGAACAAAGTGAACAGACACAGACAACAGTGAGCTGTCCTCATGAGGAGGTTTCGGTTTCTTTCTCGAGCCGATTAGCTGTTCCTTTCAGCGCAATTTTTGTTCGTTGCGAAAGTCCGTGTATCCAATCCTTTTGTGTTGAAACAAGGACCCTACGAAAACCAAATTGACTGGTCAAGAATCGTGCACTGCATCCAGAGACTGGTGACATCTCGAGGTGGGTCAACTCTGACAGATCTCTGTTTGTGTGTGCACAAAACACCTTGTTTTTCTCTCAGTTATTGGAGTGAAGACAAGTTCACATTGCGGCAGCACTGTGTCCATCGGAATTCTTGCCGGGCCCGGGTCTGGATGCCCATGGTAATTGCAGTGCAAATTGCATCCATTGTGCAGATTGGCTGAGAGAATGCCATTAACAAGTTTCTACTCGCCGCTCCGGCCCGGCCGGGCGCCCCGACTCCGCCCGTGAACTCAGGGAACAGGAACAGCAGGCATGGACCCCAAAGGCCCCCTCACCAAAAATTCCCCTCCCCATTCCCATTTTTGCCAGATTTTGAAAAAAAAAAACCACTTTTCTCATGCTGCTTTGGAAAAAGCAGAAATCGAGTTCCCAATGGGGTTTGCATCTTTGACAATTTCTGTCCCTCTGGCCCCTTCGTGAGTGAGTGCAGGAATCCATGATCTGTTTCTACTCAGGTCATTTGATACTGTTTGTCATTTCAGATGTTCCGGACGCAACAGTAGCACTTGCACGCGCTAATTTCATCGTGGTCCAGTGGGGTGTGACTCTTGTCCACTGGGACCGACTTTGACTTTTCTGCTGCCAGAATGTGCGACCACTGCCATGTTCTAAGGGACCGAGAGAACCAAAGGGACGGGACCAAGAACAACAACCAAAATGCCCAAATTGCCATTTTCAACGTGAACAACCTCGAACGCAGAATTGAGGGCACAAGCAGGTTGCGAATGAATTTGGTTTCAACTGAACACTGACGAGACAATGACGTTTTGCGAAGAGCACATCTGTACGTCTGTGGAGCAACCTGCCCTGGTGACAGCAATGCTCTGGTGGTCAGTTTCACACTGACGAGGTTCAGCAACACTTAATTTTCATGTGGTTGGTGCTCCAATTGCCAGATCACTGCCCCAGATCACCACATTTACCCTGAATTTGCTCCCAGAGCCAATGAGAAATGACCAAATGGTATCTGTGTTACCAATCTGGCAATCGGGGCACATCAAAACAGGACCGGACATGTTTGTTGAACTTCCGTACCGACTGAATGCTTTTGTCTCTGTGTGTCTCAAACGGTTTACGTCACAGGCGACGACGCAGTGCTCCCGTGCAAAAAGGTTCGACAGATATCCAACTACACAGTCCGCTTCGCTTGCGTCACACAAATTTTGTTACTCAACACTGCAAAACAGAAGCCCAAACACCACACGTCCCGAAGCAAAATAAATACATGGGTAATTCTCATACCCGCGCACACGTTTCCATGGCAGCAATTAGTTTAGTCGGCCAATCAGTGAACGGGAACCCGCCTCATTGATTGGCCTTTCAAAGGATCAGTCGCGGCAAATCCACTTACTGAGCAGCCACTCCTGTTTGGCGAAGAAATAGAATTAACGAGGAGAGAGAAAAATTTGCTTCTGAAGGGAACCTGACCACATTTCTGCGGGAATTTGCAGGGACGGCTCCGGATTTCGATCAATTGGGAAGGGGCCAACCCTGTGGAGATCCTGGCTTTTTTTCACAAAGACAAGAATTCTTTTTGGGCACAACTGGCTCCTCCCTGAGACGTCTTCACCCCAAAAAGCTCCACAGCAATAGTTTGGTTTGTCTTTGCCTCAGTTAAAACTCAGTTTGTTTTTGAAGCTTCCTTGGAACTCCTGTTCACCACCCAAGATCAGGCCCTTTGGAACCAAGCCCAGATCGCCGAAGTCCAGCTTGTGTTCGGACATCCTGCGAGTCAGAAAACCTGGTACTGAGGCCAAATCTGAGCCTGATTTGTTTCCGCAGAAGAAGGATCCACAAATTGAAGGATACTCAGGCCACGTTCACACCGGATGTTCAGATTGCAGGTCAGCACGTGACACGTCCAGTGTGACGCCAGTGAAAATGAGGTTTTACCGAGTGAACCAGATACCACTTGTTTTTCCATTCAAGTGTGAACCTTGTGCACCTCGCGTAAACCCGACGGAGCCAGTGTGAACCCTGCAGATCTGGTGTAAACCCGACGCATCCAGTGGAAGCCAGACGGACCCAATGTGAACCTGACGTCAGACTTCGACAAACTGATCGGCGCCGTGATTGATGCGAGGCTCATCAGACGCGGCGCGGCTCGAGGCGGGGTTCGCGCTGCGAGCGTCGCGCGCTGCGTCTCCAAATAACTGCTGCGTCATCACTTTCAAAACTTGTAGCAGGGATCACCGCCGAAGCGCATGTCAACACGGACAAGTGATCTTGTTGGCTTTTGTACTCATGTCTGTGACCCTGCTTTTGTCTACGTTGGAGAACTAAATGAACGTTTTCTGCAGAAGAAGAAAAAAACATTCTCACGTTTTTTGATGGCATTGTGTTTCTTTGGTCGGAAAATTGCACGTCACCCACAATCAAAACCCTGCTGCGATCACATCAAAGTGTGGATCAGTGTCAACCCATTTACTCTGCTTGCCTTTGAACTTTGGATGAAACTGAGCAGAATTTTTCACCTTCCTTGATCTCTTCAGGAAATGGCCTTGACCCCAGAGAGGTCTCAGCTCCTAAACACTCCACCCCGTTTCTGACGTGTTTGCAGATGTTGAGGTGGATTTGGCGGGATCCGGCTCCTGAATCCGAGGTGGGTGAGAGGTCCTGGATGACGGGCGTTGGGGATGAGGCGGTGGTCGTGAAGAGCTTCCCCCGGTGGGGAACACGCACCTGGGGACCGCTGGTTCTCACTGAAAACCCACTGGTTGAGGGGCCAGTTTTCCACGAGTGGGATCAGAGTTGAAAATGTTGGCCCCACCAGCCCAGTGTGGTCTCAGATGGACAGTGGGAGTTATTTGAGTTGCTCCCGCGACCAAGTCCTGGTTCTGCCTTTTTGGAGAGTGGTGTGAGCTAAGCAAGTTACATGAACGCAGTAGACACAGGAAAGAACAATGAGATGGTTCCCAAAATAATTTTTGCCACGGTTGGAGAACGCAGGGGGCCACTCGGCCATTAGAAGTGTCTTGCATGACGAAGCTCAGGCCCCCAGCACAGGTCAATTATGGGCGGAGGAGTCCAGCTGGCAGCGACGCTACGGCTCTTCCGGGGGCTTCAGCGATAAAGTGGCCAGACTCAACGCAGGCGTGCTTCACACCAGTTGGATGCATCAGACCCTGTTTTTGTGTCAATGCATGGGATCCGAGTCATCAACAACCACACTGGTCTCGGCCCGTGCTGCATGCCTGTTGTACCAACGAGACCTGCGTCTCAGTTTCTCCTGCCATACACGTCATTCGTTGCGTGCATACAAGTGCAGGTGAAGGGGTCCTGTGTTGGGGACGACCATACTGTGCCCACACATACACAAGCACGTTTAATGGAGGAGGCACCCAATGTGAAACAGGCCACAACGAAGTCTGGTCCGTCTCGAAACCCAGAACCAAAAACTCCCGAAATTTATGCGTGAATTTTTGCCAGTGTCTGGTTGTAACAGACCATCTGATAAACACCACAACACACCACTTGTGTTGTCTCTGAGGCAATGAAAGTACAAGGTTCCCTTTTTTGCCTGCTCTGTGTGTGTGTGTGTGTGTGTGTGTGTGTGTGTGTGTGTGAACGGATGCAGGACAGTTTCTTTTGGACACGTCATGTGCGTCGAAGTCTTGTTTTGGCCACTCTTGCATCACGGGCGGTTTTTGTTTTTCTTATTTTCCAGGTCGGAGGTCCACCACTCCTCTTCGGGACCTTTGGTGCCTTCTGATCTCAGTGATGGGTTTGCTGGAGAAGAGGGGTTCGCGAGCGACAAGAATTGAACAGGACTGCGGCGAGAACCCGTCCTGAGCAGTTGGCGAGCCTGGCCGCGGACCAACTGCGGCGATGGTCAGCGAGGTCTGCAGTTCTGTTGGTGTCTCTGGGGAACCATGGCATGATTAGAGCACCGACGTGTTCCCATCAACCACACACAGCTGCGTCGAGCTACGAGGAGGCGCGGCCACCTCCCGTCACTGAGGCCAGTGTACGAGGCGCCGAATTTTGCCCCATGTCGCGTGCTCCAATTTAGAGGGTCTCTTTTGTCCCAAGTTTTGCACGCATGTTTGCCACGTCACACGGAATGAGGGCACGTCCCTCGGGGGAGTGTGACCTCGGCCTCAGGTTCCGGTTGCGACTGGACTGTATCTGTCGTCGAGCACATTCAGGAGCCGGGGGCAGAGGCCTTCATACCACTCTCCCCGCCCGTTCCTCGAAAGATGATTCACCCCCGAAGTTTTTGTTGTGAGACCCAGCACTTGTGTGGCAGGCCGTGAGCTCAGAATTCTGCGCGTTCTGTTCGTTCGTCTCTGGAAATTCCGTGATGACATCAGTCACAGCCGAACAGCAAGACAACTGCGACTGCAAAGAGACTATTCTCAAGTTGACTGACGTTAAAACGGCTTCAGAAGATGCCTGTGTTTCTTTTGTGTGAAGCCCAAACAATTCTCAATGCCCATTGTGTATCACACGACACGAACAACGAAAGTCTCCAGCGCTGACCGGAAACCGAGTTCTCCGAGAACGCATCTGAAACGTTGACGCGTGCCGCGATCCTTCTCGAGCTTCGAGCGGACAATTGACGGTGGAAACCCGACCAGAGTCCCGCGTATTGCGAAGCGAGGCTCCCGCGGATCCAGGGCGGCCGGGCGGCACGGGGCCCGTGCGGTGGGTCCAGGGCAGCTGGGGTACGAGCCCCTCCAGCTGATCCAGGGCCTGTCCACCAGCAGACCCAGGGCTCAAGGCCCCTTCAGTGGGTCCAGGCGGCTGGGGTGCGAGCCCCTCCACTTGATCCTGAGAACCCAGCGTCAAGGTCTCAAATGACCAGCGACACCAAAGGAGCAGTCAAAATGCACTGCGGTTCCTACCAGCAGGTGGTACAGTTTGACACAAACCAAAATTTATCGCTCTCATCTTGTTGCTCTAACACCGAAGGTTCAAAGGCCCCAATCTTCTGCCTTGACAAGGACAGGACATCCAGAGACTGATGCATTTGCTCAGGTATGGCTTGGCATCCTCGGGTTCGAATCGGTTTGTTGTTGTGATGTTGTGGAAAAAGAGCTCTTGGCATGCTCACGGAGCGCAATTCACTGAAAAATGTTTCTCTCTGTGCTTTCGCCTTCTGAGTGCTCGAGTGCCATTTTGGTGCAAACTTATGTTTTCGTCCCTTTTGCTCAAAGTTATTCAGTGGCTACAGCCTGGTCAGGCCACCAGGCTCAGTTCTGGATCCACCGGAGCGGTGTGGCATTCAGCTCGCTCCAGCAGAACCAGCGGCCTTGTGGGACCAGCTCTCTTGACCTCATAAAACTGCACTCAACCTGTCAAATCGTGCACGTGCACGCACACATTTTTGCATTTTCTCATTTGACGATTTGTGTTGTGGGGTGTGGCATCCTTTCTGGATTTTCCTGCTCTCAAGCCGGACCCTGGATCTTCCCCCGGCTCGGCCCGCGTCCCTCTCTCCCCGTCGTGAGTGCGCGGCAGCGGCGGCGGCGGGTCCGCGGAGCCCCGAGGCTCATGTAACCTGCTCCTCCAACATAAATCAGTCCACACAGACCCGGCCACATAGGTGCCTTGAAGAATCACTTGCCTCAGCATTTCTGACTTGTTTGTGACTGCGGCTATCGGGTTCCCGTGGTCGGATAATCCATGGGCTGACATGGTAATGTGAGTGCTGCACCTAAAGTGGAAGCTAATATCATAAGTTATTCATTTCCCATTTGCCTAGAAAAGAGGCAGTTTGGCAGGAGTTACACGGCCGAGCCTGCCGAGCTGATTTCCCTTTTCAATAAAGTTAATTATTTTCAGGGGCGGAACGAGGGAGTCGCCCCCCCCCCCCATCCAGCTCCCTGCAAATTCACCCTCTGTTTGCTTCCTGCAGACACAATTATTTTTCATTTTTACGTGAATAATTTTGACTTTTTTATTGCCCCCTCCCTGAGATGGAGTCACCTGGTTCCGCCCCTGATTTGGGCTGAAGAAATCAACCGCCAACTTTTGGTCGTATTTGGAAACACGACGGAGAAAACAAGGGAGGCAATCCCGGATCCGGCTGGATGTGAATCAAATCGCTTCTCGACGTTTTAATAGGGTATCGTGATGGCAGAAAAGGACAGCGACGTTCCCTTTGAAATCCAAGTTCACACAGGATCTGTTCGCGTCCCTTCGTCTTCGGAGCTTGTTGAAGCAGCAGTGAGTTTTAATGGGTGATTGGTCTTGTGCCTGTGCAGTTTTGGTGATCATATGAGCAATCCTGTTGTCATACGGGATGAAAAACGGTTTCATAAACGACGGGCCTCGTAGGTACGAGTTCTGTTGTGCATTTGCATTTGCATCGTGATGCACACACAGATTCAGGCTGATCCCATGTGAATCCGGGGCTCAACAGAACTTCCTCCCGAGCTCTGTGAGACACTTCAGGGATCTCAGCAGACGATCCGGGACCTGGAAGTGATGTTCCCCTTGTCACAGTGACTTCCGCAGAGGAAGCCTGGGGGAGCGCAACTCAGCTTTGAAAAATTAAAGAAACCAAACAAGTGGGAGAATGTCATTTCCCATCGGCCCTGCGCCCCAACCGTTCACTTTGCTGTGTGTTTTCTTCCTGTCATTGTGCGAAGTCCCTTTAGGGCAAGCACCATGTGGTAGTGCTGTATATGGCAAGGTGGATGAAATGTCCCCTGCGGCGCGCCCCGCCGCCCCCCGGGAGGGCGGGGCG
>JAAUXT010095009.1_pt1 | contig 32489 bp, 21 predicted proteins | sample 7278171 | NCBI WGS metagenome assembly JAAUXT01 (sample SAMN14350112, study PRJNA611818) | marine sediment metagenome | isolation source: surface marine sediment (1.8m) | place: French Polynesia: Moorea | collected 2018-08
ATAGGGACCAATTGTCTTAGGCCAGCACCATTGGCCACCAATAACCCCTACAGGGGGGGGGGCATGATGGGACAAAGGGGGACATCTTGCCTCAGATACCATATACTTGTGTACATAGGCAGACAATATAGACCAATTGTCCCAGGCCAGCACCATTGGCCACCAATAACCCCTACAGGGGGGGGGGGCGTGACTGGACATGGGACAAAAGGGGGACATCTTCTCCAAGTTGGCATATATACCCCAAAAAAACCTTGGCACTACCACTAAGTGCTCTTCCCTAAAGGGACTTCGCACAATTTTGCGCGCAGCTGTATGGCAGTCGTTCATTGGTGGTCGTGTATTGTTGTTTTTTATTGCAGGTCCTTGGGATGCTCCCAGTCACAATTATTTTTTGTGCAGCTGCATAGCTCAAGGTGAATTGGCAACCGTAGCGAGATCTACATGTTCGTAGGTCCTGGATGTACACGTAACCATGGAGAGAGATCACCTGAATCTCTCCGCAGCTCATTGTCCCTGCAGCCTGGTTTGCGGGTAATGTCAGAAGCGTGATTCCAGGCGAAAACAAAGCTGACCAGGCTCAACTTGCAGAAAACATGAGCTGTGCGTACGCATCTTTTTCAACTCTAAAAACGCCACGTGTGCACGGTGGGCTTACCGTAAAAAGTTGCCAGCAAAGCGACAAGATCCCTCATCTTGAAATCCATTGTCTCACGCAGGAATTGACATCGGTGCGCCACACGGTCGTCGCTGCAGGAATTTCACTTGTGTTTGCAATATCACGCAGGTGTCTCGCGATGTTACATCCGCATGAGAACGCGCATTGACTGAGGGACCTGTGATCGGGTGGGTTGTTGTGGGTTGTCAGGTGAAGCAGCTCCAGTTGCGCGCGGACGTCATGCAGCAGCCATGGAGGCTTGGTGCGGTGAGACGACGTCTTATCGAGCGGTTGGAACTAAGCCGACAAATCATTGATGTTCTGAAAGCTCTCACGAACTTTCGCACTGCAAGCGACTTCTGGTCTGTCAGCAAGCTTCGCTGCAGGGAAGTCAAGGATCCCTCAGTAAAGGCTTTTGTCTTTCAGTCAAACAATCAAAAACAATAAAAGTCTCTCCTCTCAAAAGTTGCTCTGACCGCAGGTCAAAATTTACCGCGTTTTGAGACTGACCCGCCCGGCCTGTGCTTGGGATGCGCAATAGTCATCACGTACATTTTAGACTTCAATTCATTCTCACAGCTTGTGTTTCAGAGGAAGCGATGAAACCGAACATGGTGCAGATTCTGACAACCGAAAAACTGTGGGTGTTGCCATGGTCCTTGGTTTCCAAGGTTCTGACTTTCTGTTCTCGTTCCTCAGAACTTTATGCACTTTTGAATAAAATTGCGCGCAAGTGACATTTGAGTGCAGTCAAACACAGTTTGAACTTGCACGAAAACAGATGACGTCAAGCGCTCTCTCCTTGCTTCCAGGGTCCCTGTAAAGCTGCAGGACGTGGTCTGTCCGGTGATGGTCAAGTCTGCGAACTGCTCCAAACAACTTTTCCAAAGACGGAAGTGCAGCAGCCGGGGATGGGCGGAGGTCCGAACCCTTGAATCCAAATCCCGCGGTGAAAATAGGTGAGGAAAATGTGTTTTTTTTTCTTCAACTTTTTCACATTCTGCTGACCATGCAAGGTGGAATGCTTCTGTAATCAGCAATCACAAAGCTGCAAGGTATGACCTGTGCTTCAGTTCTCCAAGAGTAGGAAACGGTTACTTGGCTGTTTCCTTGTCTTCGTCTCAGTCTGGGCTTCAGACCATTTGATACAGAGTGGTCGGGTGCGTGCAACAAAGCAGAAGGAGCTCAGTGCAACATTGGGAGAGGGGCTTGGGTGCGACTTCTCGATCTGAGGTGGAGCCTGAGACGAAGACAGAGAAGGTCAACTCGAGTTGCGTTTTTGTTTGCGCAGGACGCGATGGACGCTGGTTTCGCCATGTTTCTCCTGGGAGTGCACTCTCTCGTTCTGGTTCTGTCAGGTAGGTGGGGTGACAGCTTCTGGTTCTGTGGATCTGTGAGTTGGTCAAGGACGGCGACATCCCGAATCGTCAGATCTATTCGGACCGGTGGAACGAAATCAGGAGTCACCCCTAATTTTTGACACGGGTGTTTGGCCATTTCAGGTGGGAGCCTGAAATAGCCAGACACATGTCTCCTCATTTCAGTTAAATTGGGGTAAAATAGCCAAGTGCCCTTGCTTTGTGCACTCTGCGATTGTACACCTCATGTCTAGCCATTTCAAGTCAACTGAAATGGCCAGACACCTGTGTCTCCTCATTTGGGGTGTTTGGCCATTTCGTTACACTGTTTGTGTTTGTTCGGACGACGACCCCTTTCAATCAAGTCACAGATTCGTCAGCAGACAAATGTCCTGCGCAATTCCAACCTGGTCAGTGCAATCCTAGATTCTTGGTGTTGTCGTCTGAAAGGACTCGGTTGAACCTCGTGTAACACGGACGCGGCTGCAGCAATCACGACTTTTGTTGAAACTGATACATCAAAACGCTTCGCAGACGACTTCGTCTCATCTGTCGCGAGGTTGTTATTGTGTGCGTGCGCACCTGGAGTCTCCAAGAATTGTTCGGTTTGCGAAAGGACTCCGATTTCAAGTGAACACGACTCTGATCTCTGATTCACACCGCGTGCGCCAGCGCACAACGCACAGCTTTTGTGACATGATGCACTGTGCAACAAAGCGTAGTTTGGGTTGGAACCCACGCACGCGCGATCATGATGACTTTCTGCTGTTGCGTCAGTGTGAAAATCCCATTTTGCCTGCGTGAGACCCATTTTGGTGCGCTGTGACCTTGGTGTGTGTGCACCCGGTGTACTTGAGGAGCAATGTCCGCAGGTCGGACGGTGTCAGCCGAGGGGGAAGACTCGTGCGATCCCGCCAAAATCTTCGGCTGTCTTCGGCCAATCACCGACCCTGTCGACAAAATCACACGAGGCGCAATCCAAAAGATGCTGGCCGACTCAACCAAAGGTACAAAAACGCGTGCGTTGTGGATCAGAATGATATTTTTGTATCAAAGCAATCTATTTTGTTTCTGTGGGAAAACAATTCGCTTCTCTGGTGTTCCATGACATTGAGCAATACCCTGGATCATTCTTTGCCTGTCCGCCTGGACAGCAAAGGTCACACCCCAAAGGTTCCAAGAGCGATCCAGGGTGTTGTCAAGTGCTTCTCACCCTTCAATTGACACAGATCTGAGGACACCCAGTTTACAATTGATAATGAACTTTTCACTGATGTCCAGAACCACGAGTTCTCGCTTTATTTCTTGGGATTATTTCTCAGCGCTGAACGGTGGGGACGTCAAGGGCGGCGGCGGTGAAACTAAGGGTCGAGGGCGCGGCGGCGGGGGCAGCAGGGGCGGCGGGGAGGACGAGGGCAGCAAGCCCGGGCGGGGCCGAACCAACCCGTCCGACCGACCCAAGGGCACAGTCACCCGAGGCGGGGGCAGCAGCAGCAGCGGCTCGAGACCGAGAGGAAGAAACAGCAGAGGAAAGAGGGACACGGAAGCGCAGTGGAGCTGGGACCAACAGGAGCGGTTCGGCAGAGTCAAGCGACAGGCTGAGGTACGCCAGACCTGTGGCAAGTAGCACCCATGTATGCCTGGTGCACCGTGTAACTGACCACTGTCCTGTCGAGCAATGTTGAGTGGTGCGACATAAGTTGTAGCCATATTGCAAGGAATGTCCGAAGACAAAAGTATATAAAATCCAGGGGCAGGTGCGACCAACACTTGGAAGTAAAGACAGTGCTCAATTTGTTCACATTTGGTCTGTAGATTTCTTCTTGGTCAAGGATAAGGTGCCAGGAAGGAATTTTGATCAGTGTGCAGCACTTTAAAATTGGCAATGTTCCAAGTACTCTTGTCCAGACAGTTGACCGCTGCAAATCACGCGAGGCCGGTTGGCCTATTTTTTCAGGGAGGCAACGTGCGGGAAGAGATCACGCTGCAGTCGGCCCCTGGGAATGAGATAGACGATCTGGACTTCACCACCATGTGCGAGTAAGCGATCTCAATTCGTTCTCGACACCAAACCTCACCCCCCCCCCCAAAAAAAAGACCAAACAAACCCGACAAGACCCTTCCACCACCCCAAAAGATTGAAATGATGGGTGCATAGGTGTAAGTGCACAACTGTTCCAATTGGACCTCGGTTCCAGAAGATGGAAGCAAATGTTGGCGTCCAGCCTGAGTGTTGGTTGGTACATCCAGCTTTCTCCGTTTCACACAAACATGCGTGCATGCACTGGCCAATTGTGTTCTTTCTTATCGCAGGAAGCTGAAGAACCCAATGTCGTTGGTGACGTGTTTCCGGCCCAAGCAGCAGCCCTGCCCGATGCCCTTGCGCAGGGCCAACTTCCAGGCCATGCAGAAGGCTCAGAAGAAACTTAACACCTACTGCGGCACCGGTGCGTGCGTGCAAACTCAATCATTATCCACAAAATATGAATCAGTCCTCTTGGACAAATGACTTCTGAATCAACAAATCCTCTTAACTTTTGCGACTGTGCGTGGTTCCTTGTTCACAGTGCGATGTGTGAGGTTTCACTCCAGACCTCAAAAGGAATATTTACCTTTGGGTGGAATCGGTTGAATTGAAAACTCAGTTTGCACAGGAAGAACTGTGCTAAACCCTTCTGAACCCTTCACTCACAAGACTCGAGCAATTTGAAGCTGCATTGTTGAATTGTTGTTGGTTTCTTTCCGCACTCACAGGATGCGCTGATATCAAGACGACGTGGAAGGATTTCATGACCAAGGCCACGAACCTACAGTCACTGATGGACCAGACTGACCTGAAGACAGCCGAACGTGCGGAGATCAACACTCTCTGTTCGTGCGTGATTCATCTTCCGTACTCCAGCTCTCTCAAAACTTTACCAAATTGTGCAATTCATCAGGTTCTTTCAAGACGGTGTAGCAAAGACTCTTCTTTGTTCTTTGAATACGAGAAACGAGGACTTCTCAATGCAAAGCGAACCGACCAAGAAGCTGAATCAACTTTGCGTCAAAGAGAATGCCACGTTAGCATTGAGATCCTCGCGTGGTGTCACGACGTAACCCGAACCTTTCAGCACGTACAACACGACGATGAAGGCGTACACCGACTACGAGGGTCAGTCGTCGCACTGCGAAGGCGTCGCCGCCGACTTCGCTGAGGACAAACGGCACTTCCAGGCGTCGCTGGGCAGCACGTGCGCGCCGAACCAGAAAGCCAAGATCGAGTTCGACGACAATGAGTGAGTTGTTCTGGAGACACACACACACGCAAGCACACACATCGGGAGTTCACGCGGGTGATGAATGTTTTCAGTCAAACAACGTTTTTGGCCCATCATATCAGGTTTTACACGCACACACACATTGGCACACACACTAACACACACAAAAACACACACCGGCACACACACACTCACGCACTCAAAACAACACGAGTTTGATCCAAACGTCTTCAACTTGGAGCCCGCTACGAGCTCAAACATAACACGTTTTGTTTGCAACGCGGCCTCAGAGACGACGACTCGAAGAGGAATTCTGATTCGGACACCACCACGACCACGAGACGACCAGGCAGAGGAGGAAACAGGCCCAGGCCCAGGCCCGTCCGACCAGGATTCGATCCCAACAGCAAACCCAAGGTCAGTCAGTCAGGCGCGTGCGTTTGTTTGTGGACGCAGATGCATTGAGATTTTTGGGGAAAGCGGGAAAGGGTGCGATATGCGTTTGTTATGAATCACTTCATTCTGTCCGTTTCAGGTTGGACCTGGTGCGAGGAATCCTCCTGCGAACACAGGAAACGGAAACAGACGGAACCCACCGAGAAGAGGGGGTTCCAAAGGTAACCGTGGAAACTTGATTCCATCTGCGCATGGATGATTCCATCACGACAAACTTACAGGAAATCACGGCAGTTTGATCACAACGCCACGTTCTCATTGCGAACAGGGTTCCGGAACCGAGGCCAGATCTGCTTCGGAGAGGACGGACTGGAGGTGTCGGACGGCGGCGGGTCGGAGGGGGAGGGGGAGGGGGAGGGTGGGCGGGGGCGAGGAGGCCGGGGCGGGCGGGGCGGGGGCCGGGGCGGGGACCGCGGCAGCCGAGTCCCTCCCAGCACCACCACCCTGCGCCCAACCACCACCACCTGCATACCGTGGAGTAAGTACCGCAGTCTGCAACAAGAACTCGCCAAAATCTCAGATCAAATACCGCCTGCATGGACAGAAAGCAGGTTCTTTGCAAATTTGAGCAACACTGGCGTGTTTTGTTTACGATGTGTTCTTTGTGTGGTCATGGTCATGTCCGACACGTGGTGGACTTGTTTTGTTTTGCAGAAGACTGTGATGACAAGCAATGGCGTGAAAGTCAGCTGAAGGAATGCAACAACAAGTTCCGGGAGTCGGCGAGTGCCCTGGCGGGAAGGTCGATGCCTGAGGGAGAAGAACTCAGGGACATGTGCAAGTGCGTCGCGCTCCCACATCGTGCGCATGCGTGCACAACCGCGTCCAATGAGTTGCTTTGCTTTTGAAATCACTGATTCCAACGGAGATTTCAAAGAGCTGACCAGCAGCTGTTGTTGGATGAGTTGGTGCAGCAGAAGTTTGATTTTCAAAACTACCGTATCCACCCGACTGGTGCACTCCGAAGAGACCATTGTTTCCTGCCACGAAGGTCCCTTTGAAACCTTGGATTCTCCACACTTCTTGCAAAAAGATGCAAGCCTTCTTTGATTGTTCAAAAACGGTGTGTCTCTAACACGGGCGAATACGGTAGCAACTCCCAGCGCTACCAGAAAGCGAAATGCGAAAAGCCACAAAGACACCCCAATGCCTCATCCTAAGAAACCGTTTGAACTCTCCTCCCTCCATAACATCACAAACAACCGCAGAAACAGAATGCGAGCCGTGTATTCCAGGGTGTACTTCGAGTCCCTGAGCTGCTACAAGGACCACACGTCGGAGTGCCCGGACCTGATCGCGACGCACCAGCGCACCGTGCTGACGCGCAAACAGCGCTTCGGGTCCTACTGCCGCCCGTACGAGGGAGACATGGGCGCCTTCTTCACGACCTCGACCACCACGCCGGCGCCGGGGCAGCAGCAGCCACCGTCATCAGGTGAGCAACTGCGAAGTTTGGTGCATTGTTCGAACTTTTTGCGTCCCAATGCTGTTGAATGTTTGTGCACACGGTGCAACTTGAAACCACTGTCCGTGTATTCCTAAGAAACATGGTTGCTGGTTCCGTCAAGTGTCCGCCCATTCAGTCAGCATTGTATGCATTGCATTCCAGTGGGCTGGAAGCTTCACGGGCCAGATTCTGCTGAAACTCTCCCCAAACAAGTTGCGAAAAACAGTTTACAAAATGGAAGAGCTAACCTGAAACCACACACACACACACACACACACACACACACACACACACACACACACATATATATATATATATATATATATATATATATATATCACCAATCAAGGACAACGGGAGGGGGAGGAGCAGAAACACTAACAAATGCATTGAGGATGTGCTCTTCTCAGTATGGTGTTCCCTTGCAGATTGCACGGACTTGGAGAAAAGCAAAGAGGACAACGAGCAATGCAAGGCTGATCTACAGGCCGTCATCGACTCCAAGGATCGAAGCGACTGCGACCAACTCAAGGAAGTCTGCGAGTGCGTTTCACTTCTTTCCTCCCTTTGTATCTCTGCAGGCCTGACATCATTTCAGACCCTTGTGACTGCGACCTTGATTCACCATTTTTCTTTGTATCTCTGCAGGCCAGACAAAAACGTCCTGTTTCAGACCCTTATGTCTGTGACCTTGATTGACCATTTCTGTTTTCCCTGTTCCAGGGCCTTCCAGGTCACTTACCAAAGCTGCATCAACGGAATCCGTCGCACCTGTCGCAGTCTGTACTACGACCAGATCGTGGATGAGAAGTACGACTTCAGCTACGGAGACGATAAACTCTCAGTCGAGTGCAAAAAGTCGCATCAGAGGAAGGTTTGTCTGGGGCTCTTGAAGACGACTGCTTTGGCCCCGACGACGACGACGGTCGGTGCGACCCGGGAACGCGACGCCGGGGACGCGTCAACCACCACCAGAGGGCCTGGCCAAGGTAGCGTTCTCTGACCCAGACGAAGTTTTTTTGTGTAATTTCGTCGCCTATGGCTGACATGAATACGAGGCCCCGAAGTCCTGATTCAGGGTTTTGAGACAGCAGCCATCCTTTGTTCTGGAGGAAGTAGATCTGGCTTCTGAACGGCCAGGTATTTCCGTTGGTTCCTCTCCACACGTCCAATCCCTTTCGCCGTTAAACAAATGACCGATTACAAAAATAGCTCGGGAAACTCAGGAGGGTCAAGGGCGCCTTGATGTTCCGTATCCTCTTCACCCTGGAAAGTTTTGGCTTCAGAAGACCCTCACCTTGCACTGCAGGGGCACAATTTAATTTCTGTCTGTTCAACGAACAAAGTGAAAGTCAGTTTCACAAAGGGGTCGCCCCCACACTCGCACACACACACACACAGACACACACACACACACACACACACACACACACACACACACACACACACACTGACCAGACCCCGCCCCTTTTCGGCAGAGGGACAGACGCCGCCGACGGACCTGGGGATCCTCGAGACGGAGGGTCGCGAGTTCTGCCTGGGCGAGACGGCGACGGCGTCGTGCGACAGGGGGCAGCACGTGCATATCACGTGGGCGCTCGTCGGGCGCATGGTCCAGGGACGCTGCATCCGGGACAGCAACAACCTCGAGTGCTACGACGACGTGAGTGATCACGTGGCTTCATTGTGCGGAGTCCCTTTGTAGAACTCTGCGTTCACAAAACCTGTGCGATGTGCTCGCATCGTGGGAGAAACGCGTGGGGGGGGGGTCACCTTCTGCACAAAGGGATCGTAACTCGAAACGTTATTGTGATTTTACATTTTTGTGAGAACCCTGCCCGTGGGAAGTGCACAGGCCGTGCGGTGTGGGCAAGTTTGACCAGTGTCAGGGCACCTGCAAACGAGCGCCCCCTGCAGTGCATGGAGCCTCTCCCATGGACCAGCCCCTGCACATGAGCCCGTCTCGACTTCTAACTTCTTCAATCACAGTTTCCGTCAGCAAGTCGTGTCGACAACCCGCTCACTCAGAAAATACGCGAAAATTTTGCGCCAACATTCTCAGTGGTGGCAAAGACACTTGACAGTGTTGATCAATCCAAGTATGCGTGCTTCTCTTGGACCACACACGCACACACACCAGCACGGCTTCTGTTTGGCAGGTGAGCGCGCAGCTGCGTGAGTCGTGTGTCGGGCTGAGCACGTGCTCCGTCGCCGTGTCGCAGCTCACAGGGGGCGCCACCAGCTGTCCCCGCCACCTCCCCTCCTACCTGCACGCCGACTACGAATGCGTCGACCGTACGTAGCAGCCGTATTCACCCGTGTCTGAGGCACACTCAAGCAAAAAAGACGCACCCCAACATTTTCCTCCATTTTCTGTTTTTTGTTGCTGATGAACCTGGGAAAAAATGCATGTCTGCTTTTGACGCTAATCTACGGCAAACGTGCTTCTAAACACAGATGAATACCGAAATTTCAGTTGACGGATCGAAAAGCAACCGAAGGCGTACAAGTGTGAACTCTGAGATGACCATTAGGTTGACAGCAATTTCATCGAGCACTTCAATTGAGATCTGAGGCCGAAGGTTCCTTTTGTCAGCTTTGTTCATGAAGGACTCCGCTTCTTTTGCAGCACCAACAACAAGAGAAACTTCAACAGCGGGTAAGTTCCTGATTTGTGGGTCAAGGTGGCAAAGTTTTTGAGTTCGTTTCTCGTGCAGACAGCAGCGCTGTGTCCAAGGTAACATCATTTTCTCAGTGGGATAACAAGCAAATAATGTTTTACCAGTCCTTCCTCCCAGTTTTGTCCCAACTTCTCGTATACATATGTGGAAGTTGAAGAATTGGTGGTCCCCCGATGTCCCTCACCCAGGAGAGGTCCTTTCTTTTTCCCTCTGCGGGGTTCTGTGTGACCTCAGTCCTGGATCTGCCGGACCCACCAGAATTTTTCCTCTTCCCCCACAGAGGTCCTGACGGCTCCTCCGGACATCCCCGGCCTCACGGCGCACGGCACGGCCTACTGCTTCAACGAGCGCTTCGCCGCCACCTGCGGAGCCGGCAAGACGGTAGGCAGTTCAAGCAAGAAAAGTTTGACGTAACCGTGGGCGTTGACGTCGTTGTTATGGGGTGCGGTACACCACAAACAACAGGAAGCCCAAAGCAACAAAAAGGGGGTTTATTTTTGGCTGCATTTTCTTGTGTTTCTTGACACACAAAAAGGCAAAGGTGAGACTCTCAGCAAACAGGATTTTTCTACAACCGTGTTCTTGCACAAACATTCTTTTTTGGTGGCGTGATGGGGCCCTCTCTGCTTCGAATTCTCACGCGCTGCGTGTGCGTTGTTCTAATCAGCGAAAAGCAGTGCTGAAACTCCCCCTGTAAAACCTGCTTGGTGAGCGTGCTTTGGGCGTTTCTGATGCGAGGACGCTGCTCCCCACGTCTACGTCCACGCTCACGTCAACGTCCACGCTCACGTCAACGTTCACGCTCACGTCAACGTCCACGCTCACGTCAACGTCCACGCTCACGTCAACGTCCACGCTCACGTCTGCATGTTCATCCTGCTAGGTGCGCGTGCTGTGGGCGCTGCTGGGCCGGATGATGCGCGGACGCTGCATCACGGACACGCAGCGTCTCGACTGCTACAGCGACGTCGGGCAGCACCTGCGCGAGCAGTGCGAGGGGCGGCGCCACTGCGACGTGCAGGTCTACACGCTGGCGCCGCTGCTGACCTCCTGCGGGAATCTGCAGTTCTATCTGCACGCGGATCACGACTGTGTGGACGGTGCGTAGTTTTCGTGCTCTGAGAAAATTCGACTGTGAAACATCACGCTGATTCCTTCGTTCTCTTCGAAAATTCCAATGGATCCTGCATGTTGGCCAAGACGAAACGTGATTCCACATCGACTCTGAGCCTGTTCGGACTGACTTCACTCAGGGAAAGGCACTCGGATCAGGAGGTGTTGGGTCTGAACTTTGGTTGACTGTGAACATTTTTTGTGCTTTGCAGAAGCAACCACGACCACAAGACGAGCGGACGTTGAGAGCACGACAACACGTGAGACTTTTCTATTCCTAACAGAGTGTTATTTCTCTCTTTCCGAATTCACTTGTTCTTTCAAAACCATGCGTCAAGCACCGTATTCACCCGTGTCACATTCAGATGAAACACACACACACTAACTTTAACCATTGCTTTCTAATTTTCTGGTCAAGGTCTCTTCCTCCTGTGTAAGACGCGCCCCTTCAAATACTCAATTTGAACCCAAAGAGTGCGTCTTGTGGGTGAATGCGGTGTATCAAATTTCATTGCAGCGAGCCGACCCGGCCAGATCTTCTGCTTCCTGGAGAAGTTTGACGAGTCGTGTCCGGTGGGGGAGGCGGTGCACATCCTATCTGCGCGTCTGGGGCGCACGGAGCGCAACCGCTGCACCAACTCGGACGCGCACCTCGGTTGCGCCGATGACGTCAGCGCGCAGCTGCGGGAGAAATGCTACGGGCAGCAGCGCTGCGAGTTCTTCGTGTCCACCCTCGGGGAGATGATCCAGACGTGCCCCCGTAGCTACATCCCGTACCTACATGTGGACCACGAGTGCAGGATAGGTACGGGTACTGGGAAGGTTGAGGGGGTTGACGTCGAGGTAATGGAGGTTTAGCACAGCCTGGTTTTTCACGTGCGGTGCCCCGGTCGCCTGGTCAGTGTCACAGATTACCAAATACCAGGAATGACCTCATGAGGCAGCGGTTGTACTTTTTGTTGTCTGTGGCACTGGTCTTGTTTCTGGGGCATACTGACCGAACTTGTCTGCTCAAGCTTCCCAATGAGTTGGGAGATTCCTTCCTCCCACACCTTGTCTTTTTCTGTTTCTTCCAGCTCCAGGCCGCGAAACCACTGAAGGCTCAACAACAAGTGAGTAAAACTGAATTTTCTGATGCATACAAATTTGTTGCTGCTGAAAATACTTCAAACCTTGAGTTTTTGGCAGTTTGTGCACTAGCATTGGCATTCGTTGGTGTTTCCAGCCACCACGAGAGCCCCGCCCACGACCACCCCGCTCCCGGGCACCGAGGCCTGCTTCATGGAGCACTACGAGGCTACGTGCCCCCCGGGACTCCACGTCAAGGTCACGCTCGCCGAGCTCGGGCGCATGCGCCTGGGACGCTGCGTCATCACGGACCACGGCTACGTCGGCTGCAAGGACGTCGTCACTGATGACGTGCAGGCGAGATGTGCGGGGCAGCAGACGTGCAGGTTCCACGTGAGCCTCCTGGGGGCGCTGGCGCTGTCCTGCCCCAGGGACCACATGCCGTACCTGTACGCAGAGCACACGTGCGTCACGCGTAAGTTCAGTACGTCCGATCAGCGAGAGGTTTGGCACGACTGAAATTTTCACACGTGTGGTACCCCAATTGCCAGGTCAGTAGCACAGGTCACCAAATTTGCTCTGAATTTGTTCAAAGAGCGAATTACGAGTGACCAAAACGTGTCACGGATCTGGCAAAAAGGGGCACGTCAGAAAAGGAGCAGATGTGCTTGCTAAACCTCCGTATTGTCCTGCAGTCGTACACAAAAAAAAACAAACTATGTTGTGCCTGGAAGAGAAACAAGAATGGTTTCATTATTTTGCAGCGGAGGTAGAAGTGACGGCTGAACCGACAACTCCGGGTGGGTTACTTCTTCCTTTCCCCCGACGTTCCCAACAACAACAACCAAACTTTTGAAAAAAAGAAATCCCCGCGACTTTTCAGAATACTCCATCATCTGCAATGAAGCAAACAAGAACTTCTGGACCTATTTTTAAGCATGTGGTCGCCCGAAGGGCCGTGTACCACACGCTTAATGTAATCACCATCAGTCTGTATGTCCATCCGTCCGTGTGTGTAAAGCAGGTCTTAGGAGTGGGGGGGGGGTTGGACCCACTTTGGGAAAAATGGTCAGTGAGCATCACTGATCATTGTACTGATCATTTAAAAAAAATTTTTTTTTGAAAGCGGGTCTGACCCGCTTTGGCCAAAGTGGGCCTAACCGGGGGGGGGGGTTGGACCCAAAGTTTGGGAAAAATGGTTGAATTTTTTTTTTTTAATGATCAGTGATGAACTGTATAGACCACACGCTTTTTATGCGTAGCATTCTTGTTCAGAAACGACATCCGCGACGACTCAGCGCACGACGCTCCCCCTGCTGACCGGATACGACTACTGCTTCCTGGAGCGGTTCCGGGCCACGTGTCCGCGTGGGAAACAGATCCTCATCACGAACGCGCTGCTCGGGCGCATGCGCGCGTCGAGTCGCTGCGTCACCACCAACGACAACATAGGCAAGCCGCCCCGACGAGCACCGGTGTAACGAAGTGACCAGACCCGGAGCACCGGTGTAACGAAGCGGCCAGACCTGGAGCACCGGTGTAACGAAGTGGCCAGACCTGGAGCACCGGTGTAACGAAGTGGCCAGACCCGGAGCACTGGTGTAACGAAGCGGCCAGACCTGGAGCACCGGTGTAACGAAGTGGCCAGACCTGGAGCACCGGTGTAACGAAGTGGCCAGACCCGGAGCACTGGTGTAACGAAGTGGCCAGACCCAAGCACCTGACTTTTTCTCAGGTTGAGGTTGGAATCTGAAATGACCAGACATTGGTGTCTCAAGTTCTTGTTCTCTCCATTGCAGGTTGTTACGACATCGTGCAGACGCGGCTCGGGGAGCTGTGTGACGGATTAAGCGTGTGTGAGCACTACGTGAGCGTAGCGCTCGGGCCCCTGGCGCGCGCGTGCCCCGCCGGGGCCATGCCGTACCTGTACGCGACGTACGACTGCGTCGACGGTGCGTTGAAGGGGGACGCGTGCGTGGTGTGTGTGTGTGTGTGTGTGTGTGTGTGTGTGTGTGTGTGTGTGTGTGTGTGTGCTAACGCCCTGAGAGGGAGAGCTGAAGGGTGAACTCGTAAGTTGCCTGGTCGTGAGTGTCCAAAATGCGCTGGAGGCAAAGACCCCTCCTACAGGAGGCCCTCTGGTGGGCGGTGGTGCGATCACGTGTGTGCAATGTTTCACCCAACGGCGTGGCGATGTTCACTTCTCCTGTGCATTTGTGTGAAATGTTCTTGTCTTCTCAAGAAAGGTTGTTGGGGAGTCACCAGGAGTGTGTAGTTTTCCCCGTAGGTCTGTGCAAGTTCGCATGTCAGAGTTGGTTTGTTGTTCTGATTTGAAAAACGATTTCTTGACGACCAATCTGAGTTCTTTTCTTTGTTTCCAGAGCCGACAACTCAGGCTGAAACGATGGAAGAGACAAGTGAGAAACTTCCATCTGCTGTCATTCGGTTTGCGCTTTCATTTTGTCTGCTGCAGGGAGGTTCAACATGTTGCTTTGCGTGAGCGTAAACGTGGATGTGAAATTTTGACGCCCACGTCTACGCTCACGTCGACCTCCACGTTTTGCTTTGCTGAACCTCGCTCTTGTGTCAACCGAACCTTTGCGTCAACACCTTCGCGCTTTTATCTGCAGCCACGGAAGGAGTGAGACGGACGACGATCCCGACCCGCGGAAATGACCACTGCCTCCTCGAGACGTACGTGCAGCGCTGTCCCCCGGGCACCTCCCTCCGGATCCGCGAGGCGCTCCTGGGGCGCATGCGCCCGAGCCGCTGCATCGCGGACACCCTCCCTCTGGGCTGTTACGATGACGTCACGAGCGACGTGCAGCGGAAGTGCAGCGGGTCACATGACTACTGCGAGTTCCACGTGGGCACCATGGGTCACCTGATCCAGAGCTGCCCCAGGGACCACATGTCGTACCTGAACGTCTGGCACGAGTGTGTTGCAGGTGCGAAAAGTTAGCAACTTGTGACAAATTGACTTGTGCCTCCTGCTGATCCAGACTTTGTGGGGTCAACTCAAGTCTTGAAATTTCAACATGTGAACAAGAACCTGTGGGCAACGTCAGGGGGAGTAGCTATTCTTTGGGGGTCCTGCATCCGTCAGAGGAGCATCACTTGGTGAGAGCAAGTGTGTTTGTTTTCAGTGAGCACCGCGGAGCAAACGACTGAAACGGCTGAAGAGATGAGTGAGTTTTTCTGCTTTGTGCTCTGCAGTGTGATCATCAGTGTTCACCATTATACTGTGTGCGAGTACATGTACCGGTATGTGCTTTGGGCGAAAGAGGATATTTCAATCATTGAGACTGAACTTTCTCACAGGACACCTCACTGTCAGGTCAACGCACGAGTGACCTTCTGCTATTCTGTCAGAACGACTCGAGGGCCGCAAGCCCCGAAAGTTGTTCTGACAGAATGACAGAAGCTTCACAAGTGAGTTGACCATCGTAGCTTCACGGATGAGTGGTCACACACTTGATATCCGCTCAGAACAAATGCGATGCACAACACGCAAAAAGAGCGACCACCGTTTGTGAGCTACAATGTTCATGCACCCTTTTCAGCGACCATGGGGCTACCAGGACAAGACTTCTGCATGTTGGAGCAGTTCAGGGCCAGCTGCCCCGTCGGAATGCACGTTCGCATTGAGGAGGCGAGCCTGGGTCGGATGACTCAGTCCCGATGCATCACGGACACGCACAGCGTCGGCTGTAGTGACAATGTGACGGGTGTGGTCAGGAGCCGGTGCGACGGACGCCCGGAGTGCTCCTTCTTCGTCAGCTCGCTCGGCTCGTGGGTGAACGCGTGTCCGCGGAATCTGATGTCCTACCTGTATGTCCATCACGTCTGTGTGCCAGGTGAGTTTGAAATCTCTTTTCCTTGTGAATTCTGAGTGTGTACAAATCTAAAAAAGAAAATTGAGCAGTTTTTAACAGCTTCTGTTTCACCTTTACAGGACAAACGACCACAATGGTGGAAGAAGTGACGACTGCAGAACAACAGAGTGAGTTGGTTGTTGTTTCTGAAGTTTGGAAGACGGAAACAAAGTCCTGAATCCAAAAGATTCTTCACTGCAACCACCAGAATTCCTTGCTGCCCACCTCAGCAAGAGTACCACATGAACCAGGGCCTCGTGTGCGTGTTTTCTCTGGACCACACACACACACACACACACACACACACACACACACATGGCATCATTGCTACACGCTCGTATTTAGAAGTTGGAATCTCGAGCTGTGTTTTGACGTCAAAATGTTGGGTTTTCGATGAATTTGCAGCGACTGCTGCTGCACTACCCGGGACGGACCACTGCCTCCTGTCCACGCTGAACATCACGTGTCGCTCTCACGAACACGTGCGCATCCTAACTGCGCAGCTGGGGCGCATGCGCGCGAGCCACTGCCTCACCGACTCGCAGAACATGGGCTGCGTCGACAACGTCACAACGCAGGTCCAGGCCATGTGCTCTCAGTCTCACTGCAACTTCTTCGTGGGGAGCCTTGGTCAGTATGTGCGCGACTGCCCGCCGTCCAGCATGCCGTTCCTCTACGTGCACCACGAATGCCTCGCAGGTGAGGACGGTGGTACTGGCTTCATGCACATTTACATGGCAGTTTGCTGAACCGATGTACTCGTATCATGTTTCGTGTGTGGGACGCTGCGTGTTGCATGACTTGAACACGTCACGAAACGAAACCAAATTGGCAAAACATCGAGCAAAACGAGTTTGCACGTGTTTTTCTGTTTTTTTTCATGTGCAGTGGGAGACGTCACGACTCAAGATCGTAAGTCGCTCAATTTTACAATTCTTGAAATGTTTGACTTGCACAGCTCGTTTTTGACGTTCATCTTGTGCAAATGTGACGTGGGGATTCCTGTCCAACGGACGGTTGACCTGCAGCCTGTTTGTTTGCAGCGTGTGCTGACCGCTACCGCAGATACATGCAGTTTGTCGAGTGTAAGGGCGACTTCCTGGCTGCGATCCAGAGGATTGGGGACCTGACGCAGACGACCCAGTGGAACCAGACCTGCAGGTTCGGCGACTCTCACGTACACAGCGCTGGACACCAGAAGAAAGCGTCTGTGGGAGCGATGCCCCCACTATGTTGACCACAGAACATCGCAATGGCATTCTTCACCACCAGTGTGACGGACAGAGGAGGGGGTGTTAGTCTGCGAAGGGGATTTGATCCCTGTGGGGTTGTCTGATGGGGGCGGGGAACATGACATCTGGCCTCACTTGCGCACACCGCCCGATCACCAGCTGCTTGGCTCCAAACGACCATCACATACTCGTACAGAAGCTGAAAGCAAGAATCTGCAATAAGAAAACCTGAATGTGATCAATTTTCAAACACCCACGTATGCATGAAATTCATTTTCACGTAACTTCACAAAAGGAACAACCAAGAACCTGCACCAGTTGAGAAATGTAATTTTGTTTGTTTTGTTTCTTATTTTTGAAGCATATGCATCGCAGAAAATACATTTTCACGTTATTTTTAGTGCGTATCACGAGTTCAAGCAGTGCGAAGAGGCGGCGGTTGGAACGTGCGAGATGCAGAGGCAGAGGGTGGATTCCGTCTACAGTGAGAGCGAGGACCTCAGGACCAGCGTCGAGTCTGTGGAGCGGAGCGGACGCTGCTGAGACGGGAGGGAAGAGGTAAAACAATGGCTTCGTTCTTCTTCACAAAGTGCAAGAGTCTTGGTGGACTGTTGAACAGTAGTTTGTTGAAGTATCCATATGAAGTCAGGAGCATGAGAAGGTTCAGGCCTTCAGAACTTCGTGTGACACTGTGGGGAGGTTCAGCACGGCCTCAACATCATCATGTGCGGTGCCTCTTTTGTCAGATCAGTGGCACAGATGAGTGAATTTGCTTCTGAGAGCCAATGGCAAGTGACCAAAGAGATCTGTGTCTCCGATCTGGCAATTGGGGCACGTCGGAAAAGAAGTGGACTGGACGTATTTGCGAAACCTCCCCACTGTGAAACATGCGCTCAGTGTGTGTCTGTTTGCAACTCTACAGCATGCAAAACGTAAACAATTGGAACAAGGCAGAATTTTGATTTTGTCCCAATCGAGGTTTTTCTGCCAGAGTTCACAGCCACCTGCCAACGCAGCTGCTGGAGACAAAATTTTTGCTGGTTTTTTCATGATCAACCGAAAAATGAAGCCTCAAGCCACTCAGAGTTCACGAGTTGCCAACGCAGCTCTCCTGGCAACAAAATTTGTTTTGTCTTCAACGGAAAACTGAAACCTTCACGTCACTATTTCAGCTTTGAAAACCAGATTCCTATTGTTTCATTGTTTTGTGTGTTTCAACAGGCGTTAGGACTCAAAAGGTCGGACTCGTGAGAGGGACCGTTCACAAAGCTGTTCACAAACCTGGACCTGCAGAAAGTATCTGAAACTGCAAAATACCACATTTTCACGTGGCGTTCTCCGTGCTGCCTTTGTTCCTCACACAATAGCGGATTGAAGTTGGACTGGAGGAAACATTGTCTTGTTCTCTCGAAGAAGAAATGATGAAGCACAAGCACAAAATGGATGTTCGTAAATAAATTTGTATGTTGCATGCAAACGTGGTTTTTACTTGTCAATGCACATGGTCCCGCGCTTTCCTTCGTGAGAACATAAAGGAAATCAAAAAGACAGGTACAACTTGGAAAGCAGCACAAGTCCCTGCACTGGCTCGCTCACCAGACAAGAAGGGAGCGGTCCTTCGTGTGAGAGCAACCAAGAATTGTTTCTGCTTGCTGTGTTTGTGACAGAATTCAGCAACCAACCAAACTCGAACAAAATTTTCTGATTTCCTGTGGTGCAAACAAACAAAGCGAAGTTCAGGGTGAAAACAAAAAAAAAACAAACAACAAAAACAAACGAACCCAAGGAGTGATTTGCTCTGCTTCAGTTGGTTCACATTTTGAGGGGTGTTTGGTCATTTCTCTTTCACGCGACCCTCTCGACCAATTTCTGAACCCGTCTCCGTGTGTTCCAAGGTCCAAGGTCAACTGACAGTTCAGCTGGAGCTTCAAATTCATTGAAAGCATGCCATGACGAAGAATGGGCGCACCTTCAGCTGTGACACTGCGCACCTGAAGTTTTCCGGATAGAAAGCAGACAGAATGATCAAATGTCTCCACACAATGGTGTTCAGTTTGTTTGATCTGTGTGACTTTTCTCGAAGCTACAGTTGCTTTTGCTGGTTTGCTTTGCAGGTCTGAACGGTTTTGAAATGTATGCCTTTTGTGTGCTGCTTTGAATTTCTCTTTTGTTGTCACCTGTTCTGTTCTCACAGTTAATCACTCCTCGCTGTTGACTTCTACTTGGCTTTACAAGATGTTATTCTCCTTTCATTCCTTTGTCAAGACACACCCATACGTACGGCTGTTGCGACATCACGCAACACTGAGGGCGGAACCAGATGGTCGCTCTGGCGCCAGTCCTTCTCAGAACGTTGGCGGGTTCATCTGAGGGTGCAGGTGCCATGGCGGAAGAAGGAGGAGGAGGGCAAAGGTGGGGATAGATCTAAGCAGAGGTGGGTTTTTGGTAGAGGAAATGAAGGTAGGAGAAGGGGGCTGAGGTGGAAAGAAGGGTGCCTCGGAATGTCCAGGGCCTTCAGGGACCGTGAGGGGAGGGCAACTGACATGCACGTGTTCGCCACACCCGTTTTAGAAGCTGTGCGTTTGTCAAGTTCTCTCTGAGACCGGTACACCGGTACACTGTTCCCTTTTAGTGCCATTTGAATTGTCTCAAGCCTCCTTTCTATCATCCAGGATGTGTGTTCACTCCACTTTTGGTGTTCAGTGGTCCAGCAAACAAACGTGCGTGCAATGAAATTCACCTGAATTCACTCTGATGGGAAGTTGCGGTGAGTCGCACATGTCGTGCGCGGTCTCATAGTACGTACAGATTCTTCAAGGTGACTTCAAAAATATATCACCTTCGCTTGCGTCGACTGCTCACCTGCTGTGCTGAGAACAGATGGGCGCAACTCACGACACAATCTTTGTTGAGTTCCATCCAAATCTGCTGATGGTTTTTATTCTTTGTGGACGACATTGCCAACAAGGCAAAAACATCAACAAGCTGTGTTGAACAGAAATTCTGCGTTAGAGATTTCTCACAACAAAGTTCTTGTTTCACACAAGAGAGAGAACCAGGCCCCGCCTTTTTCTGGAGCATTCAATATCCATTCTGCGGAATTGCGCATTGAGATTGACAGACCAATTTGTGCACAGGAGAAAGGATCACACGCGTTCCCGTGCAACCGCTAAAATCTCTCACATCTGTACCAAATCGGTTTACAGTAGAGATGAGCTGTGGCCTTTCATGATGAAGCACTCGACGTAGACACGCCCTTGGTTGACGACGAGCAGACTCTTCTGCTGCCACCTGTAGACCCTGGAGGTGAACCGCGCCAGGCGTCCCTCGACCAACAGCGCCGCGGAGAGACGCTGCAGCGTCATGATGTTGTATCTATTCTCAGCGACGTCAGACACAGAGTTGGACATCAAGGCGATGAGGAAATTGACTAATAGAATGGGCACCACGATGACGTAAGAGATGTGCAGCATGGCGACGTCAGTCAAGTCTGCGTCTTTGTAATTGGTCAGTTCGAGCATGTTGAGCATGACGCGGAAGGTGCTGTACATACTCATGGGGACCGTGTGGAACTCCTCCGTGCATACTTTGGCCATGTAGAAGAGGTTGTAGAAAGTTTGCGAGAAAGAGAAGAAGAGAATGACGTAGAGAACCAAGAAATGGAACATGTCCTTCAACATCCTCTGAATGATGGTGACGAAGTAGCCGAGGGCAGGGAGGAGCTGAATGAAGAAGAGGAGAGACCAGATGTTGAGGATGTTGGTGAGCATGTACGCCTTGGACGTGATGGTCGTGATCCTGATGAACCTCGACGTGTGGAAAATGAGGACCGCTGCGGCTAGAAGGAAGTTACACACCCGGTAGAACCGAGTTCGAACCACGAAGTTCCTCGAGCCGAACACGTGGTAGAGTCGCGCGTCCCTTCGCTTGTTCTTCACTTGGTACAACAAGTTGTCAATCACGTCAAACAGCACGATGAGAACGCTGAAGCCGATCACCAGAAACGTGAGATAATCGAGTGTTGTCTCGGAAACGTCAAACAAGGGGCTCGGGCAGTAGCTCCTGTTCTCCGCAGGCTGCGCCCTCTGGTGGGGGTCCCGGTAGCGACTGAGGGACGCACGAGCCGTGACGTCATCATCGTCACGTCCGACGATCGCACTTGAAAAAGAAATGTCATCAGCAGTGGAGCCTATGAAGATGAGTACGGTGTACGCTATCCGCGTAAGAAACCAGGCCACGAGGTACGGCACGTTGGTCTTGATCTTGGTCTGAATCCACTTGTCAATAGCCGGATGATGCAGAATCTTGGTGTTCTGCGCCAACTTCAGATGTTCTTTCTCAAGTGCAACCAGCATCTTCAAGGGGGATCGATCACATCTTTGTCCATCACAGCTCCATTCATAGTCCGTCATATCGAACCAGGTGCACACGTACCCACCCAGGTGCCCCTTGTTGTACAAGTACACTCCTTCCGTGTCAATGATTTTTTGCAACAATCCGAAGGTGCAGAGTCTCGTCGCTAGTTCCACAGGACGGAGCCCTTCAAAGTCTTCCAGGAACATCAGGTGTTTCTTTTGATCCTTTGTCAAACGGTCAATGAGAAGTTCGTAGATCGCGATGTAGTCGGATTCGAGCGTCGGATTCAGGGCCACCGCCCATATGATTCCGTGCAGCACCGTGCTGGCGTTTATGTCCTGTATGAACACATCTCCTTTGTGGTGGAGAAAGATCTTGAGGACCTCCTTAGATCTGAGGACGGCTGCCAATACTAATGGCCGTTCAAAGGCGCACGGCAATCTGTTTTTCCCGACAGTCTTCAAAGAATCTTTGGGTATTTTGAACACAAACCTGCCATCAATGAAGACCCTTCTTTCTCTTTCGCTTCGGTTCTGTAGAATGTTTTCAACGCTGGCGACATTGTCTTTCTCAATGGCGTCAAACCAGAACTGGAACTCGTCCATATCCATTTTGTCCCCCTGCTCCTGCTGTTCACACAACACTCCCTCGAGTTTCCCTGGAGACGACCCTGCGTTGTTGTTGTGATGGTTTCTCCCGCCATTCCGCACGGTGACGTCGATCCCTTCAACATCCACACCTGAATCACCTGCCACACCCCGCAACGAAATTTGCTCAACGAGGCTGTGAGGAATTTTACCAGCGTTCGCGACGCCATTAGAAACCATCGTGTTGTCAATAGCTACCAGTGTGGTTGCTCAGTTAGAGAAATGTTGTCTGTAACGTGATGCGGTAATGCGATTCGAGTGTCCATCACGTTTTGTCTTCTCTTTAGCGGCGAGTGTTATTTGTGTCTCTGACCTTTTCTCGGTGTTGATGTGGTGTCGAGTCGTGTTCCAACTTCTGCAATTCTGATTTTGGAAGAAACAGTTCAGTTCGTCCGTCCCTTTCCTTTTGTGTTTTGATCACAAAGTGTACGGGCTTCACACATCCGCAGCAACACTGAAGTTTTCACTTGTCCACTTTCTTGGTTGCGATCTTTTGTGTCGTTGGGGTCAAATTTCAATTTCCAAATTTTCCTCCGCCTGAATCGTGATGTGCTGAACCGACCAAAGGTGAGACGAATCGGCACACGCAGTTGTCGCAGCTAAAACTGAGACAAGTTCTCAGATTGCAACAAAGAACACGCCACATTGTCTCTCAGGTTTTCGAGGGCACAGCGCTCCTTCAAAATATCTCTTCAGAAATTGACGACAAATCGAAAGCGGCTCCACCCAAAAACTGCTTCGCTTCGCACTGCACGTCAGCGGCCTGTGCGCCGCAGCTTCACCACTGCAGTGGTTCTCACAGTTGACTGTCGGCATGTCAAAGTTGCGCAGACCTCGTTCCGCGTTTGACTTTGGAAAGGAAGCTTCAAGTCATTGTCCGCATCTTTGAAGAAGTCTCTGACCCGCTGTTTTGCACTCTGTGCTGTTGTCACTTTCAGGTGTATGTGTGTGGGTGTGGTCACAGTTTCACCACACACGACGGAGGTGGAGCAAATACGTCCCCTCCTTTTTCCGCCGTGCCCCAATTGCCAGCCAGATGAACCAGATATGATTTAATCACTTGGCTCTCAGAGTGAATTTGGAACCTCAGTTTGATTTCTGTGTCACTGTTCTGGCAATTGGGGCAGCGCACGTGTGGAATTTAAGGCGTGCTAAACCTCACCACGACCTCAGGTGTGTTGGTTCCCACCTCAGAACCATTGTTTGATTTGCTACTAAAACTGAGGCCTCGGGGCTACTGCCCTTCTAGCCAGCTACTCATACTCATTGCTGGTGTCTTGGTGCACTTTTTGTACTTGGCATTGAGTTTTTCCTCTCCTGGTGAGGCAGTATAGCTGGTACTTGAAAATTGCTCCAAAAGCCACTTTTGATTCATGCTCAATTCAGAGCTGCAAGCCTCAAGCTGCTCTAGAGCTCATACTCATGCATCCAGCCAGCTAACGGAGAAAGCTGCTTGTGAAGCACGCGTGTGTGGCGTTGTTCTTCAGACACAGAAACAAAATTTTGCTTTCCCACTCTATACACAATGCTGGATAACGTGTTTCGGGCACCAGAGACGTATTGCAGTGGTCAGTGCCTGGATTTGAAGGCCACGGAAGGTCCATCCTCCATCGACAATGGACCAATGAATTGGTTCTGCGTGGTCACCTGCCTCTGACTGATAGATACAAGCATTGAGAATTGAAATTTCGCAGGTTTTTAACTTGAAGAAAGAGGTTTCTTCTCTGGATGCCATCTTCACATTCTCTTGGATCCAACATGGAGGTCGGGCAGGGGAAGCCTTTGCGGGGGAGGGCGGGTTGATTTGTTCAGGGATGAAGGTCCAGGCCCCAAGGCCCCCAGGCCCTCAGGCCCATGAGTCCGCTCGAGCATCTTTGCTGAGACGTGCTGAACAACGACAATGTGCGCAAAGAGCGACACAACCCCGGAAACCCTCAGGCTTCACGGAGATGTCACAATAACCCGTGCATCCTCAGGTTTGTTGGAGCACCATCACCGGTATTTGACGGCAGCTGACGACTTGAACACGCGCACATGCCCACAATGACAAGGCGAGCAACCCAGACGGGGATGTTTGGGGTGCTCTCAAAAACTTTGACCAGCTTTGAGTTCCCAAAGGGAGAATAGAATGTTGATTGTGAGAGCACGCACTCCCCTTGTCGATTGCATTCGTAAGTTCAAGATGATCGCAGCCTGTCCAGCTTGTTCTGCTCTCGTGATCAGAACACGTTTGATGGAAGTCCTAGGTTCTCGCTGCTTTCCAGATGCGGAACGAAGAAAAACGGAAAATGACCTTCTTCATACGGACGGTATTCTCCGTCAGCACAAGTTGGTCTTGATACCAAGGGATTTATCACTTGTAGCGGGACTCATCACCCACATTCGTGCAGACAGGCAGATGGGAACAGAAACTCGCCAGAGTCGGACACCTCCGCAACCAAACCTGTGTAACAGGACCAGACAACGACCACACTCCGAGGACTGCCAGGTAGGTCAGAACCTGGTCCTGAAGCTTTTTAGGACCACACAATGACTTCGGAGAAATGTTGCGGTCGGGATCTGGTCCTGAGACACCGGGAAACCACGCACGCGACGGCATTTGGAGAAGAGCAAGGATTCAACCAACAGATGGGGGCACCTTGGATCTGGTGGAAGGAAATCCAGATGAGTGTGCTTGTCTGGGCCTGTCTGGAAGTAAATAGGCTGTCGTCTTGGAATTGCCGGTTTGCAGAACTTTGGTCTGTCGACCCTAATGGGGCGTCTCACAATAAAACTGATGTCGTTTGGAGAGGAGGCCCTGGATCAGTTTGACTCGTGTCACCCTGACCACGCTCCATCAATCTGGAGGGACACAAAGGGAGAGACTTTTGGCCCGTGATTTTTTTGTACACCCAATGCTGAATGAGAACACAAAAACGCGCTCAGACGAGCTTGATGAGTTTTTCTTTCACGACTGGAGTTGGACAAGGTGTCATACAGCAAAGAAAGCAATGTGCTCTGGTTACTTTTGTCAACTTTTGAGGCCACCTCTGCTCAATTTAAGACACGTGTGCACGAGTCAGGTCACTGCGGAAGCGGCCAATTTTCTTTTGTGGTTTTTGCCAAGAAAGTGTCGGGTCTGGTTGCAGGTACAACGCCCGATAAATCTGGTTTTGGTTCAGCAGCAGTCGAAATCGGATCGAATCACAAACCTCGGTGTTATATGAGACAAGAAGGTGTTTCGAACGGTGACAGTTCCAGGTTCCTTGTCATTACAAAATCGCAACTTGAAACTTTTCTTCCAATTGAAGAAAGAAGGCGGGATTTCACGCATTTTGCATTTTACCACAAGTTACCCACTTGTGATGTCTCCTCGCACTCCGCACATTTCGTCGGCTCCTTCATCAAAATAAAGCAGGTGATCAAGAGCAACCCTTCGTGTTTTCAGTGGACGAAATCTGTGGGAAAGAAATGTCAAACACAGAAGTGTTTCTGTCTTTTGGAAACACGCAGGTACCTTGGATACAAGTTATCCCGGAGTAGCGTTTCCCAACTGGTTTGTTGCTGCCCACGCAAAAGAACCTGAACACGAGGACCAGAAGTTGTTGAAAAGACGCGTGCGTGGATGGAATGAAGTGTGATTAGCCCAGATTGCACTCCACAATTCAGTGCAAGTCACAAAGAACGTGCCGCAGTAGGTGTTTGTCGGCTTCGGATTGTCGCGACTTGGAAAGTGACGTTGAAGCTCCGTCACCTTTGAGCTTAAGTTGCGAAACTTTATCGCTCCATGGGCGCCTTACGTGTGTTAAATTTATCTTCCGTCTTTTGAAGCTTCTTAATTTGTTCCTCGTGACAATTTTCCTATGTGTCGCAGAATCGTGCAGAAAAACAAGCTGAGTGAAGATCCCAGGGTTGGGTCACTTTGTGACTTGGTTCCGGATTTTTTTTCGTAATGAGCGTAGGAGAAAAGGAAATTTGCGTTGACGCAAACGAGAGAAGCGTTTGCAGCATACAAGTGGGACGGAATGAACAGAACAACGTCATTGCATGCGCGCCCGCCTCGCAATTGCAGGACAGAGTGGGAAATGCAAGCGCATAGACCCTGAACCGATGGCTGATTAATCCTGAAGGGCGCAAAAAGAAAGGAGCGTTGTCTGAGCAAGGCTGACATGCAGAACAATGCACTGCACTGCACTGCACTGCACTGCTTGAACACCAACTGCCTCGTTCAGCCACACTGCACGAGAAGGCACGCCCTTGAGCGCGTGCGCATCGGATAGCGGGGATGCCCCGGGTGCCCCCTCCACACACCTGCTTTGTCCACCCCCTTTGTATCCCGTTTTGAGACGGGATCTGATGGAATCGGACAGAACAGGGACATCCTGACTAAGATGCTCTTCACAAAATTATTTTTCAATCACACGGTGCTCTTGCGCCAAATGGACATCGCACAATGAAGATCCTCGACTAGTTTCTCGACGACTTTTCAAGTGGTGGATTCCCTTTCAGGTCTGTTTCTCTTACTGAAGACCTGTTGCCTGCACGGAGAGTGAAGCAAGACCAGCATCAGATGCATCGGAATGTAAGGAAACCGCAAAGCATTTGTCATTATCTTTCTTGAAGAGCGTCTGTTTGCAACCGTGCTGCGTTCGCATCAACGTGGTAAAGAGACCCAGGGGCCTCGAACCTGATCCCCCTACACACTAGAAGATCAAAAACTTTCAAGTGATGCGAATTGAGAGTGACTTTTCACGTTTCTTCAGCACAAGGGTTTGGAGAACCGACCGAGTTCTGCTCGTCTGTTCGACTGAAACGTGGTTCCGACCATGGGCGGGGGGGTCAGCGCATTGTTCAGGGTTTCACAGATCTGAGTAGTTTGGCTTGGTTTGTGGCTTCCTACGCGAGATTCCAACACACGACCAACGACAGTATCATGCCAGTGCGCACTTTGTTGTTGGGGTTTCAAGATGGTGGTATGCAAGTCTCAAAGTTGACGCCAGCTGGATTTTCTGCTGGAACGGCGCAAAAATGGAGAGGTTTCTTTTTTGAGGGGTCGGTCTCCCAAATTTGAGTGTTTTGTCTCCTGAATACTGATTCAGAGGTTCTTACTCGTAGAATTTGCTTTTTTTTTCGTGTGACTCCACAATAGTTGTGGGCAAACCTGGACACACTCACCCGTCTCAGAGCGTTGTTCGTCCAACCATGCAGTTTGGAATTTCCTTGCGGAGAGGAACAATATTCTGATCCGGAAAATACAACAAATGTCTTTCGTTTCACAAGGTTTTTATTTGCTCTAAACTTGAGAAAAACAGAACTTCTTCCAAAAACATTGTTTTTGATCTCATTCGATCAGATGTAGCGCTTGTCTTGATCACGTACCACTCTTGGACCAAAGGAACCAAAACCATAGTTTGTTTTCGTGTATTGATGCGTGCACGCTCGAAGTGTTCAGTTTTCACAAATTTGAAAGCGCACTGAGAAAACAAGAGTTCTCAGATGAAATTGAACAACAAAAAGGCATTGAACTACTGGCGTCTTCTCTCTCCCCTCACATCACAAATAGATATAAATATCTTTGCGTGCACAAACGTCCACCATATTTACCCTGGTATACCTCCCTCAGATCGTGGTTCGCAGCTCCACCTTCTCTGCACTCGGGCTGAAACCAGCTGCACAACAACGCTGGATGCAACGCCCGTTCAGACCACACATTCCATTCGGTGCTATTTGGTCAATCATTCTTGTCTGAAACTATTCTTTATGAACGCACTCAACTGTCAATTGTTGCAAGCACCAGCAAAATATTCAAATTCATTTGTTTTCTCTCACGACGGACTTGATCCACTTCAACATCAATGGCTTGGTTGTCTTGACAATTCTTTCTGACTTATCTGTTGAAACTCCACGTCCACAGTTATCCTGTCACTTTCACAACCAGTTCAAGTTTGTGGTCGAGTTTAAGAAAGAGAATCACAAGTGAATTGATGGCTTCGTAGTAGAAGAGCACAGAACTTTACAGCAAGCATACCACACCACATACCTCAATAGATATTTTGATATCCTACGATTTGTCAACGGCAGAAAAGGGACGACGAAGATACATTTTAAATGTACACTGAATGGAACTTTTACAATGCGTGGACCAATGCATTTGACACATCACATCTCAGCAACTAAATGTTCGTCGTACCACATAGTAACTGTGCACAGAACGCAGCCTGTGCTTTTACCCTTTTTTGGCGATGTTTCAGTTCAGAACAGGTCCGTGCGCTTCACACGACAAGAACACGCTTGAGTTCAAGAGCGGCGATTCTCTTCACGAACTCGTGTTCAGTGTACTGTTCGACCTGGACCTCAAGTCACATTTCTGCAGGTGTAACAATACCATGAGGGGTGTATAATTTCCTAAATGACTAGGACTTGCCAATTGCAGGCCTTTCAGTGCATTGCAAGGTTGCGCCATTTCAAACACAGCTGAGCACATCACAAAAAGTCTGGTCACCTTCAGCCAAGTCTCGCCACGGCAGCAGATCTACAAAGGACTTTGAAACTGTGTCATGCCTCGCCTCAGGCCTCCATTTTTCAGTTGAGTGGCGGGGTTTATCTCTCCGGGTCGTGGCCCGTGGCAGAAACGGAGCATTTATCACTCGAATGTCGTTTACAGTACCATTTCAAGAAAAGTGTCGCTGACGTAAAAATGACCCACGTGCCTGGAACCCAAAATGCATTTGACAACCAAAGAATAGATCAAAATTGAAGAGTTTTCTCAAGCGTGGACATCTCGGGTGTCTTTAGCCGTAGGCGCCGCCCCACCCACTTCGGTCCACCTTCTCCTTGCTGTAACGCCTTCTGTGATGGCGGCGGCGCCTTCTGCTCGAGTGTCGAGGGCGGAACAGAGAGCGGAGGTGAGACGTGGAGACTCCGCTCTGTTCAGCACCGTCCGGCATCACACGTTTGTCCTCGGAGGTCAGCGTGTCTCTCTTGCTGATTCGCGACAACTTGTACGAGTCCAGCTTGCGTTGGTAGTCGTCCAGAAGTCGCGCGACGGCCTTCCTCAGGAGCGGGTTGGTGCGCGCGAGGTGCTTCAGGTTCGTGTCCGTCGCTTCGCCGTCGCCCTGAACGTTCCTCAGCGACAGAAGTCTTTGAAACGACTGGAGCGGACTCCTCTGCTGTTCCTGCTCCACGATGGACGGTTTGTCCTGCGTTTCTCGTGTTTCTTCATCTGAAATGATACACCCAAAGAAAAGTGATTAATTTTAAATTAATAATCCAACTCATTTCATTCTTGCACGCCAGAACACAAATTTCAGAACTGAATCACGATTTCCAACTTGGAAGACGAATTCTTGGACTTTCATCTTTGATGCAGCCCACCAACTCTTTCGTGAACAAAACTTGGGGCCCAGCACACATATTTTGACTATTTCGAACAGTTTGGTTCCTCGGACAGTCTGTTATGGAGACCGGCCCTTGAAGTTTTGGCAATAGTCATTGCAAAACAAGTCAAGCACCATCTATGTGAATAGAAAAGTGCCAGTGCCTTATCATTTTGAAAAACTCAGAGACAGTTGGAGCATCGTTGAAAATGCTACATTGTGATTGAGTGAAGACTCCATTGCAATGTTTCAGTTTTTGACCCACGTCTTTTTGCAAAGTATCATTCGCTGCTACAGAAAGGCTTTTCAAGCAACAAAGTTTCCCGTGCAGGAACGCAAATGCTCGAAAAACGTCGAAATGAAAGGTTGATCGTGGTCATTCGGGTGGAAGCAACAGGAAGTGGAGCACCAGACAAGTTCCGTCTCCAGCGGTGGATTCCCCTCCCCCCCGATTTACTCAGATTTAAATCCCCATGCACGGGGAGGAAGAGAAAGCAAGCTCAGCTCCAAGAGCAAACGCGGCTGTTTTCCAGAAAGGCATCATGGCAACATTTTCAAAAGAAGGAACTTCAAGTTGCTTTGTTGTTCTTTATCTGTGCTTTTGTGTGGTGAAACAAATCTATTGACCCGTTTGTTCTCCAAGTTTCTGCTTCAACGGACACTTGTCTATCGTGTGATTTCCAAAATTTGTTCCCATTTCGCAACAGGCAATTTCTGAAAATTACTGAAGTGCCCTCCAGCGGATCCTGGGAGGGGTACTGATCACCGAATCAAACGACCAACATTTTGCACTCGTTTAATTTTCAACGGAGGGCCCCAACCGTGGTTTGGGCTCGTGGCCATGTTCCAGCGTGAGCCAGACGTGACAATCTGTCCTCAGTTCTCAAGATTTGACCAGTGGTTTGCTCTTGGCACAGTTTTTGCCATTCAGGTGCACTTTAGCACTATTTGTTTGGTCTTTGAACCTTGTTTTGGTTTCTGCGCACAGTTTTACATAATTGCGCACAATTTTAGACAACTGCGCGCAGTTTGAGATAGTTGCGCGCAGATTTGGACAACTGCACACAGTTTTTGCGCAATTGCCCACGTGAAGTTTTGCGCAATTTGAGTTTCACGAACGACGTGCGCCAGAATGTGACAACAGCCATTTCTTGGTGCGTATAGCTTTTCAAGGTGCCTTTTCCACAAGTGTTTCAGTGAAGCTCCAATTGACAACAACCAAACCAACACTTTTGACATTTTTTGCTCAAATTGTGTGAAATCTTGAAAACATTTGGGGAAAACCTGTGAAAAACTTCAAGCCCAGAATGTACTCCTGCCTCATCCCTCTGATCAGCATTTTCTGGAGGTAAAATCAATTCCGTTGTGGGAATGATCAGTTCTGTTCTCTGACCGACAGATTTCCAAGAATGTTCTCGCACCGCTGATGTCACGTTGTGACTGCGTGATGTGACAATTGTCCCTCAGTCATCACTGCATGACGCTCAAGTACGTCGTGAGTATCTGTTGCACCTCGATATGCTCTCTGATCACAGGCACTTCACCCAAATTTGTTTGCTTTTTATGCCAAGAAAAAGAGAAAGGTGAAAGTTGAAAGCACGCAAAGGTGACTTCTCATCTCAAAGGCATGTCTTGACTTTGTCATCTACTCGTGTACGACGAGGGCACACCTTAACAAATGTCTTTCTGCTCAAGTTTCTACACTGGAGACAAGATTTTTCTGCTTGCAAGTTCGTTTGTGAGTGCTTTTGGGGAGAAAAAATCAAACCATTTGATTCTTGTCCATTTTAATGTTGCCAACTTCACAAAACATTTGCTTGTGCAAAGTTGCAAACTTGTATCATTTTGGAAAGTCTGAATTGTTTCAGTCTTTTTTTGCTCTATTTTTCACGGCGACGCCCTGCAACACGATACTCGTCTTCTGCACTTTGAACGCTGACCTTAACTCCTTGAACCACGAGAACTCACAAGTACTGTCCACTGTCATTGAGAACTACAAAAGTTCATTTCGTGCCTTCAGCAGAAACTTTTCAAACAATCTGAAAGGTTTCAAACTGACTTTGCGCAAATAAGAAAAGAAGAATGTGAACTTCTTACCTCCTTGTTGCAGTGGACGAGTTTGAACACAGACGACAGCGCTGAGAATCAAGAAAACAATGAAAAATAAATGATCTGACCAATTCAAATGGCGCCACATTTTGACGCACATGTCTTTGGGTGTCTGGCTTCACACTGAAACTTCAAACTCAAGCGAGCGCCCGTTGCTTCGCTGCCGTGTCGCTGTGGGTCCCTCTGCTCGGGACGGCTGCTCAGATGCCAATGAGAACGAGACGCGAGCGGTTCCGCTTTTATCTCGAGTGGGAGCTTCTGCAGCAGAGTTGGCAGCGACTCGACTCAGCGTGACGTGCAAATGTCCACAGATCCGACTCGTCAGACTCCCATTCAAAGCTACAAGAGCACACGGACCAGGACCTCACCACTCAGTGCAGTTTGAGAAGTGCATATATAATGCTCAAGCAAGTTGTCGTTTGAGAAGCGTCGTGGTGTTTGGGTGCTCTTTTGGCTGGAGACGACACACGATTTCAAGACGACTCGCGTATGATTGGTCCGGTCCAGTGAATGAATATATTCACCGACATCTTGCGAGTTTGTCTGCATGGCATTCTTTTCGGAAGGGTAGACAGACCAATTCACCCCTTTTCTCTGTCATTTCCTCAAAAAGATACACGAATGATGGGTGATGCATCATGCAGAGAGGGAATGTTCCATGCGGCGGGTGCTGTTGCGGTGCACTCTGGCATCTTGCAATTGGAGGTTGAGAACGTTCCCGATCCTGTGCTCCAATCAGAGGCGAGAGGCTTCATTTTTTGGGTCAGGTCATGACCCCGGTCATGTGATTCGTTTTTTAGGTCATGGCAGCTGTTGAGGGATCCCTCATTTTCTTACTTGGAAGGAAATAAAAAAGAAGAAGAATGGAATGGAAAAA
>JAAUXT010119251.1_pt1 | contig 32484 bp, 31 predicted proteins | sample 7278171 | NCBI WGS metagenome assembly JAAUXT01 (sample SAMN14350112, study PRJNA611818) | marine sediment metagenome | isolation source: surface marine sediment (1.8m) | place: French Polynesia: Moorea | collected 2018-08
CCCCCCCCCCCCCCCCCCCCCCTTTTCACGCTGTCTCCGGCAGTCGCGTTTTTTGTTTTTGTCTGGTGTTGAGTGGTGTTCTTTTCCGTTCTCTCCCCTTCCCCCCCCCCCATCCCCTCCCCTCCCCTCCCCTCCCCTCCCCTCCCCTCCCTCCTCCTCCCCAGCCCGTGCAACACGCGTCTCGCTGCCGTGCCGTCTGTTTGTCCACTTTTTCTGCGACGCTTCTAATGAAGGAGTCACCATCAAAGACTCCACACAAAACGCTGAATCCGATCCGCCTCACATTTCAGCTGATCTCCTGTGACTGTTGGTCCCGTACAGAAGCGCACCTTGCAGCTCGCATATTTTTGCGAAGACGTCCGCTTGAACTTATATTGCGGATACATGTACACAAGTGCTTCTTTTTGCAAAAGTGGACAGTTTCTTTTGCGGACAGAGAAACTGCACGGGGTTGTCCTGAAAAAAGGAGTGTAGAGGTGTGCAGAAAATCTTGCGCGAACGACACGTGCTTTTTACAGACCCAGCGCAAAAAGAGAAAAGCCCTGCTAGATTTCACCGGAACTCGGTGGTTCTAACGTTCTGCACATGGGAGACACGGACTACCCGTCCCGCCCCTCCCCTGGATCGGGCCCAGGTCCATACTACTCGTACTTCTGTTCTATCCTTTCGAACACAGCGACGCATCTCAACCCTGTTGCGCTACTTCCAAGACACCAGAATCTGGCCGTTTTTCCAACGGAACGCAACGACACCAGAATTTGGACGCATACACAACGGAACGCAGGGCGTTGCGTGCCCAGGCGTAACTCTAAAAAACGCTAGTTTTTGGACTTTGTCTCTTTGGTCAATACTGTTTCTATCAGCTCGGTTCAGTTTTTTTCTGGGCACACGACGTTGTAATTGACCTGCTGGGCGTTTCCAAGTTGAAGGTCAGTTTCGCGTTGAGAGTCGCGATGCATCTGCGCGCCGTCACAGAAACCGCAAACAGCATGGCAAATGGCTACGCACCGCACAGCGAACCTCGTGCGCCCCTGATTTATTTGATCCATAAGGTGAACGCTGCATTTAGATGAAAATACCTCCGAATGTTCATGAATTAAAGATATCTGGGACATTTCTGGAATTGCCATCTCGCTCTTTGTGGCAACCATGACAGATAGGACCGCATCAATTTTCTCTCTTGATCTTGATTTCCCTGACTTTGATAATCCTCTGGATGTAATTCTTGAGACGGACACCTCGCAAACACACGCGTTCTGTTTGATCATTGAATTGTCCTTGTTAAGCATCAGGGCAGCAGCAGGTGGAGAAGGAAGGACAGCAGAGAAGGGGGGCTAATAGTTATTCATTTGTAGTGAGTAAGAACCGGTTGATCTGAATTTAAGATTTGGTCTGTTTAACCTATTCTTCGTATTCATGACGAGCTCTGGTGAATACATACATTTACAAATCACAAGAACTGAGGCGCATAAATGCATTTATTACTAAGATACAATTGTGTTTCATGCATAAAACTCGTTACAATATCTCGCTGTTTTAAAAGGGGGGTTCTGAGGCTGTGAGGGCGATATTTGAAATCGAGACTCCGAAGAAGCAACACCGTCTGCCTCTGTCTCCAGGCTGAACAGACCTTGGATACAGACGTACAGTGGCGACAGACGTACTGTACTGGAATGTGAATGCAAAGTTCAAAGGAAAACATAGTTCTGTGAGTCGTGGTGTCCTTTCTGCACCTGCAGGATTTCGAACAGATTGACACACGGAATATGATGGAGTTGGATGGTATCCAGGGATCATTACCTGACCCAAAATCAAGTGACCCAAAACCACACCTGATCCAGAAAATGGAATTACATGTGCAAAGCGGGTCCCAAATACGTGCTCCAGCTACCCGTTGGAATGTGTCATGTCTTCCTGGAGTTCACGCTGTTTTTGGGGTGACGGGACAGGTGACGTGGTTGGAGAGTGTACGATGGACGAAAGGATGACCTGAACCAGATTTAGATCTATGTGGGGTTTTACACCCTGGATACGTCACGCGTCCTTGCACGAGTGCTTGCGCCTGTTTTGGCCTAGAAGCGCCAAGCTTATCGGGGCGTTGTGAAGACTGGGCGTCGTGGCGTCTGGTCGTCGTTGTGCCGGATGTGTGACGTGGCGTTCAGTCACTGGTTCAGGGACACGACGCTTGACGCCTGGACGCACACTCCCGAACTGCAGATTGACATGCGATCATCACGTTCGATACGTCACTGTGAAAGCAGTGCGACTGCCAACGACTGCTGAAAGCTGCGGTGGGACGTTTTGGGGGCGTTCAGGGCGAGAGGTGTGAGGGAGTGTGTGTGGGTCACACAGATACGGCCCCGAGATGTGGGGTCTTGACTTCAGTGTGACGATGCTTCTGGGGGTATGCGACAGAAGAGGAACAGAGGACTGAGAGACAGACAGACAAACAGACACGGAGAAAGTGGAGAGAAACACAGAGAAAGATGAAGGGATGAGAGAGAATGCAAAAGGGAAGAGAAAAATAGAGAAAGAAAAACAGTGTTGGGTGAGTGAGTGAGTGAGCGAGCGAGCGAGCGAGCGAGCGAGCGAGTGAGTGAGTGAGTGAGTGAGTGAGTGAGTGCTGCAGGCGGGCAGGGGAAAGACAGTGACAATTGTGTGACAGCAATGCAGTGGGGACAGCCAGCGCGCGAGTGAATTCGTGAGTGCGTGAGTGAGGAATGAGTTGCTCACTGGTGAGCGAATGAGTCAGCGAGGGAATCAGTCATAAGTCAGTGGTGTAAAGCAGTGTCCAATTCTTCCTCCGAAGTTTATGGTGAAGGTTTAACGCTTTTGTTTGTGGGGTTAGATCAGAATGTTCCCACGCCCAATGATATGATGATGAGAATATGCTAGTCACAAGGGTCGCGGTTTCCGCGCAGTTACCATGACATCAGTTTGAGACGTGATCCACACCAACGGAACACGTGACATGTCAAAGCGAGCCAAATTTGGAAGTCGAAAGACAACAATTCTAAATAAATGCTCCAGATGGAAAATTAAGAAAATTTCGGTCATTTGTTCGGTCTCGGGGAAAGCTCAGACACGATCTTCGTTTGTATTTCTTTTGTTGTACCGTACAGCTGCTTGTGTTTCCGCAGTCCAACTGTCGAATCTCAAGTTTGAATCACTGTGTAGTTGTAGTTCTCAGATTGTGGGGGACTGACTCACAACGAAAATTTGGAGAAACAGGGGGCGAATGCACTTGTCCTGCGCGACATTGACCAAAGGAAGGGGCGTTCCGTGAGGATCGCACTTTGGCCAAATCTGGGATCCGTCCCTGGCACGGACCAACAGACGACAATGCAATTAGATCGTTTTGAATGCCAACAGGGACAGGACCAGACCGGAGGTTTCCACAAAAGAGAAATATTCTCGTTTGTGAATCAGTCAGTCTGAGTCCAGCACACACTGGGCGTCGTGTGTGTCTCAGTGCTGTGGTCGGTTCGAGGTGGGAGGTTCTGTTGTCCAGCATGAAAAGGCTCACGAACAAACGAACTGATTGGTTGTGCACAAAACAACACACGGAGTTCAAGTGAGATCGCTGAACGCCAAGACCAGTGAAAGTCTGCAAGAACCACCAACCGTTCCAGAAGGGAGATTCAGAAGGAGGGGCACCTCGGACCAGTTGTCCGCCAAAAAGAGAACCTGCTCACAAACGAGCAGATTTTTCCAGTTCGCACCTGTGCAAGTTCACCTGAGATGGCAGCACGGCATTGACAAAAGCAACAGGGCAAAACACAGAAATAAGTTCACAAAAAATACAATGAGAAAGATTGGGAGGTGGGGCTTGAAGTATTTTTGCGACTTGCTGTGTTCCACTTTCTCTTGCAGAAGCACTTTCGGTTTTGGGTCTTTGAATATGTCAGAGTCATTTTGCAGTGTGCATCCAGCTTCATACAATCAGGGTCTTGCTGTCGTCTTCTTGGAAGAATTCACAAACAATTTGGCCACAACTTTAGCGGATTTGGTTCCGTTCAAAGTTGCTTTCACAGTTACAATTTACTCCACTGTGCTGTACATCAAGTCCATTCGGGAGGTTTACAGGACTCTGCAGGAAAGAGCGAAAAGATAGACTTGTCTGGGGCATGACGCGGAATAAGAGTTAAGTTGCCTCGGAGGGGCAGAGAAGTTGACAAATGTGACAGTTGATTCAAATGATATGTTAATCGGAGTGCCCCACGAACCTCGTCCTCTATTTCACTCTCCCACACAACACAGCCGCGGACCCGAAGTGTTTTAATTTAATTATTTGATCGCTTATCCGACTGTGGATGAATAATGGCGTTCGCTGCTTTTTTTGCGCAGGAAACTGGGGAAAACATCAGTGTTTTTCTTTTCGGATTCTCGCAGCTTTTTGCACAGTTATGGACCATGAGTTCCTGTGATCGTACAGCACCGTGGGTTGTCACAAGGTTTTTGTTTTTGTTGAAAATTGACCAAACATGACTTTTGTCTTTTTTCCGCGAAGTTGGACAAGCAATTGCTCCGTTTCTGTTGATGAGTCAAGAACTACACTGCCGCAAGTACTCACTCACACGTGCACACGTACACGTGGACCAACGCGATACACGTCCAGAGTTGCACTTCGTGCCTGGGCAAGACAACTTTCCCACGAGCGATTGCAGAATTTTTGGTGGTCATAGTGGATCCCAGCTGTTGTTTTGGGGGATTTTTGCGTGTTTTTGTTTGGCACTCTGTCTCCGTTTTTCCCACGCGTCGCGTCGCGGCGGCGCGTCCCCCGTGACGTGACGTCACGTGACGGATCCGACGCCGATGGATTGACCTGTCGCGATGAGTTATGGGAGTTTTTAGCAAATTAAAACGTTGGGATGTGGCGCGCATTTTTGTGGAGGAGTCTAATCCTCTGGGAATCCGGATTTCCATCCGAATCTGGGGGAGGATTCAGGGTGGAGAGAGATCGCACAGCGAGATCCAGCAGGGGTGGACTCCACTGTGGGGAGAAATCAGAAGGGGTCCAGGATCGAGAGAGATTGCACATAGCAGACAGATCTGGGAGAGGTGACAGTAGGGTGACGAACCTTCTGTTGCCCCTGAATTCTGGTGCCAAGGATCTTTTGAGTCACCGGCGAACTCAAACCCAAAAGACGCGCCCCCTCTTTTGAAGCTCGATATAATATTTGGTTCAAAAGGTTATCTTTTTCCCTGACCTTTCTGGTATACATGAGAGGTTCAGGGCTGTTGGATACTTGAAGTCAACCTGCAAAATGATGCAAAGATCCAGCGGATCCAGAGGGGCCCAGGGAACTTCTCACCCTGAAGAATATCAATCCCTCTCCCTTGAGCATCGTTGGCTCAATCGGTGCCTGAGACTGAGTCCGATTCCATCAAAGCACGATACATGTTCGGGGTGAAGAGATGGGTGGGAAAAGTCCTTTCTCCTGCAGAACGAACAATTTGATGAAGAATCGGCACTTGGTGCGATTATCGTTGATGCAAGGAAACAGATACCAAAGTTTGATTTGTTTGACTTGTCCAGAAAAAGTTCTCAGCGAACTGGGCTCAAGTCCATGGTGGCTGGTGGCGGAACAACGGCCAAGGACGAGGCTTTGCCTGAAGACACAGCGATGCTGCGGCCTGATTCACACTGGACGAGCTGTGTGCCGCGTCCCGCAACAAGCCAGGCGGCGTTTTCAACAACGGGCGCAGGATTTGATTGTGCAGTGACGCAGTGATTCACGTGGCCTGGATGGGCAGCGCGACGCGTCTTGCGACAGGTCAAACGACGTTGTGGACAGCGCTGCGACGTGGCGTTTGAAGTGAGGCCGTGAAACAGGCCTGAGAAAACGCTTCACCCACATGAGGTGCGTGTTGCGTCTTTTCGTCGGCGCACGGCGATTTTGCGCAGCGATGCAATACATGAGGCGTGTGGCGTGAAACGCCCCTGAGAAAAAACGCTGAATTCGCTCCAGGACGAGTCACTTGTCTCCGCCCCAGGGAAAAAGTGCCAACTCCTGCCTGACAACCGTCTTGAAATTTGGCCAGAAGCGTGGAAACGGTGAAAGGCCCAGAACGGCATCTTTGGAGCAATAAAAATATCATATCTTTTGTTTTTGAGGAGATTTTGGCGTGGGAATGGGAGTTCCCCGGCGTTCATGTCTGACCCATATTGCTCGCTTTCCTCTCCATTCCTCACAACATGAATTTTATTTTTTCTCATCCCAAACAGTGGTTGTGCATGCTCAAGAAAATGCAAAGCCAAGTTTGCTGGAAGACCCAGTCCCCATTTTCATGTTGAGTGGAGAACCTTGCAGGAAACCTCGTACAGCCAAACTTTTGTTGTTGTGGTCACGCACACAAGAAAAATCAAGGTTTTCTGTTCGGGTTTTTACTTCATTGGCATCAATGTTGAAACTGTGGTCAGGTCAAGAATACTGGACACTGGTTGTTGGATTCAGAACTATTTTCTCCAAGAGGGAGACGTCTTGTGTGTCTCTCACTTGTGTGAATTTTTCCACCACGACGGATTTGAAATTCATTTAACGTTTCTTCATTGTTTGCACTTCTTTGTTCAATAAGTTCTTGGCTGTTGCCGATATTACCAGGTAAAGTGTGTCCATCGGGACCAGTTGGTCACGTTATGGTCCACACACAGCACAAATGTGCATATCTGACGCACGGCACCACTCAGAAACAATAATCACCCCACAATACAGGGGTGATATGAATACAACGGACCACAACTCCGAACCCCAAGTTGATAATAAAGAAACTAAAGGCCTGGCGTAAGATTGAACTTTTTCGTTAAAAAGGACATTAATGCTTTTAAAGAAGGTATTAACGCACAGGCTTGATGTCCATAAAGGAAATTTTGAAAGGGTTTTAATTTGGGGTCCAACCTTGGAGAGGCACTCTCAAATATTGTTGCTTCTCTCTGAGAACAACTCTTCTCCAACTCGCTCCAAAGACGTCATTTTGGCACTGGCTATTGAAGAAGCATTCTGGTGAACGAAGTTTGGGATATCAGCAAATTTGCTTCATTAGGAACCGAGAGAATGTGGAAAGTTTCACAGGGTTGTCACAAGTTGCGATGTCAGATGGAACTGGTTCGCTGCTTGGCAACGAGAGGCCGCCTTTGTCTCGTGCCCATGACAACACCCAAGTTTCTCTCAGGAATGCAGGTTTTCTCTCTCTCTCTCTCTCTCGCAGACAGACAACAGCCAAACAGACAACACACCGTGTGTTGACAGACCAAATTGCCAAGACATTGTCTCTGTTGCATTTCAAATTAAAATTTCTCCAGAAGTTTGACCGAGATTCTGAAGAGACCCTGAGAAAACTCGGTACTGCGCTCAATGAAGTTGAAACACTGGTGTACGGACAGACGTCCCACCAACGAGCACCTCAAATTCAATTTTCAAAAACTCTGGTTTGTGTTTCAGGTGTTGGTGCAAATTTTACCTTTTTGTTCTTGTTGATTCAACAAATTGTATCAAATAGCAAAATGAAAAGCCAGCGAGATAGGAGTGCTTGTTCAACAGCGACCAAGCCTGCTCATTTTCCACTGGTTCAAAGCTAAAAACACAAGGAACTTTGTGTTTTCCACTCACTATCTGTATCTCCCATCTTTTTCACTGCACTGTGGCTTCTTTGACTCAAGAAGAAGAAACTGACATTTGAAACGGGCGCGTCAGTGGTTGAAGCCTGAGTGCCAGTTCCTGATATGTTTGTCCAATCGACCAGTTCAAAGTGACCCTCCCAACGGATATTGGAGCGAACGGGAGTATCCCCGCTGCCCATCGAGGGAATTTCTTTTAATTATGCTGTCCGCGGACTTGAAAAGGCTCGAACGACAGAGAGTTACATCTGTTTTTGTAAGATGTGAGTTCAAAGGTGGGAATCCTCAGGGAAAACTCGGGGTTCTGCGGACTTTCGCTCAGTTTCCTGGTTCGTTGGCCGAGGAAGAATGAAAAGTTCAATTGAATCTCCGTTATGAAGGGTTTGGGGTTTGGTTTGGATGTGATTTCTTACGAGTTGGGGCTACGGACCAGTTGGTCAATCCAGAGACGAGAGAAACAGTGCAAAATTGGCTTCGTTGTGACGTTAGAATTACTCATTGTCGCGCGAAACACTAAGGTCAGCGGTCTTCCAAACCAAGTCTTGTTCGTTTTGGACTACGAGTGCAACGCGATTTTGAAATCACGTCCAAAGTCTCCAATGTGTCCTGATCCTTCACTGTTGCATCTGCCACCGCATCGCGATTCTCGAGCTTTTGGGGTCGGATGCGGATGACAAGGGGCGTTTCACATATCAAGAAGCCAAAAGTTTCGGCAACCCAAAGTGTTTTGGAAATGGGAAATTGACGAGGCAGTGACACCATCCCCCTCTGACATCCACCACCCCCTTCCTCTGGGCTCACTTTCAAAGCACATCTTCGCTGTTGAAGTATCTGAGCTGTTTGTCAACGGGTCCAACAGTCCCAAAGTTTTTCTGCGATGTCTTGTGATCCGACATAAGCCCATCCAAACCCCATACATAAATTTCCAACTTTCACCCCAGGATCAAGAGATCAAACTTCACATTACTCACACATTTATTTAAATTGAACAATGCGTTTCTATAGCAACTCTGAAGTATTGATGACCGTGTAGGATTTGATGAAGAAACTACTCTGAGTTCATCATTTGAATTTTTATTGAATTTTTGTCATAAATTGCACCGCGTGAATAAACAGAGTAACAGACACAGAAAACGAGCACTTCGTGCACAAAAGTGGTTCTTTGTTTGAAAGTTAAGTTTGAAAAGTTGATACAGAATTAGAGTTCTGCAACCAGAAATCAGAGCAACTTTCTCACAGCAATTTGAGGAAGTTGAGCGTTTCTGATAACCACTTGTTACAACGCTAAGTAGTAAGTATCAAAGCGCTAAGTAGTGAGTACCACACAGCATCAAACACCTCAACTGCGACTAAAGAGGCCCGCAGCAGACAGGCATCAGATTAGACCTGTTGTTGATAGCAGCGTGGGGCTAACTGCCCCTCCCGGTCGGGGTTCCACGCAGGTGCCAGCAACCCCAGCGAACCCCCAGCAGCCCCGCCACTGTGCGAGGCAAAATACTCGCCACAGTTTAGTTGTAGTCAATTGAGCGTGACACTGTAGCGTTTACCTTCTGATAGGAACTGCGTTTGAAGTTGACGCCAACGGGGTTTGTCGTAGAGATACGGTCCAACTCCAATCAAAACGTGCGAGATGTGAAGAGGTTGAGTCTTTAGAGACAATTAGTGAGGAGTGATTAAGCCACAGCTACTCTTTTAGTGGTTGGGCCAGGAAGCACGGAGTACATTTCGGGGAAGCGTGTGTTTCCTGGCTCGGTGAGCGATAATGAGAAGTGTACGTGGCGCGTCGGTGACGGCGTGACGGGTGACGTCGCTTTGTAGTGAGCATGCGTGAAGTGATCAAACTGTTCACTTTGGTCCGATCCTGTTCGCTTTGTTGTGTCCGCGCTCGTGTGGTTTTCAAAGTCAAGTTTTTTTCCTGCAGTGAAAGTGAAGGTTCACAACGCGTGCACATACACAACGCACACACCACAGAGACTACACATCACAACCACGCACACATCGCGCACACCTCACACACACACACACACACACACACACACACACACACACACACATCGCACACAGACAGACAGACAGACAGACAGACAGACAGACAGACAGACAGACAGACAGACTTAACACTGAAGGACACGGTTGGTACGTTTATGGACAAACGTAACAACAGAGTCAACTTCTGTGGAAATCCGCAAAAAGTTTTCTGAAAGCAGGATTTGGAAACAGAGCGTCACTTCGTCCGTACTTTTACGCAAAATTCCCAAACATATTTGGTCGCTGTCGCACGAGCAAAGTTTTTGCGTCTAATTTTATTGGCATTGTTTCGTTTTTCTGCCGCAAGTGTTGAAGTCTCTCGGGGAATGTTCAGAATGTAATGACTCGAGCTTTATGCATGCGACGGCCGGGCAGGTGGGTCTCCCTTTAGTTCTGCCGCTTTGACTCGGTGGGCGTAAATGTCAATTCTTTGCATTGTTGATCACCGATCAAATTCCTATTGTTTTGGCCTTTTTTGTCGAGATACGGTGTGTGTTGTGTACCTGGGTGTATTGTTCCTTTAATGTGAGTCGCCGCAAACACAAATCACTGTTTCTTTCTCAGGTTTTCTGAGGCTGCTTGTTCCCAAGAGCAACAAATTGTTGGCACTCGTTTTGGTGGTGGAGTTTGGAGTTGGAGTAGGAGAAACATTCCTGTTTGGTATCATAACTGGTTCTGTATGTCCGTGCGGTTTCATCCACCCGTGGGCGAGGGCAGAAACTCTTGGGAGAATTTTGTGATTTCAGTTGTTACATATGCAGAGAAACCTCAGAAACATTGATGAGAAGATGTCTAGTTGAGCGTGTGGTCCACAAAAATGTGTACGTACGTGCACGCACACACGGAAAGACGGACACACACACAAGTACACACACACATACACACATTACACACACATACACATACACACACACACACACACACACACACACACACACACACACCAGTGTTTTAGCAGCTTGGTTGCACCCGTATCACATTCCGGCTGCAGCAAGCAGGAACCAGACAAAAGATTTGATGTAAGCTCCACGTGCAATAAAATTGAATTGTGCTTTTCATTGGAAGTGGATTTCAGCTGCTCCCTGAGAAGATCTGGCAGACATTGTGTCTGCGGGCTTACGAGAGGATAAAGGGCCAAAAACACCTTTTTGTCAAGAAAAACCTGTTGAGCAACAATGTTCGCTGCTCGCTGTCTCTTTCATCTCATCTCTGTCGCTTGTCTGTGAAAACCCGCGTTGTATGAGTGAAAACATTGAGCGATGAAGAAATACTAGACAGCAGAAAAAAAGAAGGGGGAAAGAATCCTGCAAAAAGATCGTGGAGTTTGCCAAAAAGAGCAAGCACACTTTATTTGAGCATCGGGCTCGTGCTATAGGAAGGGTTAAAAGAGAAAGTTGTCTTCGGAGGGGAGATCGCATACATGGCAAACGGACCACAATTGGACAGCAGATACCCTGTTTACCCGTGTGTTTGTTTTTTAAGTTTTCTGTTTGTTTGAGAAGGTTTGCCATGTTGTCATTGAGCTCGCCTCGGAGACTGGTTGACTACATTGGGCAAATAGAGGCTACAATGGGGAGAGAGGGAGCGGGGTTCGAGGCCCGGCCCAGGCTGCAGCTGAAGAATGTCTCTCTGCCTCTTACAGTTTTCCACTCTGTGTAGAACAGTGCCGTCATGCCTTGTTTTTCAGCGGTGCTTTGGCCATCCACAAGTCCCCTGCATTTCCAAATGCGTTTCACTTCACAATGGTTGAGAATGCTCTTTGGTGAGGGAGAGTTGGAACAGTCATTTTGACGTCAGAAAGTATCCTGGGGGTTGATCTGTGTTTGAGAGTGTAGTCTGACTCTGTACACATTTCTCTGTACAGAGGAGGCCCTGGAAAAACATGGTAATACTTTCGGCACACACTGCCATTCATAAAGTCAAATAGGAGAATCTGAAGTCAAAGAGACAGGAGGTAGACTTTTCACCAGCTAAAAACCAATTCGGCACAGAGGCATTGAGTTCTCTTAATCGTCTGCCTCAAACAAAAATTATCCCTGTGACTGTGAAAGGGAAAAAGAGACTATGGGAAGAATTAATTAGCATTCAGTCCAGCGAAAATCAGAACCAAAACAGAAAGCAATTGGTTAAATAAATCAAGAAGGGGCTTGTGCGCCTTATTTAGAAACATGTCACTCGGGGTGCGTGTGGTGTGCTGTGTTTTTATCCCCCTCCATTCTTTTCTTATCAAAATCTGATGCGGTGCGTTGGATGACGGGGACAGAAGGGGTGTTTGTGTTTGAAAGTCAGTCGTCACGTGTGGGAACTGTTTGCCAAGTGAATAGAGGGGTTCTGTGAATGAAACCCTGCAGTGTGAAGAACCAAGTGGGGCTTTTTTGTAGCTCTTGGTTGTCCCTCTCTGTGCAATGCTGCTGCTACCACTCTCTGTACAAGGCTTTGTAGTTGTAAAGGGGTTTTTGGAGGGATGCAGTGGCCCTTGGCTTTTCTCTCTGCTCGCTTCGCTTTGCCGCCTGTGACAGTGTTACTGTCATCAATCATGGGACACCCCTGAAAAACAGTGAATGAGTGAGTGAGTGAGTGAGAACAGCCACCCCCGTCGCCCTTGAAACGGCAAGGGGACTCGGGGACGCCCCAGTTGTGCTGCACCACGGCATTGCTCGTGTCACGGCACTACGCGGGGGAAGGGGACCGGGGCGAGGTGCAGCTGGGCCGCGGCGAGGGGCGAGGGGTCCGCCGGGGGCTGGGGAGGGAGGTGGCCCGGAGACCCGCGCATCTCGGAGGCTGCGAGCAAAGTGAATCACTAGTGCAGTACCACTCTGTAATGACCTCCTACTCCAAACAAAGGGAGCCCATTTGCGAAGGGGCATAAATTAATGGCATCCATTAACATATTTGGTGCGTTGCTGCAGTGAGACGCAGGCATGGGCAGCGGCTGTAGTGAAGCAGCGTCCGCAACAGCCAATCACAGGCCGCCATAAATCAATCGCTGTAATTTGGGCGAGATTTGGGAGGTGTCACTCAAACGAGGCTGGCCAATCAGCGCTCGCCTCGCCTCGGGATCCAGACATGAAATGGGACGGGCCCAAAGGCTGCTGCATGCATAAAGCATTGGGACACGGCCGTCCCGTCACCACACATAGCCTCGACACATGCAGTGCTCACAACTCCGTTTGAAAAGGCTCTGAGTGGAGTGGGAGTGAGTTTTGCAAGTCAGATGAGAGACTGGTTACAACAACATCACGAGAAAAGCGGCAGAAGCGCACAACACAATTCCGTATGTACCGTGCGCCTATACCAGGCTTTTTGTGAATACAAGTTGGGGTTTTAGATTTGTGGTTGGAGCCACGCATTGTGAAAGCTGAGGAGGACTGAACGACCGACTGAGGCAGGGCAGCAGCAGCCGACTCCGGCAGCAGACTCACCGCGACGCGTAGCATAGCGTCGCCCGCTGCATACCGTTCACCACCGCCGGGGCCATTGAGAGTTTCACCACGTTGACAACCTGGACTGAAGCAGCAGAGAAAATGGCCACTACGGCAGTGAATCCATACCTGGGCACAGGCGGAGGGACAGGTATGGCGGGAGGACAGGGAGAGCTGGACCCGATGCAGGTGCCCATCTCCAGCCAGGGCTACCACCACCACCAGCTGCACAGGGATCTGGACAGTATGAAGTATATGTCGGGTATGGGACAGCAGCACAACGGGCACCCGGCCCTCGGACACCACCAGCAGTGGCTCGGGCTGCACAACACTGAAGCGTCGCACTGGTCCACAGCGGGTATGAACATGGGGAACCTCTCCCCGGGGCTGGGGCATCACCAGGACATCAAGCCGCAGCAGCCGGACATGCAGGGCATGGGGCACCACCGCGGCCCTGGCCCGCAGGGCCTGCACCCGGCGCACGCAGCGGCGTGGCACGCCGCTGCCCCCGTCAACACCATGTCCAACGGGTCCGCAGCGCACCTCTCCCAGATGCAGCACTCGTATCTCATGAACGGGATGCTGAGCCCGGGGCAGGGCATGGGCGGGCACGGCATGAGGGACACCGTCTCCCCGGACTCCAACGACCCTTACGCCGAGCACCCGCACCACCACGACGGCATCTCGGACGACGACGCCCCGACCTCCGACGACCTCGAGTCCTTCGCGAAACAATTCAAGCAGCGACGGATCAAGCTCGGCTTCACCCAGGCTGACGTCGGTCTCGCCCTCGGTACCCTCTACGGTAACGTATTCAGTCAAACCACCATCTGTCGCTTCGAGGCGCTCCAGCTCAGTTTCAAGAACATGTGTAAACTGAAGCCGCTGTTGTCCAAATGGCTGGAGGAGGCCGACTCCACCTCAGGCTCCCCGACCAGCATCGATAAGATCGCGGCTCAAGGGCGGAAACGGAAGAAGCGCACGAGCATCGAGGTCACCGTCAAGGGAGCGCTAGAAAACCACTTCCTGAAGGTGCCCAAGCCGTCAGCCCAGGAGATCACGACACTCGCAGATCAGCTGCAGCTCGAGAAGGAGGTGGTGCGGGTCTGGTTCTGCAATCGCAGGCAGAAGGAGAAGCGAATGACGCCCCCGACCAACATCGGCCCGAACGGCGAGATCCTCATGGACCCGATGGACAGTCCGATGCACGGGTCGCCTATTGACAGTTTGGGCCACACGGGAAGCCCGCAGTACTCCACGGGCGAGTGTTCTCCGCTGATGGGGGGAGCGGGCGCCGGGGGAGCGGGCGGCGCGGCCGGAGGAGGAGGCCCCGGCGCGGGGGGCGGAGGAGGCGCCGGGCACTGCGGCGGAGGCGCCCCCGGAACCCCTAACTCCCTCCCGGGGTCGCTGCCCCCACCTCCGCCCCCGCCGCAGCCTCAGAACCCCAGCCTCTCCCAGTGCACAGTGCCGCAGCAGCAGTCGGTGGTCACCAGCACCTTGTCCTATCACACCTCGTCGCCGCAACAACCACAGCAGCAACAACAGCAACAACAGCAGCAGCAGCTCCATCATCAGATGAGTAGTCACCAGTCGCACTCGCCTCTGTCCCCACCCGTCAACAACTAGCACAGTCAGTGAAAATTTTCAAACTCTTCTCAAAGGGGCACCAGCCAACCCAACCCAGACAGATTTCCTCAGTCAAGCAAAACTGTCCAAAGACACAAAGAGACACTGACAAAAGTGCCAGGAAGAGGAAAAAAGTGACGCTTCTGTTGGTCAGTGAAGTGCAATTTTCTTGACCACGGAAATCAGGACCTTGACGCACGTGAGTCCAAAGTCTTCTGCTCAGAAACTCGCATCTCCAGTCAAAACACAAACTCGATGCAGTCGCCACGTGACAAGTGCAATTTCCTCTGTGTCATGGACAGGAGACAAATTTGGGGGAGAAACAGACGTTTTCACCCCCAAAATGGACAAAACAAAACAGAAAATGGAGGACCGGCCTGGAGCGCCCCCTTGGAACTGCCGCAACTAGTGTTGACCCCTCCTCCACCCCCAGTGTAATGTACATAGTAATAGAAAACTTCGCTTTCATGGAGAGAAGAAAGGACCTCAGTGCATATGTAACTGGTCGCATACTTACAGACGCAAGTGTTGACAGGGCAACGGAACCAAAAAAACTTGTGAATGAAGGGGCCAACGCTACGCCACGCCACGCATGTGCACGACACACACGGCGTTGCTGACGGGAAGTGCCGACGAAACCCCAAAACAAGAACAGACAAGGAAGGGAAAAAACGGTGGGCACTCTGTGGGCAAAACAGGCCTCCTCTCTTCCCCTTTGGGCAGTTCGGAAAAACTTCGCGCCAGCTGTTGCGCTTGAAGAAGAGTTGACAGCCCCTTCAGCCGCGTCCTGACCGAGAAGTAACGTTTCCTCGAAGGGAGGGACATGCGCATCCGGACCCCCGCTGAGAGGAAAACTTTTCCTAGAGGAAGAGCAGTACAGGAACAGTGGGAAAAGCGAGGAGGAACAGGAGGAGGAGAAGCACATTGTGGTGATGGTGACCGTTTTGCATGGTGTGTGTAAGGTTTTGATGGTTGGTTACTCACTCATGCCTCCTGTGTAACCATGGTGATGATGACGGTTTGCGACTGAATCGAGTCATACGCAACTCAACTACCGTGAGTAAGAAATTGATTTTTCCTTTATTCCATTCATTTTTGTGTGATGGACAGAAAAGTGAAAAAACACCAAGAGTGCACCAGCTTGTCATTCGCGCGTCGTTATGGGTCGTTGTCAGGGGTGACCGTTGTCATGCAGTAAAAACGCATTGGCCGTGAAGAGTAATCAATCACAGTGGAATATGGAGAGGATTGACCGCTCCATTGACCGGTGGTGGTCCCCGTGCTGTGCGAGCGAGATGTGTGACTGCGTGCGTTGCGTCGTATGGCCCCACAAAACAACAACAACACGCTTCTTTCTCCATGTAGGCGTTGGCATCAGACTTAAAATTTTGAAGGGTAAAAAAATTCCACGTCCGTGTCCTCTGTAAAAATTTGCAGAAAAAAATCATTTCGAATTTGGCATTTTGTGATGCACCGATTTTTTGAATTTTGAATGGGCTCAGCTGTTGCAAAAAATTAATGGTTGACACCATGGAAAAATGTGATCAAAATGTCAAATTCAAAAAGTTTCTTTCAACCTATTTTTCCAAGATTTTGTGACCAGGCAACGATCAGCACAAAAAACTGAAAGTTTTGCATTTTCCGCAGAATCCGCAAAATTCGCAGAATCCGTGCTTGGGACCTTCTTGATGACAGGACCTTGGCTGCAGTAAAAACGGATGCATGAATGAATGAGTTCCATTCACTCTACAATGATCTCAGTGATTTGATGAATGAATCTGCTATATTCACGTGTTGAAAAAGAGAAAAGAACAGCTGTGACTGACTTCTCGTTTCGTTTTGCAACGCGAACACAAATTAGAAGTTTCCACGTTGTACAAAAGTGCACAATACAGAAGGAAAAGTTTATGTACAGTTTCTATGGTAACTGAAGGAGAGACGCGAGAGAGAGGTTTGCGTTCCTTCTTCACGGCCATGCTCGGTCGTGTCGTCAACAAAAAAATTCTCAAGTAACTTCCCCCCCCCCCCCCGCCGGACGCCCCCTTCACCTCCGCGCAAAATTAGTGAAAATGCATGTAGCCTGAATTTCTCACGGTGATAATGATGACAGTGGATTTTTTAATTTATTCTAGATCTATTTATTTGTTATGTGTAGATCTATCTCTCCTGGGTTTTGGATCGAATGATCCATCATTCTGCACAAAGTAGATCTGTTACTTCTGACGAACGAGGATTGAAAGAATGTTCGCATTCTGTCATGGCCTGACTGTTACTCCAGAGCCCCAGAGAACAGAAAATTAACTTTTTTGTTAGATTTTCACGAGTTTTTACAAAACAGCCCTTTGAATCAGGATTCAGTGCTGCATTTAGACTTTTGCGCTATTTTTTGGTGCTCCTCAGTCAACTCAGTTTGTACAAGTTTTGACGCGTACAGTGGAAAGAAACCCCAAAGTCACTCATTCCGCAGTGAAACAGAGAAAAATTGAACAGTTCCAAAAAAAGGTTTTTGTTCCTTTTCTACCAGTGGATCAGAGTCCTGGTCATGCAGGGTCACATCAGATGCGTTTCAGAACTGGTTAATGATCACTGCATCGCACGGTACGACGCAGTGACCGTTGACTTGTGCTTGCAGGTCGGACCAAGTGTGACCCCGCACACACCAAATTTCCGATTTTTTTTGTACCAATTTCCATTTTCACTGCAGTCCCAGACTGAAGAACCACTTGCCATGTTTTATTTGTCCTCCACAGCTGTATTGTTACCTATTTTTCTGCGTGAAGGGAGAGAGTTCCTCAGTCCATTGTTCCAGCCCCTTGATGATTAATTGTTATGACGCGTATCTGTGTTTTGTAATCGCTGTTATTGCTGCTGCGAAGTGAGGTTCAGGGGGTCTGTTTCACACTGGGTGCGTCGCGTCAGACGCTGCGTCCTTGTAGACGTCAACAGACGCTGCGTTGCCCCGTTGACGTGTGCAGGGACGCAGCAACGACGCACGCGACGCTGTCAACGTGAAACGGGCCTCAAAAGTCCGAATGATCAAGATTGGAGACAGTGTAAAACTATTACAGCGTATGTATACCAAAATTATAGGTGTGAGAGTGGAGGAAGCGTTTTCATGCATCATAGATTGTTGCTGCTTATTTATTTCTCTTTCTTACACCAAAAAATACGAATGACGATTGCATCGACACAACAACCCATATAAGTAAAGACACGTGTACAAAACATGGTGGAAAAAGTGAAAAAAAGAAAGAAAGAAAGAAGAATCATAATAAATGAATATGTTTTTGTAATTTAGAAATATGTGTCAGTATTTTTTTCTGTATGTGTCTGCCATGGCATCCATGTACGTTACTGTTGGGCTATAACAGTTAATGGCTTACACCAAAGGTAACACGGCCTCAGTGCTCTTTTGCCTTTGTACGCGGTACACAACAGTTTTGGAGCCCTTTGGCCAGAGCATGCTTGAGCCAGAGACACTTTTCATAAAGCACGGTGAGCTCTTGAAAGTGTCCGAGCAAAGATTTCCCATGCGAGGATTTATGGTCAGGTCGGGTGGGTGTGAATGGAGGGTCTTAATACGTGTCCTGATATTGTCACTTTTGTGTTGGAGATACAGGATTTTGTGAGGGAGAAAACACGAAAAAATGTCTCGCTTTGTGAGGTCCGTGCAGTGGTCAAGAAAATCGTCAATCTGACAGCTGAGATGAATATTTTCTTGTTCGCAAGTTTCACTCTGAGTTTTTGAGGGACGTCGTTATTTTTGAAGTGGAGTGTGAAAATTCACCAAGCACACGACAACAACAGGCGCTGCTGCCCTGGTGTCTCCATTGTCTCCGAACCACTGAACGACCTGAACGAGCTACAGCTGCTACTGCTGCTGCTTCTTTCACTCCTTTCATAGCTGGACAGGTTTTTGAAAAAAAAAAAAATATTGCGAACCACAAAATGCCTCAAAAATTTAATACATGGCTTACAGCAGTGAAAGGTTGTGTCTGTATTGACTGCGCCCTGTTTGGAAATGAACATGTGTTGTGTGGTGCTGATGTGAAGAGAGAGGAAGCCTCGTCCATGCAGCCACGCTTTCGCATGTGATATCACTGGTGTACGGTTACAACAGAGAAGAGAGATTGTTAAATTGACAAAGTGAAATGCGCAGCGCCCGGGGCAAAAAAGCTGGAGTCGCTCTCTGGCTGTTTATTGTTCCTAAGGTGGCCATTACCGTGCCCCCTTAACGCGTCGTGCCCCCTTAACGCGGTCGGGGCCCCAGGAAGAAAACCCAGCGATTTTTTTTTGTGTGGACAGGCCCAGTGTTCGTCCATGTATCGCCTTCGCAATTTGCGAGTTGCAATAGTAACCATAGCTGAGCACTGTGGTTGAATGTTACTTTATGAAGCCACGGTTTACCCCACACTTAACACCCTCCCGAGGGTTGTGCGAGGAGCCTGGAAGTTTGTGTGAGGAATGGGGTCAGGGTTGTGACAAGTTGAACCTGCAGGGCCAAAATCAGAGAAAACTTTTCTGGGTCAGAAATTTTGCACTCGAGGACAAGGCGATGATAACAACGTTCACGCGAGAATGTTCATGGAAGACATGAGGACACACACTTGCACACACACACACACACACAAACACACACACACACACACACACACACACACACACAAATCTGTTCGCGGAAGTGGTGCCCTGTGTGTGTGAGTGTGTGTGTTTTGCTCCAAACCAACCAAACTACAAACACAAAATTCACAAATATTTTTTGGCGCACCGACAGTGATGCTGCAGAATTTCGACGCTGTTGCGTTTTCAGGACAGTTTACAATTTTTGTGGCTTTGCTGAGCAACAAACCAAAGAAATCTCCCTTCACTCGGGTCACAATCTCCTGATTTTCAATGCGTCTTTGGTTTTCCCATTGCGTTTCCACAAAACCCCGTTGAAAAAAGAGCGAACCGCATGCGGCATGCAACTTCAGGTTTTCATAGAATCTTTTGGTTTCTCCGTGAAAGGCATCGTGGGGTGTTTTGTCTCTGGAAAGGCCTCTTGGATGGTTTTGAGCAGCCTCAAGGTTGTGACTGGGGTGAATAGAGAGGGAGAATAGGGGGAGAAGGAGCCGAGGCCGAATGTTTGGGGCACAAAACATTTCATTGCATAGGAGTCCTCGTATTGTGGCATTGCGTGCCCAGTGACAGCAGCATCTTGGAACAAGCTCTGAAAAATAACGTCAGTTTGACACTGACAATTTGAACATGACGAAAGGGGAATTTTGTCAAAAGGCCATTATTTTTGCCAAATATTTCACAAAAAATACGGAGAGTCGACAACAAGTCTTGAGAATGTTTGAAGTGGATTTTGTGCTTCAGTTTCGAGAAGATTCCATGGAAAGTGTGGGAAAATACAAAGGAACATGGAAACAATGAAAAATGGGAAGTCGAACTTGAAAATTATCTGGGACAATCAAATCATTTTGCGCAAAAAGTCACTGGAAGATCAAAACGCACTTCAAATGGGAGCAAGTACTTCTTTTCCATGTACTCATTCTGTGTGTATTCAGCTGAAGTGGAGACGATCAAAAACTCACTCGATCAAAACGTCCTTCCTCTCCAAATCCACGTGGCCCGTGTCTCAATGGTGGATCATTTTGTCAATACCAGCCTCTGGTCATGTCAACGAAACATCCCCGCGTCAAGCGTTTGTTCGCTTGTATGAACAGTTGCCTTGATACCCTATTATTTTACCCATTGATGACTGGTGCTCAACAAATGCCTCGCAGATTAAGATCAACCGTGTATTTGCGTAGCCGGCCGGACCAGAAGCTGCCTGTGACATTCGATTCTCCTCAATTCCAATTGTCCGGTGTCGACGCCTGTCGGGGGCCGGGTTCACACCGGGTGAGCCCCCGATGCGCGCGACAATTTCAGAGACGCAGCGCGTGCGAGTCGCAGCGCGTCATGTGTCCAGTTTGGAGGGACGCAACGTGCGACGCGTGTAACCAACGCAACGCGTACGTCCAGCGTGAGCCAGGCCGCTGCAAGCGACAACGCTTTGACCTGCAAAAAGACGCAGCGCGTCATATGACCAGTATGCAGGGACGCAATGTGCGACACGTCCAATGACCTGCAGTGCGAGCCAGTGTGAGCCAGGCCGGACTCCGACTATTTAAACAGTTGCCGCGCTCACAAAACACGATCCCCCCATTCGTAGTATCGGGTTCTAAATGTTATCTGACAGCTGTCAAAATGCCTTTGACATGCGGGGGCTCCGAGAAGAATTCAGTTCACCTAATATGTGGAGATAAGGGGAGAAAAGGGAGAGTGAACTCGCTTTTTACCCCCGTTTTTCATCGGGGTTGAGGAGGGTTCGGGGTCCCTGTGGGTGGGTGATAATGTGGTGATGTGTCGTTACCCTGAGCGGGTCAACTCACACACCTGACGTGTCACAAGACGTTACTTCAGCTCGCTGATTTCACTTTCTCTATTGCGAGGTGATGGTGGTTGTGCTCAGTGAGCGTGGAGTTGAGTCAGCTGTTTAGGAAGCCACGATCAGACCAAAAACAGCAACAGCCCCAATGGTCGTCATCAGCTGGGAAGACCGAAGCATCATGGGGGTTTTGGAGTCTGCAGGCATTCCTGACACATTTTCTCACGAGCAGGACAAATCTGGGGAAGATATATTAAAAAATTCACTTCAATCAACTTCTGGGGTGTTATTTCTGTCTGTTATTGTTACCTAATTGGCACCTTCCATGCTGAAGTCTCCGTGCAGTCGCCGCCATGCGAGCGAGTGACGGCGGACCCACACACTGCGAGCGGTGCAATGCAATTTGTCCGGGGCAGGTTTCCTCCCATTGCCTTTGCTCAGGCCTGATTCACACTGGTTGCATGCGTCGTGCGTGGCGTTGCGTTCCTGCACAAGTCGAGCCTGGTTCACACTGGATGTATGAAGCGTTGTGCCCTTGTTGGAGTCAATGCGTGAGTTGTTGTGATCAACGCAGCGCGCATTGACCTGCAGAAAGACGTGAAGACGTGACGCATCCAGCGTGAACCCCACCCCCCTCGGTTCACCATTAGCACTGATTCAGACTTCATACAACTACAAATTGTCAATTTGAGGCGTCCCTGTCTGTTTTTAATAGAGATAGCTGTGCCCGACGTAAGGCATGCGACGCCTCAAGGATTTCCTTAACGAGATTTTCTCCAGCTAATTATTTTGCTCCAAAACGGAAAAGCGAATTCTTGCGCGCAGTGCAGCGCACTGTGAGAAAAAAGGCAGAAAATAACAACAGGGTGTCAGGGCCTGTGTTTTGTTGCCCTAGAAACGAGTGAAAGTGAGAATTGTGATGCAATGAGATTTTGGCTGCGAGGACATTTTGTCGTGGATTGAGAGATCAACGCAGGTCACTTTGATAAACGTTTTCACACGTGATTTCTCAGTTATCTGTGTGAAAACCTCTCTGATGAAAAAGTGCGAGTTTGAGCCAAAACTGAAATTTAAAAATAATCACTGTGATTACCGGGTCGTATTACCCAGAAATTGCAGAACTCTTGTCAGCGGTGCTGTTTGCCCGTCGTTTGCCCGCCGTTTTTTTGTCGCAGGAAATTGTACCGCGGAATTTTGCCCGTTTTCAGCTGAATTTCTACTTACGGCAAACTGCACTGCGATCTGGGCCACCCGAGACTTTGTGGTACACAGATGTAATTCCAAGACATCAAATGTATTGGCTTTTTTGCCTCAACTGGAGAAAGGAGAGATGGAGAAAAAAAAGTTCGTCAGGAAGCCATGTACGAATGCATCTTTCCCTTTTTCCTACAATGAAAGATTTCACATATCTGGCAATGTACAGAGAAAGTGCATTAAATTTGAGAACAGTTGAAAAAGCCTGGGAGGGTGACCCGCGAGTGACTTGTGTGTAACAACACCCTTTTAGATGCGGAGTGGCGATAATAGCAAAGCGTAACCATAGTAAATTGTTTGTTGTATTGGGTATCAGATTGGGGTTTGAAGGCAGCCAATTTTCTGGTTTTGGTTTGTGGAAATGCATGTGTGTGAATTCTCAGTCTCGAGTCTCACTCTAGACACGCGCAATACGAAACAGAGATTCAGAAAGGAGCGTCCACGTGAATGACGTGAATTACGTGCTTGACGTTGCGTGACGCGACGCGACGCGATGCGACGTGACTTGACGTGAAAGAAACATGATGATTTTTGGAAGAGAATTTCTTGTCCACCAGACATTTTGGAGACGACTACATGTGCAGAAGCAGCACAAAAAATGTCCACACTTGAAGAAAAAAATGTCAGCAAAAATTCATTGCAAAGAAGCCCGAGATAAGAAATTGTCAGCGACGAGGACGAGTGTCACAGTTTGATTTATAGCCTCAGCAGCGGCAAAGAGAAACTTTCTGCATGCTCCTCTGCGCTCCGCATTGAAAAGCCCTATGCAGAGAACCGCAGTGAAAGCTCAAAGGCGCATTCACAAAGGAAAATTGATAAACCCGATGCCTTACCATATAAAATCAAGTTACCATAGGAAGGCAAGCAAGCAAGGAAGCAGGCAGGGGGTAAAGGGTAGGAGAAGGGTTAACAGGGTTAAGGTTTCCTGACAGCTCGAATCTTTGGTGTATACCCCCTCGTGCTGTGTGCTGGCTACGTGAAGTGCCGAGGAGAAGGAACGGGCGAGGGACTTTTGAAAATGGTCAATTTAATGCGCTAAGTGTTGGACATCAACCATGGCTGGGCCAGGTCACCCTGGTGACCATAATGGACAGATACATTTTCAGCGTTTTGTCCATTTTGGATAATTTGATAACCTGCCTGGTCCAAGTAATCCCTTTCAAAACCATATTTTGTGAAGCTATACGCAAATTTGGAGTCGGTGTTTGGAAGTGTTGGGCTGAACCTCCACACAACTGTGAAGCGAATCTGATATGTCACTTTATCGAAAGTTAATTCGATGTCAAGTCAATTCGCGAAGCCACATGACAACAAATTTTCATTCAATTTTTTACACCCTTCTAAATTGGGTTCAGATTGTCAAAGTTGTTGTGTGAAGATGGAAAGTTCCTTCAGGTATACACGACGGTATTCTGATACAGAGGAGATCTCCGTTGTGAGTGCGGTGGGCTGCGTTTGGTTACAGAGAGAGAAAGTAAGTACCTGGGAAGTACGTTCCAGTGAAGCGAGGATCCTCGAGATCAACTCAGCGCAAAATAATAAGAGACTTTGATCCTTCACATGTGCCCGACATCGTCGCCACTAAACGGAGCCTTGTTGTAACTCCACTGGAGCCCGAACTTGTGCAGAGGCGAGTCATTTGTAGCGTCTCACAAGCAGACGTTCAGTGAGGAGCAAAAAAGATTCGGACGAAGCGTGCAAGAAAAAAATTGAGGTGGAACAAATATCAATCAGTGTTGGCAAAAGTGAAAATGAATTACCGTACAAAAATTGCCAAATGCAAAATCAAAGCCCACACCACCCACACTCGCACGCTCACACACACACACACACACACGCACACAACACGCACACACACACACAAACATATGCACACACACACACACACACACACACACACACACACACACACAACAAAACCACAACAGGAAGTGAAGTCGATGGGAAAATTCACCAACATGTCATTCATAAATATTACGCGACTCATCCCTCCAGCTGGGAAACACTCATTTAAAAATCCACGTGCAGTCCACCGATTTATGTACATGTGTTTGACGTAGTACTCTAAATTTTCTACTATGTTTGGCTTCCATATATGGTGCTGAGTCGTTGGTAGGGAGGTAGGCACACGGAAATAGGTTGGCTTGCTGCGATTTACTGCACACCATGTACACGAAGCCATGCAACGCAGCCAGGGCCCTTGTTTGTGTGCAATGTAAAATGACACACGGATGACGAGGACGACGACGGTAAATTTTCATACAGCCTCAACAACAACATGCTCAAAGCGTTTATTGTTGGCTGCAGAATTGATCATTAATCCAAGGCCATGCAGTGTGCGCAGGGCTCCGGCTGAATGTTTTGAAACTGTGGCTTTTTTCCCTACATAAATCACATTTGTAGGTGTGACACGAAAGGGCACGTACGAGTGGGGGAGCCTTTGCGCTCAGCTCTGCAAATCTTCAAATAAAATTTGGCAATAGAGTTTGACAGATATTTTGAGCCAGGGACATTAGGTCACAAGTGCTGGAGCATTAAGTGTTTCTTCAGCACAACGCGGTTTGAAACCTATTTGGTTCTGAGGATAAGTTTTCTGAAGTCAATTTTGTCGTGATGGGGTGAGGCTGACGTTAGAATTGATAGAAATAGAGGGAACTGGGCACAGGGTTTGAAGCCTCCCTGTCAGACGCTCACCTAAAGCTTCAAAAGACCTATTCAGACCAAATTTAGTCAAAATATTATCAAAGCATTGTGCTTGCTGTGAAAATGTCCCATCTGGGGTGTCTGTAGGAACCCTTCACCCTGCCTCCCGTCCCGTCAACCGGCCCGACGCGCACAAAGAGGCCGAAACACAGCGAGGAGGCCAGGGTCACGCTGGAGGCGTCACGCGTCGCGTCCCTAGAGGCGTCATGCGCTACGTCACTTCATGCGTCATGCGCGGCGTCTCTGGAATACGTCAATGCGCGCTATGTCACGCATTGCAAGTCCCTGTGCAAATGTGCAAATCAACGGAGGCGATGTCCATTCAACGACGCTGTACCCGCGAAACGCAAAGATACACGCATCCACGGACGCTGCGTCAACCAACTCAGCGACGCTACACCCAAGGAACGTCACACGCAACGCACCTACCATGCCCCCGGCCCCAAACTCCGGGGCAATAAGACTTGTCAGCCGATCGAGAGGCCCTGCCTCGCTCCCAGGTAATGAAAACTAAAGGACAGTCCCCTTGAAATATTGAGGCCTTTTCATCAGGTCACCGCAAAGTCAACCGTCATTGTTTTGTCTGTTTGCGCGCCTGGCATGTCTTGTTTGCACACGGCTTTGAGTGTGGCTCGTCCCCCTTTTCCTCTCTTTTCTACCCCTTTATGGGCGCGGTGGTCATACAGAGTGTGACCAATGCCTTTTTTGTGAATCCCCCTGATGAGCACACACACAGGTCCAACTGCCGCTCCATTCTTCCGCTTGTCACGCGGAGAATTGTGAAAAATTGACTTATGCTCAGCACGGGAAATATAACTAAATTAGAGCTGCAGGCCCGGTTAGTGTCGGGGTCACATTTGTTACTCGTGGCTCGAGCGCTATTGAATGGGGCAAACGTTCCGTGGGTTCAGCTGGGGCCCCACTGCATCAAATCCACTGCGGCAACGCACCACGCACGCCCGCTTCACGCCGGGTTCGACGTGCGACGTGCGAGGCGTGGTAGCGATGACATGCACGCCTGTTTGACGCGAAGTGTGACGTGCGACATGCGTCCACGCGCACGCCTGTTTCACGCTGGGTTTGACGTGCAATGGACGTCGCGTTGTGGGGTGCGACTTCAGACGTACGATGCAGGAAGTGCGTGACGTCGAAGCAACAACACGCACGTCTGCTTCACGTTGGGCGCAACGTGCAACGTGCGTCACGTCGAAGCCACAGCACGCATGCTCGTTTCACGCTGGATCCAACGCAAGTTGCGCCAATGCCTGCGCAAACCACGTGTGCAATACATCACTGATTTGACCAGATCAGGGACATAACGCGTGACGCATCCGGCGTGCCCCGCCCCCCTCACATTCTCTCGGATACATCTGGACTCAGCCTCGCTTCCTCAAGTTTGTTGCGGATTCACAGATTTTAACCGACAAAACAGCTGCAAAATGTTCAGCGTTTGAATTGCTGTCCATCGCTTCCTTTATCTCCAGCTGCTACTGCAGTGGCAATGGTGGCAATGTGCCGCCCGTGTACCTTTTTCAATCGAGACAAGAATTTAGAGTTTCCTTCGGCTACAAACCTCCCTTTGTTGAGTTGGTCAGCGCAAGGCTGTTTGATAAATTTCCAGCTACAGAGAAATGTGACCCAAGTCGTACTTTTCTGGACAAGAAAGAATCTTCTTGTGAACCTGACTTTGCACCTGGAGAGGAGAGTGCAACAATAGGCTTGTTCACAACCGCAAGTTGTTGCAGGGCCAGCACATGCAGACATCAGAAACTTTTGTGTCTGTTGTTGAACAAAAGCAACAGATCCTTCCATGGGAGATTCCGGGGGCAGGAGGGCCTGAATTTCCTTCCCAAAATGAGAATCTCGTCGGCTGAGAACGATGTCGTCGTCCCCTGACCGCGTCATGGACCCTCCCGAACCTAGCCCTCAACAAAAGCGTCTCAAACATTAAAATATCACAAAATCCTGACCACTCCATGTTGAGAGGTCCACACTCAGCGCACATGTCTGTGTCTCAGCGTCTACGCTGCGATTTCGGGTCAAAACAAGTGGCGAAGCCTCATTCTCATTCTGGTCACAAACCTCACATGGACGAACGGGCCTCAGGGCCGGGTTCACACTGGGTGCGTCACGCGCTGCGTCGGTGTCCCCCAGTCAATGCGCGTTGCGTCAACTCCGAGACGCAACACCACTTTCCGCACTTGCTTGGACAAGAACACAACGCTTAATGCGACCAATGTGAACCACCCCGAACCCAGAATAGCCAGAAGACACTGACTCTGACTGAGAACTTGTGTCAAGATGGATCTTACGCAGTCAGAGCAGAGGAGCAGGAGGAGGACGGGGCTTGTTCTATTTCACAGTCGAACATGCTGAAAAATGAGTTGACTGAATCAATTTACGCTTGTGACAAAAGCTTGGTGGGTAGAGGTTGCCTCTTCAAGCCAAGGAAAAAAAAACCTCTCGCTCGGTCCCCACGCGAGGCGCTCTGTTTGTTCATCTGAAAATCCATATCGTGGGACCTTCCTTGTGAGAACACAGTTGACAAACAGAAATGTCATTTTCACGTCATTTATGAACAAATTTTGTCCACTTTCAAAAAATGCTGGCCAGGAAGGTCGAGGCAGTTTTTGTCAGAACTCAGAACCTGAACTGAATGGCCACAGCTGGTCCCAGCTGCAGAAAACACGTTCAGTGTTGAGTTGAATTGTGAGAAAAATCCTGTTTTTGTTGTACAGCGTAGAGAAGCAAAACTCCTTTTTGTATGGAACACCTCGAAAAAATGCCACTTGAAAGTGATCTGTCATGGGGATTGTTTAAGAAACTGACAGATTGTTGTTCGGATTGAGGAGGTGCGCGGGTGAGTGGTTCAGGCTGGGTCTCCAGGGGCCGGGTTCACACAGGACGCGACGTGCGCTGCGTCTCCTGACGTCATACAGCGCTGCGTGCGTCGCTAGCGATGACGCAACGCGCGCTTGACGTTCCTAGGGACGCAGCGCATGACGCATCCAGTGCACAACAGGCCCTTTTTTGCTGCCCGCACAAACCCCGCTGTTTCAGTCTTCGCTTCAACGCGCCTCGATTCTGAAAACCCCCCAGATGACAATATTAATATTACAAACTCACAAAAGGTAATTATTTGAAGTTAATCAAATGTTTCCAACTGACAATTAGAATCATAAAGTCAAAAGGTGCGGCGGGAAAAGCCTGGGCCGGGCGCTCGACACCCCCAGGGGGGAGGGAGGGAGGGAGGCTGCCTGCCCGCCGCTCATGCTGTTTGAAAAATGATGCTTGAATGAACATTTGTTTTGATTTTTTCGGAGAAGAGAAAGGGCAGCATTAGACGAGGAAACAGAGCCGGTAAGCGATACTCCACTCACGCACGACGCAAACTGTCGAGAAAATTTTTAATCGACAAAGCCGATTTTATTTAGCAGGTAGAGCTTTGTTTATTGTTTTTGAAATCTGGGCTTTTTGTTGTGAAGCGACACTTAGAACCAAGCTTGTGTTCATCGGCCTTGAGCCAAACAATGAAAATAAAAACGCAATTTTTTGCTTCCGTCTGAAGTACAGGCGCCCAGCTCAGGTAAACTCCATTGTTTGTTTGCTTTTGTTGTTGGCGGCAGAAAAGCGAGAGCCAGTGTTGTGGTCAGCTGATGCTGAGAGAGAGAGAAAAAGAGAGACGGAGGGACAGACAGACAGACAGACAGACAGATAGACAGACAGACAGACAGACAGACAGACAGACAGACACAAAAAGAGAAAGGACAGGGGAGAGAGAAAGTGACAGAGTTTCATGGGAGAGGAGAGAAAGGAGAGAGGAGAGAGGAGAGAGCCAGAGACAGCGGGCGGGAGACACAGACAGAGGAACTGTTGTGCACATGATGGAGCTCGGTCAGCTGATGCTGCTGATGCCAGAGTTGGACGCGACTCGTCCCCTCGAGTCATCTTTTCAAAAACACACAGGGACGCAGTGCAACGCAATCTGGTGCGCGTGGACCGGGGACTCCCACCAGGAGTGGGGACAGAAGCGACAGAAATGGACAAACAGGAGTCTGACTGTTGTGTTTTCTTCTGGTGCAGAAGTTACTGCAGAAGTGAAATTGTGTTGAGCAAAAACTTGTCCGAAAACAAACTCGTACGTGGTGTTGTTCTGAGTTTATGCGTGATTTCCCTGATTTCACACCATAAGTTACATGATTGTTCGTTTGAATGTACGAATTCTGTGTGTGTGTGTGTGTGTGTGTGTGTGTGTGTGTGTGTGTGTGTGATGTGCCGACGTGAGAGAGGAAAAGTGTGTGTGTGCCTGACAGCAAATTGTGCGTGTGTGAGTGAATAATTGCGCGAGTGCAAGTGTAAGTGAATGAGTGTGTGTGTGCGTGTGTGTGCGCGCGCATGAGTGTCCGTTCTCAGGCCCCAAACCCCAGGCAGCAGGGCGCAGAGAATCTCAGACCTGTACGACTGAACCGAACAGAGCCTCGGTATCAGCGTCGCCCTGTGAGGTGGAGATGGGGACGGTGCAGATGGTCCAGTTGACGGCGCGTCTAATCGTCCGTCTCCCGCGGTCCACGGCGCCGCCACCGCGCCAGCTGCCCGCACCCTCCCTGCTCTCCTGCCTCTGCTCTTCGTGGGTTGTGACAAACATTCTTTCACTGCACACACGTACACACAAAAAAAACACACACACGTGCCAGTGTTCCAGAATCTTTTCCATGGGCCTTTAATCTTGATGTCTCCTCTTTTTCCTGGCAGGAACCAATTTGTCAAAAATCCCTCAATCTGACCTTCTGTGCTCAACAAACCTTCAATTGCCCACAACTTCCCCAAACCACTCATTTTGGTCAAGTTAAAAACACTGGACCATTGAAGCAGACCAGATTCCCTGACCCTGGGGTCACTTCCTGGAAGCGCGATAGAGGAAGGGACCAGGAAGTAAGCGCCGGGGAAGCACAATCACCGCGTTGCCATGTATGTCCCTAATTACTGGTTACCATGTACAATACCCTGGCAACACCTGATGCCAACTCTGCCCCTTGTTTCCCCTGGTTACCTACGTAATTGGACGCGGTATCCGCGGACGCTGCGAGGAAGGCGCCTCGGGCGCATGCGCGAACTTACGGGACCCAGATTCGTGTCGCGAGTACACCCGACGCGCAGGTACTCGGAAGTTTGTTTCTCCCCGGAGGCGTCACGTGCTGCGTCATGACGACGTGGTTGCGTCTTGCGTCTTGCGTCTTGCGTCTCCGGGTTAAAAAATGAAAAACGCGACGCAGCTCACGTTGACTTACAACGCACGCACGATGTTTCCAGTGCATGTGAATCAAAATCTGATAGCTCCAGGGAGCACGGAACATCTGCCGAAGAAACATGTTCTGAACCAGTGACTGATACCAGAATTTGAGGCACTCTTGCAAAGGAAGGGGTTGAAATGCCTTCAATGAGGACAAATTTCATCACATTTCTGTGTGTGAGAAAAGGACCCAGAGAAACGCTCAAAAGACATCAGAATTTCTTGTGTCTACGTGAAGACGTTTGTGAAGTGAAAGCCAGTGGCACCTGACGAAAACCATCGCCACAGACCCCGTGTAATGACACTGGCACATCCTGTTTGAAGAAAACTTGAGACACAAAGAACTCAATTGTCCCAAGACGTGTATCTATTTGATACATCTTGAGTCATGAATGTCGTCGCTGCACAAGAGCCATTTCCCCGCACAATCATCGGGTAATAGAAAAGTCAAGTTCAATTTAGAACCATTACGACCAGCGCAATGCAATAGCCTTGAAGTGACAACAATTGGTTACTATGGTACAGGTAACCACAACAACGTGGATTGATGACGCATAGCAACGAACCCCCCAAACTCATCAGTGTGACCCTTGAAAATCCTACATCAGCCTCACTATGGCAATCACAAGCAGAACTTCCATTCAAACAAACTCAAACTTCAAACGCCTGTACAATTATTGAAAGAGACAGGACAAAGTTGATGGCAACTGCTCCAAACCCTGCAGTTTTTGGAGTGTGGATGGAACCAGCCCCAGCTTCACCCATCCCTGCCAAATGATTCTGCTACCGTGCTTCAAATTGCCTTATTCAAGGTGCCTTTGAGTGGTAACGAAGGACTCTGCTCACGACGGGTTGAGAATTGACCTTGTTAAAAACCTGCCGTCTCGATTCAAGGTGATTCAAATGCTTTGAACTGAGGGGAGAGCTGGTGCAAACGCTGATCTTGCTGGGAATGCAGCGAGCGGGGGGAAGGGCGGTCCAGGTTCTGGTCAAGACGGAGCGACCCTCCATGGCAACCGGGAGAGCAACTTTCTTCAACCAGGCCCCATCTCTGGATCTACATTTTGCGTTGTGACGATTTTGGAAGGTCAGGTTCACATTGCCCGCGCCGTGCCGTGTGAACCGACGATGCAGGTCCCAGGGACAAAACACGTGACGCTTCCAGTGAGAATCAGGCCCAAAGCAGTGAGGTGGGGCAGAGAGCTGGTGAAAAGATTTCCTGTTTCATTTATCAAAAATAAGGCCAGTTAAAAGTCTGCGCTTTGCCCCTGAAAAAAAACCAACACAACAACACTGAAAGGAAGGGGAAAAAAAGCTGAAATTTGTCAACATAGAAGATGCAGTCGGTAACTTTGAAGCTCTGAGAAAAAGCAGTATTTCTGTCTGGGTGGTGGAGATGTTCGAGTGATTTTGCGTTGATGAATGAGGGGTTTCGTGTGGAGATATCCGAGGAAAAAGTGCTGGGTTGGAACACTGATATGTTTTACATTTTGACAGAGGGATGTTGGGACAGCCTCCTCGTCTGTGTGTGTGTGTGTGTGTGTGTGTGTGTGTGTGTGTGTGTGTGTGTGCATGCGTGTGTGCACGTGTGTGGTGAACGTCTGGTTCTGCGTACGTGTGTGACGTGTGTACGTCTGTGGTGAATGTCCATCTGTGTGTACATTTGTGTGTGCGTGCGTGTGGGGGGTGCATGTTCGCATGTGTGTGCGTGTGTATTTCTCCATAGTGTTAGTTCCGATCTCAAGAAGCCAACGCGCAACTTGTTGCCACGACAAAAAGTTGTTTTGGCTTCACTGGCTGCCGCAGCATGCTCCTGAAACCTCCCCAATTCCATTGCTTGTTGTGAACATTTCGCAGACAGGTTCAGTGCACATCAAGGGTGTGAGTCGCAGCCCTGAATGCTGTGGCTTCTTGGAAACAGACTTCTCTTCACTCTGCACCAGAAACTCAAGTCCTCTCTTTCATTCACATCCACGATACAATTACATCAAACAATGCTCGTACCCTCAGACCCTCAAAAAATAGCTCCATGGAGCTCGCGGTGATTTGAGGAAATTTCACTTGCTCTGATTTGGCTTGCTCTGATTTGGCTTGCTCTGATTTGGCTTGCTCTGATTTGGCTTGC
>JAAUXT010010827.1_pt1 | contig 32481 bp, 33 predicted proteins | sample 7278171 | NCBI WGS metagenome assembly JAAUXT01 (sample SAMN14350112, study PRJNA611818) | marine sediment metagenome | isolation source: surface marine sediment (1.8m) | place: French Polynesia: Moorea | collected 2018-08
CATGTATATTGTCTAGATCTTTGGTTCTCACCTTGATTCTTCTTCAAATTCACTTCAAATTCACACCAACTCAACATGTGCTTTAATGGCAGCAGGAAATATGTCTAGACAGGAAGGGTGGGCTTTCTCAGGGAAGAGCAAGGACAGTTTCCGCTTCCACGACCATCAGGGTTCCCGCCTCGGAACTTCTTGTTGGGTCAAGCAGAGAAGACTCAGAATTTGCTGCTTATTTCCGTTTTTGCTTGACTACCTCACAGGTCTCCCCAATGTCTGCGGCATGAGGCTCCTAGATTTCCACAGTCAAGCAAGTTTCGTTCCATTGACGACCCTTTGTATCCAGCCAAAATGTTCTTGATGTTCTTGAGTTGTTTTGTGGCAGTGTGCGTGGGAACTGCACTTTGCACACCAAGTACTCGTACAAAAGCCTCTGTTCCTGACCAATTGAGAAACCGCAATGAAAGCGATTTTGCTGACGAGATGCGTGCGTCAAAACAAACGTAGTTCTACGACCTGTCACTTTCCAAGTTTCAAAATTTTCATTTTCATGTTGCTGGTACACTTTTTGGGGACCTCTTTTTACACGTGCATTCGAATTCTCGAAGCAAGTGTTGCGTGACCAACGTATGGTGCAAGGGACAAGAATTGGGGCACACGAACGTACTGGAGGCTTTTGTACGACCGTAATACTGTGTATTTCCTTTCAGGTGTGTGATTGTTTATGTTCGAGGAAGAGTTGTTGTTGGCATTGCCTTGGGTGTAGAGCTCTAGTTAGACCCGACACAATTGTTGTTGACCGTGTTTGGTCGTTTGGCATCAGTTGTGAGTCTGCTTGCATGGATTTATGGCGCAAGACACTCGTCGACACACAAGAACAGCCTATTTGGGTTCATTGAAGCCAATGTTGGTTTGGCCAGGTATGACTTGGTCAAGGAGAGCTTCAACCTTGAACTTGTGTTCAGAACTTTGCGCACGATGGAACACTCGAAAAATGGCCATGACATCCGTGCAATTTTGGTTTCAGGTGCGACCCGTGCAAAACATGAGAGGACAAACAAAAAATGTGTGCCTTGCGTGACAAGATACGCCAATGGACACAGTTTCTGGTTGTTGGCAGACCACTTTGCTTTCAGGCAAAAGTCCTTCACAGTGTCTGCCAGAAATGAAATCTCTAGCGGTTCTCTTTGACATGACCCTCTTTTTGCAGAGCTGTTCACAACAGCCAGGTCTGATTTGAAGAGGAAACCTGGAACTAATTCAGGTTTCAAAGAACCCGAGCGCGTGTCAGACAAGTCAACAATCAAAGAGTATTTTGCAGAATGAGGCTTGCTGTGCTGGGAGCGACTGGAGGCACCGGACTCTGCTTGGTTTCGCAGGCCCTGGACGACAATCACCAAGTCACAGCTGTTGTCAGGGACCCAGGCAAAATCACCACGAAGCATGACAATCTCAAGGTATGGGCCATTCTTTTCCCCGAACGAATGAAAGAACGTCCGTTTCTTTGTTCTGTGTTCCATTGATAGAATCTTCTGTTTCAATTTTGAACAGTCTCGATTATAACGTGCGCGATTGACGTCGGGGGAGGCCAAACTTCAGGGAGGATGTAACTCCAACCTTCAAAATTTGTATTTGGAGAACAGTGAAGGGTCAGTGGAGCCCAGGTCTCATAGGTGTCCCCCTGGTTCCGCCTGGGCTCGTAAAATTGAACAAACCATTTTCTTGCTTGCAGGTTGTAAAGGCTGACATATTCTCTGAGAACGAACTTGCTGATGCTTTCAAAGATCATGACGCTGTCATGTCTTGCCTCGGGGCTCCTCGCGCTCTGGCCAGAACTCCATGGAAACATTCAACATTCTATGAAGATTCTGCAAAGTCTATCGTGGGTGGCCTCAGGAAATCAGGAGTGAATCGATTTGTGTGTGTCACAGCCACAGGAGCAAAAGGTGAGTTTCTTGATTCCAAAACTACATGTCCTGGCATATTTTTTTAAACACCTCGAAGAAGTTGTGTGCAGGTCGAACACCACCCCTTTGGACAATGTCCAGCTGGACACCGGGTGAAGTCTCCAGTCGGACAACACCAAGTCAGACAAAACATATCTGAACTCAAGTTTGAATTCCTTGGATCCATTGTGCACATAATGGGTGTGGTACCAATTGTTATCAAAGATACGTAGCAACTCGTATCTTTTCTGCTAAATTGTGTCACAATGAAGACAAACCATTGCAACACACAAACACGCTGCAAGCAAACCAAACATTCAAACAAAAAACTTGTTGTATTCTGGAAGAGAGTGCCTTTCGCTGACCTTGCTGACACCGCTCGATGTCCAGTTGTTCCTTTGTTCGAGTTCATGGCAGATCGACTTTTCCACCACATAGTGGAGCGTTGATTGAAGCGGGACAGACCCTACCAATGGGGTGTTTGTTTCAATTCACTTCCTTGTCGCAGAAATTGTGCAGTTGTGCTTCTGCTCTCTTTCCCTGAACCCGCAATGATTCGTTGCTTTTGCAGTTTCTGGCAATAGTGCTATCAGCGCCAATTTGCGTCTTGTCAGAGCGAATTCGAGGCTGCCCTGTTTCTTGGTGCAAGTTCTAGCGTGCATCTGTGTACCCATTCAGCGCAGTCTCCCCGTTCGCACCCTGTTCGAATCTTTCGCATGCAGTGGACTTGATTGGCGCTCTGAAATCAGCAGTGATGAAGCCACATATGAACAGAAGGGAAAGTTAATGAGAAATGTTCGAAGTTTATTCCAAAAAGACTGTGATTTGGATGTTTCTTTCTTCAGATGACCCCCGAATACCCTGGTTGTATCGTCTACTCATGCGACCACTGCTGGCGAGAGGATTCTTGAACAGCATCGTGGTGATGGAAGAATTTCTGTATTCAAACTGTCAGGATATCAACTTCACCATTGTGAAACCGCCTGGGCTGACGGACGATCCTCTGAAAGGTGTTGCATTCTGACATCGTACACTGTTGTTGACGAGCAAGCATCACAAGCTGCATGTACTCAGAACTTTTGCCCAGCAGATGTGGCCTGTGTGATGTGGTGTTTTTTTGACTGGCAAATCAAGCTGAAACAACGCGTTTGTGGCCCTGAAAAATAGAAAATTGCCCTGCATTCTGTAAAGTTGTGCTTTTGTGAAATATTCTCTTTGCAGATGGAGAAATTTTGGCTTTGGAGGATGAAGTTGTCCCACCTGGAACAGACTGGAGCCTTCCCAGAGCGAACGTCGCCAAGTTCATGCTGGAGTGTCTGAGCAATCAAGAGTGGGATCGGAAACGTGTGGCGTTTGGGCTAAAGAAGTAGAAAAACCAAACAAGAGGATGTTGAAGCTTCAGTGACTTCTGTTCATAAGTTCCTCAAATGGGCAAGAAACCAAACGTGTACTTGAAGTAAGGAAAGTTACTTTTGTGAAAGACAGTGAGAAAACAAGGATGAGCACAACATTTTACAAAAAAGTTCTGAGGTGCAAATTTGCACAGCAAATCATGCAGTCACATTCCAGGCAAACGGATCCTGTAACATTTTAAAACGCAACACCTTTTCGTGTTGGGTAAAACATTTCTATTTGACGACAGTGCATGATGTTCTGGCCGGGTGGGACCTACTGATGCGTTATGGGTGTTGGACTGTTCAACTTTCCCAACTTTGAAACCCTTCCCCTGGGGGGTTGGATTTCTCGTGTGAGAAGGGCAACCCAGACATTTGGGTAGATCCCAAGGGTTGGGGCAGGGCCTGCCCTGTTTAGGGTCAATCCTTCCCTCAAAGGTTGGTGATGGGCCTGCCAAAAATGTGGGTATGGCCCACCCCACACCTCCAAGGTACGTGGGTCTTAAGAGGGTGGGGGAGATCCTGCTCCTGCTTGTGGGTAGATTTTCAGGACAGGTCCTGCCTTGAACCTACCTCGAATATTTCTAAAACCTTTGCATACATCTGTGTTCAAAAATGTGCTTTCTTGTTTGTTGGTTGGCACTCTGTGTGTGTGTGTGTGTGTGTGTGTGTGTGTGTGTGTGTGTTTGTTTGCGCGTGTGTGGACGAGAAATGCACAGATGCACGCAAATTTATGTATATTTTTCCTCCCAAGAAATTTCATTGCCAAAACAAAAAAATCGACAATGCCAAAATGTTAATTTCTTCTGCTCAAAATTCCATCACAACACATTGATTGTCTTTGCGTGGTGTTCTGCTGGAATGATTGCTCTCTTTCTCGAGAACAGTTTTGTTGGGGGCTCACACCGCAGGATAAAACTCTCTGTGAACGACACCCATGAATCATGATGGTGTCAGGTTGCACTCGGACTGCAGGAAACTGGCAAGGTGGACAGCAAGCCTGTAGATACTCGAGTCCGCTTCCCCCGACCGCCGAGAAAATCCGACGCATCACGGAATCTGCATTGTGTGCTTTGTTCAATTGTCAAAAGACAAATGGAGAACAAAAGCGGAAAGGAAGTTGTCCCACAAAAAATAGATTGCAATCTCTTGACGTTCCGTCCTTGTTCGTTTGATGTCGACTTGAGGAGACCAGAGCTGTAGGCTTCAATTTCATTTTCCTGCTGCAGTCACGACTCTCTGTCTGCAAGATGTGTTGACGAACACGACAACAGGACACAAGTATACACTCTCCGTACTGTCGGTCGTAAATGCTACACTCGCCAACCTCAAATTGGCAAATAAGTTCGAGCGTTCCATGCAGCGTCAATCGACGATTCGGCGACAGAGTCGCATACGCGACGACGACGTCGTGATCAAAGGTGGACACAGTTTCTGCGACGTCCTGGTGCTCTGTTCTCTCATCGTCTGTATCCTGTCGCTGCTCGCCGGACCTCCACTCATGGGCCTCGTCGCAGCGCCACTTCTGAAGGTCAGTGGGCACTCACAAACTAGTTTACCGGTCAAACTCTCGCTTTGTACTGAGCTTTCAGTCAGCACAGAGCATGTGTATGATGTTCCCTCAGTAAGAATACGAAAACTGCTGCTCGAAACGAGCGCTTTCTCATCGTTCAAGTGAGGATAAAAGCTGCCATGAATTCTTCTTGCAGGATTACCTGCACATTCATCGACACCATAAGGAGACAACTTGCTCGCATAAGGGGGGAGAAGGAGTTCCAGACACGACAAGCATCAAGTCAAACAGCGTCAACACTTCAGGTCAAGAAAAATGGTTGACAAAGGTCTCTGCGAACTTCACGGAAGTGACTTCCATCTTCAGCACGAAAGCTCCTCTGATGAACACAACTGCTTCCCTGGATGCTCAGAACGTGTCTCTATCGCAAAATGACAGCCTCGCGAACAAGACTCGAACGAAAACTTGCACCAATGGTGAGCGTTACGTTTGTGATCTTGTGCGAATATCGTACATGCAAGGTGGGACAAAGGTAAAGGCGATTCTGTTCACTTCCCACCGAGACAAAACACTAACAGAATCACACTGTTCTGTCTACGGCTGCGGGCTGAAACATTCGGGACGAGCACTCTTGAAAGCCATTGAAGCCCTCAAGCCAGAGTTTGTGTGTTATTTTGACAGCAAAAACACATCAGTGGCATTTCTAACGAAGCAGAGTACACTTAGTTTGATCGTGTGGTTTTCATGCTGCTCATTCATGATTCTTTTGGGAACAATTCCGATAATAATTGCGATATGTTCCAAGATTGAAACCCCGTGGCAAAGCTACTTCCAGTACTGCACGAAGAGATACACATCCAGGCATGAGAAATGGATTGAAGCCATCAAGAACGGAGACATTTTCATCCTGAGGTGGTCGATGTCCCAAAAGCACATCAACGAAGAATTGATAGAAATCATGGACAAAGAGGGTCACAACTGGAAAGCGGTCCCGTTGGCGAGAGCAGCCTTCGCAGGTCAGAGCCACATGGCGGAGTACCTGCTCACCCGCGGAGCCTTCACTGATTACGTGGACAGCCACAAACTGACGCCGCTACACTACGCGTGCCTCGGCGCCCAGGTCAGCACCCTCAAGCTTCTGGTGGCGGAAGGCGCCAACATTGACGCCACAAATGGATTGCGCCGAACGCCGTTGATGCTGTCGCTGATGCTACATATCACGGTTCCCGACACAACCCAGTATCTGATTGAGGCAGGAGCGGACGTGTCCAAGGAGGACGTCAACCAGTGCACGGCTCTGCATTACGCGTGTTTCAAGGGTGATCTCAACATGGTTCATTTGATCATCAAAGCTGGAGGTATTTCCAACAATAGCGTCTATCTGACCAAGGAAACATTCCTCTTCCAACTGGCCAATTCGCCGATTGGCACTGACTGTGGCTTCAAGACGGACCTCTACACCAACACGTGGACCCCGCTGACAAGCCTCCTGTACAGAAACAGCAAGGAAGCCTGTGTTCTGCTGGTCTCGGCCGGCTATAAGCTGAAGGAGGACTCCATTCTGCGCAGAGTTCTGTACTCCGATGCAGATGAAGAGATGAACAGATTCATCAAACAGCAGATGCGAGAAGTCGCTTCTCTCCTGCGAAAATGCAGAATCTGGATCCGAGGCTACCTGGGACCTCGCTGTTTGCAACAAAAGATCTCTCGTCTCAAATTGGCCGAACCGTTGAAAGATTATCTGAGACTGGAAATCATAGACTAAAATTTATGACACGGGCCACCAGCATGTTGTGGCAGGAGACTTGTGCATGCCAAGAATTTGCGAGTACGATCAGTAGGTTTCTGTTTCTCTGTGTTTTTGTCTCAAGTTGTGAGCGTTGGGACGGTGTCACAAGCGTATCCCATGCACAAATTCAGCTGATGGAAACCACTTCGAACTGTCATCTGAATTGAATGAATTGCCATTGAGTGCGATCAAAAGCGATGTTCTTGTGCATTGCGTTCAGGAAAATCTGCGTCGCTGACTGCGTCCGTTGATTTGCAAGAATCTCACGATTTGCCATTCTCGTGAAGGTCACACTGACCCACAGAGAGCGATGGACTTTCCATTGCGATGAATTTGTCGAGGGCGAGTGACGTTGTCAATCTGCATGGAAACATCGTGCAATTTGGAATCTGTAACTGATCCAGGAGGGCTGGGGTCCGACTCTTGGGGAGACACAACCAACCATAACTCTGAATTTCAGAAGTCAATAGTCAAAGAAAGGGTGCGTCTTTGACAAGAATATTGGTGCGATGGGCTCGTTGGATCTGCTGACCAGTGCGAATTCCCTAAAATGTGATCAAGCTGCACTTGTCTTGAATGTGGACTGAAGCGACTCGTAGGAAGCCCTGCCATTCGGATTTCATGCACCTGTCATTTGTCATTTATTTGAAAGACTCAAATGAATTTATGCGCCACAAATCCACCGCACTCGGGTACACCTTCGTCCATTCGAGATGCAAGTGTGGCTTCATGTGACAAAAGAAAAATTATCTTGAGGACTTCGAAGCTTTCTTTGAATCAATTGTCTGCAAAGCTCATACAACTTTGCAATCGCCTTCAAACTGACACACGATAGTGTCACAAGTCCACACAATTTGTTTTGATTTACTAATAAATTAATGTGCAAATATTGTTGTGCGATAACGCAAGTACGACATTTTATTGAGTGTTGTCAAGTTGATCATATTTACACAAGATTTTGAACTTTATGTGCACTAGTACATTCAATTCAAAAGTGGATCCCATGTAGGAAGCGAATCTTGGATTCTTGGTTTGAGAATGCACGGGATTTTCTTCAACACGTAGCTGTTGTTCTTGCAGAAGAATCATGAACAGGTGTGTATTTTTCTTGATGTCGATTTCACTTCCACTTTCGTGGCCGTGACTCTCGCTATGCCACGGATGTTTCACCTGGGCGGCAGGCCTGACTCATTCAGTCTGTCACGAACACGAAATGTGACACCAAACAATCGTGGATGAAATTTTTCAATGTCTTGTCTTGAATTGGAATTGCGGCACAGCAGCAAGTTTCTCGTTGTTCATGTTTATTGGTGTGTCACAGAGTAGGCAAGTGTTGTGTAATGGTCTAGGCTGAGGGTCTATTCTTTTTGAGCGGAATCGACAGACACTTCATCCAAATGTCATTTCATCCTCTCTGCGAGTCGCATTTTGGACAAGTCACTCACCCTGATCTGAGAACTTTGTGTGCCATTCACCCACTGAGAGTGACAGAAAGGCACGTTTTGGATGGTACTCACCTTCATAGTCATCCAAAACTGGAATGACAGTCACTACACACACACCGGGGGCTAAGAAAATGAAAAATGTTGACAGCATGCACTCGAGGTAGAGAGAGTTTGAAGAGTGCGTCGCATTCTTGTTTGAATTCTACCACATGGTCGTGGTGTGCCGAATTATTTGTACTTCAACTCCAGGGAACACAAGTTCATGATTCTTCCGCGCAAAAGAGATGGACTGGGTCACCATTTCTGTTCGCAAACTTTTCCCTGTTCCATTTGCAGCTGAAAACAGATGCGTCTCCAGCTATTTGGTACACATTTTCATAGCAAAAATCCACAAATGATCTCAGGCACTTTGCTTGACTGCTTCTCACCTGCAGACTCGTATCGAGCAGACCGTCTTCCAGTAGACCTACCTCCAGCAGACCGGGCTCCAGCAGACCACAGTCCGTGGCGTCCGGCCGTTGGAGCGGATCGGGACGCAGAGCGGGCCGGGTTCCTCCGCCACAGATGCCAACACTACACTGCGCGTCCTCCACTCCGCTCGCGCAACTCGGGTTCGAAGGTCTCGTTGCCACTGTGTTTGCAAACTTTGGGAACAGCACGCAATCTGTTGTGAGAGACCCGACCGATCCTTTGGATGCTACGACAAAATCGCGTGCGCTTTGCGCATTTTCACAGATTCTGGTACAATTCAAACCACGGAAAATGGTATAGATCTACAGAAATAGCTCCATGGAGCTCGTGGTGATTTGAGGAAATTCTGATTTCACTCACTCTGATTTTGCTCACTCTGATTTTGGTCACTCTGATTTCACTCACTCTGATTTTGCTCACTCTGATTTCAGTCACTTTTACAGATTGTTTCACAACAATATCCATATACAACCAAAACAATTGCCCAAAATCCATTTTCAAACTTTTTGTTGAAAAAATGACTTTTCAACCCAAACTTTAGGCCCACCTAAAAACCATATAAAAAATTTCAAAAATAAAAAAAAACAAATGTTACCACTCAAACCCCCATACAATAGACTACATTTCATCAATATACTTCTTTCACCAAATTTTTGTACTTTCTCAGATATGGAGCAATTTATACATCAATACCACATATTTTCTACATTTCTAAATTTGACCTTTTTGACCTAAAGAACCCTAAAATTCAAAGTTCCTGAAATCTTTCCTGGCGTATTATCCCCAACCCAAATTGAACCAAAAGAGCCTGAAAGATCCAAACTTGATCTTTATTTTGACCATGAAACAGGTGTATACACACTTTTGGAAGACCCTGCCTATAGGTGATTTGATTTCACTTGCTTCGATTTTGCTTGCTTTTTCCAAAAGCTCACAAATCGGACCAAGCTCCTCAAATCACCTAACAAAGCCTGACCACGTTTTGTCAGAAAATAGTAAGTTTTGGGGCTTGCCGCGTTCTGTTTCTTCAGTGGCAAACAGACCCTGGATAATTTGAACTTCCAGAGACAAATTGGTTTCATTTCCTCTTTTTGAATGTTCTAGGATGTCGGCACTTGATTCTGGGAAGGTTCCCACAAACCACAAGCGAGCATCCCACCACAGTGCACGTGATAGAACTGAGTGAGCAGACTCTGGTCTCCATCTCAGACGGGAAGGACGTCCTCAGAAGATTGTATCTTACCAGACTCCATCTGGATACTCTTCCTGAGAAATGCATCGAACAATTGATCCAACTAAGAAGGTTAGATGTGAGTGACAACAACTTGACTGAAGACAGTTTCCCCGCGAGCTTGCAACGTTTGGATCTTCTTGTCGAAATCAACGCCAACAGAAACAAAATTGTGAAAGTGCCAAGAGTTTTCAAAAAACTCAAGTCATTGAAAAGACTGAAGTTATCTGAAAATCATCTGAGATCCGCAGAAGGATTCGACCAGCTGAAAGGATTGACATTGTTGATCCTCGATCATAACGATATTGAAACGATACCCAGAAAGTTCTGTGCATCCATGAAGAAACTGGAATTTTTTCACTGTGCTGGAAACAGAGTGTCCGAGTTGCCGAGTGATATAAGGCACATGAGGAGTCTGAGAGACCTTGACTTGAGCCACAACCAATTGAGCACACTTCCTACAGAACTCTTCCTTCTGCCCAAACTTGATGTGATTCAAGCCTCCGGAAACCGAATTGTGCGAATACCAACACCAGTGAACAGGCATGGAATTCAGAAGAAACTTTCCGCTGTCGAGTTGTCGGAGAATTTGATTTCCCAGTTTCCCGAGAGTTTGCTCACGATGGCACACAAAATCAGCCTCAACAACAACAAGCTCAGAACAATTCCTGTCAAAGTTCTCAAGATCCTCAGCTTCAACACAGTGGATGAACTGACTTTGAAAGGCAACCCTCTGGTCTCTCCACCCGCCGAAGTCTGTGAATCAGGAATTCGGTAAGTGATGGAGATCTCTTTACGCTACCAAAAAAACAACAACTGAGAACCAAGCCCAAGTCATATGTGACACAGAATACTGGTGCTGAACTCAAAAGGAAGATCAAACAATTTTTACTCCATCGTTCTCTGCCTGGCTGTACATGAATAGTGCGAAAAACTGTTTTCAGCTCCATGGTAAAACACTTGCTGGACATCACGTCAGAACTGAAGGTGTACCAGGGAATCAGAGTCCTGGTCGTCGGATCGCATCAGTCTGGAAAGTCGTCCTTGGTTCAGTCTCTGGTGGATCAACAGCCAAGACTTGTGGATTCCGACCACAGTACAGAAGGGGTGGAATTTGACAGCACAACACTGGGTCAGGAAGGTTGTCCACAAGGAAAGACCCTACCACTCTCTGTTTTTGACTTCACATGCAGTGACAGACATCTCTATCCCAATGGCATTTTCCAACAGGTTAGAAAGTCAAATTTCGCTTGACAAATCGCACCCAAACGCCGGTGGTGCCATTGAAAACCACAAACTGCAGTTTTCAATTCAGCAACCGTCTTTGGCCCTGATCACTTTCGACATGTCCACATACAAGCCGGAGACATTTCCCACCACCATCTGGAGGTTGGTGGAATGGAACTTCGTGAAAACCAACAATCTCGTCGTCATTCTGGTAAGGCTACTATCTGAACCAGATCGAGGTTTTTGTCAAGCGGATTTGGACCCGAATGAGGGCGATCTCAGCTTTGAATGACAGTCCAGAATCACAATGTTGAGCCTGACCTGCGCAAAAGGCGGTCATGGAGCAAAAATTGTTTCTGGATGCACCCCTGTCATCTCTGGTGCACAATCCTGTGACCCACGTGCTTTGTCACGAAAAATGCGTTGACAAACCATGACAATCTATGAAGCTTTTCTGACAGGTTGGTACAAAGGCGGACAAATGTCGTTCAGAAGAGGCTCGGTCCGAAGTCTGCACCGACGTCCTGAAGCAGCTCGACGAGCACCTCTCCAGATACAGACAAGCAATAGGTACTTTATCCACTGCCATTGAACTCAAGTAAGCGGTATACATTACAAACCACAGGCGCATCACCAAGAGCGCAATGCCGTCAAATATCTTTGATCAGTTGCCATCACAGAGAATTTGTTGTCAGTGTCCATCACTCCTGACTTTTGCTGCTGAATGGTTTTTCCCCTGATGACCACTGACAATTTTTTATTGGTAGCCATCACCCTTGATGACGATGATCAGCGAGTATCCACAGGGGCAGGAGGGTGCAAGAAAACTAAAGTGGTCGTCAAGGGTGGTGGTTGATTAACCAAAAATTCTTGATGAGAAGCCATTGCCGGTACCACGGCTCCCCGGTGTCAAAATTCAGCGACCGAATCGTCGCGCAGCACGATTAGCCGTCAACATGATCATGAAGAGTGCAAAAAAGAATTATCCTCAGAGAAAGAAATCGAGAAAATTGAGAGGAAGTCGCACATCAGCCAGGCTCTGTCGGAACAGCTGAAGGAGAACATCAGTCTTCTGAAGTTGCACGTCACCGTCCATCGCACAGTTGTTGTCACAAGCAGCGTCAATCTGCTCGGATTTTCCGTGAGTATTTCTCTGCTCCAGTCGATGCAATGCAGTCCTTTGTTTGAGTTCGGGTTGTTCGTACGACCAGACGAGTATGAGTTCTTCACGACTTTGCACAGTGGTCGGCTGCACACAACCATCTTGCATTCAGAGTCCCTAATTTGGGTTTCCGACGTTCCTCCACAACTTTGTTTGATTCTTGTGCAGGATTTACGGAACGCAATCCTGGAAATGGCGACGGACGAAAACTTGTTTCCAAGTGTCATGCGCCAGATTCCCAGTCTCTGGGTCGAGGTGGAAAACTACTTGGAACTGCGAGGTTCCACCATGCAAGTGCGTCTTTTTTTTTGTGCTTGAGAGAAACATGACGAAGGTGGCTGTTGAAACACAGCCCCATTCTTGCAAGATGTTGTGTTCCTTTCTTTGTCATCATTGTGCACGTCACTCGTACATTGCATTGCATGTCAACTTGAATGGATCCGCCTTCCGGTCTGCATAAAAGCACAAATTGGAAGAATTCCGCATCCTCAATGGCCAAGATTGATTGGCATTGGCTGAATCTGTCTGCTTCTCAGTTGTATCGGGAGACAAATTTGACACAAAATTGGACGAAATTGCCGAGGGTACGAACTGGGTCGACAGGGCCTGGAACAGTCAGACAACGTCAGCATGCCAGGAAAACCTGCAATAAAGTCAGGTTTCGTTCCATGCGTGGTTTTCACAGGGCTCCTGCCCACGGGCCACCGCCTGCTGAAGGCGCTTGAGTGGAAACCGCACGGGTTTTGCTCTGCATGTGATTCTCATGGGTGAGCCTTGCTCGCAGGTGCCACTGCTGAAGTGGGAGCGTTATGAGAAGGACGTGACGCGCCGCTTCGGGATGAAGCACCTGCTGGAGCAGATCACGCAGTACCTTCACGACACGGGCAAAGTCGTCTGGTTCTCTGAACACAACACACTCAGGTATATCCTGACACAGAACACGCTTGCATAGCACTTGGTCGCAGTGGTTTTGTGTCAGGTATTGGCACAATAGCTTCTTTCACGAATGTTCTTTGAAAGCGCGATTGTTGACTTTGAAATCTTTCAATGTCGAAATAAAGGACCCGTTCGAGCGAAAAGACTAACTTCCCTGTTTTAGACTGAAGAAGAACACATCTTCCTTTCGTATCCAAGCGAAGGGAAAGTGGTAACAAACTTTGTAAATGCCCGAGTAGTTCCAAAACGATTCGCCAACTGCAATCAATCAGTTCTGAACCGAGGAAGTTTAATCAACCAAAACAAAATGACTGGAAATCAAAGCAGCTCAATCAAGAAGACGGGTCTGCACGTGTGCTGGTCAATTGTGCGAAATATTTGTTGATCAACTTCTGTGTGTCAAAGCACTTGTTTCTTGACGAACCTGATGAATTTTTCACTCGAAATTGAGCGATTCGCTCTTCTAAATGATTGAAATAGTTTCTTCCAATGTTCAAACAGCATAAAAGTCCATCGGATGCCAAAAAGTTCGAAGGTGCGAGTTATCTTCAGAAATACCTGGTGTGCAACAGTCAAATCTCAGAGTACGACCGCACGTGTGTCCGATGGAAAGGAAACTACATGTAGTCACAGACATCATTGCAAAACAATTTTCTTTGTTTCAGGAACCGAGTTATTCTCCGACCGTCTTGGCTGGCGGATGTCATCAGGGCGCTGTTTCGGACAGACTTCGGAGATTCCTCTTCTGTGGAAGACCATCTGCGACAACTGGGCATCACGACTGAGAGGTTCGAAGTGATGAAGAAAGACGTGGTGACTCAAGGTACGTGCGCAGCGAGAGGACTCAAATTACGCAAACTGCTGTTCGACACATGATTCAGACTTTTGAAGTGCATGTTCACTTTTGGCCAAATCCTTGCAGGAATTGTGTCCAGAGAAATGCTGAAATTCCTCTGGTTTGGCCTGGTGCCTTTTGAGAGAAGAAACACGTTCAATGACATCTTGTCGATGGTGCTGGACGAGTTTGAATTCGGGTACTTCAGACGGTTTCAACGAGGCCAACAGTTTCCTCTCTTTCAATCTTTTGACAAAGAAAGAGAACTATGGAATCACCAGATTGTTCTTCCTGAAATGTCGAACCTTCACAGAGCATTTGTTTGTGGCAATGACGTTTTTTCCCTTTACAGCTTTGCTATTGAAAAGACAGCACTTGGTTCAATTCGAGTTCAAAGGCCGTTTGATCAGTCATCAGTTGACGACGAAGTTCAGTCGTACATTAGTCTGTCAAGGTGTGTGCACCCACCTCCAACCCTGAACAGAACAGAGCATTGTACCCTTGTTCTTTGTCTGTTTGGTGTGATGTAAATGCTCAACTTCGATCCCCAAAAGAGCATGTCTGGACAAGGGGTCACTTCATTTGCGCAGGGCATTTTGAAAAGCACGCTTTGTTCTGTCAACTGTGTCCAGTAAATCCAGGAAATTGCATTCAAAATGTTTCCAGTATGCGGTCTTCACGGTTGGGATTCCGTGACTCCCGGCTCGGTCGAGAGACGGATGGACCGCCGCCGGTCTCCATCACCTCTGGTTCGTCAGAAACACCCAAGCCAATGGTGGTCGGTAGAATGATAATTCCCTGGCTGCGCAACTGTCAGCAACCTGCAGCCTTCAGGGAAGAATATGGAAAGTAGGTGCAGTGGGCCACCATGAAGACAGTTTTCTGGCACAAGTTAGCGCTCCTTGATTTGTTTCAAGCAATGCGTCTCTCATTTCAGGTTTGCAGGGAACTGTGCGCTCGCAGTGAACTTCCGATTCCCTCACTTCTACCCTCCGGGGATCTTTGAGATCATGACAGTTCGCGCTGTGAAGCACCACGATTTGGATATTGTTCACCACTGGGATGGAGGTCTCTATGCGAGGTGAGCGTGTGTCATCTGACGAGACACGTTGTTCAAATCGAGAAACAATATGTGCACAAGATGTCTTTTCAAAGTTCTGCCAACATTTTTTCGTGATTTTATCCCTTCATGATCTGAGAGATCAGTCAACAATTTTGAGAAACCAAAATATCGTCTTCATCATTTCCAGGCACACTGATGAGAGCACCCGCGTCTGTTTGTCTCGGATTGATCACGGGGAAGACTACACGTGTGTCCGAGTGAAGCTCAACCACGAGGAGTCGAAGGACGAGGACGGGCTGCAGGCCCTGTGGATGGTTCTCCTTCCTCTCGTCAGGGACTTCGACAATCTGCTGCAACAGTATTCCGGTCAGATTTAAGATAATGGGGAGTCGATCCTTCGATGAAACCTGATGTGATTGACACAAGGGTGGTCAACAAAAAATGCGATGACCATTAGACATCGGTGTTTCAGGCTTGAAGGTTGAAAGACACATGGAGTGCCCTCATTGCCACGCCTTGTCATTTCTCGGTGAATGGCAAACTCCAAAGGAACTGCAGTCAACGAAATCCAGAACCTGCGACAATTGTCTCGAGCCTGTGTCAACAGTATATCTGATTCAACCGAAGGAAAAGAAGCTGAGTAGGTCTAATTCCTTGCTTTCTGAGTGTGAACGAAGTCAAACGACAGTGGTCCCATCAGGCGCTTTTTGCGAACTCTGAAGCTGACCTTTGTGAACACTAGCTGGCCAAACTTCCTCTTTCTTCAAAATGTTTGTGTTTTCCCTCAACGTGTGAACATCTGGTTGAAATGGAGTGGGTCTTTGTAGTGGAGGAGCTGCTTCAGCAGAGGCTGAAGGAGCGAGCACAAAGTCTGCAGTGGGGATCTGGAGCAGAGCGGCTTGCGGCGCAGGAGACGGTCACAGACGTCAACCACAACCACTTACTTCACCAGTTGTAGCACGTGAACCAGCGATGCATTTGGTGTTGCACAGCATGAACCTACCGCAACTGACCAAAATGCTTTGTTATGCTTTTTACAGATGAACTGTTTTGACTGGTTGCACGGGCTGTGTCCAACCTCACTGAAAACACCTTGTCGAGCAGGACCAAATGAGTGTACAAACACTTGCAGTGAGCTGTGGTGGGCCACAAACAATTTATTTGATGAACACACTTGTTTCACCCATTTCCATTTGTGCCAAGAGTTAATGGAAAGTGGAAAAAGTATCTCAAACCGAGTTCGAAATTCGACCAAGAAGCCATCAATCAACCTCGAGGACTTTCATCAGGAATGCAGGAGGCACAAGCAGCAGCCTGCTCGTGGGAACTCAACCGTGAGCACTAAAAATCATTCAAGTGCGCGTGTTTCACGGCCATGAATAATTTTCTTTTGGATTCTCAGTCGCATACATGTAGGTTGTGGCCTATACACTGCACTGCGCTCCACTGATTTACCTTGCTGCGCCGGCAATAAATGCCGCAGACAAAAAGTGTGCATCATCACCTACCTTCACTTTCACCAAGATTTCAAACGATCTGTTTTTCAATCTTTGATTGTATGCAAAATAGTGCTGCAAGCTGTTTTTTTTTGTCGACATCAAGTACACATCTGCAAAAATGTGCTTCAAGTCGAAAGATTACAACCCAAACATATTCCTGTGGATAGCAATCTGCGTTTTCATTCTGGTGATTTCGCTTCAATTGAGTGTCGTGAGTGGACTGCAAACAGGACACCTTCCGCTCAACGATGACTTACTGTACCAATGTGAGTATTTTGTGTGTGCATTTTGTCACCTTTCCCTTTTTAAACGTGAGGCCAACTTAATGTTCGACTTCGATCCTGGTCAACATGTGGGTGTGTCGTTTTTGTGTAGAGACGGGCCGGAGGCAGCGCATTGCAGTCCGGTGGTGCATGGGGCGCTCACACCAACGGGACGCGCTTGGACTCGTCAACGCGAGCTTGCCTGACGAAGACTTTCACGATCATCCAACTTGACGAAGAACATATGAACATGCCATTGCTGAAGGAGTTTCGTTTTCACTCGTTCCTTGCCTCCAGCACTCGAATGAATTTGACGGATTGTGAATGGACGATTTTGCCATCAATGGTTCATGATTATCCCTCCACTGGTTTCAGAAACTTTTGTGACATATCACGAACAGAGACCGACTGAACAATAAAATTTCAGCGACAATTCACCATTTTGTGATTTTATTTTCGCGTTTCTGTCACAAAGTGTATGTATGTATGTGCGTGTGTGTGTGTGTGTATAGGAGGGGGGGTTGGCGGGTGATTCCTGCAGTTGAGAGTCCCATTTGTTTTCAGTTGTTCTTGCAAATCTCTGGATTCGCTCCTTCCTCTAGAAATCACATTCAAAATCCAGGCTGAGAACATATTTCTTCAACATGGGTGGTAATTTAACTTGCTCTATCTTGTGGGCAATCTCAAATCCTAAACTTCTGCGAAGAAATCGCCTTGTTGTCTCCATCAGAGTCGAAGGCTGAGAAATAATTTCCTGTAGCCAAAGCCAAAATTCTATATCCAGAGTGAGAAATTCTGGAACATCTTCATTTGTCCACAGATAAGTCTCTTCAGTCAAGTCGTGACCAGAATTGACCAACATTCTTGCAATCTCTGGATATCCCTGCAGCAAGGAACACAAGAAAGGGCTCATGCGTTTTATTTCCACACCAACTCGCAGTTTCAGGAGTCCAGCAATGTCCAGCCGAGCATTGGCGAGCAGAAGTTCCTTCACGATGTCCACATGCCTCTTCTTTGTTGCAATCAGCAGGGGAGTCACCGAGGTTTCTTCGTCTGAAACATTGAGGAAGATGCGCCAGTTGTGAAGAGTGGCTCGTAATTGTTCGTAGGCTGCCAGAGCCAAACATCCGGATCTTTGGCTTTACAAAAAAGCATGCATCCCAACACACACTCACCGAGCAAGTCCCGCACACCTACCACTGAGATCGGGGTTGGCTCCTGCCAGCAGAAGTCTCTTGACGACGGGAAGGCATCCTCTTTCCGCTGCCATCTTCAGTGCTGTTCCCCGTGTGAAGTGCCAACCGGCGTTGTTGGTGACATGGTCAATGTCACAGCCTTTCCTGAAAGTCGTATTGGCCGCAGGCTTGTGTGACCAACAAACATTGTGATTTCACCAAATTGTTTGCCAGCAGGTTGGTGCACAGGTGGCACCAGGAATTGCATGCATCCATGACATTTATCAACATTTCGGAACATGGAAGAGTTCGACTCGCTTGACTCTTCGCGATGAGACCCTCTGGAAAAACTTTTTGACATCAGAGCAACACTCTTACTCGATGAACTTGTTGATGAGCATGAGGTCGTCGTCGGTAATGGCCGGACCGGCGGACCGGCCCTTCAGGATGACGCTCTGCACGGCGGACGGTGCGCTCGGCCGCTGCGCCTGAACGCTGGCGCCGTGCTCCAGGAGCAGGTCGATGTACGCGTAGCGGTCCTTCTCGGCGTGCATGATGGCTGCCTGTGTTCGGACAGGGCAAAGAAATGCGTGGAAAGGAACGTTGATACCTTGTGAAATCCCGGAGCTAAGTTTTGTTCTGAGAGGGTGGTGTGAGGTTTGTCTCAACGCCAAAGGCCTGTTTGTTGGTGTGCTCTGACTTTGGGAAGTTTCACTCACTTGAAGAGCAGTGATCTCTTCTGGTCCATCAGTGGTATTGTACCGTGAGCCATATTCCAGTAACATCTTTACGAAATCCACCTTGTCGTCTTGAGAAGCAGCGAGCCAGAGCGGAGTTCGTTTCCTCATGTCCTGTGGATCTGTGCCGACCCCCGCGCTGCAAAGAAACGTGGTGGCTTGAATCCAGCAGTGAGCATTTGTTCAAATAAATTAGAACAGATCGTATCTCAGTGACAGGCAAAACCCTGAAAAAAAATGTGCTAAAAGTCCTTGCATGGTGGTTGTCTCAGAGAGGTTTGTGCTCACTTCAAGAGAACTTGCAATGGAGCAGTTGTCGTACAGTTTATAGCTCTGTGCAGTGGACTCATCTGCCTCGTGTCCCTGGCCTCCAGGTTGCATCCAGACTTGATCAGAAGTTCCATCACTTCAGTCCACTCGCAGCAGATGCAGTAGTACAGAGCTGTTTGTCCCAGTCCATCTGGAACCTCCATGCAAGCTCCTGCGGTGTCAAAAAGGAAGAGGGCCTGAAGTTTCTGTGTTTCCCGAAGAGAGTCAGTCTGACTGCAGTGGTAATCACGAACAAAGGTCACTGACCCCAAGCGAAGCTTACGAGAGATCAGAAACTTCAAACCAGCAAGCAGTCAACTAGTTACCTCTTTCGATGAGAAGTTTCGCGCACTCGTAATGTCCCTTCTGGCAGCATTGCTGCAGGGCGGACCATCGGGACTTGAGCAGAGTGTCCACGACAAACACCGTGTTGGGATCACCCCCGGTGTCCAGCACATGCTTTAGGCTGATGGCGTCGTTGGCTTCGATGGCGTTGAAGATGGCTTCATCTCGCCTTGCGTGTGTCGAGTTCTGCGTCATCAGCAGGGAAGATGCGATGAAGCAGCAGGGAAGATCTACCCGGTGAAGGTGTGGGTGGGGAAGGGGTGTTCACGCTGGATGCGGGGTCGGTCTGGGAAACACACGATCTACACGACAACCGTCCTCCGCCGATCACAAACGAATCCCAGCGTCATGCTACTCGTAGGACGACAAAGTCTCTACTCTAAAGTTGTCTGCAATCTGAACAGAAAATTTGGTCAGGTTCAAAACACAAGGCACCAAGGGCACGATACAAAGACATGTATTGGAACCTTATCAGAGCACTCCCATACATATATTTTCTTTTTTTTTGAAACAAAGTTATTTACCGGCAGACAAGCCTGCCGACAAAGCCCTCACTTTTGTCGAAAAGGCTGTTCAGAAGGCAAGTTGCAATTCGTCCGGTGCTCTATGTGGGCCACCCACATCTTCATTCAAACCGCCCACCAATGCAACGTGGGTTCCGAGTTCTCAAAGCACGAAAAATCGATGACTTTTTGCAATCTCACAAATGCTTGGATACCGCAGAAAACGGCGCAGGAATGGCCGTGCATTTGCGACACCAAAGTGGCACTGGGAACCAGGCATTTTTGGTTTCACTTTGGGACAAAAACATAGAACTCGAGCCAAAGGTTAGATGACTCGTGGAACCCACCTTCTTGTAGAAATTTGTCAGGCTGGATAATTTTCCCGGAGTGAAGAGGTACTTCTCGACTATGCTGTCCTGTTGGTGTGCGTACTCAGGTTGTGGTGGTTGAATCATTTTGAAATACTTTGACTTCAAACGAAATTCACTGTAGATCTTGGTCGATCTCTGTGCGTGCAGCAACAGTAAATTGTTCAGGTGTCCTGTTCCTCGGTATGGTTCCTGAGAAAATGGTCAGGACGTTTTGGAAGACAAGTCCGGCAGATCAGATTCAGCCAGTTCGGCCACCCTTCACCTCCAGGAAGGGCATTTTGTGCACGTGGCACAGCGAAAAACTCGTCGGCCAAACATATTTGCCTTTGAAAAATGCTCAGACAGATGTTGATATATAGATTTTCAACTTGGTCAAGACAGCGCTGGAAAATTCAAGTCAACAAATTTTTGCTTCACATGTGCGTCGTGCGTGTAGACTCTAGTACGTGGATCTAGCATCTACCTGCAACCAAAAAGTTTGGCAACAACAACATGCAGCTCTGTTTTGCCAGACGGAGAGGTGAAGGATGTTGTCCAAAATAGATTTGCGTCTGCAAAGAGTTGCGCAGCTTGCACTTTGCGACTGTTTGTGGCGGGAAAAACGAAAAGCAGAGCCAACAACAGAGTGGCGCGAAAAGTCTGACGTCACAGCAGCCAAGACGTTTTGACGTCAGTCGGAACGTCACAGTTCACCACGGCAACCGTTGCACCGCGGGTAGCAACAGACAACGACAGGTGACTTCAAGTGCCACACATGCAAAAGTTACGATTTTGTTTGCAAAAGTAATCACAACCTTGTGCAGCCAAAGCGTAAATACTGATAAAGTTTGCAACAAGATCCAGACTCCAGGTAGAACTAGATCTTGGTCTCGACCCCATGTGGCGTCTTTCCACTTTCTCCCGATAGATGGACTATCTACGAATCTGCCGACATCGAATTTTGATTCCCACGGAAAGAAACTTGACTTCTTGCTGTTGTGAAAAATAGATATCTTGTCAGTTCACGTTGACTGAACGTTTTTTTTCATGCAGACTTTCAATGAGTGATTTCAAAGATCCTTTTTGGTCGTTCCTGGTGCTCATAAAGTTTGATCTTTCTGATTTGCAGGAGATGAGAAGCAAAGGACCGCAACCAATGTTGGCACCTGAGGGGCCGACGACGGGCCCAGGCAGCAAGCTCGCCTTCCTGCACCACTCCATCCGCAGACACGTGAAGATCAGAAACTATGGAGACTATATAGGTGATATCCTCACCCCCCCCCCCCCAAATATTTGCCTTGTGTAGACCCTCCAGTCTGCGTAGAATAGATCTATGAAGGCTCTCCGCTCATTTTTGTTTGTTTCCCTCACAGCAACAGGTCTGTTCATGCGTGGAGATGCTGTCAAAACTTGCATTGTGTGCAATTTCTCACTCACATTCAGGACTTGATCTGGAATTCTCCAACACCAGAATCACCCGGCTCCCGCCCATCTTGTTCCTCAACGAAGAAGCCATTCTTCGGATCCGGAAAATCGAGGCGAAGAACAGCAAATTGCAGAAACTTCAGGATTTGTCTGCCCTCGAGCAGTATGTAGATCTGACTCATTTGAATGTTACTGGTGTTTCAGCGTCTTTCCGTTGGTAGATCTACCTCACACCTCACACCCGATACATTTCCTAACGAATGACAACCTTTCAAGATTTCCATCCAAATTCCTGGGCACGAAACTCGGTTTTTGTGTATTTTCAGGTTGGAAGAGGTTCACGTTCAGCACAACGTGCTTACAGCTTTGCCAAAAACCGTCGCCCAGACGAAACTCCTGAAACACCTTGACGTTTCACACAACAAGTTGAAATCTCTTCCACCTGCCATGTACAAGGTGGATTTTCTGTGCAAGTTCTTCGATCTTGTAGATCTAGTTCGTCCACAACAACCCCGTTTTCTCATTTTTCGGAAACTTGATTGCAAGAAACACCACACCAAACTTCTGGTGGGGCCATGGACCAGATTCACCATACCAACTATTGTGGGGTTAGATTCACCACACTGACTGGTGGGGCCAGATTTACCACACCAACTGGTGGGGCCACGGACCAAATTCAGCACTCGTATCACCTTGTGGGTCAGATTCACCACACCAACAATTCTGTTTTGTTGACTTGAACAAAAAGAACAGACCGTGTTAATTCGTGGACAGACCTCACGAGTACTCCTCTATATAGTCAAGCCAAGAAAGGGCATCGACCACCGGCAGTGGGTGGTTTTGGTTGTGAGCCAAATGATATGCAGGTGAAGATGCGACAGCAGATCTTACTTGTAATTGACCCGCGCAAAGTTTTCCTGCAGTGACAGCCTTGGAGAAACACCTCGGCAGCTGCGGGCGCCAAATGTGAACACGTCTTGATCAATCTGAGTTCTGGCGCCAGCCAAAACCATCCTCGGTTCTTGGAAGTTGACAATTTCACACTGATTTTTCAGGCTCCTTCACTGGAGATACTCAATGTATCTGGAAACAGGCTGAAGAAACTTTCACCAAAACTTGGAACGGGACCTGGACTGAGAAACCTGAAACTTCTGGATGTGTCGCACAACAATCTTTTGAAGTTTAACAGGAACCTCTACAAACTTCCCATGAGCCTGAACGTTTCACACAACCACCTGGAAGCACTGCCCGACGCAATTGTCAAAGGTCAATGCTGTGCGCAATTTTGCGCTTACAATTTGTGAATTTCTGTTGCTAGAACTCATTGCTCAATGGAAGCACGGCTTTTTTGTTTTCAGAACCTATTCACGAAATAGACGCATCTCACAACGCACTGACATCACTGCCTGAAAGTGTGGGACTGCTTGTTTGGATGACAAGGTTCGATGTATCGCACAACAAGCTGACCAGCATCACAGAACAGATCGGCTGTCTCAGCTACCTGAGTTACCTGGATCTGTCCAACAACCAGCTCGTAAGTTCAGCTTTTGACATCAGCGCGTGAGTTCGTCTGGTGTTCTGAATGTGCTCGCTTGCCCTGTAGCGTTTGTTTATTCTGTGTCATGCGAGAATCCCTCATGCATGCCCAACTGGAGAGATGTACGAGATCTACTGGACACACTGACACAAATGGCCGAGTGCGCACACTGGATGCACAGGGCAAACAAGCCGAAGGCAAAATTTAAACGATTCGATTTTCAGTGAAACGAGTTGTTTTTTCATCGAAATTTAACTTGACTGAATTCACACTGAATTGTAGGAAGCTGTGCCGAATGAGCTCTGCTGGTGTCACCTCCGCACTTTAGACTTGTCTCACAACCATTTGGAGGCTCTACCTGATGAAATATGGCGCCTTGATGTCCTGCAGGTCTGTCCTTTGATTTCAAGTGCTTTGACGAAAACTGCGCCAGTTGACGATTGTAAAACTGCAACTTTGCAAGCGCCAGTTGACGATTGTTCTCAGTTGGTTTGTTTGGATCTAAGTGTATGAACTTTGTCGCATTTGGCTGTCTTTCAGAGTCTGCAGGTTTCAAACAACAGACTGCAAGCTCTTCCAGAGTCTTTGGCAAAGCTGAAAAGAGTCGAAAGATTGGAGTTGTCCAACAACCAACTGACCGACATCACACCGCTCTGTGGTGAATGAACCTCGTCGAGAATGGAAGAAAATCTAAACTCAGTCGGGCCTGTGAAAGACAGACAACGTGTTCTCCTGGAAATATCTTGTCATAAACCTTTGTGGCATGTCAATCACGATTGATGTGTTCTCTTCCAGAAATGATCAACGCGGAATTTTTGGATGTTTCTTACAACCGACTGAGGGTTCTTCCTGACAACATTGACCAATTGGAATCACTGAAACAATTCAATTGTTCCCACAATCAGCTCGAGTGTCTTCCTGACAGACTGGGTCTAATCAAAACTCTCAAGGTAGGACCACTGCTGGAACTCTCTCAGTACGTTTTCAGAACAAAGTGGGTCTGATGCCAAAACGGGCGTGAGTTGTCCGAAGTTAAGATGACTTTTCTCCATGTTCGGTCCCAGACAATGGTGCACCTGTTCGAGCTCATCTCTGTCCTTCTCATGCACAGATCGTGGATTTTTCGTTCAACCTGATGAATGAGTATCCAGAGATTCTTGGCCAGGACCAATTGTTGACTCACATTCACGCCAGTCACAACAAGTTGGGCTCATTCCCGGCACACCTGCTTTCGTACCGCATGCTGGAGGTTCTCGATCTCAGCAACAACCAGTATCTTGAGCTGCCAAAGGATCTGCAGGATCTGAAGTTCCTCAGGGTCCTGAATGTGGCGCATAATTATGTGGAAAAGCTCAAACTCCCCAGGGGAACAATCACCCATCTGAACATGTCAGGTTTGTTTTCGTATTCGTGTCAGTTCAATTTGTTCAGAGATACTCAGCAAGAATAGTTCTCCTTGTCCGATGTTGTCTGGACTTGCCGGGAAAGGGATTCAAGAAGTCAGTTTTACGGTATCAAAACAACGGCGAAAAAGACAATTTACTTCAGCTGCCAGCAACTGCATGACAAAGACGACACGGTACAAGTTTGTGTCTGGAATTGTTTCAATTATTTTGTAGACAATCCAGTGGCATTCTCAGCTGATGACACGAGGGGTTCACTGTCGGTATTCACCCTGATGAGAGTTCCAACCAACTGGAGGAATGTGGTTGAACTGGGTCTCGCTCGAATCAGGCTCACTGAGGTTCCACCTGAACTGTGCAACCTGAAGACGCTCAGAAAGCTGGATTTGTCGAACAACTCGATCAGTCTTCTGCCGGACGCTCTCTGCAAATTGAGGTTTTTTGAGTTGTTTGTCACTACAGATGATAAATTATTTGACACTGAAGGAGTTTCTCACGGTTACGCACGTGTGTGGTTCCCTGGAGCCAAAAGGGAGATGTGCGTCACATCTCAAAGTATCTTTTTTTTCAGAATGCTGGAAGAGTTTAATGTTGCCAAGAACAAGCTGACGTCTTTTCCTAAAGATGTCGGCGATTGGCAGAATCTGGCAAAGTTGGGTGAGAAACGTTCCTCATACAATGAACTTCCTTGTTGTGTTGGACGACTTTTACAGAAGCGACTCACAATGACGAAGAATCGACCAAAAATGTTGGTTTCCAAAGGAAAAACGCAACGCGCTGTCTCAGCTCTCATCAAGCAAATTCACCGTGTGTTTTCATGTTCCGACAATGAAAATGTCACACGTGTCTGTTTTTGTCAGACGCCAGTCACAACTCGTTGGAGGAGATGCACGAGGGCTTCACTCAGTGCAGCAAGATGACGGAGCTGAACCTCAGCGACAACGTTATCCGCTCGGTGCCGCCCGATTTCGGACTCATGAACCATCTCGTGATCCTGGACTTGTCCGGCAAGTAGTCAGGCTTTTCCCACAAACGGAAAACTTTTCCGCTGTGGTGTGTTATCAAAGAGAAACACTTTCCTACGTTCCTGAAAGAGACTGCCTTTCAATAGAGAATGAATCGGAGAAAACTCAGCCCAGATTTTTACTCCATTCACCTTTGAACAGAAAACAAACTCATGGAATTTCCGAACGATCAAATCGACGTCCTTGCTTCGCTTCTGGAATTGAACCTGAGTGACAACTACCTGGAGGCATTCCCCGACGACTTGCCATTCCTCTACCGGCTGCGCACGCTTCTAGCCAGGTATGTATTTAAATGGCAGTAAAACAGTTCTCGTCCGCTCACTCGATCTTTGAATTCCGCATGCACATCGGAGTCGCTATATTCAAGTTGTTCTTTGCGTGGTTTGTTTGCATTTTTTGCAAACGATACACTGTGTGACCTTGCTGAATCTTGAAGGAGCAACAACATCCCGTCACTACCTGAGCCCCCGATGCCCAAAATGGCAGGACTGGAGGTCCTGGACGTTTCCGACAACCTCATCGACGAGTTTCCTGCAGGTACAAGTTCTTGCAATGGTGTGTTTTGGAACCATGGATTCAAAGATGTGGTCAGAGGGTCAAGCCCCTGACGCCCACAAAATTGATGAAATTGTTTTGACGGGTCGAGGGGTCGCCCCTGGATTCGATCTGAACTTGCCGCTGTTCAAACTGATTTTTGAACGTTTCATTCCTTGGGATTGAGTACAAATTCAGTACATGTGTACTCGTACGGAAGCCGCACCTCCATGTTCGGGCGTGAAATCAGTCCGAACCTGAAGACGAACCGGATGCGATTTTGCCTTGTACTTTTGATGCACAATGCTTGTGATGAGAAAGGGATGTTTTGTGATAAGTTTGTGTTATTTGTAGTTCCATGACAAAAATGCACTTGAGAAAGAAGCACAAAGATTTTCAAATAAGCTCCACAAAATTTTACAGCTTTCTCACAGTTATTTACAAGAAAGGAGGTTTTGCAAATGACAGCAGTTCTATTATTTATCCTCTTTTTGTCGAAGGAAGATTTTGGTCTTATTTGTACACACAGAGATGCACAATGAGAGACAAATCCAGTGTGCGTTGCTTCATTTTGGAAGAGTCTGCATTGACGCAACGCGTGACGCATCCCAGCAAGACGCATGTGGTGTGTTTCCGGTCCGAGTGTCATTTAAAGCTGTGATTTGCCACACGCAGGACTCTTGAAGCTGCCACGCTTGACGCATCTGGACGTGTCTCACAACCGCGTGGTCACATTCCCTTCATCCCTGAACGCGTTCAGCATGAAGGCCACAGTCATCATCACTGGCCAAGACTCCATCAAGGTCAGACGTTTTCGACTTGATCAAATGTTTCGCCACAAAAGTTTATTTCGCTCCCAGTGCTTCTCTGTTCCTCTGTTCTTTTGTGCAAAAACAAAATGTTGTTTTCTCATTCGCCCGCATAGAAGCCCAAAACAGAATTTGAAGAGGAGGATCTCTACAGTGTTGGAAACACTGCGAGGCAGCCAATGCATCAAGAAGCACCAAATGCATGAAGACGCTGTTGTGAAATTGATTTCCGTACCGTTGTCTTTCGGAATAAACTACACGAAAAGTGCCAAGGATCTAGATTTCATCGATCGTTTCTTTTGCTGTTTTTGCTTTCAATTGTTTGTTCGTTCGTTCGAATCACAGCACACAACAAAGGTACCCCCCTCCTCTCCCCAGTTTCACCCGTCAGAGGAGTACAGATAAACGTATTTCTCATGTCCCGTGTGCATAATTTTGCACACATTTGCAACTGCTGCTTGATTTTGAGAACTATTGACCTGTCGCACGCTCGTCGAGTAAAAGTCCTTCAGCGACCAGCTGTGATGTGCATTGCTCCAGGATATTCCTGACAACAGTGCTCACAAAGTCTTCAACATCATCTGAAAACAGGGCCAGCTGACCATGCCTACCCTGCAACGAGTCTTCATAGAAGGTCAGTTTCGCTCCATCGTGTTTTGCAGACCCTGTCCGGTTCGGGCTTGAGTTCAAAGAACGTTCCAGGGCGTTGGAGCTTTCTGTTGCGTTGTCAACAGAACCTCTCAGTTCTCCCTCGGACCTGTGTTTTGTGCCACCTTTGCTTGCGACGCTGACATGCTTCGGCATGATTTCCGGCAGGCTTCTTTGTTCCTGCAAAGGAAAGGGACCAAATGGTGCTGTTGTGTTCTTGCCAGTTGTTGTTGTCCCAAGTTCGAACGCCGCTTGAATTTCAAGTGTCCATTTTGTGGACGAATTATCTCAGCCTTGGCTTGGAATCGGGAGATGAAACAGGAGATCTGAGATCACGGGGCACGCGATCCCTGCATGGTGCTCGTGACTCAACACTCACATGTTCCGTGGACAATACTCTTTTGATCAAGACCTCCCTGCGCCAGCGGATCTGTCTATGCTCCCCCTCCCACCTTTTCTCCCGTGGGCAGGTTAGATTCCAAGGTTGGACCTGCCCATGTAACAGGGTTTAACATTTTCGCCCCTCAATTGGGCGTCTGAGGAAGGGCCCTTCGTGCATCACACGCATTACATCGTTCCATTTGCAAATTGTCGGGTGTATGGTGCACGGACGATTTCATACGGAAACACACAGGACAAGGAATTTCAGGAGGGGAGATAGGATGTGACTGGGCACCCATGCATGTCTCTCGCTTTCAAGTTCAACATGAAAGCACCAGGCACCAAAAGACAGCTAAAGCTTTGTGGGCGCCTGACAATTTCAGGTTGAACCTAAAACAACCATGGTTTCCATGGTTTCAGGAGCAAAGAAAAATAAAACCTGAGGTCATGAAGACCTAAATTTATGTTCAGCACGCGACGAACTCACCGAAGTGTGTGTCTGGCTGTTCGCAGCTGGACTTCCAAGGTGGTGTCTCTGCAGCTGGTCCGCATCTGAACCGCAAAGAAAAAGAGAGTCGAAGAGTTCCCGCATTAGTTTGTGAACTGGTTTCCAGACGCACCATGAGACGCACAAGGCCAGATTCTTGTGTTTTTGTGGGTCTGGAAACTGGACAGGATCACGGAGCTTGTGCGAACACACAAAAATACAAACACCACACGAATGTTGCCCGAAACATCACCTGGGAAATGCAAGTCGGTGATTTTGATCGGGTATGGTTCGAATCTTCTCGGGCTTGGTGTCCGTGCAGAATGTCTGCAAGTTGTGGTGCTCGTCGCTTTGTCAGCAAAAGCACCACCAGGATCTGAAAATGAGAAAATTTTGTCGCCCAACCCCCAAACATAAAGAACCCTCTGAAAAAGTGGAGAAGAAAAATATTTGCACCTGCAAGGTAATTTGTTGGGGTGAGGGCGGGAATCCTGCTTTGGTCAAGTGTCGGCAATTCTGACCGACACAACGGAGTTCAAATTGACGCAATCGGACAGGTTTGCTCATCTCTCGGGCGTCGACCACAAAAATCACACGTTCAAATGTGAAAAGTTGAGGTCAGGCTGATCCTGAACCGAATCTGTTCCCTCTGAGGGCCAACAAACTTTCTTCGAGTTTCAAGCTTTTCCCACGTCAATTTCTGCAGGGATTTCTGCGTGTGACACAACGTTGGAAATATTGAAGGGCTCTACGAGTTTAACATGTACCTGCCACATAAGGTGAAGAGCTTTCAGATCTCGTTGAAAGGTGGGGTGCCCTCAAAATGCAAGTTGGCTGGATTTCTAGCATATCCTGCAGGTTGCGATTCTTCGAAATCAGCCTGAAATTAGCGCGTGAAGAACACTATGTATCACAGTTCTTGTCCATGCATCTCACTCACCCTCACAGCTCTGAGCTATAGATGGACCCACGAATTTCTTGACACCACCCATTTACCAAAACAATTTGCAGTGAAGGGACCGGGAGTGTGTTTGAAACAAACAAACAAACAAACAAAGCTTCCCTCTCCTTTCTTCGAAATAGGAGAAGAAATTCTACCAGACGTCAGACTCACGTAACTGAACTTGCACAGTCCGCTGAACTTGCAGTCACAGGAAAAGACCCCACCTTTTTTTCTTTTTTTCTAATGGCGACAGTGAGGTACACTGACCACAGCATCCTGCTGTGAGAGTTGCCAATAAATTAATTCAAAAAAATTTTTCAAGCTGATGCAGAGAAGCTGCATGTTTGCATTGAGGTTTATCAACCGGGTATAGTTTCACCAGGTCTTCTTGTGCAGGTCAGGTTGAGTTTTACCGTAATGTTAAAAAACATTCTCTCCTAACACGGATCCAGATCGGTGGTGGTGATGTTGCAACTGCAAGGTGTGCACACCGAAACATTCTTCAGCGGATTCAGGGGGAGCGACACCGAAATACTGATTCGCCTTCCCCGTTTTTGCGCTGCAGACACCAACTTCTTTTTGTTTTCCTGTTCTCAAATTGTTCAGTTCCCACCAAGGGCTGGAGTCCAGTCAGAGCACTGGATCACCCGCCGCCCGGCCGGGCTCCACCATGAATCCACCGAAGACTCAGAATTATCACATGACTGTATAGGGCAGTGAATGTACCGCTGTTGACAACACGTTTTGCGTGGAACTTGGACAATTACCTGCTGTACTTCGCTCCTGTCAGGAAACCATGCAGATCTTCTTTCTGTTTCGTGGGACCACTAAAACACAAAAAGAATCGAGCATCAACCCGAACCAACATTGCGTGGTTTTGTGCACAAAGTTGTTTCTTCAGAGCGAGAAAGAAACTCACCCGAACCCGACATTTTGTGTGACAGGGGTCCTGGTTGAGTCGTCTGTGACAGATGAAAACAATAACGACAAAATTTTTAATTGTGGTGAACATTTTCCTGGCTGGCTTCTTTGACTTTCACACATTTTTCTTTGTTCAAGAAGCACAATTTTTGTCGTGCACGGTTTGGCGGAGTTTGTGACTTACTCAAAGTGCATTCCCTTCTGAAACTTCGATCTGTTGTGGGAGCTGATCTGGACTGATGCTGCCTCCTCAGCAATCTGTGAAGAAAAACAGTCGCCCGGAAGGGAGACAAAAGCAAAAGAAAACGCCTGTGAAACAACAGAGACATAAGAGCTCGCTGAGACTCTGGTTGCATATTCAATCATTTCTTGGACTGATTTGTGATTGAGGAAGAGGAAGCAATGCTGCAGAGCAAAGAAGCACAGAATCCGTCCCCTGATGTGTTCTTTGAAACAACTCACGATGTTCTTGTTTGTGGCCCCAGTCTGGAGCGCAAAGTTTCCGCTGCAGCTTCATCATAAACCATGGTATCTGTCAGGTATTTGTGAGCCCTGCGAATCAAAAACATTGTGGACAAAACGAAATTTCCAGAAGCGAGACACGATCAGGTCGTTTTGGAAGAGACCTGTTTGGGTTGAATGCAGGCGTGCAGGAAAAGGCATCGAACGACAATGGAGGGCTGAGCTTGTGGTCATCGCATCTGCCACGACTCTGCGAACAGAATAAATTTATTTTCTTCAGTTCACGCTTGTGTTGAGGGGCGCAAAATCAAAAGTTCTGCGTGCGTGGTCAATTTTCCCACACACTGACCTGACCAACTGTACAACTGCTATCACGCGTTGCAATGGGAGACTAAAATTGGCGCCGATGGGCTTGCGCTGTCACTTTCATGAAAATAACAGTGAACAAGGACAAACATTGCGCAATCACTTTTGTGTCTGCAGATTTGATGGCTTTTTCTGTGAGACAGACTGGAGACAAGTTGCAATCCTGACTTTTGCAAAAAAGCTCAATCAAAGGATCTGCATGCGCTTTGTATGGTTGATGTTTGCACAAGATGTAGATCTGGATCTTACTTGTGAAACAGTCAAAACAAGTCGACTGTAGACGAGAGTCGACCGCAGAAAAATCTTCCTGAGAAGCACGAGAGACATCCTTGATGTCTTACCTTCGATCTGGTTGAGGATTCAAACACTCCAACTTTGGTTCCTTGCAAAACCCAACGTGGAGAGAAAATTTCATTCTGCAGGGAAAGAGTGCCCATGCTTTGTGGCTGACGATCGCTGCTTTCTGAAAAGAAAGCTCTGTGGAATGTAGATCTGGACTCTACGTGTGTGGAATCCACAAACCGATCTCGATCTACATCACATCTTCAGCTGATCTGCAGTCATGTCTCAAGTTTCAAACAAACCCAGAATTGGCTTGTGAAATGTCTTGCTCCGAAAGAAAACAAATTTCACTCTGCACTGCCTTTGATCTGAAAACAGTCGTCTCTGGATGTCTACCTTATCTATTGTCGTAGATCAAGAGTCCAGAATCTGGTCACAAATTTTACATCCTTATGGAGGATGTCATCTCTGTTGTGTAACTTGAAGGGCACTGTGCATTGCTTGGAAAGACTTCAAAAACTTTACGGTGATGTTTGTCTGTTACATTTTCGTGTGTTTGTGATATTTCTACGACTCGGAGTTTGTCGTCAGTTCAGCTCTGCACGTTGCCATGGCTGCAGCATCCACGAGATGGCGTCGTAGTACGTTGCCCCACGATGCAACCACAGATGTCAGCTCTAGTGTGTGGTTCAGAATCAGCAGTCTGAACTGCCCAATTCCACTCAAAGACACAAAAACTTTGGGCAAAAACAACTTGACGTGTCTTCATTGTTTACAAAAAGATCGCAGCAAGCGACAGTGAAAGAGAAACCGCAGACCAGCTGCTTTGTGCGCAAGATCTTGACGGTTTCTGCGCGGTACCGCTTCCCTTGCCTTTGGTTAAGTTCCGTCCCTCATCCCAACGCGAACACAAACCAAAGACCTGAGATCAGGAGTTTACCCAATCCCTTCGGCAAGAAGTGGGTAGCATTCTTGATAAATTTCATTCAATTTTTCTGTGTGTGTGTGTGTGGAGAGAGAGAGAGAGAGAGAGAGAGAGAGAGAGAGAGAGGAGAGAGAGAGAGAGAGAGA
>JAAUXT010085966.1_pt1 | contig 32474 bp, 44 predicted proteins | sample 7278171 | NCBI WGS metagenome assembly JAAUXT01 (sample SAMN14350112, study PRJNA611818) | marine sediment metagenome | isolation source: surface marine sediment (1.8m) | place: French Polynesia: Moorea | collected 2018-08
GAACTTAAATTCAAAGCGAATAAGATTTTTAACGTCCAATGAATTTAGATCGCCACCATTGGCAAATTCTGCTATTTGATAGTTGTCTTCATTGCCGTCAAACTCGATGCGAGCGCCTAGAAATTTACGGCGCTGCATATTGCTTTTTGACTTCTTTTTTCTCTTCGATTTCGACATGAATTACCTTCTTGGCACAAGGCCCGCGTCTCTAATTTTTTTACGCCACAAAGTGCATTGTTCTTTGATTGATTTATTATCTGGCAATAATTCTTTCAAAAGCTTGTGCTCACCATCGAGCCAGTCTAGATGATCCTGCCCATATGTTTCGACGATAAAATCCTGATATTCAACACGCATGCCTGAGTTGTGGCTATTGCACTGAACACATTGAACATGGATATTGGTTAACTCAAAGCGAAGTTCTGAACAAGCACCAACGCTCCTATAGTGTCCAGCGTGCATTTGTCTGACACCCCAGGGAGCGCCACAAGTGCAGCATGATTTGCCCTTATCTCTTACGTGCACTACCCACTGATTGACCAAATCTTGAAGCAATGAAAGCCATTCTGAGCGCTTGCGCAAGTGCTCCTTGGCTTTCCTTGGTGTTGAGGTTTTTTCCTTAAAGTCCTTTTGCCATTGCTTATCTAGCTCACGCTGCTTTGCCGCTTTTTTCTGCGCAAATTTTATCGCATGATCCATAGAGCAAAACTTACCAGCAGGCAAGCTGATTATCGAATCAGCGGGGAAGTACTTGAGACACTCTTTGCAGCGCTTTTTAGAATTAGCCATAGGTCACCATGGTAAATCAGTTTCCTTTTCAATACGCTTCCTTTCTTGATGATCCTCTATGCCCCACCATATTTCACGCTTGCGATGATCTTGCTCAGTTAGTTTTGGTGTATTAGAGCATTTCCCCTCTTTTTTTATCGTCTTCCAGTCAATAATGCGAGTCTTGCGCCAATCTAAATTAAAGTTTGAATTATTAATAGACATATTGCCCCTTTGTTATTTTGCTTCGATGTATTCTTTAGCTATGCCGTTTAGCCATGTGTTGGCCTTTTTACATGCAAAGCTTTTTTCAGTTAAAAAAATCCTTTCGTATTCAGCGGCGATGTCCTGTTGCTTAAGCCTTGGTATTCTTGCCATCCTTGTTCTAATCCAGCTCCTATCAGACTCTTTTAAACGCGAGTAATAAAACTTCGGCATAATTGGATTAGGATCAATCTTCATTCAGTCCTTCTTGCCTTTTAAGTGAATATTGAAATCCGACATAGCCCACTCTTTTATGTTATCCATCATCGATTTTAGTTCGTTTGGTTTCATGATTGATGTCACTGGTATGAACCTTTCGCATATCGCCAGCTTTTGCTCCCACGTGCGTCTATCCCATTCGATACTTTTTAAAAGCCATTGTAAGCGCGGCCCTTCTTCCTCATTTTGCAATAAGATAGGAAATCCAAAATTAATCTTTAATATTTGCTTGGCACGATTGCTTGGCTCACCCATAAAACCAGATAGTTGTTTAACCCATACATGAAACAACGCGCTTTGATCCAGCGAACGCTTTGTCAACTCGCCGATTTTAACGCGCTCGACTTTATAGTTAGTTCCTTTTGGTACAACCGACAAATAATCTCTAGCTTCCTTTAGATGAGCCGAATCTATAATGTCTTGTAAATCTTCCTTGCGATCCTTATGGCCCCTCAAGCCAGCTGCCAGCGCTTTTTTAATCAGGTGCTGTAGAGCAGGGCACTTAACGTCAAAAGCCTTTAGAACATCATACACATCGACTGAGACCCCAGGCTTGATTTGTCTTTTGTATTTATTATTGGTTTTTAAAGTCATTAAACCCACCTGCTTTTGATCTGCGCTCTATATCTTCAGCCATATGGATAGCTACGGCTGCTACTTGAATGCATTCATGATAAAGATTTTGCACGTCGTTTTTTTCTAAAATTTCTTTGGCTATTTCGCCAATTTCTTCAGTCAATATCGTTAGCCATAGCTCAAGTTGCTGCGTTCTATTTTCGCCCCAAACCTCATTCTGATAACTCATTTCATCGTACAAGTCTTTGATTGATTGCCGCATATTTTTACTCAATGTATTGGAGTTACTGAAAAGCCAAGCTCTTTAGCAAGGTTCATGGCCACTGTATTTTTTAGGCTTGAAAGCTGGATGCCTTTTGCTACCAAATAAGAAGTTGGTTTTTTGTTGCCAACCGATCTGCGAACAACAGAATTGATCGAGGTTGAATCTTTATTAATGTGTCTTGTAGGTATTTTTTCCCATCGATCCTTTGCAGAAATCCAGTACTCATCCCCAGCGCACAACTTACCCTCTATGATCTCAAAGCATTGCATAAGCGTCTTCCTCGTTGTTTTTACCTTGTTTTTCGCGCAACTGCTCAATCAGGGGCTCTTCGATCCAGCCCATAATATTGGTTAAATCTATCTCTTCTTGGAATGCCTGTTCAGGAACTTTTAAAGATATTAATTCGTAAATATCTGGCTCCCCCGGATCACAATTTTCGGGAATTGAATCTGTTTTCGCTGGTGCTCCAGCGTAAAAATAAAACTCCAATTCTGCTTCAACAGAGGCCCCTAAAAATTCGACTGTAACCATCTCTTTCTGGTTCCATTTTACGGGTCTATTTTGCTGTACTGAATCGATATTAACTGACATAAAATGCATCCTATATTGTTTATATTTTAATCAAGATATTTATTTGTTTTAGTTTGTTTTTTGTTCAAAAATCTTTGTTCATTTATACGCAAATATTTGTGTGTTTTGGGCTGTTTTTACAGAAAACCTAAAAGCCCCTGTATGGACCTGTAATGGCCATTAAAAAATTACTGGTACGTCTAATCATAATTACTTAAAAAATCCCTTAGAATTTGATTTGGCCGCAAAGAAATCGATTTTGAATCAATATTTTTAGTTTGATTTGCAAATTCAACCATTTTACCAGCTTGTATCGGTTATATTTTGAGCTGCTGCCGCAACGCGTTGCTTGTTTGTTTTTTGGTCAATCAGTGGTGGTGAAATATCATCCACTTGAGTAATCAAAATTGGGTCTTCCCACCGACGTTCGGTTAGCCATCCTTGAGCCATCTTTGGAATTTGCCCAGTGAGAATTTTTGCTTGCCGAGTTTGGGCTTCAAATTCTGCAGATTTCAAAATCGATTCAAAAATTTTCTGGTTGCAAGATTTCGCGTCAGGTTCGCTGGATTTCTTCCAAGGAATTTTCAACCAAGAATCCGCCGCTGAGGATTTTGATTTTTTGTAATCGAAGGTCTCCCAAAAAATTTCGAAGTTTTTCAAATTTTGGCCAGTGAGTTTTTTGCCCTTGGCCGTCAAATATTCCTGATCATTTTCTGAGCTAACTTTTTTTTCTTTGTTTTTTAATTTTTTTTCTTTTTTTTCTTGGTTATTGGTTATTGGTTTATGGTTAGGGTTACGAGTGGGTTCCGACTGGGTTCCCACTCGAAACCCACTGGGTTTTTTTGGGTTTCCATTGGGTTTCGTTTGGGTTTCTGAGATTTCGCTAAGTTGTTGATTTATAAGCTTTTTTGGTCTTCCACCTTTTTTTCCATTTTCACGATTCTTATTTGATGTTTTTTTGTACTGCTTCAAATCCTCCTCAATTTTCACGTGCAAAAAACCATCTTCAGTGTCCAAAAAATAATCATCCAGCACATTTTTTAAGTACTTTTCGCACTGCTCGTAACCCATATTATTCCACCCGGAACCCAACCCTAACCGACGAATAACCCACTGGGTTTTTTTGGGTATTGGCTTTTCGTCCATGTAGTATAAGTCAATGAGACTTCGGTATATGTAGTGCTCAAGCGGGTTTAAGTGCATAGTGTTTTTTCGGTAGTCAGCAATTTTGAACTTGTAGTAATGCATAAATTCTCAGCGTCCAGATTGTTATTGTTTTGATTTTTTTGCTTAAAGTATGTCCGCCAGCCCAATAAAATCGGCTGGTTTCAAACCAAAATGGGTGCTCAATATAGAGACTGTCTTGGTGTTGCCATGCTGGTTTGTAAGTATTCTTTTTACTTTTGGGCGACTCCAGCCCAATTGCTCAGCCAGCTCTACTTGCGTGGTTTCGCGGGCTGCCATCGCGATGCGTAGCGATTTGCCGATATTCATAATATTGACTTCCTGAGTACATATTTGTGTCAAAAACCACTATAAAAACATCAAAAATGTAATGCAATGTAAGATATTACAGGTTTTAAAATCCAACATAACGTGCAATTATCGCTCTCAATTAAATAAAAACGTCAAAATATTGACCGTAAGGACGAAAATGAGAATAAAAAAGAAGTCTTTGGCAGACGCCGTGTTTTTTATCGTCGTGACGATATTCATCTTCTTTGCGTATGCATGGATTTCTGAGCAGGAATACCAAGAAAATGTCGCGACTCAATTTACTCAGCAGGATAAAAACATTTATGAATATCGAAAATAATCTCAGTATTTGGCATCAAGTCGACAAGACAGATCACGCATCAACGAAAGATGCCAAAGTTAATGGAATGAAAATTACCTCCATCAATCCAATTTCTGTAATTAAAAAAGCCACTGAGGTTTTTGGTCCAGTAGGAAGAGGTTGGGGTTACGAAATAATTGAAGAGGCATTTCAAACTGGCGCGCCGATCATCGTAGGTAATGCAAAAATCGCTGATGAAATCATGCATACATTGCGCGTGCGTGTTTGGTATAAAATAGACGATGAAAAACATAGCGTGGATCATTACGGCCACACACCGTACATACAAAAGACACAGTACGGACCAAAAACCGATTTTGATGCACCTAAAAAATCTCTTTCTGATGCTTTGAAAAAGGCACTTAGTATGCTCGGATTTAATGCTGATGTATTTCTTGGGCTGTGGGAAGATGAGGATTACGTCGCTGCTGCAAAATTAGAATCACAAATAAATACAGCAGACGATAAAGACGATGAAAAAGCGGCGCAGGTAGAAAAGTTCAATGAGGAACTCGAGGCTCAAGTATTGTTGTTTGAATCTGCCAGATCACTTGCGACATTGAAAGCGATGGTGGAAGCGGCAAAATCAAAATTCGCTCGAAAGGCACAAGTTCTTGGAAAAGATCACGGCAGTGTACAGGAATTTATTGCAGAATCAGGACGAAAAGCCGGTATGAAATTAAAAACTGAAGAAACATGCGAAACATGTGGCACGGTCGAAAAAAGACTAAAAAGCCAGCCATGCTCGGCATGTAATTCATAAACAAAAAGGGCACAACATGACTAAAACATTTGACGTTGATATCGAAAATCAACAGGTAAACATCGAGCTATACACACAAACAGAAGCTGCTTTAGCTGAATTAGAAGAAAAGTACGAATCAAAAAGTCTTCCCGATGCCGCGACAAAAGATGGATATAAGTTCATCGCCGATGGCGTGAGGATCGTTAGTAAATATCGAACCTCCCTTGAGAAAAAGCGCAAGGAAATTAAACAGCCTTATTTAGATGCCGGCAAGATCATCGATTCTGAAGCTAAGCGCATAACTGCGCGCTTAATAGCACTAGAAGTGCCAATGAAGGAGGCAAAGGCGGAAATCGACAAGGCTGAAGAAAGAGCTAAGCAGGAGCGGATCAAGAAGCAAGAGCAGGGTATATTGGCGATCCGAAAGATTGTTGAGGAATGTCGAGGCAATACAGCTGAGGAAATCGAGGCAGCTATCGAAGAAGTTACGGCTAATGATTGCTCTACATTCTACGATCTCAAAAAAGAAGCGCTAGAAGCCCGTAATTGGACGCTTGCTGAGCTTGGCCAATTGCTTACTGATGCAATTCAACGCGAAGAAATGCAAGCAGAACTTAGAAAGAAAGAAATGCAGGCAGAAATCGAGAAGCGCATGAATGCTTTGATTCAAATTCCTTTGGACATGCTTGGCTCTTCTCATGAAGAGCTATGTAGTAAAATAGAAAAGCTTACTAAGTTCAATCCTGAGCCTTATAAGTTTGGTGATCGCTTTGATGAAATGCTGGCCGCAAAAGCTAAGGTCATCACCAAGCTTGAATCATTAGCCGAGAAAGCCAGGCTTCTTGAGCAATTAAAAGCACAGCAAAAACCTAAGCCAGAAATAAACCCCCAGTCAGATATATTTGAAACAAAACAAGAGGTCGTAGCTGAAGAAAAGCCGCTCGATCACATAAGCCTAAAAAACAACCCGCAAATATTTACGATGCTTTGCAATGATTGCTTTATAAATGTTGATCATCTTTTGCATGAAAAGGATGGTTTTGTTTTACCTGAGGTTATTTATAAGGGCAATAAATATCAGTACTCCATGAATGTTTTTTATGATCATAAAACTGGCGTAAAAGACTGGATGGAGAACGTGGCATCATGGATTTTGACAAAAGCTGATGAGCCGCATGTGCGCGCCGCAAAAGAACTGGCATTTCGTTGTCTGGGTGACAACTTCGAGAAAGCTGAGGAAATAGTAACTTTGATTCGCGCAGGCGAAATACCACACTTACAATTTGTTGAATAAGGGCAAAAGCAATGTCAGAACTAAAACTATATAACTTGATCAACCCTAGCGATCCCTACACTTTTTACGCGCCCAATATAAAAGTCGCTGGTGTTACTGCATCCATGCTATCACCTATGTTTGGCGCTGAACCCGCAGATGGTGAAGGCGACTCTACGCCTATGATTTTCGGTTGGAAAGTGACTGATGAGTAATAAAAAAATTGGATTAATGCCGATACTACCCGCACATAAGCAAGCTGCGCTTAGTCTCTATCCAGAAGACTGGAAGGTTGTTTGCACAGAGGGCTTGAAGGTAGACCAAAACGCTAACGTCAGAGCTGTAGCAGAGAACGTATTTGAGCACGTATTCAAAGTGCTTCAGTCAGAAAAAGTGGCTCATGGTGTCGCTGAAGCATTCTTGCGAAGATTTAAGCATTATGGCGATGATCCGAATTTCAACACTGCAAATATGGCCGTCGCTTTGTTGTTTCTTCAGTGTGAGTTGGAGGCTGACGGATGAGCAACACCGGATGGCCTAATGGGTTTGAGACTGAGGCAGAGCGTAAAGCCAATAAGGCTCACGCTAAAGCTGCTAAGAAACTCTTTCAGTCAATACCTGAGAGGCAGTTCTGCCCTAAGTGTGGAAAACAATTTCTATGTATTGATTGTGGAAAAAAGAAAAACACCACATTGGAGGCTGACGGATGACGCCTGTTGAAGCATTAACGCATGACGAAATCGCGGAGATTGGTGCGAACTGGTTGAAGAACAATCAGGGCTATCCTTTCACATTTTCGAACATGACCAGCGCTATGCATGGTGAGCAACCTGACGCGCTCGGTATCAGTACGCATGGTGAAAGTTTTTTGCTGGAAGCCAAAGTCTCACGCGCTGACTTTCGTGCTGATTTAAAGAAACCTTGGCGTACTGGAATAGACAGCGGCCTTGGTATGTATCGAGGTTACATCACACCAAAAGGCTTGCTGAAGCCAGAAGAAATCCCCTATGGGTGGTGGCTATTAGAGATTCACGGCAAAAACAAACCGATCGTTAAGGTGGTAAAAGGTTGGGCGAGAATCACGGTCAAGAAAAAATATGGCACAACAACCGAATATGAATTTCGCCACATGGATGTAAAAGAGCGCGAGTTTTTTGCCCAACGTTGTGAAGACTACACGTCGAATTACAGCTTTCGGAGTGAGTTAATGTGGTTCATAAAAATCATGAAGCGCGCCCAGCAAGATGGCGTGGATTTACAGCGCTACGCGAACGGTAAAGTTGTAAACGAAAAACTGAAAACCGCCGTCTAAAACATTCCAATGAATGCCCGTAAATAGCGGGCTTCAAAGAGAAAAAGCATTAAAACCCTCTTTGTTATTCAGTTAAATTAGTATTTCATACAGTTTAACTGAGTTATAATTCAGCCAAACAAAGGGGATTTTATGCCGGCACTAATGGACGTTGAGCAGCTTCAAAAGCTCATTAACAACAATGACAGCGACACCGTGTTAATCATCGGTGCCGTTGGCTGGGGATTGAAGGCAATAGAGATTGCCAGCTTAGAGGTTCAACACGTTATGAATCAGAAAGGCGAATTTCATCAAAACTGGTTATTACCGGAAGAGTTTTCACACAACGGAAAGCAACGGGCAATTACCACGGCAGATGCCTTTGATCCGGTATTGGTTCGGCACGTTGAACGCCTTCAATCAATCGATGACGTTAAGAGTAAAAGCCCAGCATTTGGCGGATTAAGACCTGCCGCGAAGTTTTTTCGCACGGATCGAAACGCGGCCTTTCCTATAACGTCTCGCAAGTCTGGTCGTCTGGAATCACAGGCCGTGTCAGACAAATTAAAACGCATGATCAAAAAGGCTGGCTTGGATCGTGACGGCATTACGCCCGAATCCTTGCGAGTCAGTGCCGCGCAGTTTTATTACCGTGCGGGCATGGAAGTGAAAGACATTCAGACCTATTTCGGCGCGAAGTCATTGCAGACAGTTTACAACTGGGTAAAGCCGGAGCAGGTAAAAGTGGAGCAAGCGCAACAGCAGGTTTTTGCGCGTATTAATTGGGGTCAGAAATGAAAGAGCTATTTTGCAAAGATGAAAGCGACTGGACTCACGCCGACGAGAGCTTAGAGGAAGTGGTTACCCAGTATTTTGATGATTTGTGCGAGTCGGAAAACGGAGTTATCACCTTGTATAAGGGTGAAGCACATATGCACAAAGCTTCTAATTTTACGCCATCAATCTGGGATGACATGATCAATCGAGCTTGTGACGAAGCCGGTGAGCATTCTGATGATTGGGCTTATTCGCTGGATAAAGAAGACGAAAAAGAGCTGCAAAAGTTAGTCGATCAAACGGTAGACAGGTTCTTTGATGAGCGAGACAACCAGCCTCGGTTTAGTCGAATAAAGAATGACAAGCCAGTCAAGGTGCGGGTGTTTGGTGAAAAATCAGAATACCCATATTTTGAACGTTGTGAACTGATCGAAACTGAATAATTGGAATATACCGGGTGAGCCTGGTCGGTCCCTTTTTTAATTGATATAATGAAAAACAGTTCTATAAACCCTAATTCGAGCGTATTTACATGAGTACTACAACTCAAGACCAAACCCTTCTGAAGAAGTTAAATGACTACTCGTTGAATGATGAGGAGTACTGGTCATTTCGAGGTCGCTCAAAAAGGCACCATTGTCATGGCATGATCCAATACCCAGCAATGATGATTCCTGAGATGCAAGGCGAACTAATGGATGCTGTTTTGGAGTCAGATGGGAGTGTTCGAAGGGTGCTAGATCCATTTGTTGGCTCTGGAACTACTATGGCTGAATCGATGGGACGCGGGTTGGACTTCCTTGGTATAGATATTAACCCACTAGCAATTTTAGCTTGTGAGGTTAAAAGTGGACCGCTTTATGTGAGTAAGCTGCTCGAAAAATCAAACACTCTAATCAGTTCCATTTGCGAGGACGACTCATCAGAAATTGCCATTGATTTTGAAGGGATTGATAAGTGGTTCTTACACAGGGTCCAAGTTGAGCTTAGCGCAATATATAGAGCGATTAAGAGAGAGCCTTCTAAATGGGCAAGAAAAATTTTCTGGCTGTCCTTGGGTAGTACGGTCCGTTCAGTCTGCAACTCGCGAAGCTCCACATATAAACTTCATATCAAGGCTGAAGAATGCCTCGAAGATGTTCAATCTCCTATTGAAGAATTCGAACGAAAACTTTTGAAAAACGTCGAAAGCATTGCAGAACAGAAAGCATTTTTTAAAAAGAATGGCACATTAAATAGGAACAAATCCAAGAGTAATGTAGTCATCAAGAACTTGGACTCATCAGAGAAGTTTCACCTTGATTTACAATGTGATCTCTTAGTTAGTTCTCCTCCTTACGGGGATAATCAGACCACAGTTACATATGGTCAATTCTCATATTTGCCTTTAATGTGGATAGATCTAGATGATATTGACAACTTAACTAAGAGAGAATTGCTGTCAACTAAGAGTACAATTGATTCAAGAAGTCTTGGAGGTTCTAAGAAGGATTCTCAAGCTAAATATTCAGAAATTCAATCGCATTCTAGATCTCTTGTTGATTGTGTCAATGAAATTAGCGCTGTTAATTCGGAGAATATTAAGAAGCTAATTTCCTTTGTTTTTGATCTAAACAACTCATTGGTAAACTCTTTGAGTTTATTGAGAAAAGACGCTTACATGATCTGGACATTGGGCAATCGACGAATTTCAGATATAGAAGTCCCTCTAGATAAAATCATGAGGGAACTGCTAGAGTCAAAGGGCTGTCAATTTATTAGTCAGGTAGAAAGGGACATACCAAGCAAAAGGATGGCCCCCAGGAACCAGATTGCGTCTACTATGGGCAAAGAGTCCATTCTGATTATGCGGAAATAGCAAGATGCTGAATATGCGCTTCTTATGCGTTATGAGACTGACTTACTGAATGAAACGCGCAAGCCACATTTTTTCAACAGCATAGATGAGGCACAAGCGTATATAGATGAAAGAGAGAAAAGAAAATGACCGCTTCACGGATGGCAAAAGAAGCCGGATTAGAAAGTTTAAAAGAAGTAAGCGAGATATCGCAAGTAAGTCGAAGAACGCTTGCAGATTGGTTTCACAACTACCCCCAGAGATTTAAAATAATTCTACTGGGATGCGCAGAAGAAAAAAAAGCCTGGAAAGAAATCGAAGTATTAGGCTTTAGGCGTACATAGAACCCGCATTTCGCGGGTTTTTCTTGATTCGAAACAAAGGGCAGACATGAATTCGGATGCCATCCCCGAAACGTAGTGTCAGCTCTCCCCTGGCTGGTGGCGAAAGGGGCCTAACTGCTAAGTTTGATAAAATTAGTAGTTGATGATTAACTAGGAAAAACATACAAAAAGACGCTGCTAATGCAAGGGCAAAAACTCGAAAAAGCCGAAACGAAAGAAGTAATTTAGGTCCGCTGAGTACCTAAAAGTAGCTCCCCATTGCCCGGGGTTTCGAGCAGGTTGGCCGCTGTGCTGCGAATAGGCCATCTATTTCACTGGAAATGATTAAACATGGCTTATAAAATTTTCTGCAAAACCCATAATCAAAATACTGTTTTAGACCAATTCCCCAGAAAAGCTGGAGATTTGAAATGAGCGTTGAAGTAGATAAGCTCTTAAAAACTAAAAAGCCATGCCCGTTTTGTGGTAGTAAAGACACATTTGTTGAAAGGTCAAGCATAGGTTGCTCAGCAGTCCAATGTTCTGATTGCGCTACTATAGGCCCGCATGGTCAGCCGTCGGATATGGACGATATCATTTTCGAAGAAAAGCATGGATTGCCACCCGGATACGTTGATGCAATAAGGCAATGGAACAATCGCGCATGACGAGAAAAGCCACAAAAAACAAAAAAAAGGAAAAGCTACAAGAAGCACCAGCAGTTGATTTAAACAAAGATCAGGAAGATTTAGCGGAAAAGCTCACAAGACTACAGCGACGATTCGTTTTATTCCTTGTAGGCTCCAACATGAGCCAGAGGCAAGCCTATTTAGCCGCTGGCGGCAAAGCAAAGACAGAAAGCACTCAAGACGCATCAGCAAGTGAAATCCTAAGCAATCCGAAGGTAAGGGCGTTCTACGATTCTTTAATGGCAGAAGCTCAGACAGACAGCGTCATGAGCAAGGCAGAAGCCCTTGAAAGACTTAGCAAACAGGCTCGCATTAAAATCACCGATATCTGCACCTTTAAATCCGTTGAACTCGAAACGCCAAACGGCATGGTCCGCAATACAGTTTGGGAAATGAAAGACGCTGAAGACATCGATCCCGATGTTGCAGCTTGCATCAAGTCAGTTACATTCACAAAAGCCGGCCCAAAGATTGAACTTTACGATTCAAACGGCACAATCAAGCTCATGGCAGATATGCTGGGTTGGAATGCCGCGAAGACCGTTGATCACAAGAGCTCAGACGGTTCTATGAGTCCTGAGAAGATGACTGACGAAGAAATAGAACTTCGAATAAATAAATTATTGAGCGAAAAGTAACGCTTTCTGCTCGCAATATAAAAAGAAAACCGTACTAGTTGTAACGAAATGAATGCAAGAGTCGAACTTCTTCTTTTGCTTCAAGAACAGCAGAGAAGAAAAAAAGAACGCCTAATATTCACGCAATGGGAAGAGCGCTATGCCTGGCAGCGTGAATTCATCGCTGCTACTGCAACCTATCGCATTTGTTGTTTAATGGCTGCTAACCGAGTTGGCAAAACAGAGACCGGCTTGCTAATTGACGCCATGCATTTAACTGGCGATTATCCCAATGATTGGACTGGTCACCGCTTTGAGCACGCACCGCTAATTTGGTTATTGGGCGTCACCGGAGAAAAGACACGCGATCTCCTTCAAACTCCACTTTTCGGCAAGCTCAATGACAAAAAAGAACTGGAAGGCGGCTTAATTTCTGTTGATCGCATTTATGACACCAAATCTATGACCGGAACACCCGGTGGTATGCGGGAGGTTCGCGTGAAACATAAAAGCGGTGGTTATTCGACAGTGCAATTTTGGTCATACAGCCAAGGACAAGCTGTGTTGATGGGTGATTCTCTTGATTGGTACCACATCGATGAAGAGCCGAAAGATCAAACAATTTATCCTCAGGTTTTGGTGCGTACAGCTACAGGCGATCGCGGCAATGGTGGTCGCGGAATACTGACGTTCACCCCGGAAAATGGCCGTACTGATTTGGTTATTCAGTTCATGGATAACCCGACACCAGACCAGTTCTTTATGCAGAAGGGCTGGGATGATGCCCCACACTTGACTGAAGAAACAAAAAAGGCATTGCTTGCGGCGTTTCCTCCTCACCAAAGGGACATGCGAACGAAAGGAGAGCCAATGCTAGGACATGGCCGTATTTACGACATTGGTGACGATGACATTCTGTGTGATCCGTTTGAAATACCTAAGCATTTCTATGTGATAAACGGCTTAGATTTCGGTGATGATCACCCCCAGGCCCACGTTCAGCTCGCTGAGGATCGCGACAACGACATAATCTATGTGACTCGATCGTGGAAAGCGCCAAGGCAGTCAGCGGCAAATGCTCGAGCTATTACGCAAAGCTGGGCTCGCCAATATCCATACGCGTGGCCGCAAGATGGTTTGCAACACGAAAAAGCGCGAGAGGATGCAGTTCAGCTCAAAAAACATTACATCGATGCGGGCTGTAAATTGCTTCATGAGCACGCGCAATTTCCCGACGGAAGTAAATCTGTTGAGCTTGGAATACATGAGATTCGTGAGCGAATGGAAAGCGGACGTTTTAAAATCTTTCTTGGCCAGCAAGATTTGATGGATGAGATTCGCCAGTATCACCGCAAAGAAAATGGAAGGATTGTTAAAGTCCGCGATGACTTAGTTGACGCAATGCGTTATGCATATACCATGAGAAGATTTGCAGTGCAATACGGCAGTGAATTACAATCGTCAAAACCAAGAATGCCGAAACCAATAACACCAATGGGACGTAGATAATTATGGATTTTGAGCCTTTAGAGCTAAAAGAATTAAAGCGTCTGCACGACAAAGCATATCTTGCGAATCAGGACACACGACAAAAAGCATCCGATGATTTGGTTTTTTACTGGATTACGCAATGGGATGATAATCTTCTCGATAGCTCGAATCTCGAATATCGCGGTGAGTTTAATCGGCTCAGAAAAGCCGGACGAAAAATTCTTACGGACCTTCGCGCCAACCCCGTTCAAGTCAATTTTGAAGCGAAAAACGAAGCTTCTGGCGGTGCCGCTGAGTTCTTAGATACGCTTTATCGCGCTGACGATCGAAGCAATTCAAGCTTGGAAGCCTATGATTTTGCAGGTCAGGATTCGGTCGTTTGCGGTTTCGGTGCTTGGGAAATCTACACGGAATATGAAACAAACCGTGTTGGTGACCGTAACCAAGTTATCCGCCGCCGGTTTATTCCCGAAGCGAACAACACGGCATTCGTTGATCCAAACGACCACTCTACCGACAAGCACAACGCTAAATACTGGTCGTTGCTCACAGCTTATACTGAAGATGGGTATTGTGAGCTCGTATATGATTTGACGGGTGAAGAGATCGACAAAGTAGCGCCGTCTAACTTTGCCAACCCAGAAGAATCACTTGCATTCCCATGGATGAGCGAAGATCGCAAGATTTACATCACGCGCTTTTTTCACAAGACCAAGATCACCGACAAGGTCTACATTCTGGTTGATCCTTTCGGAAAACCTATTACTCTGCGTCTAAGCGACGTTGAAGAGCAGATGGACGATTTGTTGGATGCTGGTTATGAAATCGTTGCTGAGAAAGAAATCGAGCGCGACATCGTTACTCTGTACATTGCTTCGGGTGAGCGCATATTGCATGTACAGCGTGTTCCTGGCGAGTACATTCCTGTTATTCCTGTTTATGGTGAGCGGGCAATAGTCGAATCTCAAGAGCACTGGGAAGGCGTCACTCGCTTAGCGAAAGACCCAGAGCGCTTGCGCAATTTCCAGCTGTCTTATCTTGCCGATATCGTTTCGCGCTCGCCTCGACCCAAGCCAATGTTTTTTCAGGAGCAAGTTCAAGGGCTTGAGCGCATGTACGAGCAGAGCGGCGCAGACAACAATTATCCGTATTATTTGCTCAACCGAACAACGGACAATGGCGAGCCGTTGCCAGTTGGGCCGGTTGCCGAAATGCCAGAGCAGCGCGTACCTACCGCGCTTTTACAATCGATTTCTCTGGCAAACGATGCATTAAGCGACGTAGCTGAGGCAGGGACGCCACAAAACATCGCAGATCCAGATTTGTCTGGCAAAGCCGTTCGTTTGCTGCAAGCTCAGATCGACAAGCAAAGCTACATCTACCAGCACAACATGAAGTTTGCGAAGCGCTACGACGGCGTTGTGTATGCGTCTATGGCCAGTGAAGTCTATGACGCGCCTCGAAAAGTCATGGTAGAAACGCCCGACGGTCAGCGCAAGCAAGTTGAAGTTTTGCAAACGATCATGGACAACGAAACAGGCGAGCTCGTTACGTTAAACGATTTGACCCAGGCCGAATTTGAAGTTCGCTCTGACATTGGCCCGAGCTACGACACGCAGAAACAAGAAACAGTCGAAATGCTCGACATGATGATCACGCAATTACCCCAGGGCGATCCAATGCGCCAAATGCTGCTACTTAAGCGCTTGAAGCTTGCAGAAGGTGTGGAATTCGATGACGTGCGGAAATATGCTAACAAGCAATTATTGATGATGGGCTTGCGCGAGCCAGAAACGGATGAGGAAATTGCATTCATGCAGCAGCAACAACAAGCTGCGAATCAGCCGAATCCGCAAACCATGCTGGCGATGGCAGAAGCAGAAGCACGGCAAAAAGAAGGCACAGCAGCGCTACAGAACGAAGTTAACGACGCGAACAAATTACAGATTGATGCTTTCAAAGCGGAAACCGACCGCATGGAAGCCATGGCCAAAATTCAGGAAAGCGGTTCTAAGACAAATAAGAACGTCGCTGAAACTGAAGGTCAGTTATTGGAAAACCAGCAAGCAGCAGCAGAAAATGCTGAACAGCGCGTTGAGAATGTAATGACGCGACCAAGTTGGTTTAGAGAAGATATTGCTCAACAATTTGAGCAAGGATCATAGTTTTATTTTATCTGCCTGGACGGGCGGATAACCCTAACATGACGGGCTAGTCATGGTTTAATCACTTGGCGGTGAGGAAAAAAATGCCAGAAACCTTAGAAGAACTAAAGCGCAAGAATGAACAGGAAGCTGCTGCAAAAGCAGAAGCACAAGAGCAGGCGAACGTCTCGGATGAGAACGCAAGCGAGCAAAGTGCAGAAGCTAAAGCAGAAGAATCGAGTTCAGAAGCGTGGTTAACAGATGGCGAACCAGAAGAGCAAACAACCGATTCGGATGAACCGGAAGTAAACTTAGAAGGTGAAGATTCTGATCGTGATGAAAAGAAAGACCGAACTGTTCCGATGGCAAAGCACATTGATGTGCGGCAACAGTTAAAAGGGCGATTGCGTGAAACGAAAGATGAAAATCAGCAGTTAAAAGACCGCATCGCAACATTAGAGCAATCGCTTTCTGGCAAAGCAGAAAAAAAGCCAGCCGAAAGTTCTAATGTTCAATCGCAAAAATTTGATGTAGGAGCGAAGCCAAAGCGCGCCGATTTTGATAACGAAGATGACTTTTTGGACGCACGCGATGAGTGGCGAGACAAAAAACGACTGGCAGAATCAAATCAGGCTCAGCGTGAAGCTCAGCTTTTGAAGCAGAAAGAAACGGTTGAAAAGTCGGTGTCTGATCATTACGACCGAGCAAGCAAGCTTGTCGAAAAACACAATATTGATCCGTCAGCATATCAATCGGCGGACAAGGAATTTAGGCAAGCTTTAGATGACGTACATCCCGGAAAAGGCGAAGTAGTAGCAGATGCACTGATTTCAATGATCGGTGACGACTCGGAAAAACTTGTTTTTTACGTCGGACGCAGCAAAGAGCGACGCGAACAATTGGCGCGAGCTATTGCTGACGATCCAGTGGGTGTGAAGGCGTCAATGTTGCTCGGGACCTGGAAGGGTGAACTAAAAGCGCCCGGTAAACGAACAACGAACGCTCCGGCACCAATGCCAAACTTGCACGGCGAAACAAAGCCGACAAGTAACAAGCAGTACAAACGCAAGTATGACGACGCGCACAAGAAAGGTGATATACAAACCGCCTTCAACATGAAGCGCGCCGCGAAGCAAGCTGGAGTAGACGTTAGCCAATGGTAAAAGGTGATTAAACATGTCTACATTAACAACAGGTAAAATCGTCGAGATTCTTTTCGAAAAAGCAATTGAAACTCACGAGCATCAGATGCAACTAATCGAGCTGACTAATTATGAAGAGCCAGATCGAGCTAAATTGCAAAACTCGGGCAACGTTATTTGGAAGCCAATCCAACAGCACGCGCCCATCCTTGAAGGCTTTGACTTGACCGGTCAAGAGCAAGGCATTATCGAAGAAACTGTACCGATTCAACTGGGTACGCTTAAAAACGATTTCGTTAAGCAGCTAATCGATGATGTGCGCGACACAACTTTCTGGGAGCGTCGCGGTGAAGAATCTGGTATGAAACAAGCCAGTGAGCTCAACAAAACGATTGCTAACGCGATTTCGCTACAGGGCGGTCGTTTCTATCGGTCAACAGCGACAAGCGGTTACGACTTCATTGCCGAAGCTCAAGCACTACTTAATGAGACTCAGCAGTATGAGTCTACTCGTTCTTTCATCTTAAATGATCGAACAAACTTGAAGTTTGGTAGTGATTTGGCTGGCCGTCAAACGCTTCAAGGTCGTCCAGAGCAGACTTGGAAAACGGGCCAGATTGGTCAAAACGTTGCGCAGTTTGACGTTTATACCGGCTCCTACCTACCTAACCTGGTTGGCGGTGCAAACCCTGCAACCACCGTAACCGCTTCTGTGTCTGAAAAGCCTGAAGGCGGTACCGTTGACGCTGCAACCGGTCAGGTAACGAACATCGATTACCGAGTTGCAACAATTTCGGTAACTGATTCGTCTAGCTACAACGTGGGCGACAAAGTTCAGTTTGCAAATGCTGGTACGCCAGTCAATGCGCTAGGTTTGTCGGATAAGACAAATACTAATGAGCCCATGACTTTCACGATTGTTGAAAAGCCAAACGCGACATCAGTGAAGATTTATCCTAAGCCAATCGCCGAAGACGATCCTGCTTTGACTGCGCTTGAAGCGGCTTATGCCAACATCGACACGCAGATTTTAGCGACAGCAACGATGGACCGCTTAAACACTGACGCCAGTGCGAAAGTAAACTTGTTCATGGACAAGTCAGCTGTTGAAGTTTTGGGTGGCACGTTGCCAGCTGAGCTGTTCACCGTGTTTGATGGCATGAAAGTGGTGTCTCAAACTATGAGCAATGGCCAAGTGATGTATATGGTGTATGACGGTCAGATCGAAGATTTATCTTTCCGGTACCGCATCTTTACTTGGTACGGCGTCAACGTCGTCAACCCGAGTAATTGCGGTGTTGCGATCAGCGCCTAACAAACAGCGGCCTAGCCCGCTTTTTTAATTTGGAGAAATAACTATGGCCGTAATGGTTTATCGAGCGCCTCAACCGGGTGATCAAGTGGCGAAATGCGCAGGCATTGAATGCGCGTTTAAGCGGATTGATATGGTCGAGCTTTATCCGTATTTGCAGCAGGGTTGGGTGGCTCACCCGAAAGAAACCGTGCCTGAAAAAGAGCCAGAAAACAGTATCGAAATAACGCATGAAATGCTGTCAACAATGCAACTTCCTGAGTTGAAGGAACTGGCAAAGCAGGCTGATATCAACCCAAATCAAAATAAGCCAGAATTAATCGAAGCACTTCTTAATTTGGAGTAATGACGTGGAATCTTACGGATCATTTAAGGTCGATTTTATTCGCGACGCATTTTCTCAGTTGCGCATATCTGGGATTACGGTAGAGCCAACGCCAGACGATTTGGAGCTAGCTTTGATGCGCTTGGAGAATATGGCACACCAGTGGTTCGCAAGAAATATCTGCACGTCATATAACTTCGAAGACACGCCTGATCCAAATACAGAGACAGGCGTGCCGCGCAAGTATTCGCAAGCATTCGCAACGAACTTAGCAGTGCGGCTTATTCCTGATTTTAACAAGCAGGTTCCTTTAGTTTTGCAAACCCAAGCAAGCGCGTCGCTGTCGTTTGCTAGTACGCAATCAGGCATCGATCGCTTGAATGAGGTGCCTTACCCAGATCGCCAGCCTATTGGTTCTGGCAACGCGCGCTGGTATGGGCGCTGGTATCGCTTTTACAGACAATCCGATCTTGCGCCGAATTCATGCGCGACGAATAGAATGGTTTCCAACGACATACAAGATTATGTTGAGGATTACACGGATTATTTGATTGAAAACGAATACATCGAGTCGTTTGCAATCACGACTGACCCGAAGCTCGATCTTTTGTTTAGTGAAACCGATGGCGAACAAGTGAAATATCGCATTCAGGCTGGTGATGCCACTGGCAAGCAACAAGTCACTATCTCAGTCAGGACAAACCAAGATCGAGTAACAACACGATTTATTTTCTTTGAATTAACGCAAGATTCAACTGATACAGCAGGTGATCTAACATGACATTTGATCAAAAGAAATTCAGCAAATCTGTTGAGCAATCAAGAGACATTTTCGACAAGTTTATTTACCGGCCTGAAAATGGTGATACGTTAGCCGATATGATACAGCCTGGTTATTTTGCGGCTAGCCGTTTCGCAAATGATACAGACTGGACTAATTCAATAATCGAAGCGCAAGGCGACGACGGTTATGCTCAGCTTCAAATCGACGAAAATGGCGATGCCATCAATCTAGTAGCTCAGGCAGTACAAAGCATCGAGCAGCAGGAAATAGGTAACTTTGCTACAGCAGCTGAGCAGATACCAGCGGGCACCGGAGAAGCGAATAAAATTCGAATAAACTTCGGTGCTGGTGGAAATACTACAGGAAATGAATTTACTCTTTCACCGGATGGTACGCTAACTTGTAATTCAAATTCCGTGCAGTATAGATTTCAAATAACGCTGCGAATCGGGCGGACTGGGGGGGCTGGCGTTTCTATCATTCTCGGAAGAGCAATGTATGCAGCGGATGGCATAGAGGCAAATGCAGTGCAAATCGCATCGACTTTTGCAATTGAGATTGACGACGGGGATACAATTTGGAGGGAGGTCATTAAAGCAGATTTGAGTCCAGCTATAGGTTCTAAGCTTTGGTTCGAACTGGCACGCGATGAAGCCGGAAACAATAGCGGCCAAATATTAACGGTTCAGCCTACAGGTACATTAGCAGCGGCAGGATGGCTAGATTCTTCCTCAGCATCATTACAAATCAGTAAAAAGGTAGCTGCGTAATGACTCAGCAAGTTAGCCAGATTCCGATATTAAAAGGCGATCAGGTTAAAAACGCAGAGTACCGCGACGCGCTTATGGTAAACATGACCGCAATAATGCGAGCGGTAAGAAATGCTAATGGCTATATTCTGACGCACCCAGGTATAGAGGATTTTGCTACTGGAGTAGGCATTGATCGCGGCGGCGTTTTTAATGAACGATTTGAAAGGCATTATAGAGTTAGCGGAAATCGCTTTTTAGAGGTCACCAAAGCTGGAGGCGTTATTGCGCTTGGTGCTTTAGAAGGGGATACGCAAGCATCTCTAGCGCAAAGCTTTAATACGCAAGCCATTGTATCTGGCGGTAATTATTATTTGTATGATCCTGACAATGGTTTTAGAGAGGTAACAGACGCTGATGTTGGCGATCCAATCGATGTGACTTGGGTAGATAACTACTATTTTTTCACTGATGGTGAGTTTATTTATCACACAGATATTGATGACGAAGAACAGATTGATCCATTAAAGTTTGCGACCTCTGAATTTTCACCAGATAAGACGCTTGGCGTGCTGAAAACGGAAGACAATCAGGTTGCAGTATTTAACCGTTTTTCTACAGAGTGGTTTGTTAACCGAGCTACTGAAAACTTTGCATTTCAAAGACTGGCAGGACAGGGCGTTAAGTCTGGAATCGTCGGAACCCACTGCAAAACTGAATTGGATGGTTTGTTTTTTGTGTTAGGCGGGCGCAAAGAAGAGTCACCAAGTTTTCACATCATCTCACCGGGCAGGGCGCAAGGTTTTGCCACCCGCGAAATTGATAAAATATTGTCACAGTACAATGAAGCTGAACTTGAAAACGTAGTCATGGAATCGCGCGTTCAAGACAGGGACATGTTCATCATTACGCATCTTCCGAATGAAACCCTTTTATACAATCACACTGTTGCCAAAAAATTCGGCAACGAGCAAGCTTGGTCAATACTTGAAGATGCTGCGCAAAACAATAGAGCATGGCCAGCTATAAACGGCGCATTTGACGGGCGCAATGGGAAGTGGCTTTACGGTGATAAGTATTCGAGCAGAATAGGCCAGCTTAGTAATGATGTTGGTTCTATTTATGGTGAAGATGTAGAACTCGTATTCTATAGTCCTTTTATTCAAATCGATGGCGCGAGCGTTGATGAAATAGAGCTTGATATAGTCCCGGGATTTGTCGATAGGCGCACAACCATTTCTGTTACCCGTACAGAAGACGGGGTTTTTTATGGGCAGCAAAACTGGAATCTTTATAGCGATCCTCAAAAATACGGTCAGCGTTATATCGTACGCAGGTTCGGCTACATTCGTGATTTTTTCGGGTTGCGATTTAGGACTACCACGGGCTCACGACTGGCATTTTCAAACTTGAGGTTGAAATATGGCTGAAGAAGTCAATAAGTCAAGTCAGGTACTAAATAGCCTTACGCAGATTAGGCTAGCTAACCCAAACTGGACGGCTGAACAGCAGCTCGATTACTATCGATTCAAGCAAGACGTAAGCGATGTTGCGGCACAAACCGATGATAGCTCACAAACAATTGAGGATTTAGAACAGCGCGTTACGAAAAACGAGCAGGACATTCAAGATTTAGATGCTCGCGTTACGCAAAACGAATCAGATATTCAAGACAATGCCGACCAAATCGCTAGTGATTTCGAATATCTGCATGGTGATGAAAATCGCTCAGACGATTACGACGAAAGCGCGGGCTATACAAAATACGATCTCGTTTCATTTGATGGGAAAGAATATTCGGCAAAAAATGATATATCCAGCCCTGCTGGACCGTTCAATATTTCGCTTTGGAGGAATGTTTCTACCGTCGGCAATAACGATTATGTGAATGAGCACATTGACGCCGCTGATCCTCACCCTCAATATAAAATGAAGCTTGGCGGGTGGAGCTTGTTCGGAACTGTCGATAATTTTATTTTCAATACGACAGCGTCAAAACTAGTTAATTACTCTGACGAAGACAACTGGGATGGCGGAGGATCAGCGCCGTTAGATGCTACAAATGGTGAAATCACAATACCCGAAGACGGCCTCTATCGAATAGTTGCGCTACTTATTGGAGAGCAGGGCAATAACACAAAAGAAGAATCAATGATTTTAGAGATCGATGTAAATTCAACTCGATTTACGATATCAGTTTTTGATGTTGCTACAGACAAAACTGATTTACGATCCTTCAACTCTGTATTCACCCGTCGTTTTCTGCAGGATGATGTGGTTAGTTTATATGCCGTCGCAACGGCAGATATGGGAACCTTCACGGTCGAATCAACAACCTTTGAAGTTCAGAGGCTTGAATAATGTTTTTCACAGCAAATCGTGAGGAGTGCGAAAAAGTAAAACTGCCGATGTCTGATAAATGCATGCAGGTTAAGTATTCACGCGAAGGCCGAAATGTTTATTTTTCATTTGGCTTGCTCGGAAATGCAATGGAATGCCATATAGCAGCAAAGGGAAAATCAAAGCTATTGTTGCGTGAAGCAGTGAACATGTTTTGTGATGAAATATTTTTGATATTTCCGAGCGTAGAAGAAATAACGGGGTCTGTTATTAAAAAGAGCGTGATTAATCTCCTAAAAAAATGCGGTTTCGTTTCTATCAATGAAAAGCTCATGGATAATCACGGCAAACAAGAACTAGTTACAAGCATGGCGAGGTTTAGAAATGGGGTTCATTAAAAAAGGCGTAGAGTCTGTTTTTGATTTTGCTGGCGATTTAGTTGGCGATTTAGTTGGCGGTATCACTGGGAAAACAGCAGCTGAAGCGGCAAGAGAAGCTTCTGCAACGGCAGCAGCAGCACAAACGGAAGGGCTAGAATTTTTAAAGGAACAGCAAGCGCTCCCGGCCGCAATAAAAGAGCAGGCCCTAACCCAACTGCAAGACATCTATATGGGGGGCGAAGGGCAAGCTGCTGCGATCGAACGCGCCAAAGCATCGCCCTTATATTCTGCACTTTTAGAGGGTGGCGAAGACGCTGCTTTGCGAGCCCGTGCAGCTACAGGTGGTTTGCGATCAGGTGGAGCGATTAGTGACGTTCAGGATGTACGAAATAGAGCCTTGATGCAGGCATATCAAGAGCAAGTTGGCGGCATTGGTGGGCTAGCTGGATTGCAAACTGACCCAGGCATGATAGCTCAAATGATTGGCAATATTGGCGGCACTGAAGCAGCGGGCATAACTGGAGCAGCGCGAGCAGAACAAGAAGGTATGGCTAACGTGCTAGATTTGGCGCTTAAAGCAGCTCCCGCAGTGGTTGGTTTTTTCTCTGACATTCGCTTAAAAGACAATATCAGATATGAAACTTCTATAAATGACGTTTCAATTTACACTTGGGATTGGAACAAGCACGCTAAAGATTTAGGACTTGATGGTCTGGGCATTGGTCCGTTAGCTCAAGAAGTTGAAAAAGACCATCCCGAAATGGTCGTTGACCACAAAGGCTTTAAAGTCATTTTAACTGAACCATTTGCGAGGGTGATCAATGGCTAATCCATTTTACGTAAGTCCGTTGGCGGGATTCGATGTTGCTGGTGGATTGCAAGACACGATTCAGGCGATTCAAGCTCAAAGCGCGCAAGAGAAGGCCGCACAACAAGCTGAGCAAACAAAAGCGCAAGCTGTACAAGTTTTGAATTCAGGCGATCCAAATCAGATAAGCCAGTTCATGCTTGAGAATCCTAAATATTCGCAAGCACTTGAGGCGTCGTTAGGTTTTCGCAATGAGGCGACTAAGGAAAATATGCAGTCATCGATGCGCGATATTTTAGTAGGTCGTGATCCTGAGACGGTTATTAAAGAACGGGCTCAGTTTGTCGTTGATCAGGGCGGTGATCCATCGGATACACTAGCAGAGCTTGAGGCATATCGTGATGATCCAGAATCATTTTTACAGCAAAACGAACTTTCGTTTGCAATGTTGGACCCAGATTCATACAAATCCTTTAAGGAAGCAAAAGACAAAACGGTTTTTGAGCAAGGCGCAGGTGACATGTCTGGCTATGCGTTTAACCCAAGCACAGGTGAATATTCTATTGATCCCAACCTTAAACAAGCTCTGGATGCCGCAAAAGAAAAAGAAAAAGAAAAAGGAGAGGTCGATGTTAAAACAAGAGATTCGATCAATAAGACGCTTACTAATCTTACCGATGATGCTGTTTCAATCCGAAATACTGCTGAGGATTTAGACCGCTTATCGGGGATAAGCAGCGGACCAGCGCAAATAGCAATGGTATTCAAGTTTATGAAAGCGCTTGACCCTGGTTCAGTTGTTCGAGAGGGCGAATTCGCAACAGCGCAAAACAGTGCAGGTGTGCCAGATGCTATTGCCAATACATATAACCGATTAGTAAGTGGTGAAAGATTAACAGACGCACAGATGATGGAGTTTGTAAATACTGCTAAAACTCTGGCTAACTCAGCTATCGATGCAGCTGGCTCGGAAGTTGGCGGATATCTTGGTACTTTTGAAGAAACGCTTCCTAAAAGTTTCAAAGAAAAGCTCACAAATCGCTTACCTCAGCGTTTTGAGTTGAAAAAAAGGATTAGCCTAGATGAAGCTAGAAAGAAGTTGGAGGGCTTATAGATGGCGACTGAAGCAGAAATCAAAGAAGCACTTGCAGTAATGCTCTCCAGTGGTGAAATAACCATGGAGGAAGCTTCACAGAAGCTCAGTAATTTTCGATCATTGCAACAATCAGCTCAAAATGTAGAGCAAGGTGCAGCCGCCGAAATACCAGAATCAATAGAGCAGATGAACCCAGAAACAGTTGGCGATCAGGTTTTTCGCTTAACGGGATCGGATGAGTTAGCTACAAAAGCGTTTATAGAGGCGCAGAACCGACAACGAGCGCAAAAGGAAGAAGGCAACATTGTTTCTGGCGTAAGGGAGGCAACGCAGGCCGTTGTAGGTGGTTTGGTTGGTGAAATAGCCTCTGGGCTAGCTGGGCTTGGTGCTGCCGTACCGGGGGGCAGGTCACCGGCGGAGGCTGTTGAGGCAACACGTCAATGGTTTGCTGAACGATCCGCACCTGAAACGCAAGCAGGCGAATTCACTGTACAAACGGTCGGCGATATCGCAAAGCTTGGCATCGATACTGCGGAATATCCAATATCTGGCTTAGCTGGAATTGCTGAACTTGTTACCGGCCAAGGATTGGAGCAGGCCGTACAAACAGCGGAATCGGTAAGAGAAAAGGGAGTATCTGCCACTGCCGGTGAGCGAGCTTTTGAGGAAACAGGAAATCCGATAGCTGCCACCGTTGCTTATTCCTCCCCAGAAATAATCGGCGCTTTAATTCCTGCAACAAAAATGATAAAAGCTCGCTTGGCTAAAAAGTCACAAATGGCGGATGAGATAGCAAAAAGCTCAGCAAATCCCGAAGCATCACAAGCTTTATCAACTGTTGCAACCAAAGCTAGAAATGCTGAGCTGGATGCAGATGACCTAGAGCAATTGGCGCGTGCACGCGATGTCGCGCCAGAAAATTTAGCAAAGCGAATAGACGAAATTATCGAAGACGCAACTAATGGAAACTTTGGAAGTGGTGTTTCCGCACGAATTGAGGATGCGTCGCAAAGTTTTGCGCAGGGCTCGCCAAATTCTAAATACGCCGAATACATGCTTAAAGGCTCACAAGGGATTAAGAACGATAGACTTGCGCAAGAGGCCATTAAACAGGGAATGGGACAGGATGTTGTGGCCATGCTTAAGGCTACTACTCGCGCTGATAAAAAGGCCATGCTAGAAATGACTGAAATCATGAAGCAAGGTCGCGAGAATCTTCAATTTAGAAGAAATAACCGCCCTTTAGATGTAGTCGGTCGAAACATGAAGGAGCGAGTGGAATATGTGCGAGATGTTAATAAAAGAGCAGCAAAAGACTTACGCAAAGTTGTAGAGGATTTAAAAGGTCAGCCTGTAGAGTTTCAGCAGCCGGTACAGAACTTTATCGACAATTTGGATGAATTAAGAATTAGCCTAGTTCGCAATGATAAAGGTCAAATGGTGCCAGACTTTAGTGAATCCACTATTAGAAATTTACCGGGTAATCAAAAGGCGCTGAAGCGAGTCGTTGAGTTTATGGACACCGATAAGCCGATTGATGCTTTCGAAGTGCATGAACTCAAAAAATATCTTGATGATTTGGTCACCTATGGCAAGACCAAAGAAGGGCTATCTGGACGAACAGAGCGCGTATTAAAATCGCTCAGACACGATATAAACGCAAGCATGCGTGAGCAGTTCCCCAAGTATAAGGAAGTCAATCAAACGCTTACAGATACGATTGACGCGCTTGACGATATTCAAAGTTCATTCGGCAAAAAAATTGACTTTGATGCTGATAAGCTCGATAAGGCATTAGGCCAGGAGTTGCGTAAGCTAGAAACCAATTATGGATCAAGGGTGCCTCTAGAAAATGCGATGAGCAAGCTCGATAAAGTTTCGCGCAAATATGGCGGAGAATTTGAGGGTGATCTTGGAAGTCAGGTAGGCTATGCGTATGAGTTGGATTCATTATTCAGGCCTGCTGCAAGAGGCGGATTCCAAGGCGCTTCGGCTGAGGCTGCAAAAAAAGGCGTAGAAATGGTTCTTGGGCAGCAAACTGGGCGTGGTTTGCTTGCCGAAGGGGCTGAAAATCTCGTAAAACGCGCAAAAGGTATTAATGAGGAAAATGCATTCAAAGCGATCTTCGAATTACTTCAGCGCGAAATAAAAAATTGATATCCATCTACCAAAACCAAAACTAAAAAGGTGAAAGAAATGGCTCAAAATGTAGTCGAATTACCGTACAAGTATTACCCTGATTTTAAACGTGGCCGCCCGGTATTTAATGGTGACATATATGTTGGTGAGGTTGGGACTGATCCAGAAATACCAGCGAACCAAAAGCAGGTATTTGTATCGGAGGGATCAGTTTTTGATGAAACCGCCGTGGCCGTAGCGCAACCGATACCCACCAGCGCCGGTGGTGTTCCAGAGAATAACGGAAATCCCGTAGCTGTTTTTGTGAATGGTGACTACTCGATTAAAGTGCTTGATCGATTCGGTGAACAAGTCTATTACAGTGCAAATGCGCGTAGCGGTGAGCCGTTAACGGCAGAGACCGGCATTACAATATTCGGCTCAGTAGCCGAATTAGAGGGAGTAGACGGATTTGAAGGCCAGCAGATTAATGTAGCCAAATATCAACCAGACGCTTCAGCAAATGTTGGCGGTGGTGGTTTTGTTTGGGGAAGCGGACGACATGACGGCGGCCTGTTTATTGACCCGAACAGAGAATTCCCTACGGATTGGGATAATTCAAGTCAAGTTGATGCTTGGTTTGCTGATAGTGGAAGTGATGTTGAGTGTTGGGTAAGAGAAGAAAAGCAAATCTCTATTTATGATTTCGGTGCGCGTCCAAATGAGGATAGCTCTAGATCAATTCGAAGAGCGATTACATCTTCAAAAGGCGCTCCTGTAATTTTACCAACGGCAAGGTTTATTTATGATGGCGTCATAATTACGGACGATGTAGTGACTCTTCACGGTGAGCGAGCCCCAACTGTAAATGCCTCTTTTTCTTCTTTGGAAAACGGCTCAATCATCGAAGGGACATTTAATACAAGTGCAAAAATTGTTGACATTAGAAACTTTTGGGCTGATTTGGGAACAGATACCGCTGCGCAAGATGGCGATGGCATCCGATGTACTGCGCCAATCAATCAAGGCATTAGCTTGAATGCTGAGAATGTTGGCGGACTTCTGAAAAATGTTGCCAGCCCGTTTCATGCGACCTTGTTTGAGTCATACCAAAAGTTCACGGGTGGCAACATTACCGGCGTGCAAGGATTTTTTGGGTGCGTCATCAAATGCCAAAATGTGAATTTAACTTCGATTTATACTGAGAGAAATAATTCTGATGGTCTTTTCTTAAAATCTGATACGTCCTTTGGTCAATGTAAGCATGTAAACATTGATAATTTCATAGGTAATGGCGATGGGACGCAGGATTTTGGCTTGCGAGTACAGGCCGATAACGCTGAACTCAGTAGCGTCAACATCGGGCAGGTTGTGATAAGCGGCTGTGAAACAAGCGTAATTACGCAAACCCTTACCGCACCCATGACTGAAGTCAACATTGATAAAGCAATTCTCATCGAGCCCTCAAGCCGAGGCGTATATTCGCAAGCTGGTTCGGCAACGATAAACGGTTTCAATATCAATGAACTATTTATCATCAATGCTGAAAATATAGGTGTCGAGTATAGCGGTTCGCAGAAAGCGGTAGGAATTGGCTACGCGAATATTGTCTATGCTAGCGGCACAACTCAGACAGAATGGGATAAGGGGATCCTGGTTGGCTCAGTCGTGTCTGGTACTGCATTTGACATTGTTAACATCAACCAGCTCTACAGCTCGGTTAATTTAGGTTCCATTACCTATAACAATGCAACTTTCAGCAATACAAACGTTCTTGGACAATACACTGCGTTTATCAAAGGTTCGGGGAAGCCGACAATGGGCTTTAGTGCGCCTACTGATACAGGCGCAAGCGTGAAGATCACTCCGGTTTACAATACAAGAGAAAAATCCAGTACGATCAAGGCTAAGCCTACTGCTGATACCACGGTTACCAGTATCGAGTTTGTTGCGGGGAATGGAGAGCTTTACGACACTGGTTACGAAATCACAGTAATCAACGATTCAACGTTTATTTATACTATCAACAACAACATAGCTGGCAAGATCGTTAACAAAGGTGGCCTCAATGTCACGATCCCCACAAACGAAATTGCTAGATATGTTTTTGGCGGTGGCGTTTGGCACGAAGTCTAATTAAAATTTTTCAGTCTGGGTTATATATGGTAATCCAGTTTTTCCAAAAAAAGTGAGTAGTTATGAAACTAATGAATATACATATGACAATGCAACCCCCGACGGAGTCGGATTTACCTAGCAACGACAACGACAACGACGATGAAAGCTGCTCTGATGCTGATGCAGGATCAGGTAACCGCAATTGCGATACGGGCACCTAGTGTTTATTGACGGCGCTATTGTTGCGCTATTATTGGTCATGGTCCTTTTGCAATTGCGCAAAAGGGCTGCGACCATCACTTTGTTTTACTTTGCTGTCTCGTTTTGCTTGGCCTATGTTGTATTTAAGCCGCATTATTGGCAGCCGAAAAACATTTACTACTATCATATGAGCTTTGCGTTTTTAACGGCGCTATTTCTCATAGGCTTTTCGCTAACCAACCGCGCATTTTACCTAGTAAAGATAACTTTTTCACTCCTCATATTTTGCAGCTTGTTTCAAGCCTATAACCGGTTATTTTTTATAGATGGTTACTTAAGTGAACGTGTTTATCATGCAGTCCGGGACTTGCATGCACCCTTTCGCTTAGCAGTAGTGTCTATCCAATTTTTCGGGCTTTGTCTTGATTCTAAAATATTTGCTAGGTTTGATTCCTTTTATAGTCGCATTTGCAGCGCTAGTGATTTATCTCCCATATCTAATAAGTGATTTAAAAAATGGCAAACGAACAAGAAGAAAGAAGAAGAGATAACATCGCATATTTAGATTTGCAGGCAAAAGCGCAAGAAGAAATGCGGCAGCATGTTTTACGAATTGAAAAGCGCATGACAGAAGGATTCGAAAAAATAGCAGACGCTATGCATTCAGTAGCGGTCGCACAAGCGCAAAGCCAACAAATGCATGAATACACTAATGAGCGATTAAACGAGTTGGACAAGCGCGTTAATGAAAATCACGAAAAAACCATGGAGCAAGTCGATAGCAATGAGGACGATATTAACGAAATAAAAATCGTTTTAGGGAGGCAAAGCACTAGACTCATGCTGTACGGCGCTTTTGTGGTTGGACTGGTTGGCTCAGTATGGGCAGTCGCTCAAGGCATTATCGCCCCGGCTATTGATGTATCTAAATCAAATAGCGAGATTCAAAAAACCATTGATGAACAAATAAAGATCAACAAGGCAATTGTTGAGCATTTAAAGGAAATCGAAAAATAATGATCGAGGCTTATTTAGTCAGAGATGTGCGATCAAGAAATTATACACTGGGCACCTTCATAATAAGCGGATTCCTTTTCTCTACAATTGAAAGACCATGGTTAAACAATCGAAGAAATGAATCCTGTATTCCTCAGGGCCGGTATTTATGTAAGTTCATGACTCGTTCAGCAAGCGGTAAGTATCGCAATTGTTACCACCTTCAAAATGTTAAAGGCCGCTCAGAAATATTAATTCACAACGGTAATTTAGTAAGTCATTCGAAGGGATGCATAATATTTGGTAGCAGACGCGGGTATTTAATCGGCAAGAGAGCCGTTTTAAGCTCGAAAAGCGCAATGGCCAAACTTTGCCGCATTACAAAAAAAGAAGCGTTTTATTTGACGGTTACAGGGGGTTGACAATGGATTTGAGTTTTATTGCAGACATTTTTACCAGCGGCGGCTTAGGAGGTATTATCGGCGGCGTCACTGGCTTAGTCATGAAGATACAAGAGCGAAAGGAAAAAGCACAAGATCAGGCGCATGAGATCGCGCTTACAAGGCTTTCAATCCTTGAGGCTAAGTCAGAACAGGCTCACGAACTAGCCGTTGCTAACAAGCAGATACAGCGCGCAGAGACAGAAGGTGAAATTGAGATTGAATCGAAAGAGGCAGACGCTTTTGTTGCTAGTCAAAAGAATCAATCGAATGATGGTTTTTTGCGCTGGGTGCGCCCCGCGATTACGGGCTACCTTCTTGTATTGTCAACTTTGCTAGCGGTTCGGATTTTTGGCATTACAGGAGGATTAGAAAGCCTTACTGACGATAAGCTAAGCGAAATGTTGCTACAGATAATTGACGGCATTCTATTCCTCACAACTACAACAGTGTGCTGGTGGTTCGCAGCTCGCGGCACAAGCAGAAAGGCATAAAAAAACCCGCACAAGGCGGGTACAACATTTCAAGGATGCACTCTGTCAGACATATTCTGAAGGGCGCGCATGTTACACAATGAACCAATCATCTGCAAGCATGTCAGTTTGTGAAGCTAGCCATGGCACCACCGATCTGGGCGCTTTTTCATTATCGGATATAAGTCCAGTTGTATCCATCGCTAAAAATTGCTGAACTCGCTCGTTGCAATTTTCACCATCGAAAGAAGGTCTTGACGAACCAACAGCTTCATCCATCAAAAAAATATGAATGCCTTTGCCATTCCAGCCTTTCCGGGCAACTTTTTCGCCCATTTTCGCTGCTTCAATTGCAAGACCAAAATTCATTTCTTCAGTAGGACGGTATGATTTATCAAAAACATCAGCAGGTGACCATGATATATAGTTCAGATGGCGACTGTCATTACCTCTTCCACTATCGATATATTCTACCAAATAGCCGGGCTCATCTTTTAAATGTATTTCATCTACCGGCAGTTCCCAACCACGATATTCGTTGTATTGTTCTCTCGTCATTGGTTCGGCATGTATTAGTTTTACGCCTATGTATTTTTGCATTATTCAAACCCTCGTATATTTTCAAGTGGCAGCCAGCGCCCTCTATGAAGTACCATGCATCCTTGTACTGGTCCCCAATCGACACTGACAAAGGATTTTGCTTTTGCTTCGCATGATGCCTTGTCGTGCCATATTAAACCTAAAATAAGCCCTGCTAAAACTAGAATCCAAAATATTACTAACTTTTCACTAAAGGTCATTTCTAATAATCCTTAATTAATTAATTAATTAACCGACGATACAAGCTCGCCATGTGTTTTTAAAAAACTGATAGCCTTGAGGCATTTCGAGGCCGGTTATAGCTTCCTTTTGCGGGAACTTCTTTTCTGACACTACTTCTTGCTCCACGCGTCGATCATATCCATGATTTTGTCGCGATCATCTTTTTTCAATTGACCGAGCTTTTGATAAAACACTTCCCTCTCCTGGTCGTCGGTCATTTCTGTCTGAGTATCATCAACTAGGAAATCGATAGTTACATCCAACTCTTTTGCGATGGCGGCTAGTTTTTCGGCAGACGGTCGTTTCATGCCTTTGTTTTCAATATCCCAGATATAGCTTTTTCCAGAGCCTATTTTTTCCGCAAGCCCTTCTAAAGTAAGGCCTTTTTGCTTGCGGAGCTCTTTTATCTTTGCCCCAAGTACGTTGGCCACGGCAGTGCCTCCTCGTCAAACATAATAAAAGTTCTGAAATCCTTCAATTAATTAACCGACGATATAAGCTCGCCATGTATTTTTGTGAAAGTGATAACCCTCTGGCATTTCGAGGCCGGTTATAGTGGCCATCTCATCGACGAAGGTCTTTAAACTGTTAAATCTTACAGGCTGGGCGGTTTTGAACTTAATTTCTTTTGTACGTAAAAAGCCAAATTCGTTTTTGTAAATCAGACTGCAAAAAATGTCGAAC
>JAAUXT010034581.1_pt1 | contig 32469 bp, 37 predicted proteins | sample 7278171 | NCBI WGS metagenome assembly JAAUXT01 (sample SAMN14350112, study PRJNA611818) | marine sediment metagenome | isolation source: surface marine sediment (1.8m) | place: French Polynesia: Moorea | collected 2018-08
AGTGCTGCAGACATACTTTTGGAAGAGGCTGCCTATAGGTGCTTCGATTTGGCTCACACCGATTTGGCTCATCAGCCCAAATCGTGCAACCCACCTCAAATCACCTAAAAAAATTGTGGGCCTGCACGATTGTGTTTGTGAATTTACGCGGGAGTCTTTCTCGATTCCAGGGCCCAAAACGTCTTTGTTTCCTTCATTCATTATGAATTTCCCCACGCATGTGCACCGCAGGAGAGACATGTGGGTTGGAGCCACGAGGGACGTGGACGCGGTGTTTGTGTGGAGATGGTCCAACAACAACACGCTCTCCTACTACGCGTGGGACTCAGGCCAGCCGAACGGGGATCCCCACAACATGGACGCGGGGAACCCCTCGTTGCACCAGGACTGTCTGATCATGAAGCAGTCCGGGCTGTTCCACGATGGGGAGTGCAGCCGCAAACACGCCTACCTCTGCTCCAAAGGAAACGGTGCGTCCCGCAGGTTTTACTTGTCAGCGATCCAGGGTTTCTTCCTGATGTTCTCAAGCACCAACACGCACACACAAATCTCTGACTCAGAGTCCTGACAATTCAAATCACTGTTGCGTCTGAACCTTGATCCTGCTTCTCAATACTTTGGGTTGACTGTTCGCAGTATCCGTCTAAAAATCTTTTGTTTCTGCAAAGACCACAGAAGTTACTTCGCATGTTTTGCGTGTTTCAGATTCCGCGGATTCTGGGACAACGGAAATTTTCTACCGTGAGTAGCGTCCTGAAGTTCTCCCGGTTTCTGAGTGACCTGATCATGAAAAACGGCCATCCCCGAAAACGCTCACAATGACATTGTCATTTCCTTTGCAGATCGTCTCTTCACGCTGTCTCTGGGTGAGTGTCAATTCACACCACCAGACCTATTTTCTCCACCAAAGGGTCTCTTCGAGATTTTACTTATATATATCCACGATCACTCAGCTAACTGGTCGAATTTCCCAGCCACTGGGGGTTGGCAATACGATGTCCTATGTTCAAGCATCAGCACGCACACTCACAAACTTGTGATTCAATGTTTTCAGAGCCACACAACGCCACGTGTCACGAGGAGAGCGGCTCCTGCTTCTGGTACAACCCACACCAGCTCTCCAAGGTGAGGGGTCCAGGTCCAAATCTCACTATGATATCTTTGAGAAAAGAAGTCACCCTGAAAACCTTCGTTCAAAAACAGAAAACTAATGCCAAGTGAGGGCTTCTTGCACAAGGAACCGGTTGGCGCATCTTCTGTTATCAAGGCTGTGTCGGCTGCTTGGGTCCGAGGTGTGGTTCCCATCGCGCGCGTTCTCCCCCACAGGACGACGCGGGTGCGTACTGCGAGGCGCGGGACGCGACCCTCGCCATCGTGCTGTCACCGGACGTGTTCGATTTCCTCGCAGCGACGCTGCCGTCATGGTGAGCAATGTTGTGCGTCTTTTGCTGCGTGGGAACGAGCAAGTGTCACTGACCACGGAATCTCTCAGTTGGATACAGGATCGGGTCAGGGGAGGGGCTGATCTGAGTCTTTGTCAGCGTCCGACCTTCGGGAGCCCAAAATGAGAATGAAGAGGGTGGGGCTGACTCATCCTGCAAAAAGCACAAAAATTGATGCCTGCAGAGCGTGTTCTGAGCAGGAAATGAATCACGGGAGGGGAGGAGGGTCGATGCTGCGGTCCCAGAGCCTTGGTCGGCTTCACCGTGCTGACGCGTGGCGCTCATCTCCCTCCCCCGTGGCGCCCTCTGTTCCTCAGGACGGACGACTGGGTCGGAGCGACCGACGCGCAGGACGAAGGCGCCTTCCTGTGGCCGACGAACGGCTCGCTCTGCTACTACAGCCGCTGGGACTCCGGGGAGCCAGACAACAGCAACAACCAGGACTGCGTCGTCATGTCGAAGGGAGATGACAAGGCGTTCCGAGACAGGAGCTGCAGCGGGAGCCTGTACAGATCAGTCTGCTCGGTGCAGCCAGGTTTGTTCCCTGGTTAAGGGTGGGTGGGTTGGGCCTAACAGCTTCGGAGCCATGTTTTTGAAGCTTGATAGCACAAAGCAAGGGACACGAGTACAGCTGCGCAGCCCTGGACATTCTAGAGCAGAATTTGGAGCACTTTGTTACGTTTCAGCACCGTTTCTCCAAGACTGACCGTACTTTTTGTTGCACCTTTGAAACTCGATCCTTATCATTTACCGCGAATCTTCTCGCTTCCGACTCAGCACAATAGTCTATGCTTGGGCGGTTCACAGAACATTTATTATGAGACATCAAGAAAATACACCCACACATGACAACAGACGAGACGATACTGACGAAAGCACTGCGATGCCCACCAGGTGGTGACATTTTCCTGTTCTTTTACAGATTCGATGAACAGCAGTCGATCTCCATGCCACGGTAAGAGCTTGAACTGGAGGAAAAGAAATTCACACTCGGTGTGCAGAAGGGAAGTTCACTCAATCCCGCACGTGAGATTCACGTACCGAACATGTCACGGCTCGTTTGACCCAGATGACCACATTCGCCGTGGCGTGCTGGACACAAATCGAACACCCGAACAGAAACACGGTGTGTGGTGGGCCATTTGTTACCTTCACCTCTGGTTGTGCTCGCAGACTTCACGAACCCGAAGTGCGACCCCCTGAGCGACATGTGCTTCTGGTACGGCTTCGCGCGGAAGACGCACGCGGACGCGAGCGCGGCATGCGCGAGGCACGGAGGGACGCTGGCCGTGCTCGACACCGAGCGCCAGTTCGACCTGGTGGTGGTGGACATGCTTCAGGACACAGCGTGAGCGCATCTTCTTCCCCAAGTCGTGTTTTCTTGGGGGGGGGGGTCGAGTGGGCAAAACCCGCTTCATCAGATTTATTTGGGGCCTTTGAAGCGAGATGCACACACGTACGGGTGTGCGCGCGCTTGTGCGCATACACAATGCACACTGACACACACGCACACACGCACGCACACACGCACACAAACACACACACACACACACACACACACACACACACACACACACGATTTACCCCTTCTTGTGAACTGCCTGTTATCCCCCAAAGATTTATCAAGATTAGAATTTGGGTTCCACTGGGCCTCCGTCAGAACCCTCTGTCAAACCCACAGTTTGCGCATCTCCACCTCAATCCCGATTTCGCCATCATGGCGTGAGCGTGTTCCTATTGGACCCGTTTTCCTTCAGTTACGACAAGAGTTTCTGGGTGGGTGCGCGGGACGACGCTGTGGAGTCCGTGTGGCGGTGGCCGGGCACCAGCTCCGTCCTCGCCTACAACGCGTGGGGCAGCGGCAAGCCGAACGGTTACAACAGCCAGCAGTGCCTCGTCATCAACGCTCATCACGCGTACGACGACAAGCCGTGCAGCGACATCAACGCCTACCTGTGCTCGAACGGAACAGGTGCGTTGTGTTCGTTCAGAGGAAACGTTGTGGGTGTCAGTGGGCGCTGGGTCTGGCCGACGGTCCAGCACCCGTTGCCTTGTTGCTCGTCCAGGAAACGCGCAATGCATTCAACGTGCAAACGTTGACGGACTGGTTTGAAGGTCGCTTGGGTTTGGGCTTTGTCCTGTGTGACAAAACCATGACACTGTGCGTGCAAAAACCCAAATCGAGAGGTTCACCATTGCACAACACTGTAAAGCTTTCTTGCCTTGTGCTTCCAGCAACGCCGTGCACCGGAGATGAAAACGTCTGTGACGGCATTCGCTCAGGTCGGTTCACCAACCACAGGGAGTGCCGTCTGTCACAACCGTACTGAACACCAGGCCTTGGCCGTGCAGATTCGACAGAGATTATTGGACTGAACTTGTCTGTGCTCAGTTGCGATGTCACCTCATGTCGCCTGAAACACTACATTCTACAGCCCAGCTTTCTAGCTCAAAACAAGATCTGACCACTCTTAAGCCGGGCGAGATGGAGTCTTTCTTGCTGTGGTGAAATCCAAGTTAAAACGCAGTTTTTCAATTCTTCTCGTGTTTCAGATGTGCCGGACGTGAGTTTCGTGCGGTTCATCGACTATCACTCGGCGGACGGAACGTACCCGTCATGGAGCGCAGCGAACGCGCACTGCGTCAGCGAGAACCACAGGCTCCTCGCCATCTACAACCAGGACATACAAGATCGTTTTGAAGCTGTTCGGTACCGTGGTTCCTTTTGGGATACGGTTTGTTTCTGTGTGTGTGTGTGTGTGTGTGTGTGTGTGTGTGCGTCTATGTGCGCCTGTGTGTACAAGATTTCCTGAGCTGATGCAGCATTGACTGTGAGGGATTCCAACCAAGATCTGCTGAAACCATGGGGCGCAACTTAAAGACCCCCACACGCTGTGCAAACAGCCGGGGAAATTGTTTTCGCTTCTCAGGAGGACCCAACACCGTGTGTCTTTTGCATCTGGTGTGCTGTTCACTGTAGACGCTGGTGTGCGTGTGTGTGTATGTGCGTGTGAAGAGGGGGGGGGGGTGCTGATGTGTGAATGGGTGCACAAAAAAACTTTCAGAGCTGACGCAGGATTGAGTTTGAGTTTTACGTGTGTGTATCAGACTATTTTTCTCGTTCCTGATTGCAGAAGCTCCAGCAACAATCTTGACCAAAAGCTGTGGCTGGGCGCCATGGAGACGTTCAAGAGCGACTTCCGCTGGGACGACGGCCACGCCCTCAGTTTCGCCAACTGGAAGCCGGGCCACCCGAGTACGTGTGCTGTGTCAACCGCATCGCCAAGCAAAACACACGTGTGTGTAGATCTGGGACGGAGAAGCATGTCACTGTTTACCAGTGATCAAACCAACCAGCAGGATTTTGCACCTCTTCCTGCAACCTTTGTCATTTCGATAGGGGTCCAGAACTGTTGAAAGAAAGAGTCTTCACTGAATTTGGGAACAACTTTCTGAACTTCTACACAACAACAAACAGCAAATTTGTGCCACAAAGTGCACATTGAGAGAGAAACTGCAAAGAGAGGGTGGTAACAGAGACCTGGGGCCCTTGAAACTCGTGCTTGGTTGTTGTGAGTCCGAATCAGCTCAACCCGGTGGACGGAGTTGCACCCTCTGTTCGCAGGTGAGGCCAACGGATTCGACGGCAACTCGTGCGTCATCGTGGACGAGAGTGGGTACTGGGTGGACGAGAGGTGCGACCAGGAGTTCGCGTTCACCTGTATGTGGTACGAGAGTGAGTAGGCACGCTTTTACTTGAGGGGATCTCAGTTCTTACCAAAATTATCTGCACAAGTTTTGTGACCCGGTGTCAAACTCGTCTGACGAAAGGAAAGAAACTGTCTGCGTAAAATTGTCCCACCTGACCTTGTTTTCCCGGGTCTGACCTTGTTCCCTTGAGCGAACGAACATCAACTGCCCATTGCGACAGCAGTAAATGCCTGTTCCCTTCCTCGTCATGCCAACAGACCACCACTGTAATGACGCTCCTGACGTCTCCAAGGCGACGGTGGAGCGGAACCCGACGGACAACTACGCGCGCTACGCATGCGCGCCGAACTACACGCTCCCGGACGGGCGCGCCGAGGTGACCCTCACCTGCCCCAACGACGGCAACTGGACCTTCGCCGCCGGCATCACCGTGTGCTTGAGTGCGTGCACGTACAGCAAGCCTCCTGGTTCCGTTTAGTGGTGTTTCAGTTGTTTGGCAACGGTTTTGTTGGGCCAAAAGAAGCTGCTGCCTCTGTCTGTCTGTCTGTCTGTCTGTCTGTCTGTCTGTCTGTCTCTTTCTTTCTGTTCTCTTTCGCAGTCTCTCTCTCCCTCTTTCTCCTGCCTGCTCTTCCCTTCCCAACCCCCTTTCTCAAACTCCCACACTATTTCTTTCTCTTTCTCTCTCTCTGGTAACAGACAAAATTTTGCATTATCCAGCGGACGGTTGTGACTCCCCTCCAGACGTCTTTCGCGCCATTAAGACAGTGAATGAGACCAACTCAACGGCCACGGTGACGTATCAGTGCGAGGACGGTCACGTGCTGCCCGACGGAACCAACTCCACCACGGTCGCCTGTCCCCGCGACGGAGACTGGGGTCCTGCCATGCAGGGTGTGGTTTGCCTTGGTGAGTCAAATCTCAGAGCTTTGTTTCTTTGTTTGTGCCGGTGGTTTTGTTATTGTCGCACAACCACAAAGATCAGTCGTTCAAGTCAAAGAAGCCAAGAGGCTCTGGCCTCGTTCATTGCTGGAATCTCTTCTCCAATTATGCGTTTGGCAGCGCGACTGTTGCAATGACTGTTGATCTGTCATTGTTGTTGTTCCCACCCCACCCCTGGAGTCACACAGCATCTACTCCAAGTCAGAGAAGATGCTGTGTGACCTGGAGAGGGGTCACAGCATCCACTCCAAACATCATCTTCTCGAAGTTGGTCATCTCAGAGTGGATGTTGTGTGACCCCTTACCCCCTGGTCACACAGCATCTTCTCCGGAGTTGGAATCAGAAAATTTTTGGCACCTTTTGGAAACTCGTGCAGCATTGGTGAACTCACAGCGCAACTCAATGTCCGTGGCATTCTCGTTCAAAGTTGGCCGTGCACCTGCGCATGATTTTTGTCAGAAAAAGGGAGCAACAAACCGGGGAAATCTAATTCCAACTTTGACAACTTCAGACAGGCCTCTCGACCCCTGGATCCACCCTGGACCCCCACTGGTAGTCGCCCCTGGACCCAATCTGACGAAAGCCCACGTGATTTCGTCCGCATTCAACTGGCTTCACTTCAATTTCAGTGAGAAGAGTGACGATCTTCAGTTTCATGGAGGGCAGCGTCGTGACGCAGTTCGAGGTGATCCGCACTGCGCATGTCCCGACAGAACTCATGTGCGCGCGCCTCTGCATGGAGACCGGAGACGCATGCGCGGGCTTCGTGACGCCGGGCGCGCCGCAGTGCCACCTGGTGGGCAGCCCCGTCAACCTCACGGCGCCGCTCCTCGAATCCGCCGTCGTCGCTCAAGTCACCCAAGTTGTGAACTGAATGTTCGTCACATTGTGAAGGATTTCTTTCTGCATGTGAAATGCAGATAATCTACGCCGGTTCATGCACTTGAGCTCGGACTATCTCGGGATTTTGACATCAGTTTGGACAAATGTTGCTTTCAAACTCTTCTTTGGCTTTTTTTGCGCAAGGGCATTGGAGGATACGCTTGTCTAAGATTCTGTTTTCTTTGGACGAAGGTTCAATGTAGTGAACTAAAAAAAGCGCAAATGTCTCCAGGGGAAGATAGGGATCCGGTTGGTGGGGAGACCCTTCAAGAGACCAATAGAATTGTTTTCACGTGCAACAATGTGGCTTTTGCACTTTTGGCACAAAAACAGAGGCTAAGATATGCCCCAAGCTCCAGAATGAAGTGAATGAACAACAGAATGCGTTTGTTTTTTCCTTGTTTTCTATCGAACTGTGGCATTGGCCACAAATATAGCTCATGACAATGTGACCTCATCACAAAGAAGGCAGATCTCTGTCTTCAGCAACACAGCTCACGGCGTGCACGGACAGTCTCTTTCACAGGCGACAACAAACTCACGCGCAAGAGGGACTCTGCTGTGTGAGCAACGAGTGCAGTTCAATATCAAATGGCCTAAAAATGAATGCATTTTTGGGTGGAAATTGTTCCTCAATGGAAATGGGCCATTAAAGGAAATCAGTCTCTCTCGCTCAGAGCTTTTTGCTGCTGAGCGGCTTGCTCTGCGTCATTCGAAGAAGAAATTTCTGACTGGAAAGTGAAAATGCCTGTGCGATGATGCCTGCAACGGCGCGTCTGTTTTTCTTTGTGTTCTTTGCTGTTGAACGTAAGTTTGAGCAAATATTTCTCTTTTGAACATTTTGCCACCACTTTCGAATGTCACCCTGAAATTTATTTTTCCTTTTGCAGGGGGAGCACCAGACCCCTTTGCAACGGGTCTTGCCTTGTCAACAAGTTAGTGTTGTAAAATTGCTGAACCGAAGCTGCAAATATACCCCAGAAGAAATTCCAAAAGATCACCCAAGACACCTGAATCCCCTGACAACTGAAGACTCTTTCTCCATCGCAGATGCGAGTGATCCGAGCTGCCATGACGACAGCGGTCTCTGCTTCTGGTGGAACTTGACCGCAGTGTCGGCAGGCACAGCGAGGCGTACCTGCGGGGCGGTCCCTGGAGCCACGCTCGCCAACCTGGAGAACGAACGCGTCTTTCGCTTTGTGGATGAGCGCATATGGTGCGTACGTACCGATACATTCAGGCGTTCATTGACACAAAACCCCGACGGACCAGCAACACAAAAGGTGTGTTGGCGTGGCCCATCTCGCAATCATTTCTGGTGCGAAACGATGACTTGTAACCGTCGTGACAGCAGAATGCATGAAGAATGGCCATCTAACCATACCACAGCGGCGGGTCAGCGTCAGCGGCTTGTCGCCAATGTGAACCCGGTTTCGGTGTGTTGCAGCAATTCAGTTTGGGAACGTCGGGGGGACGGGGTCCTCTTCCCACGGGCTGACGTAAATTAAAGGTTGTGTGATAAACTCCCTTCCTGTTTTGATCTTTTCACGTCAGCTCCCTGTTGGTGTCGCCCCCCACTGGTCCCGGTGCGTCCTCCTTCAACGCAATTTTGGTCCGGCCAACACCCGTCCACTGCAGTTCCATGTCTGCCAACAACATCAACTGTTTTCCACAGGGGTGAAGCTGTGTGGGTGGGCGCAAGACGGGACGAGGAGGATGCGCACGTGTGGAAATGGCCCAACAACAACACTCTCTGTTACTACAACTGGCTGCCAGGAAAGCCAGACTGGGAAGAAGGGTCTGGAAGTCAAAACTGCTTGGTTCTGGAATCTGGGTTTGACGATGAACCCTGTAACAGAGACTTTGGCTTCATCTGTTCGGTGCGAAACGGTAAGTCAGGCGACAGCGAGCCAGAGCAAAGCAACGCTCACGCCAATCGATTTACTTCACACTAGCGGTTTTCACATCGTGTGACGCGCGGCCGTTTTTTGGGATGACGTAAAAAAATCCACCATTGGATGCAATGTTAAATTTTGACGCCGACGCCAAAAATCGATCTACGACCGCGCGTCACCAATGTGAAAGCCGTCACTGCAATGCTTGTCGGTGTTCCAGGGTCCCAACACGCTGGAACTACGACTCCATGTCATCGTGAGTAAAAACATTTCGATTTTGGTCTGCTGCGATTTCAAGAAATCGAAAATGTGCGTCTGTGTGAGGGATTTCTTGGTGCATTTACATTTGACATCTCTGCGACAGAACAGAACTTTGTTCATTTCCGTTGCAGATTATGGAGAGATTTCTAAGGGTGAGTCCGTGCAAACTGTGAAGTTTTTGCACTCCTCCAAGCACATTCAATTCACTCAGAAGCGTTCCAGTTGGTCCAGGGGCTGAACATTCCACGCCGTCCACACTTTGTCCACGGTCAGGGAAGCGACCTTTGATCGGGGGCAACTGTAACTTTTCTTTGAAAAACATCAAGTGTACAAATTCCTGTCGAACTAAAGGAAGCATTCAAAGGCCACACTGCCCGCTGGATCCGTCCCATGCAGAGTCCTGCAGGGCAACCCAAATCTACAACTGCCTGTCAATTGTCTCTCACAAAACTTGCTGTTCTCTCTCTCAGATCCGACGGACCCGATCCACCACGTTGAGAGCGGCTACTTGTTCTGGCACAACGACACAGAAGTTAATCAGGTTTGTGGTCAGTCGTCAAAGAGTACAAACACCGAGTTACCTGAAAACATCGTCTTCATGGAAGATTTTGATTTCAGCGTGTCTGTCTCCCTGAAGTCAAGTGTCTGATGATTTCAGACTGACGCGGCTGAGCAGTGCGGGAGGGATGGAGGGACCCTGGCCGTCATCGATCCTGAGGCTGTCTTCGACTTCCTCTTTCGCCTAATGCCAAGCGGGTGAGACGAACAGGAGTGCCATATGCACAAAACCTCATTGTCAGGCAGAAAGGCTGAAAAGCAAGCTGTGTTCAGTTCAGCCACAACCTTGTCGTCTTGCACGAAAACTCGCACGAAAGTCCAGGGTGCCCTAGGCGACCAGGCCCGCACTCAGAAAGTTGATATTCAGTTCCACATTGACTCTCAATTTGCTCCTCCTGATAGATTCCTGGATCTGATTCTCACCTGTTCTGTTTCGAAGAGAATGAGTCGCCCTATCTCTCTGCAGGGGGCAGACGTGGTTAGGACTTACAGACGAGGAGACGGAAGGGCAGTGGGTCTGGCCTGACGGGAGGGACGTCTCGTTCTTCGTCTGGCGGGACCAGGAGCCCAACGGGAATCGCACCGAAAACTGCGCTGTTTTCATGGAGACGGTGATGCCCGGGAACGACGCGTGGAAAAGATACGTCGACATATCTTGCGCTAAAAAGGCCAAATTCCTCTGTTCCAAGTTCATCGGTGTTCCTGGTGAGATGCTGAAAAATAGGTTTCTCTGGAAACGGTTTCTCTTTCTCCATTCAACCGTCACAAGTCAGAAACAGACACAAATCTTGAGTCTAAAAAGTGACATCGCAATCGAGGTACAACGCAGAACAGAAACCAATTGTTGAACATTGTCTTTCAGTTGATGAAAAAACTTTACTTTCGACGGGTGAGTCAATTAATCTCTGACACCTGTTTCTGATTTTAATGCAAATGGTCTCAGTACGTTGATTACCTGTGTTTCCCTGTTTCTCACTCAGACCCAGGAGACCCGACCTACTACCAGGGGACCGGACAGTACTTCTGGTTCAACTCCACACAACTCAACTGGGTTCGTTCCGACCCAATCACACCCAAAAAAAGGATTCATGAAAAGTTCCACACACGCACACACACACACACAAACACACACACACACACACACACACACACACACACACACACACACCTGTTCTGATTGTTTCAGTTGAAGGCGGCTGCGCAGTGCGGGAGGGACGGAGGAACCCTGGCCGTCGTCGAGACTGAGGCTGCCCTGAACTTCCTCATTTCTCTGCTGCCAAACAGGTGCGACCGACTGCAGTCTCAGTTGTGCATGGATTTCAGCGGCAACGCACAACAACCTCGAGTTGTGTCCCACGTACAGGGGAAGAGAAACGTCATTTGCCTATCTGTCGCATTTTTCCTGTGTTCATACGAGTTGATCTAACCCACTCGTAAAACCGCAGCTTTGCCCACAGTCCCTGTTGCCCTGTAGAAAGTGAAGCGGGAATCAAGTGGCGTGTGTTGTTTGCTTTGCAGCACGAACTTTTGGGTCGGAGGCGAATACAAAGGATCAAGAGACGAGCAGTACGAAGACCTATTAGCCGGGTGGACCTGGCTGAACGGGAAGAACCTGACCTACAACAGGTGGGACAGAACGAGTCCTCACCCACATGAACGGCAGCCAAACAACAGGACGAAGGGTGAAAACTGCCTTATGATATGGAATGAGAACCAGCTGTTCCACGATGCCAATTGTGACAGAGCGAAAAACAGCTTTATCTGCTCCAGACGCTCGGAATCACTTGGTGAGAAAAACATTTCTTTGTTCCTGTTGAAATGTTTGCTCAACATTTTAGAAAGTCCGCCAGTCAGTTGCCAAAAGAACTAGTTGACTTGCAGCATCTGTGCAGGTGGTTTTGGACTCAATCATGAATCAGACACTGAAAAATTGACACCCATAACGCGATGACAAGATGGTTGTGTCTTCGATCTCCTACTGAGTCCACAAAATCATGAGTTTTAATTCCTCTCGTGCACGTCATGACTTTTTTTCAATCGCTGTATGATTCGACTCAGAGTCTGGTCGTTCCTGTAACCGCAAGACTGGGTTCTGCTTGTGGCTCAACTCGACAGCTGTGTCTCAGGTGGGTCACTTCACACGGTTCTAAAGCACAAGTCGCGGCAGATCCACACAGCGGTGCGACTTTGCACGTTCTTGTGTGGTTTCAGGCTGACGCGGCTGCCCAGTGCGAGAAGGACGGAGGAAGCCTGGCCGTCATTGAGACTGAGGCTGTGGTCGAGTTCCTCAAGCAAGGGCTTCAGGACAGGTTCTACAAATACAAGCGTCAAATCCAAAATCCTCAAGCATTTGCACATCACTTGCACAACACAAACAAGGGCACTGGACATTTTCGACTGGTTCCCTGTCTGTGGCTTGGCCGTTTCTTACAGTTTGTCTGTGTGTTCTGTACCTGTTCTCGGTGCTCACGTCGTTGAAAGTCAAGAATGATGTGTGTCTTTCTGCAGTGACATAGACTACCTGTGGGTGGCAGGAAGGCGCAAAGAGTTAACTGGTGACTGGGTCTGGCCGGACGGGAAGAACTTGACGTTCATCAGATGGGACACCGAGCACCCAGATCTGCAGCCGAATGGTGGAACAACTGAGGAAACAGTCGAAAACTGCCTTCTCCTACGCACTTACAATGGACTGCACCATGATGCTCCCTGCACCACGGGGGCCAGCTTTCTCTGCTCCAATTCTTTGGAAAAGCCCGGTGAGATTTGTTCAGGAATTGTTTGGTTCGCAGCAACACACCTGTTGGGCTGACGTGGCGTTCATTCGTTCTTCGAGACAAAGCCACCGCTGTGAAAAGGAAACAAAGAATTTCAAGTGAAGGATCGTTCTTTCTCTGACATTTCAGACAACAAAACACTTCCTGTTAGCGATGAAGGACTTTCTACAGGTGAGTCCAGAAAAGATGAATCTTTACCAGATTTGTGAAGTGAACTTTGCACTCGTCCTCAAACAAACAGTTTCCGATCACTGCATTCTCAGACCCAGAGAACCCGACCATCCACAGTGAGAGTCGATATGGCTTCTGGTACAATTCCACAGAAGTGACCCAGGTCAGTCACTCACCACATCACTTTTGCACACAAACCAAACTCACGAGCAAGGCCCTGCACTCTCGACGGCTGTGGTTTCAGGCTGCGGCCGTGGAGCAGTGCGGGAAGGACGGAGGGACCCTGGCCGTCATCGAGACTGAGGCTGTGTTCAACTTCCTCCAGCCGCGGCTGCCAAGCGGGTGAAGTTCTCACTTGTTTTTCACAAATATATGAGAGCTCCTGTGTATGAACGGGCCCAAAATCCGAGTTTCGCCCACTTGGTTTTGCACTGCAGAACACCCTTCCCTCAAAGTGTCAGACCCCCGGACCCCAACCCTCAGAGTCAGAACACGCATATTTGTGACTCAAGCCCGTAGAAATGGGGGAAGGCGTGCAGGTTTTGGAAAATTTCCCAAAATCGTTGTTGGAATTTCCTCCAGAGAGAAGTGATTACGCATTCCCGTGATCGTTCAGCAGCTGTGCAAGAAAAGAGTCTGGGGTCGCTCTCACGTCACTGCCCCTTGTGACAAATAAAAATGTCTCTTCAAACTCGTTCAATCCTTCTGATTTCTCTCGGAAAAGGGTGTGAATTTGGACAAGCTTGGCGTTTTTTGCTCGTGCTTTGCAGAACATGGGAGTGGATCGGACTCAATCTCGTATTAGGAACCCACTGGATCTGGCCCAACGGAAAAACTTTGACTGCCCCTGACCTGTGGGATCCGGGACAGCCTGACCGAAACCCAGGAGAAGACTGCGTCGCTGCGTTTTATTCATCCAATAGATTTCAAAATGCTCCCTGCCGTGAGAGTGCCGGATTCATCTGCTCCAGGCACATGGACTCTCCTGGTGAGACTTCATTGCGAAGTAACTTTCTTCTCTCCATCGGGTCGGTCCGGGTACAAGTCCCGTGTAACGAAAAAGCCAGACACCCAAAATCAGGAGGCACGGGGTGAGAGTCCCAAGCCTCTCCCCAAGGTCAGGCAGGTCTACGAGTGACAGGCTCCTTGACGCTCTTGCTTGCTGTCTCCTCATTTTAATTATCACCTGAAATGGTCAGACACTCATCAAGGCTCCGAGTGCCCAACTGATATGACATGTGAGTTGAAATGAGGAGGCACCCATGTCAAAAATTTGGGGTGTCTCCCTATTTCATTCCACCGGACCCCTGGTCCTGGACCTTACAAGTGAAAAAGTGTCCAAAAAAATAACTTACACGAAAGCATCCACTCTTTGCTGAGTGCCGCGTGCACAAACCTTTCAGTGTGTTCCTCTCTTGTCCATTGCAGATCCGATTCTTACCCTCTCAACGGGTGAGTCAGCGGGACGAGGCCTACAGCAAGTCCGATTCTGCCGATCAGACAGATTGATATTCGTTCAGCTCACAAAAACAAACTCATAACAGCCAGTCACCTGACACACACGGGCAGTATGAAAACAAACTACGCGTAATTTTTTAAATTTTTGCACAGCACAGGTTGACGCACGAGGAGATGACCAAGTGCTGCAAGTCGTGTGTCTCTCATCTCATGCATCTTGACAATGACAATGTTTTCTCGGTTTCCAGACCCAATGAACGCTACCTGTTCCAATGACAGTTACCACACCTACTGCTTCTGGTACAACCCAACACTACAGACACGGGTTCGACCTTCTCTCCTGATCTAGCGGGACCTACACAGTGTCTTTTCGATTGACATGTTCGACCGGAACCATTTCTACATGCACAGCTTCTCACTTTTTTTGGTTTTTTCCGAGGCTTTCATCACGAATGGCTCGTGCTTTGTCTCCCTGTTCTGTGTCACGCAAAACCTGAACCCTGCGTTGTGACGACCACGCGAACCGTTTCAGGACGGCGCCTCAGAGGAGTGTGGGAGGCACGGGGGGACTCTGGCTGTGGTGGAGAGCGATGACGCGTTCCGCTTCCTCGGGACACACCTTCCGTTGTGGTAACATTAGACGATTGGGTGGCGCCATCTTGTTGAGATCAATTTGATGAAAGAAATTCGGGGCTGTCCATTGGTGTGCGAGCGCTTGATTGGACGACTCGCAGACAGCGAACGAAATGTTTGAGACAAACTGAACGTTTTTCCTCTAAACTCCCAGGACGGTGGAGTGGGTTGGAGCGACTGACAGTCAACAGGAAGGAGAGTGGGTTTGGCCCGATGGACAGAGCCTTCCTCTGGAGAGCTCCGGGTGGATGGACGAAGAGCCAAACAACTCAAACGAAGACTGTCTCGCCATGTATTTCGGCACAGGAAAATTCTACATCGACGTTGACTGCGAGTCGTACACATTCAGATCCATCTGTTCAAGTGAGTCTCGTTTGATTGCCTGGTGTTTACCCAACTGCTTTCGTACGAGGTGGACCACTGCACCAATCACCGAATCTTTGCATCAATTGGAATCGGTGAGACACACAGTGGAAGGATCCACGATGTGTTTGTGGATTTTAAATCTGTCGTCATGAGACAGAAGGATCAACACAACTGTAACTCAAGTTCATGTTTGATCTCATTGGTACCAGAGAAGTGCAGCCCTGCTCTCGGGGTGTGTCTCTGGTTCGGCCAGGGCAAGAAGAATCAAACTGATGCGAGTCGGCAGTGCGCGGACACCGGCGGAACCCTGGCCATCCTCGACCTGCCAGGACTCTTCTTCTTCGCCGTGAGCTTGGTTATGAAAGAAAACATGTACGGGAATTTTTGTGCACACTCTGTTGCAAATGTTGCAAAACTAAGCGTGTGTAAGGCCGTCTGACCTTGTCACTGTCAATTTATGCACAGAGGATCCCACGTTCGTGTTTTCGATCGGGATTGACCTTTAGAGCGCAATTTTTTACATGCAGGCCACAAACCTTTGTGCACGAAACCAACTGCGTGCAATATCCCACGTTTTTGTCATGTTTTTGTGATTGTGAGTGCCCTTTTATGCCCCCGAATCTGCTGATTTTTTCCACATTTGTCAGCGGAAGAGACTTCGATGATCGAGCTTGGGTTGGCGCGACGAACAAGGTCGACGCGTCAGTGTGGAGATGGGAGAGCGGCCGAAAAATCCTCGTCCCCAGTAAAGATTTGTGGGGTGACAACCAGCCGAGCGACCCGCAGAATCAAAACTGTCTGGCAATCTTGGGGGAGGATTTCAAATACCATGACACTTTTTGCGAAGAAGAACACCGTTATCTCTGCTCACACATCATTGGTGAGAAACGAACGCGTGCATTGCCAAAAATCCATCTTCCTCTGATTGACTTGTCCAGGATTTTTTCTTGCTCCTCGTGTGTAAACAGAACAGGCAAATCTTTTTTGGCTTTATGTCCAACCAGGCAACAATGCTTCTTTCTCTAAAATTGGAATGTCAGAATTTTTCGAGAAAGATGCAAGCAAAAGCTTGAAGAAAATGTTCGTCTTTGGTTTTGACCCGTACTCAAATGAACCACACAGCAACATCGAACACAAATTTGTTTTGACAGGACAGATGCGTAGATCTGTACCTCCTCATGCGAGATGCAGCTCGGCCCTTGGAGCGTGTGTCTGGTTCTACAACTACGAGTTGAACCAGACCGACGCCCGGCTCGAGTGTGAACACACGGGAGGAACCCTGGCCGTCCTCGACACACGAGAACTCTTCGACTTCGCCGTCAGCGTGATTAACGAATTCGGGTTGGTCCCGTTTTGCCAACACGAGCACCACTTCGTGAGTCAGGGAGCTGATGCAGTTGAGATCTGTCCCGAAAGGAAACCAACCACTTTGGATTCCAAAATTTGTTTTGTGGAGGATAATTGTTCCAGTAAAGAATCTTGTTCCCTTTCTGCTGTGGTGCTTGTTGCACAGACTACCAACTGCACACAAACAGATGCAGTTGTCATCTGAAATTGCGCACAAAGAAACCAGGGAGAGTGGTGTGTGTGTTTGTGTGTGTGTGTGTGTGTGTGTTGTGTGTGCGGCGTTTCCCAACGACCCTTCTTCACCTGCATCTGCCCCTGATTTTCTCGGAACTGATACGTCAGGGGCAAATGCTCGTCCTATCACTATGACGTGTGTCACCTGTGTCTCTTGAAAAGTCCAAGCCTCTCGGCATTCGCGTGTTCTTTGTATATTTTTTCATTGTTTGTTGAGCAGAAAACCAATATTTTTCAGAGGGAATAAGGTTTGGGTTGGCGCCACTGACGCGGCCGTGGAGTCTGTGTGGAGGTGGGAGAACAACCGAACCCTCGACTACAACATGTGGGCCCGAAATGAGCCCAGCGATCCAGACACCCAGCACTGCCTCCTCATGCTCAACTCCAAATTCCACGACGCTGAATGCAACAAAACACACAACTATCTCTGCTCGTACAACATTGGTGAGGCACGCCTGAGTTTTGTGCCCAAATTACCGAAGGTTTTTTGTCTCTGTTGTACGCACATCAAAGTTACTCAACAAGTTCCACTTTTTCAAAGTGACATACCAAATTTTACACCATTTTTACACCTGTGGACCCTTCCAAAACAGGGGAGTTGCACCAACGTGTACGTTTTGTGGCTTCGAAAAGTGGTGCATAAACTCCCCACTGCGTTCGTTTTGCACCTTTGAAGACGCAACAAAAAGCAGTGCTCAAGGCAACTGCAGTGCGAAGTCCCTGGATCCAGTTCGCCTATGTGTGCTCCAGACACAAGAAACAAACTTGAAACTACATAACAGTCTTAAATGCCTTGTATAGATGCCATACATAGGGGGGACAAAGCCGGGAGGACAAAGCCACGGGGGGACAAAGCAGCGGGGGGGGGGAACAAACAGGGGACATCTGGCCCAGGCTGCCTATACCGCACAACCACTTGGTGCTTCGCCCCAAAGGGATTTCGCACAATGAAGCAGCGCCCTTTGGAAAATCGAATTCCTCAGCTCTTTACTGGAAATGGAATTCTCAATTACGATGTTTGACATCAGTTTTTGCAACTCCTGTCGGTGATCAGCTTGGTTCGGCAACTTCAAGCCGTTTGTCTGCTTTCTTCAGGAGACGGATGCACGGAGCCGACGGACGTCTGCGACGGAATCCGCCCAGGTTCGTCTCCGCATCACCCAGGGACCGCCGAAACTGCATCTGTCTCCCCAAACTGGATTTCAGCTTTTTGTCCTGTGCAAGCTCAGCTCGAGTCATTTTCAAGATTTTGCGACGAGTGGCAAGAGTGCCGCATCGACCTTTCGTGTGAAAATTGAATTGAATGAAAAATCTCGTACGTGCGAGTTGAACGTCTTTCAGCAGGACGCGTGCCTCCTAAAATTTTGATGCTAAACACAAAGCGTTTGTTTCAATAGAGTTTTGACAAACTCGCCCGTGATTGCATCCTCCTCAGGTTTGCCTGAAGGATCCATCGCAACGTTCGGAGAGCTCCAGGACAAGGCCACGTGGGACGAAGCGCAGAGTAACTGTGTGGCCATGGGAGCCTCCCTCCCGAGGCTCTACAACCAGCAGATCCAGAGCATGTTTGAAGCCTTCATGAAAACGTAGGTGACCAGAGAATGTCAAGCAGAATACGTTTCACGAACATCTTGATTGATTTCATGCTTGATGACTGATCCAAGATTGGGGTTGGGGCTGGTGGTGCCGTGCCTGCTCTCAGATCGCAGACTGAATAGCAAAAAAGGAAGCATAAGGACTTGCCTTTACGCTGGGTAGGGGCGGAGTGGGGTAATGTGTTGCGGAATTTGCTCCGTTCCCCTTCTGTGTCCACACACTGGAAAAGTCACTCTCCTTCTTATCTGTGAAATCGCTGCAGGGTTGACAGAGTGAGGAATGGGGACAGAGATTGGTGGGTCGGAGCTCAGGAGACGGAAGTGGAGATGAAGTTTCAATGGACGGACGGACACGTGCTGACCTGGGAGAATTGGAACACAAGCCAACCCAGTGAGTCCAGCGCGTTGCACACTCTGCATGAGCAACAGAATATTCGTGTGTCAATGCAGCTGCACATCTTTTACAGCAGAGTGTCACCCGTATGAACACACGCATAGTGTCGTTTCAGAGGGGAATGACCGAGTCGACTGTGTCTACGTGAAGGAAAATGGTCTGTGGCTCAAAGAAGGCTGCAACAAGACCAAAAGATATGCTTGTATGCGGGTCGAAAGTAAGTACACTGAGTGAGTGAGTGAGTGAGTGAGTGAGTGAGTGAATGAGTGAGTGAGTGAGTGAGTGAGTGAGTCAGTGAGTGAGTGAGTGAGTGAGTGAGTGAGTGAATGAGTGAGTGAGTGAGTGAGTGAATGAGTGAGTGAGTGAGTGAGTGAGTGAGTGAATGAGTGAGTGAGTGAGTGAGTGAGTGAGTCAGTCAGTGAGTGAGTGAGTCAGTGAGTGAGTGAGTGAGTGAGTGAGTCAGTGAGAGTGAGTGAGTGAGTGAGTGAGTGAGTGAGTGAGTGAGTGATTGATTGAGTGAATGTGTCAGTCAGTCAGTCAGTGAATGAGTCAGTGAGAGAGTGAAGCAGTCAGTCAGTCAACTACTGAGTGAGTGAGTGAGTGAGTGAGTGAGTGAGTGCCAAAGCATGCTGACACAAACACCTGTCAGACCCCAAAGAACAATGCGCGGTGTCCTCTGATGATGAGCGACGCGTCACACTGGGCAAATTGTTTCATTGTTTCATTGCGGAGGTTCAACAAGTGTGTCAGCTGCTTTTGTATGTCCGGTGGCTGACGTCAGATGAATGGCAGCCCTGGGCTGACGTTGCATTGTGAGTGCTTCTTTGCCACTGCGGATCGTCAACAGAGAAGGACTTCCCTACACCACTCATTTGTCCCGTGTATTGTGAGATTTCTATGGTTCCCACGTGTGGTGCTGAGCTTTATTCTGAGCGGCAGACCAGCGGACCTGTGACAAAAAGATGTGCTGAACCTCCCATTGTCGACGCTGCCTTCAGAAAACACCACATCCCCAGACGTCACGACGTCGACGTCGCAGAAACACGTGTTCGCGTACGACGCGCGCGGGTCGGAGACGGAGCCGCTGGGCGTGATCCACACGGCGGCGGTCCCGACCGAGACGGCGTGTCTGCGGCTCTGCGTGAGCTTCGGGCCGCGCTGCCGCGGCTACGTGAAGCCGGAGGCCCCGGGGACCACCTGCACCCTCGTCGGCACCGACGGAGACGGTTCGGTGACCGGACAAATAATCGCGAAGCCGACCAACTGACCCTTGACTCCCATGCAACCGGAAGTTGATCAAATTCGCTGTTTTGTGCCTTTGGGTGAATTTTCAGAATTGTGTAGATTTGGTTTTGTTTTCTCAATGAAGCTTTAAATTTTCAACGAAATACAACTTTTTGTCGAGCAAATGTTCCTCGCAAATGTTTTCTGTTTTTGGTGGGAGATCTCATCAACGCTCGAGGGTCAGTGATGCGGACCCTCAGACTTCAGGCGTCGCGCCAAGTGAAATAACGAGACACTGATCTATTCAAACACAACGTGGTCTTGACAACAAACATGTTGTCATTCATCACAAATTGGCGCACAGGTATCGATCCCCACTGGGATCAAACTTCGCCTCACGCACGAAATATTGCTCCGAGTGAATGACACAGAAACTCCACACGTCAGGCAAAATGTCTTCTCCGTCAAATGGAAATGTCAGTTTTCGGCTGTTGCCCTTGTCCATTGCAACGATGTCAGTCACAAAGCTGTGTCCTTCTGGGGAAGGGAACGCTGATTCCAATGTTCTGTCCTCTCAGTTGGAGCTTCCGTGTCTCGAGTCTTCCATAATCCAGTGGTTTGACTTGCTTCCTTCAAATTCAACACTTCCGTGAGGATGCAATGAACTTCGTAAGCAACTCTTTGCACCGCTTTTCTGAGGCTTGCACTGCGGCTGACCATGACCTCCAGCAGTTCCAATGGGCACAACGCTCCAAACTGTGAGTCCACGGACTGGACCTTCACAGCGTTATTCGTTTGAAGCCCAGCACCTTGAATCCATCCCGGTTCATCTCCGTCCATTTCACCACGAACAGGTGGTACGTGAGGAGGTAGAAGAGGCAGAAATAGGCGATGAACTCGAACTCGCTCCGAAGCGATGTGAGGAGCCTCGAAGCACTGCGCCGAAACGTCCCTCGTAGCACCATGTCAGTCACCGCGCACGCACTCCGGATGGGCAATTCCGTCACATGCAGACGAAGATTCAGTTTGTTCTCCAACTCACCGCAGAATCGCGTAACATCTGCGGCATATGCACCACAAAAAGTTCAGCCTGCGTTTGTGCGTGTGTTGTCAGTAGATCTTACCCCGCGCACTCGTCCACGTGTGTAGAAGCAACGTTTAGTTGAAGCACGTCAGTTATACGCAATTCTACCACAGTGGGTTGTTCTCAATCGCCGCAGGCTTTGCGAAGTAGTGGTGCGAATTTTCAGTCGCACACGGTGAATTGCGATTTTACGACTGGTTTATTGTTGGCGCAACTTGTTGGACAGAAAAACAAAACTTGTCGATGCATCGGAGAACAAGTTAGTCATGTTGAAACTTCTCAAAAGTCAAACTTTTCTTCGGATACAAATGTCAAACTTGACTACGACCATTTCACCTTCAGAGACAGCGACAATCTCTTGACTTTTTTATCTTTTGTTGTGTCGATCACTTTCAGAACATCGCAAATTTTTGGACACTCACCACCTTTTCCATCTATTCCTTTCATCACACAGTAATTCTTGTGACATTTCAGAGCACTGTTCTTCATCAACTTGTATTCTGGTTTGACAGAGTCTAACTGCACGTCGTCTATAACCGAGTGACTATCTTCCCAATTGTATGCCTCAGAATTACTGCTGTCACTTTGGCCAGTCAAAGTAGCCTGTTCAGCCTTCTGTAGCAAAGCTTCTGATGTTCTCTCGTAAGCTCGGACTGCGTTGCTCTTATGCCCTGTTCTTTCTTTGATGACTTTTTCCTCAATGCCCTTTGAGAACATCCTTGTGGCGGCAGTAACTCTGAGGCTATGATTGGTGTAACGACCGTCGATACCCGCAGCCAACATCAGACTTTTGACTGTATCACGCAGTTTGTTCATGCCTACTGGTTTGTCAGTGTACCACACCTTTGGGGAAACATGAGTACTGCACAGTGGATACTTGTACAAGGCAGAACATTTTGACTGAGATGGCAACAGACCACAATACTTCTCGTACAACCATACCAGATCATGGTCAAAATTTGTGTTTCCGTACGCTCGCACAACCTTAGGCTTGCATGACCGATGTTTCAACCCTCCCTGGTTTGATTTGGAACTCATGTCTTCAACATATTCCAGATACTTTTTTCCTGACTCATTTACCTTCACTGTTATCTGTGGGTTGAAACCAGGTGCGCACAGACGACGTTGTTCCTCCCCCCCCCTCAATGCGAATGAGAGACCGATGAGAAACATGACTGTATCCCTGAGTTTAACAGGCATGTCTTCGCCCAAAACTCCTGACCTCCACATGAGATTCTCAGCTTCCAAAGAAATTGGATCTGCACTTTTGTTCTCGCTTCCAACGTTCTGCAAAGATCTACTCTTCATGAGGTTGTCTAATGTGTGTTTCACTTGTAGAAATTCCAGCCCGTCGATCAACTTCCACTGTTTGCCCATTTTGTCAAAGTGCATCTGAATCATCACAACGATTGAATACAAAGTTTTGGCAGGAAATTCTGTACCATCGAGACGCCTCACTTCAGACAGGAACTTGCACAAGCAGTAACTCAAATTTGAGAGTTGGATTCTACCATCTTTCAAATCACACCAGCAAAGTCTTCCATCAGACCCAGGCTCACGAATGCGCAGAAAATGCCAATCTTGGAACAAGTTTACTGCCCACATAATTTTGCGCTCCGTGGAAGTAGCAAATGTTTTCTGTCCGAGTTTCTCAAGTTCTTCTGGTTTGACAGGATCCTGGAATCGGCGGACCACTGGTTCGGACTGACCTTCGTCTTCTTCTGAGTCGCTGTAGTTGACCAAACTTGCACTTGCAGAAGCCACAGCGGTGGACTTGGAGCAGATCTTCTCTGGTGAATCGAAGATTTGTGTGCACTGTCGTTCCTCCAACTTCTCAAAGGTGTCCACCAACTCAGTCTCTGACAGGTCACAGTCGTCGAACAGCAACTTGTCCTCGAATGGCTGGGTGTCAGTCAAAGTCTGAGTCGATGTCGCAGCAGCACTTGAATGGAAAACAACACCTTTTCAGCCTCAAGTCAAACACAACTCAGACAAAAAAACATGTCAACAAATTTCACTGCTCCCAAGAAAATTCAACTGCAACTACTTACTCTTTGTCCGGTGCGAAATCCAAGCTCATCAATGTCCGGTCATGAAGAAATGAGTCTGGGGTTGTGTCCTCATCGTCACTAACCAAATTCACCACAGGAGGCAAATCTGGGAGATCCAACAAGTCCGGCAAATCCATTCCATTCACAGGTACAAACACGACACACAACACACAAAAAAGAACCAACTGTCCAGTCATCTCAAGCTAACACCATGATTCACATCCATTCACGACAAGATCACTTTGGCAAATACACCTCCAAATCGCACTGTCTGACCTCAACTTGTACGCAAAGCCTCGGTCATCTTCGACCAACCCACTGTGGAAGAAGTCAGTTCTCACAACTTCCGATTTCGTGCTCCTTTAGAATTGCGACACTCTTGTCTTGATGGAAATTTTCAGTGTGTCAAAATTTTGACTCAGAAAGAAGGTCAGCCAAAACATGTCTCGACGCCATGCATCTCGACATGCCTATGCTGACCTTCTTCCTCGTACAAAATCTCGACCACACACCGAAAATCACCATCTCGACAATCGTGGTGCGATTCCAAAGTCGCACTCCACGGTGCGTGTGAGAACTATAACGAAACAACCGGTGTTTGGTGTTCGAGTCTGAACCTGCCACGCAACGCTTCGCCACTTGAGCGCCGCACGCTGATCCAATTTCCTCAGTCCAGCACTGCGGGTCGACTCTCTCAAGCTGAAGATCCACCACAAGTCTCAACACCTTGATCACGAGGCACTTGATCAGTCTGCTGTTGGGGCTATCAACACGGAACGCGCACGCACGCTTTTTTAAGAGCGCACCAAACACTCGTGTCTCTCCTGTGGGAAAAGCGTCGCTCAAAAGACGCATAAATAATTTCTGAGCTCGTAAAGGTCGCGCGATAAACGCTGATGATAAAATGCTGGCAGCGATCATCAAAAATTCACTGATCTTTTATTTGTTTTTCTTTGATCCTCAGCAGACACCATGTGTCAGAAACTCGGATCATTCATTTTGCGAATGGCCTGCGGTGCGTTCGGTTCGCACGTCGAACACAACTGTGGAAAGAAATCGAACACCAAACGATCGTGGTACGAAAGGTTCATTTCGTTTTATTGATCAATTGAAAAAATGTACAAGTTACATCGCACACTTTTGCCGTCTTGTGTATCGGAAAAACTACTGCTCTGCAAAGTGGAGGTGATTCCTTCAGTTTCAAAAAGCTTTTCAATTTAGTCGCCGTGGGGTCAACCAAAGAGACAGACAATGCTGACGACGTCCAGGGTCACATAGGTCACGAAGACTGATCATAATCCGGAACTGGTTCGTTTTGTTAAGTGTGGCCCAAAGAAGCCACCCTTCTGCAATGAGCTGACGGTCTATGGGCATTTCTGTTCATTGGAGTTTGCTCAGAAATAATACTGTGTCATAGCAACAATACTTTTTTTTGAAAAAAAAGCAAAAATTCTAAATTTCCACGGAAGGCAGCAGGTTTGCAATGGTGGTCAAGTCAACTGAAGATGAAGAAGCTACAAAACCCAAAATTATCGGTTTACCTCAATGTACCAAATCACACTCTTGATGTTTCCTGTAAAACAATCCTGGAAGTTCACTGTCAGAGCGCAGTTGCCGAACTCAGACTCAAATGACGTTGTTTTGCCACAAAATCCACAAAACAACGACATCGAGACGCGAAGGAGCCGCCACGCCCTGACAGTGCCCCCGACGTGATTCTAAACTTTGTACAGACATAACCTTGGCAAAAAAACAAAGCCGATCTCAATGACGAAAAAATTTCAACATCTTTGCAGACAAAAACTGGAATTGCCTCTCATATTTGGTTCAATAGCCTGAGGGGTCAACAGAAGTGAGAGACACTTTGGCATTCTGCCCTCAAGCTATTGAAGTGTGAAAGGCATTCCGTATTCAGGCTACAAAGTCACTTTGTACACGTGATATTCCTTTGGTCAAATAACACTTGACTCTCCATTCCATACAGAAAAAAAAATGCACTCATGCCCAGGAACATTCGCGGCGCATACACCTCTCTCCCCTCCCTCGCTCTCTTCCTTCTTCGCACCACACAGACTCGCAACACTCAGTCTCCAATGCTAAACAGTAGGGATTAACACACAAATATCAATGGACTCTTCTCTAATGTTCTTGGAATACAAGCATTTCAGTCAAGCTTCTTTTTGCACAATGATTTTATTTCTAAGGATCCATGCGAGTTCGTCCAAACACCAGAAAACAAAGAAATTGTGATTTCCTCGTCCAACAACCTGTTGCTCGAAGATCTATTCGTCCTTTTAAAAATCAATATCATTCAGGTATGAACATCAACGCAACCTCAACTGCAATCTAAAATTCACACTGAAATGAAACGGCCAATCAAACCAACAAAAGCCTTGCACATCTGACTTGCGTGCTCTACAAAAACGAAATGTGAGTGTGCACTCTTTCAGAACAAAATTTCACGTGGAAACCTTTGGAAATACACGAATTTGGGAGTGTAAAATTGCATTTGAATTCTACGTATTTCTCTACTCTCTACACAACTGACTACACTGGGGACTCTGATAAACCGGGGACTATGTTGGACTCTCTAGGGTCTGGACTCCTGCATCTTCCCATTCACTCAGTTTCAGGTGAAACTCAACACCAAATGTTCACTATTATCTTGAAGAATCTGTTGCAGATTTTCTTCCCTTCCAGATGAAGACACGGTGTTTCGCTAAATCTAAACTTTCAGGCTTTCATTGCTCGCTTCATGCCTGCAGCAGAGGTGAACGTCAAACGTGAACGTCAAACGTCAAGTTGGACCGACTTCTCTGGGGTCTTCTTCACCAGCAGATGTTTCAGGCTTCACCAGCGGGCCCTCGCTGCCTTACGCCACGGGGACGGTGTAGGGACTCCCGGGACAGTCATCCGACCCCCACCGCACCGTCAGTGTGTGGTCGCCCTTCTCCTTCGTCTTGAAGCTCACCTGCGGATTCAGAACGCAACATCAAACTGCCATCAGCAGAAAACCCGCCTGGCAGCTCATGCATATCGCGCCGCAAGGGCATCGTTGTGGCTGGTTCAGGATACCCAAAAGTCCTGCGCGTCGCATGGGGCCCGCAACAATCTGTCCTCAACTGTGTGCCACTGGATGAACGCACAAGGAAAGTTCCTTTTTTTCGAATGACGGCGCAACAGAAAAGGAATGCCCAGAAACACGATTTGGCAGAGGTCACAATCCGGAAACTGCCCCGCGGGCCCCACTGGGGCTTCGTGGTACGCACCATGTAGGTTGTGCCCCTCTGCTTCTTGTACGACACCTCCTCGAGCGGGTTTCCTGTCGGTGTGATCACTCCAACCATCAGCATGGCGTTACCTGCAACAGCACAACACTCAGGTTCGTTTCCACAATTTTTCTTCACATGGTTCAACTGGGATGTTCACGTGCTGCGAGACGAGTGAAACACAATGGTTCAGTACTCGGGTGAGAGCGACGGCGGACCCCGAGTGAACGGAACGCGCTCTGACCTGCGTCCTTGACGTTGACGGTGAAGGTGGCTGGTCGGTTGACGAACGCCTTCTTCAGTCCGTTCCCGGTCACCTTGACCTGCGCAGAACAAATGGTCTCTGATCAAGAAGAACCTCACAGTTCCGCACCAAAAATTCCTGTTACGGTGGGTCTGCCATGCAGTTGATCGCCAAAGGGCAGAGTGAAGACCGCTGCTTCTGACAGCAAACTCAGAGGGAACGGATATCGTCGTTGGAGTCGGAGGGGCTGGGCCCGCACCCTCACCCTGAATCTTCTTTCCTTGGATTTCCCAGACGGGATAAGCAATGTTTTAGACAGAAATCAATTCAACAGCTACAAAACCATCGGAACTGTGTGCGTCAAAGACCCTGCTCATGTGGTCATGACCCGTGGTGCTCTGGCTGTGACCCCAGTGACCTCGCCCTGAGCCTGGTGACCCATGGTGATCACGCTCTGACCCTGACCTTGGCTGCATCTCCGGAGAACCTCTTCTTGGCGGTGGCGCCCGGCTTCTTCTCGACCGTCTCGACGACGAGCGTCGACATCTCGATGATGTCGGACGGCTTGCCCTTGCCTGAAACAGTCCAGATGCGTCTGTGTCAAACGGGTGATTCCAAGTGCAGCTGTTGTGTTCGTGATGCTGTGTGCAAAATTCGCTGTTCCGCCATGTTTGATGAAGGATGCAAGTATGTTCACAACCTGATCATCCCAGGGGAGAATGAGGTCAGATACCACCCCAACCCCACCCCCGCCCCTCAAATTCGCCTCAACGGAGGGTATCCGAATCTGACTGCGGAACACAATATGAAGATAATGGTGAATTCCAACACTTTTGTTTCACGGAGATTCGTTGACTTCAACGCAGGGGGAATGTAACCCCACAGCATTTTCATTCCAGAACATGCCTTACATCGCTGTCATTGCCCGGACCAGGCAGACACACCGCGTGGTATTCTCACGGAGACTTCTGACACTTCCAGAAAGTGTGGCAGAAAGTTTTGAGCCCAGAAAGTTGCGCCGTGTGTCTCCCTCATGCATTGTGGTCAGACCAGAGTCATTTTGTTCTGGGAATCAAGCTGTGTCTCCTAGACTGGCATTGATTTCTACAGCGGATCCACACACCCTCAAAAGTATGTACATGTGGTCAGCAGAGGACCTGGTCCCACAGTGAGGAACTGGCTAAACTCTACTCTATTCAGGTGCAGGACACAGGGTTGTTTCCTGTTCTTAGACACGGAACTTGTTACCGAGATCTCTCTGACACTCCGGGGATCTCTCTACGCCCTCTGTAAACCAGCAATGGAAGGCGTCTGGTTAGAAACGCACATTGTCAACAACCCGGATCTTCGTGACAGAATGTCTCGCGAGTGCTCAGTGAAAGTTTTCTGGTTTGGGGTTTGATTGACAGTTTCTCGAGTCACAAGCAAATTGGACCAGCATAATGCCAGAATCTCGCTTGGTCCCATAAACGTCAAGCAAACTAGACTTGAGATGTGCACCACCCCCTTTTTGTGGCCCTGCTCTACGATCTGTACCCACCCGAGTCACCCTGTCCCAACCCTCAGCCCGGCTCCCTCCCCCCTCCCGAAGTCTTGCAATGACCCACTCCAGTCGCTCTGCCCTGCCCAACCCAAACCCAGACTCGCAAGAGGCAGAACCTTCGTGCCACCCCACCCCACCCTCAGCCCCGGCAGCCCCTCACCCTGGCTCCACGTACCTGTGATCTTGGCCTTGGTGGGGCAGCCGGCGATGGTGACGTTGCAGTACTTGATGTTGATGAGGTAGTCCCCGGGCGCCATCGGCGTGTAGGAGAACTCGTACCCGTCATCCACCTCCGTGCACTGCACCGCCACCTGTGGGAAGAGCAGAGAAGCACCACGGTCACTATGGCTTCCACGACCGAGCCTGGATGAGAAGGGGACGTTTCCTTCTGGACGTTTCGGTGCAAACCCACCCTCCAAGCGCCTCGGTGTGAGAAACCAACACCCAAGACCCACCCACGACCCCTGACTGGGACAGAGCGATAGCCATCACAGACGAAAGAAACTTCCGCACAATTTGTTCAGCTGCGTTGAAGTGGATTTTTGACAACTCACAGCAACAACTTTGCGATTCTCACTGGAGGGTCATTTCTTGCGACACGGTGCGGGCTCCGAGGAGCTGGTCTCACCTTGGATGGACCCTCGACGGTGACCATGAGCGTTCCGGAGCCCGAGTTGGTCGTCACCACCGTGAAGATGCACGGAGAACCTGTCAAACAAGAGAACAGTGCGTACAGACCGGAACATATAAGTTTGGGTTGACATTCTTACCCTCGCCTGAGCTGCGCTTGATGATGCTGCCACCCCACCCCACCCACCCATGCCTTGGCTTTCCTCACCCTGCTCCATCCGTCCCTAACCTCCCCGCCCCTCCTCGTCCCGCCCTGCCCTTACCTGACACGTGTGCCATTGAAAAGGCCGGCACCCCACCCCATCACTCTCTGCCACACGCCACCCTGCCCCACACTATCACTGCCCCACCTCACCCTGCCCCACCCTGCCCTCCCCTCCCACCCCAGGTACCCAGCCCTGCCCTGCCCCACCCTGCCCTGCCCCTCCCACCCTGCCCTGCACAACCCTATCCTGCACCGCCCTTCACATCCTGCCCCCGCCCCGCCCCGCCCTCACCTGACGTGCCCTTGAGGAGGCCGTCGCCCCGGGCGAGCACGAGCGCGGGGTCGGCGCCCAGCTTCCCGATGAGCATCGGGAACGGCGAGCCGGGGATGTGCGCCTCGTGCAGCTTCACGTGCACGTAGTGCACGCCGTTCTCCTTGGGCAGGAAGCGCAGCGCGTACAGGTCGTGGTCCAGCTCCTGCGGGATTCAAGGCAGGGAAATTGTGCTTATTTTTCACGTGAAACGTTGCAAGAGGGTCTCCGTTGAAAGTCCTGTTCTCCAGTGCTTTGTGTCACAACTGAATCTTCACACCTCCTCTGAGTCACTCAAAACTGCCAATTTCGGAATGTCAGCATTTCCACGTTTCTATTGGCTGTCAAGCACGCATGCGCACAGACCTGCACGAAGACGTCGTCCTCGGTCCCAGACGGCGTGTCCACGTACGTCTTGAGCTGGCCCTTGGCGTTGTTGAGGTTCACCTGGAACGCCGCCGGTTTGTTCGGCTGCAGTGAGAGAAGAGACACGGCTTCAGAAAACAGGTACAGCAGAGGAGAAGCAGCCACGTCAACAGTAAAGCTGTGATGTCGTACAAAACCAGCCAGATACGGGACTTTCGTGTGCGACTTTGGATGAGCCAACATGTTTTGTCTCACCCTTCATGACAAAATGATTGCTCTGCCCATGAGGAGTTCATCGTTGACCCCAGCAGTTAGAACTCGTCTCGTCTCACCACAAATGCGATCTTGCCTGACCCGATCCCCAGCCCCACACGAGCCAACCCCAAACCACCCTTCTTACCGTCTCACCCTGTTCTGTCCCGTTCCAGTTCATCCCGCCCCACCCTGCCTCTCCACACCCCACCAACAATGCCCCACCTCTTCCCAACCCTGCCCTACCTTGCCCCACCCCACCCCACACTGTTTCATTCCACCCACCCCACCTCACCTCACCTCACCTCACCCCACCCTTCCCATTCCACCCTTCCCACGTCACCCCACCCCACCCCACCCCGCCCTCCCCTCACCCCGCCCTCCCCTCGCCCCGCCCGCCCCTCACCCCGCCCTCCCCTCGCCCCGCCTCACCTCGAGCCCGCGGTCCCTCAGGCCGTGCACCGTGACGAGCTTGGCGTCGCCCGCCTCGGGCGCGATGTACACCATGGCCGGGGAGTCGGGCACGTGCTCGTCGTTGTACTTGACGTGGATTCCGTACTCTCCCTCCTTAGACACCTGAAACACAACCAGAACCCACAAAACTTTGTAGTTTTTATCTGTCTTATTTGTTTCATTGAGACCTAGCCATGCGCGGCAAAAACAGAGCAGAACTTGACAAAAAGAACAAGTGAAAGTGATTGGCAGCGCATGGCTGCGCGCGCACCTTGTATCCGCACGTGGTGTAGCCGTGTCCGCGGTCGACGACGTCCAGCTCCGCCTTGCTCGGCCCCTCGACGGAAACGGTGAGGCGCCCGGGGCCCGCCTCGCGCGTGTACACGTTGAAGTCGTCTGCGTGCGAGAAGGAGGGAAGATGTCAGTCTGTGCACATTTGTAAACACGCACACACGCACACACACTCACACACAACACACGCACACACACACACTCACTCACACACACACATACACACACTCACACACACACATACACACTGCACACACACTCACACACACACTCACACACATACACACACGAGGCACGGGTACTCACTCCATATGCCGACCTCGCCCTTCTCGAGTCCGGTGCCTCCGATCTCCACCTTGTAGGGACCGAGCGCCGGGGGCTTGCCCACCGTGTACTGGAACGGACTCCCTGCAAACACACCACGACGTGTCAGAATGAATTCCTGTCAACCGACGACACAAAGATGAGACGATGAAAGCGTGACACAACCGACATGTGGATACCCATGCCCTGGGTGTTGAGAACCTGACATCCAACTCAAAACACACCCAAAATGTGGGGAACCCAGTTTGCCTGCGATGTGATGTGAAGAAGCTGACGTACATGTGGCGTATCCAAGACTGTGTTGGAAACCTGACAATGCCCAGGTCTGGAGCTCCTGACACACCCGAGGTGTGGAGAGCATGACATGCCTGAGATATGACACACCCAAGACGAGGGTAACTTTTCACACCTTGCTTCTGTGGAACCTTTACAAAGTGGAGACGCAAAGAACCTCCTCCGCGCACCCAAGTGGGGGGACCGCGATGTACCTGTGACGCACCGAACCAAACCTGACACACCCGCTATGCAGAGAGGCAACACGTACCGGAGATGTGGAGTCCCTTGTACTTGAGGGAGACGGTGTGGACGCCCTCCTCCCACGGCACGAACTTGATGTCGTACAGCGACTGCGGCATGTCGCGGATCTCGCACAGCTCCGACTTGCCGCTCGGGCCCGTCAGCGTCGCCTCCATGTCCAGCGGGTTCGTCCCTGGGAGATCAGAGCGATGCTGAGTCCCGCAAAAACCGCGGTTTGTGAGGCGCGGTGCTGGATGCGTGTCGACGTTGAATGAGAATGGCGCGTCGCGAACGTGCATCACAACGTACTGGGAAGTTTGGGTTGGTTTTGGTTTTCCTTCCCTTTGTGTGCGTGTGTGTGTGTGTGTGTGTGTGTGTACGTATGTATGTATACATGTGTGTGTGTGTGTGTGTGTGTGTGTGTGCTCGTATGTATGTATGTATGTATGTATGTATGTATGTATGTGTGTTTGTGTGTGTGTGTGTGTGCGTGTGTGCATGACGTACCGGGTATTTTGAGCTGGAACTCGCACTTGCTGCCCTGGCCGGAGACCTCGGCGTCCTTGATGTCCTTCTCGATGGTCTCGCGGACGCGGCCGGACGGTTCGCCTCCCACGTTCACCATGAAGGGGCTCCCTGCGCGCACGAGACGGACAAAGCTTTGGTTTGAGGAGAGACGGCAGTCGAAAGGGGTTTGGCCCCAATTGTCCACACTTGAACTTGCAGATTCCATAACGTAAGCGTGTACGTGAGAGACAGAAGGAGAGAAGGACTGAGAGATAAAGAGAGGAGAGAGAGAGAGAGAGAGAGAGAGAGAGAGAGAGAGGGAGGGAGGGAGGGAGAGAGGGGGGAGAGAGTGAGAGAGTGAGAGAGTGAGAGAGAGAGCAAGTGAGAGAGAGAGGGAGAGATGGAGGGAGAGAGAGAGAGGGAGGAGTGAGGGAGAGAGGGAGGAGAGAGAGAGTGAGAGAGTGAGAGAGAGAGCGAGTGAGAGAGAGAGAGGGAGGGAGGGAGGGAGAGAGAGAGAGAGAGAGAGAGAGAGAGAGAGA